>OCZU010001260.1_pt1 | contig 16793 bp, 12 predicted proteins | sample 1539001 | NCBI WGS metagenome assembly OCZU01 (sample SAMEA3539306, study PRJEB22396) | soil metagenome | biome: tundra; feature: field; material: soil | place: USA | collected 2010-05 | depth 0.15 m | reverse complement strand
TGCCGATGTAGTCGGAACGGACCGGCGCGTTTTGTTCGGCGAGTTCTAGTTGTTTTCGCGCCGCGTTTTCTTCGCGCATCGCCTGGGCTTGATTCCGCGCTCTGACAAAATTCGGAATCGCGATGGCCGCCAACAGGCCGAGGATGGAAATCGCAACCGGTATCAACAGCACGCAAGCCATCACGACGGCGAAGCGCCGCCAAAAACGATCGGGCTTTTGAATTGGAGGCACGACTTGCGGTGGCGCCGAAGCCCGCGCGCGAAGCCAGGAAACCATCCCCACTAGCAAACCGAAAAACACTCCCGTGCCGAGACCGATCAACAATCCAACCGTAATCATCAGCGGCCGATTCGGTTTGGCCGGGCGCAGGGCCGGAACCGCGCGGTCAAGGATTTCACCGCGATTTCCGGGCGGAAGCGCGCAATAGTTTTCGGCGATTTTGTTGGCGATTTCCGCCGCCTCGACGGCCGATTCGCTGTAGCAAGAGATATCCACGAGGCGCGTGTTCGACAAAGCGTGGATCATCAATCGACCCTTCATTAGCTCCAAGGTTTGCTGATCGGACATGTTTGCAACGTGATATCTCCCGCCCCAGCGTTGACGAAGTTGCAATGCCGCCGCCGTTTCCAGTAACACCGCCGAGGATTGGATTGTGAAGGTTTCTTGGTAAACTTGCGGGCTGCCTGACTCCTCGGTCTTGCCTGGCAAAGTGTTCACTTTGACGCGCGCAGTGCCGACGAATGATTCGGACATAATGAAGGCCCAAACCACAGCCGCCACGAGGATCGCCAGAAAAACTCCAATGCCGGCGAATGCACCGCGCCGCCATGGTCGTGCCGGTTTCATGCCTGACTCGGTTTTAACGATGCCAGTGGCGGGCGCGGGTGGCTGTTCCGGTGAAGAGGCAATCGTCTCCACCCGCGTCCCGACTTCACTCACGTGCTGATAACGCAGCTCCGGTTCCTTGGCGAGCGAGCGCAACACAACTTCATCCAGCCGCACATCCATCTGGACTTTTTGCGACGGTGGTTGAAATTTTCCGAGCGGCAATTCGCCGGTGAGCATTTCGTAAAACACCACGCCCAACGAATAAATGTCCGCCCGATGATCCACGTCCTGCGGGTGCTCGACCTGTTCCGGCGCCATGTAATGCGGCGTGCCCATGATGTCCTTCGCGCCCGTGAGCCGGAATGCTTGCGGCTCCTGACCAAGAATTTTTGCCAGCCCGAAGTCCGCGATTTTCACGCGGCCCTTTTTGTCGAGCAGAACATTTTCCGGTTTGATGTCGCGGTGGACGATACCCTCGTCGTGCGCGAACTGGAGCGCGGTGCAAATTTGCGGGATGATTTCCATCGCCTCGCGCGGCGAGAGTTTGCCGGCCTGCCGCAGATTCGGCCCGTCCACAAATTCCATGATGAAATAGCTCAGGCTCTCCGTCTGCCCGAAGTCGTAAACGGCGACGATATTCGGATGGCTGAGTTTTGCGAGCGCGCGGGCTTCGCGGGTGAACCGCCCGGCAAAATCCAGATCGCCACCCGACCGCGGCGCGAGAATTTTCAGCGCCACGAACCGATCCAGCGACGGCTGGCGCGCCTTGTAAACGGCGCCCATGCCGCCCTTGCCGATGAGTTCGAGAATTTCCAGTTGCGGGAAAAGTTTGGCGAGATCAGGAATCGTGGGCGGCACGAACGGTGGCGTGCCGGGCGGCGCGCCGCCTTCGGTGGCGATGCCGCGTTGCAGCAGGCACGCCGGGCAAAGTCCTTCCGGTACATCCGATTTCAATTCCGCCCCGCATTGCGGGCATTTGCGGGGAAGGATTTGGGTGGAAAGCGCGACGGGCGGCACGGGGCTTTTCTTTTTGAACAAATAACGAACCGTCAGAACTATCACCGCGCCAATCAAGATTGCCAAAATCAGCAACACCATAAGCCCCGTGCTCAAAAGAACCAGGGTGCTGGGTTCTGCTAACATCACGTTTTTCATGAGCTAAATTGCAAATTATTCATTCCACTCGTTACAGAAGAAAATCCGGCGGAAGGTTACGGGAAAAAGCGGAAGGCGGAAGGCGGGAAAGCGGAAATAAGCTGAAATACCGCGTGGTTGAAGTCTTTCCGCTTTCCGCTTTTCAGAACCTCATCCCGCCAGCGCCGCAAACAAATTCCGAATCTCGTCCTCCACCTCGGCGGGACTGGCGACGGTTTCGGCAATCTCCGCACGGAGCAATTCGCGGTAGCGATGCCGAAGTCGATGCACCGCCACCTTCACCGCGCCTTCGCTCGTGCCGAGCCGTTCCGCAATTTCGGCGTAACGCACATCGCGGCTCGCCTCGGTCAGCGTGGGTTTCAATTGCTCGAACAATTTTTCTTTCCCATCGCGCGCGTATTCGGCGCGCAACCGGCGCAGCACTTGATCGAGCAGCGTGAGCGCCCAGCGCCGTTCGAAAATTTTATCGGCGCTGGAATTGTCGGCGGGTTCAAAACCGCAGGACGTTTCGACCGTGGCAACGTCAAAGGGAATCAAGATCTGCCCGCCGCCGCGTTTTTGCGCTTGGGACTTGTCCCATTCGTTCGCGAGAAAATGTTTCAGCGACGCCAGCAGGAACGAGCGGAACCGGCCCTTCGAACGGTCCACGTCGGCGAGATAATTTTTCTCCAGCAGCCGCGCAAAAAATTCCTGCGTCAGATCCTGCGCGTCGTGCGGGCTGTGGCCCTGCCGCCGCACGAACGCGTAAATCGGCGGCCAGTAGGCGCGGCAAAGCTTTTCCAGCGCGGTACGAGCGTGGGTTGAATCGCTGCCTCCCGCCGCCAGCACGACGCTCCAATGCGTGGGCGTGAAGCTCATCGCGGCCGGCGGTGGTGAATCCTGCTTTTGCTCCGTGCTGGTCATGTGGTTGGTGGCAGCATTTCTGATCTGGCCTGATTGTCCAAGTGAATACCGCTCAAAATGCCAGCACGCGTTGCACTTCGTCCTTGCTACCCATGATGAGCGGCGTTCGTTCGTGCATGGCTTTCGGTTGCTTGTCGAGAACGCGCTGCCGTCCGTCAGTGGCGACGCCGCCCGCCTGTTCGGCAACGAAGGCCAGCGGATTGGCTTCGTAAAGCAGGCGCAATTTGCCATTCGGCGACTTCTTCGTTTCGGGATAAAGAAATACGCCGCCCCGAACCAGTGTCCGGTGAAAATCGGCCACGAGCGAGCCGATGTAACGTGAAGTGTATTTGCCCTCGGTCTTCGCCCATTCAAGATAACGCTGGATGCCTTCGGGAAAACTCCGGCAATAGGCTTCGTTCACGCTGTAAATCTTCGCCGCTGCCGGCATGCGGACGTTTTCCTGCGCCAGCAAATAGGCGCCGATGGAGGGGTCGAGCGTGAACATGTGAACACCGTCGCCGGCCGTGTAAGCCATCACTGTGCTGCTGCCATAGACGACATAACCCGCCGCGACCTGCTTGTAGCCGGGCTGGAGAATGCGTTGCATCACATCCTTGTCGCCGTCACTCTTGTCGCGTTCCAAAATCGAAAAAATGGTGCCGATCGAAACGTTTGCGTTGATGTTGCTCGAACCATCCAGCGGATCGAACAGGACGATATATTTGGCGGATTCGGCTTCTTGAATCACGCGCGGCTCCTCGTCTTCTTCCGACACCAGGATGCCGATGTTGCCGCGATAACCCAGACACCTCACCAGTGTTTCATTCGCGAATTCATCGAGCTTCTGGACTTCTTCGCCCTGCACGTTGATGCGGCCGGTTTGGCCCATGACTTCGAGCAACCCGGCGCGCTGGACCTGCGCGGCGATGATTTTGGTGGCCAGTGTGATGCCGGAGAGCAACCAGCTGAAATCGGCTGTGGCGTGACGCGTGCGACCACGATCTAGGAAATGCCGCTCGACGGTGGTGATCAAATGAGCGTTGGACATGCCAGAGAATGAATGTCATCCAGATCAATGCGGCATGCAATGTTGAAGTCGACTGCTTCGCCGGCCCGGATTCGCTTCGCGTTTTTGCTTTAATTCGCGCCGGCTTCCCTGAAAATCCGACGCAACAAATGAACCGCGCCGTTTTCCTTGACCGCGATGGAACCATCATCACGGAAAAAAATTATCTGTCCCGCCCCGAAGACGTGGTGATTCTTCCGGGCGCGGGCGCAGCGCTGAAACGGATTCAGGACGCGGGCTTCAAATTGTTCATCGTCACCAACCAGTCTGGAATCGGGCGGGGTTACTACACGCTGGCCGATGCCGAACGGGTCAACGCGCATCTGCGCGCCGAGCTGGCCCGCGAAGGCGTGCGCTTCGAGAAAATTTACCTTTCCCCGGAAGCGCCGGAACAGCCGAGCCGTGGTCGCAAACCGTCGCCGCAATTTTTGTTCGACGCGCGCGATGAATTCGGACTCGACCTCGCGCAAAGCTACATGATCGGCGACAAGCTGATTGATCTGGAATGTGGCTGGAACGCGGGCGTGGAGAAAAGCATCCTCGTCCGCACGGGTTACGGCGCGGAACTGGAGCGTGGATCCACCGAGAGGATTCAGAGTGCTGTGGTCATGGACGGTTTGTCAGAAGCGGTTGGATGGATTTTGCGGCAGGCTTGAAGCTCAAAATCTGTGTTTCATCCGGGTTTCATCTGTGGCTAAATCCCGGCTGTGAAAATTCTCGGCATCATCCCGGCGCGTTACGCTTCCACGCGCTTTCCCGGCAAGCCGCTCGCGCTCATCGCGGGCAAGCCGCTCATTCAACACGTCGTGGAGCAGTGCGAGAAGGCGAAGTCGTTGAGCGAAGTCATCGTGGCCACCGACGACACGCGCATCTGGGAGGCGGCTCAGAATTTTTGCCGCGTGGAGATGACCCTCCCGGAACATCCCAGCGGATCGGATCGCATTGCGGAAGTCGCGGCGCGCTGCGCGTGCGACGCGGTGGTGAACATTCAGGGCGACGAGCCGTTGATTGATCCGACTGTGATTGACGCCGTGGCCGCTGCGCTGGCGCGCGAGGAAATGTCCACCGCCGCCACGCGCATCAAGGACGCAGCGGAATACGACAACGCGAATGTGGTAAAAGTCGTTGTCAACGCCGTCGGTCGCGCTCTATATTTTTCCCGGCGCACGATTCCGTATTTGCGCGAGGCCGCCAGCCGTTCGGTGAGCGAACAGTTGGCGGCGTTTCCTTTTTTGAAACACCTCGGCATTTACGGTTACCGGCGCGAGACGCTGTTGCGGCTCGTGAAGTTTCCGGTGTCGCCGCTCGAAAACGCGGAGAAGCTGGAGCAGTTACGCGCGCTGGAAAACGGCATCCAGATCGCGGTCGTGAAAGTGGATTACAACAGCGTGGGCGTGGACGTGCCAGATGACGTGAAGCGGGTTGAAGAAATTCTGAAAAGACTTTGACGCGAATTGCGCGAATTTTCGCTAATTGGTTTTCAGCATTGAATTCGTGCCAATTTGCGTAATTCGCGTCAAAAATTTGTGTTAGGAAGACTAGTCGTTAAAAACTTTTGAAATGAAATACATCTTCGTAACCGGCGGGGTGGTGAGTTCGCTCGGCAAGGGCTTGACGGCGGCCTCGCTTGGCACGCTGCTGGAAAATCGCGGGCTGAAGGTCACGCTGCAAAAGTTTGACCCGTATCTCAACGTTGATCCGGGCACGATGTCGCCCTATCAGCACGGCGAAGTTTATGTGCTCGACGACGGCGCGGAAACCGACCTCGACCTCGGCCATTACGAGCGGTTCACCAACGTGAAGCTCACGCGGATGAACAACCTCACCAGCGGCCAGGTTTACCAGACCGTGTTGAACAACGAGCGCGAGGGAAAATATCTGGGCAAGACCGTGCAGGTGATTCCGCACGTCACCGACGAAATCAAGAACCGCATCCATCTGCTTGGCGAACAAAGCAAGGCCGACGTGATGATCACCGAGATCGGCGGCACGACCGGCGACATCGAAGGCTTGCCGTTTCTGGAAGCCATCCGCGAATTCGCGCTGGAAGTCGGTTACAACAACGCAATCTTTCTGCACGTCACCTACGTGCCGTTCATCAAGGCGGCTGGTGAATTGAAAACGAAGCCAACGCAGCAAAGTGTCGCCAAGCTGCGCGAAATCGGCATCATGCCGCATATCCTGGTTTGTCGATGCGAGAAGCCGCTCGACAAGGAATTGCGCCAGAAAATTTCCATGTTTTGCAACGTGCCCGTCGAGGCCGTGATTGAAGAGAAGGACGTGGACCATTCCATTTACGAAGTGCCGCTGATGCTCCAGCGCGAGCGCGTGGACGATTTGGTTTGCCGCCTGTTGCATCTCACCACGCCCGTGGCGAATATGTCGCACTGGCAGGAAATCATCCGCAAACTGATTGCGCCGCAGCACCGCGTGCGCGTCGGCGTCGTCGGCAAATACATCGGTTTGCAGGACGCCTACAAATCGGTCTATGAGGCCATCATCCACGGCGGCGTGGCGAACGATTGCGGCGTGGAAATCGTCCAGGTGGACGCCGAGGAAATTGAAAAGGAAGGGGCGGCAAAAATATTGAAGGGTCTCGGCGGCATTCTCGTGCCCGGCGGTTTCGGCGAGCGCGGCATCGAAGGCAAAATCAAGGCCGCGCAGTTCGCGCGCGAAAATAAAATTCCCTACCTTGGCCTCTGTCTGGGAATGCAAATCGCCACGATTGAATTTGCCCGTCATGTGCTGAAACTCGAAAAGGCGCACTCCACGGAATTTAATCCCGAGACACCGCATCCGGTGATCGCGCTGCTCGACGCGCAGAAAAAGGTCACCAAAAAGGGCGGCACGATGCGCCTGGGCGCGCAGCCGGCGCAGCTCACACTCGGCACCCGGGCGGCGAAACTTTACGGCTCATTTGTCATCCACGAACGCCACCGTCATCGCTATGAGTTCAACAACGCCTACCGCGAGAAATTTGAGAAGGCTGGTTTCGTTTTCAGCGGGCTTTCGCCCGATGGCAAGCTGGTGGAGATCATCGAACTCAAGGATCATCCGTTCTTCGTGGCGAGCCAGTTCCACCCGGAATTTTTGAGCAAACCGCACCAGCCGCATCCGTTGTTCAAAGGGTTTATTGCCGCGGCGCACCAGCATATTCATCGCAAGCCGCTGTGACCTGCCACACCAAAAATGGGGTTGTTCCAACAAATCAATCTTGAGGCAAAGCGGCGTGAATTGCAGTTTCTGGTCATCGGCGGTCTGGCGGTGAATCTTCATGACTGAAGGATTATCTTGACGTAGAAAACCTGATCCGGGTCAACCGAGTGGATTTGCATTTAGAAAATATTCGCCAACTTTTCCAAAAGCATGGCACAATGGAACTGTATGAAAAAGTATGCCGCACCTGCGCCCGCGGATGAGCCAAAGCTGAACGATGCCCCGGCCAGCGACGCGCTGGAGTTTCCGGTTGCGCCAGATTTTCTCTCGCGGGTTCCGCGCATTGATCCGCAGGTCATGCTGCGCCGTATTGAAGAAAACATGCCTTGGCGCAGTAGTCGACCGGGTGAGAAGGAACGCCGCCGGTCGGAAGGAATTTCCGTAGAATTTGTTCTTTAAAGCGAGTTCCAAGGGGCCTCACCTTCACCGTCGAACGCATACCGGCCCCAAAGGCTGGAGTCACGCGAACCCAAATCGCGCCACTTTGCCGGTTGACATTTTCCCGTGAAAAAATAAGCTCCCTGCCTCGACTCAAGCGGATGCGCGCGTCATGATGGCCGCAAGTCCCGAGTCTTCTGGAGAGGAAGTGAATTAGTTTGACCGAGATTAAACTCAAAAAAGGCGAGCCTGTTGATAAAGCGCTGCGGCGATTGAAGAAAAAAATCGACCGCGAGGGCACGCTCAAAGTCGTGCGCAACCACCGGCATTTTGAAAAGCCGAGCGAGAAACGCCGCCGCAAGGAAAAAGCGGCCCGTTTTTCCGCCATGTTGACCGCCCGCTACGCCGACATGTAACGCGAGTTTCGCGAACCTGTTAAACCGTTGAATCGTTGAATCGCCAGCCCGATTTAATGCCTCAGCGGTTTAACTATTTTCCAATTTGACGATGTGACGATTCACCGATTCAACAAATGTATTCCTTTTCCACCTGTTGGAATTCCCATCGGCACACGGATGGCCGCGCCATGCTGCGCGAAATCCGGGAGCTAGGCTTTGAGCACGCCGAACTCAGCCATGGAACCCGCGTCAGCCTGATGCCGGGAATTCTCGACGCCGTGGCCGCGGGCGAAATCAAAATTTCCAGCCTCCACAATTTCTGCCCGCTGCCGATGGGCGTGAACAATTCCGCGCCGAACCTCTACCAGTTTTCCGACGAACGCCCCCGCGAGCGCGAACTCGCCCTCAAGCACACCCTCAAGACCCTCGAATTCGCCGCCCGTCTCAAGGCGCCGCTTGTCGTCCTCCATAGCGGCAGCATCGAGATGAAAAATTACACGGACAAGCTCCTCGAAATGGTCGGGCGCGGCGAAAAGGAAACGCCGAGATACAAAAAACTCTGCGCCGAACTCGACAAAAAACGCGCGGCCAGCAAGGATGAATATTTCGGCCGCGTCCTCGAGCTGCTGAAAAAAATCCTGCCCATCGCTGAAGTCCACGGCGTCAAACTCGGCATCGAAAACCGCCAGGCCTTGGAGGAACTGCCCGTCGAGAGCGATTTCCAATTTCTCTTCCACGAAATCGCCAGCCCGCAACTGGTCTATTGGCACGACACCGGCCACGCGCAGATCAAGGAAAACCTCGGCTTCATCCGCCATGCGACGCACCTGGAATCCCTGCGCGACCATCTCGCCGGCTTTCACATCCACGACGTGCAATTTCCCGGACGCGACCATTGCGCGCCGGGTTCCGGCACAGTTGATTTCGCCGCGCTCAAGCCGATGGTGAAGCCGGAGCACATCAAGGTGTTTGAATTCGGTCCCGCAATGACAGTTGAAGACGCCCAACGCGGAGTCGAGCATGTGAAAAGGATTTGGGGAGGAAACTAGCGCTAGCTGAGTTCAATCAAAATTTCTCTGCCAGTTGGCTATTTGGCGGAATCCTGCCGCTGCTAGGATAGGAACCATAAGATTTAGATTTGATTTCGTGTTGGAGAAAAATGTCGCGTATTCGTCGTGATCCGCATAGATGACGAATGGCTTTGGCGAAGGAACGAACGCGAAGTCAATCCAATCTGCGAATGCTGCGGTTAAAAGTTTTAGGACCTCTTGCCGGCTCGTCGCAGCGAGCGAACAGTCCTCTTCGATTGGTGGTGGCTTGGCGTCGCCGGAAAAAAATGACAACAATTGTTTAGGTTCAAATACAACTTGACCAATTGTGACAACAGCTTGCTCGATGTCAGCATCGGTTGAGAGGATTGTTCCGACAAAGCGGTCAAGATCGTTCAAAGGAGTGTGAAACATTGCCTGAAATCTCCAGGGTGTTCGATAGAATTTTTTCAGCGTTCCGGGCGTCTGAGAGACGTTCACGTTTACTTGCTCAATAAGTCTTTGAAAGAGAGACCGAAGCCCGGCAGGAGTTTGGATTTGGCCGTCTGCGCGCCGACCGCGCGGCGGTGCAGTTGATAGACGCCTTTGATCAGCGCGAATACTTCGATGGTTTCACTGTCGGGATCCACGATCCAGTATTCCGGCAGGCCGGATTGTTCGTAGAGCGCCTTTTTCTCGATGCGGTCGCGCTGCCAGCTTCCTTCCGAAATGACTTCCATCGCGAGATCGGGAACGCCGTCAATGTAGTTCTTGATTATGTCCAGTCTGGCCTTCGAAATGAACAACACGTCGGGTTGCACGACGCGGCGCTGCGTAAGCACCACGTCAACCGGGCTGAACAATACCTCGCCCAACTCGTTTTCCTCGACAAACCGATCAAGCCTTCTATTAAAGCCACGAACGATGCGTTGATGATTGGGATGCGGCGCGGGTGACGTGATGATTTCTCCATTCCACAACTCGACGGGCTGATTGGTCTCCGGCAGTTCGGCGACCATTTCGTCGTATGTCCAAACTCGTCTCGCCTTGATTTTAGGCCGGGTTAACTCTGCCGCTGTCATGGTGGTAATTAGACTCCAAACCCTTGAAAAATCAAACCAATTCCCGCCCGGAGCTGACGTTTCGATTGCGTGCGAACCGTAAATCGTAAATTGTAAATCATAAATGTGCGCTCCGTCTGAAAATTCCCTGCGCAATCAGGCCGCAGACATCGTGCGCCGCCTGCAAACGGCGGGCTTCGCCGCGTTCTGGGTTGGCGGCTGTGTGCGCGATTTTTTGCTCGGACGCGAACCGGGCGATTACGACATCGCCACTTCCGCGCTGCCCGAGCAGATCGAAAAACTTTTCCACCGCACCATTGCGGTGGGCCGCAAGTTTGGCGTAATGGTCGTCGTCGAGGGCGGACATCAATTTCAAGTCGCCACGTTTCGCGCCGAGGCGGATTACCGCGACGGCCGGCATCCGGAACACGTCACGTTCGGCGACGCCCGGGCCGATGCCAGCCGGCGCGATTTCACGGTCAACGGCCTGTTTTACGATCCGGTGCAAAAGCAATTGCACGATTGGGTTGGCGGCGAAGCGGACTTGCGCGCGAAAATCATCCGCACCATCGGTGCGCCAACGGAGCGTTTCGCCGAGGATCATTTGCGGTTGCTGCGCGCCGTGCGTTTTGCGGCGCAGCTCGATTTTGAAATCGAACGCGATACTTTTACCGCCGTCAAATCGCTCGCGCCGAAAATAAAATCCATCAGCGCCGAGCGGGTACGCGAGGAACTCATCAAGTTGTTTCTGCCATTGCCCGGCAGCGTAGGTGTCATCTCCCTCTCCTCCACCACAGGAGCTGCGGGCGAAGCCTCGGTGGAAAATAAATTACAAATGGGCCAGGGCGAGGAGGCGCGATTATTGAAAACTAAAACTCCCCTCACCCCGACCCGCTCCCCATTCGAGCCTCGCGGGGAGAGGGGGAAGACCCCGGCGCAGCCGCCGGGGCTTCGCGCCGCGCGCGGGCTGGAGTTGTTGCGCGAAAGCGAATTGCTCGAACAAATTTTGCCAGAGCTTGCGGCCACGGTTCACTGCGAGCAATCGCCGGATTATCACCCCGAGGGCAGCGTCTTCAAGCACCTGCTTTTGATGTTGAAACAAATGCCTGCCGACGCCGATCCGTTGCTGCCGTGGGCGGTGCTGCTGCACGACATTGCCAAGCCGCCAACCGCCTCGCGCGACACGAACACGGGGAGCATCCATTTTTACGAGCACGAGAAAATCGGCGCGGAGATGGCGGAAAAAATTCTGGAACGGCTGCGCTTTCCGCGAAAACAAATTGAAGCGGTGGCCGCAACCGTTCGACACCACATGCAATTCAAGGATGCGTTGAAGATGCGCAAATCCACGCTGCGCCGTTTGCTCATGCGCGGGACGTTTCCGCTGGAGCTGGCTTTGCACCGGCTCGATTGCCTCGGCTCGCACGGGCGGCTGGACGTTTACGATTTTTTGGTTGGGCAATCGCGCGAACTGGAGCAGCAGCCGGAAATCCGTCCGCCGTTGCTGACCGGCGACGAATTGATTGCGCTGGGCATGAAGCCCGGACCGGAACTGGGCGCGCTGCTCGCGGAACTCCGCGAAAAGCAATTGCAGGACGAATTGAAAACTCCCGCCCAGGCGCGCGCGTGGGTGAAGCAGCGAATCAGTTCAGAGCGGAGTTGATGGTTGCGACAATCCCTCTGCCCCGCTGCGGACGGGGGTGAGAGGGAGAAGAACCCAGTCTCCTCGGCGACGCTTCCAAGATGCGCCCGTGATCAATTTCAAAAATAAAATTCTCTATCGTTTCCGCCGCAATTCGCTATCTTTCGCCGATTAGTTTGCAAAACCAATGAGTAAACTGTTGTTGATAGACGACGAAGAGGACGTGCAATACTCGTTCCGGCGGATTTTCGATTCGCCGGATGTCGAGCTGACCACCGCGTCCAGCGGTGAAGAGGGATTGAAGCTGATTCCCGAAATCAAGCCCGACCTCGTGATCATGGACATTCGCATGGGCGGCATGAACGGGATGGAAACATTGCGCCACATCCGCCAGATGGATTCCAAACTACTGGTGATTTTGATGACGGCTTATGGCACGACGCAAACGACGATCGAAGCCATGAAGCTGGGTGCGTATGATTATCTCCTCAAGCCGTTCGATATTCCCAAGCTCAAGGAAATTGTAGGCAACGCACTGAAAGCCGCACGCGAGATCCGGGAAGGCCACCGGTATGAATTTAAAAAGAAAGATGAGAAAGACGACGAAAGGGGCCGCAATCTCCAGGAGGACGACCTGCAATCGGAGGTGATCGGCAAGAGCGAAGCCATGCGCCAGATTTTCAAGCAAGTCGGCCAGTATGCCGCCTCGGACACCAACGTCTTGATCACCGGCGAAAGCGGAACGGGAAAGGAACTCATCGCTCATGCCATTTGGCAGCACAGCAATCGCAATCAGAAGCCCTTCGTGGCCGTGAATTGCGCCGCCATTCCCGAGCAATTACTCGAAAGCGAGCTGTTCGGGCACGAACGCGGCGCTTTCACGGGCGCGGTAAACCAGCGGATAGGGAAATTTGAACAATGCAACGGCGGCGCCATTTTCCTCGACGAAATCGGAGATATGACGCCGGCGACGCAGACAAAAATTCTGCGCGTGCTGCAATCCGGCACGTTCGAGCGCGTCGGCGGCAGCGCGCACGCGCCCATCAAAGTGGACGTGCGCATCATTGCGGCCACGAACAAGCCACTGGAGCAGGCTGTCGCTGAAGGAACATTTCGCGAAGACCTCTTCTATCGTTTGCACGTGGTCCGGATTCGCATGCCGCCACTGCGTGAGCGGCGTGATGATGTGCCGCTGCTGGTGCTGTATTTTCTCAACAAACTGGCGCGCGAGCCGAAACGCAAGCCGAAGGAAATCGCCGCCAAAGCCATGAAGGCATTGGAAAGCTATCATTGGCCCGGTAACGTGCGTGAATTGGAAAACATGTTGCGTCAGGTCATGGTCGTTTCCCAGGACGATGTCATTTTATTGGAAGACCTGCCGCCGGAAATTTTGAACCAGGCTTCGCCGGTGGGCCCCGGTTTGCCGACGGTCGCCGCGCCGGGCGAGACGCCTGGAGGAACGGACGTCGCCTCGCTGGCCCGCCGGTTGTTCCAGTGGGCGCGAAAGGATCCCAAGTTGAAACTCATTCCCGCCGTCGAACGCGAACTGGTTATTCAGGCGCTCAAGGAAACCAGCGGCAACCAGGTGCAGGCGGCGAAATTGCTCGGCGTCACGCGCGCCACACTGCGCAAGCGCGTGGAAAAGTTCGATATTCACCGCGAGCTCAAAATCCAGTGAGCCTGCCCGCCCCCAGCCTCTTGATCCTCGTTCCCGCCTACAACGAAGAACGCCGGATTGAACCGGTGCTGCGCGAGTACGCCAATTATTTTCAGCGGGCATACCAGGGTAAATTCCAGATCGTCGTCATCCTGAACGGTTGCTGCGATGACACGCTGGGTGTGGTGCAACGCGTCGCGAAGGAGCTTCCGTCCATCAGCGCGCTGGAGTTCAAGGACCCGATCGGCAAAGGCGGCGCGCTCATCGAGGGGCTTAAACTGGCCCCGCTCGGCGATTTGGTTGGTTATGTGGACGCCGATGGCGCTTCGCCGCCGCAGGCGTTTCATGCGCTCGTCAAACGCATGGACGAGGCGGATTGCGTCATCGGTTCGCGCTGGCTGCCGGGCGCGGTCTTGCATCAGGCGCAGCCGTGGGTGCGGCGCTTCACCAGCCGGTCGTTTCATTTGGTCGTCGAACTTTTGTTCTGGATGCACATCAAGGACACGCAATGCCCGTGCAAAGTAATGCGCCGCGAGTGCGTTGAACGAATTCATTCCTCGTTGCGAATCGCCGACCTCGCGTTCGACGTGAATTTGCTGGTGGCCCTGAAGCGTGCGGGCTTTCGGGTGCTGGAAGTGCCGACGGAATGGACCGATAAAGTTGGCTCAAAAGTAACGTCGTCGCTTTTCCGCTCGTCGCTGACGATGTTTCTTTCCGTGTGGCGGATTCGGTTGATTTACTGGCCGTGGATTTACAAATTACTGCGTCCACTGCGTCCGCTCGAAGGATGGGTTTACACGAAATTAAAAGCTCCGCCGCCGCTGCCGGCTGCGGATTCGGAAAAGGATTCGGAGCCAAAACCTAAAAGTTGATCTTGGCGCTTTGGGCGTTTCGTCCCGGGCTTCAGGCCTTGGATTTTTGACTTCCAAACGCCGCCCAGGCACAGGCGCAAAGCAGGAGAGAATTGAACACCGCCAAAGTCTGGAGAATGTGCTCCAACCTTTTTGGAAAGTGGTTCAGCACAAACGGCAGCGCGAATCCGTAGGCGACCGCCAGGACAACCATGGCCGGCACAACCCGGAATTTCCCGCGTGCCAAAAGGTCGTTCGCAAGCACGTTTGCGAGCGCGAGCGGCACCATGGCCGCCGCGTACCATGGCAGCAGAACTTTCATCGGTTCAATATAACTCGGAGGAAAAAACCGAAACCATTTGACCACCCAGGGTCCGACCAGACAAAGACCCAGTCCTCCGCAAATCGCCAGCACCGCGGTGCCGAGCAGGACAATTTTCATGAGATTGCTTTTCTCCGACTTCGCATTGCTGTGAACAATTTTCGGAAACATCACCGCCGCCAGCGGCAGCACCAGCCAAAGCGTTGCCCGCGACAGTATGCCGGCCGCGACGTAAGGCGCCATTTCATCGCCAGTGAAAAACGCCTTGGCGAACATCGTGTCGGAAGTAAACAGGAACTGCCAAGCGCCGAAACCGATAGTCAGGGGCAGGATTTGCCCGAGCAAACCCCGGCCGTCGAAGCGCTCGCGCGGCAAGGTCCACAAATCACGCGTCCGCCAGATGCAGATGATGGCAACGAGTGTTGTGCTGACCAGCGCTCCCGCAATCATTCCCGCCGCGCCCAGATGGAACGCCAGAACCAGCAGCGCCGCGCCGCCAAGGCGGCACAGGCCACCAAGAATCGCAGCCCAGCCGATCCAGAAAAAATCCTGTTTGCCCTGCAACACCCCGGTGAACATCGGAGCCAGCAGCGCGATCAAAACGGTGGCCAGCGTTATCCACAAGGGCGCCGCGCCGCCAAGTTTCCAACCCGCCACGATTTGCTTTTGAAATGCCAGAATCACCACGGCTGCCGCCACCCACAGGATGAAGAGCCACAGCCACGCAAGCCGGATCATGCCCGCCAGTTGGCGCTCGCGATGGGTGGCCAGAGCACGCGCCGTCTGCTGCGCGAATACCATTTGCAGGGGTATCGTCGGTAAAACGGCCGTGACCATCAGCAACGTGCCGAAGATGCTGTATTCCGCCGGTGGAATCCGATTGGAAAGCGGGTGTATTCCGAACATCATCAATCCACCCGCAATGCTGGCGATCATCAACCAGCCGCTCTGTCTGAAAAACGCCGCGTGTGGTTTTACGGAGTGCGTCGGCGGATGTTGCGTTGTCTCGGAAGTCATTGCTCTTTGACCGTGGTTGGGGGTTTTGGTTCAGGGGAGGGAACGGAAAAAGCGGAGCAATATTTCCTTGGCGCGTTCCAGCGAGGCGAGCGAAATCCACTCGTCGGCCGTGTGCGCCTGGGCGATGTCGCCCGGGCCGAAAACAACGCTGGGAATCCCCGCTTTCGCGAGCACGGCGGCATCGCAGAAAAAATCAACGCCCGCCGCCTTGTTCTGGCCGGCGATTTCCATGAACTTGCGTACGAGCGGAAGAGAGGTTTTTGTTTCCAGCGGCGAAGAAGGCACCGGCTTGGCACTGCTGAATTTCGCCTGAAGTTTTTTCCCCGCCAGCAAGGCCGTGATTTCGCGGCGAACTCCGGTTTCTGTTTCGCCCGGCAACGTGCGGCGATCGATCTTGATCGAGCACGAGTCCGGCACAGTATTAGGCTGCAGGCCGCCGCAAATCGTGCCGACGTTCACGGTCGCGTGGCCGAGCAAGCCGTGGCGGCGCTTGCGGAGTTGGGCCGCGTAATCCGTCTCCAACGTGTCCACAATGCGGGACATCGTGTGGACGGCGTTGCGACCGAGTTCGGGCCGCGAGCCGTGCGCGGATTTGCCGCGCGCCTCCAATTGCAGCCAAAGACTTCCCTTGTGCGCGGTGACGACTTGCAAACGTGTCGGCTCGCCTACAATCGCCAGGTCGGCTTTCAATCCGCTGGCAGCGAACTTCCGCGAACCGGCCTGCGCGTTTTCCTCGTCCACCAAGCCGGCGAAAATGATTTCGGCTTCACGCGGACGCTGCTTTGATCTGGCAAGTTCACAAAGCGCGGTGAGCAGCGCGGCGATGGAACCTTTGGTATCGCACGCGCCGCGACCGAAGAGCCGTCCGCGTATTTTGCGCGGGATGAATTGGCTGGCGTCCGCAGCCGGCACGGTGTCGAGATGCGGCGCGAGCAAAATGCGTTGGCGGATTTCTCCGGAAGGAGAAAGTCGTGCGAGCAGATTCGATCTTCCGGGTAGAACCTTTTGAAATTCGACGTCGAGTCCGGCCCTGGCAACGATCGCGGCAAGAAAATCCGCCACGCGTTGTTCGCCCGCGCGGGGATCGTCCGCTGGCAGAAAAGCCGGGTTTACGCTGGGCAGCGCGATCAGTTCGCTCAACAATTTCTCAGTTTTGGTCATGCCGATTCCCGAAAAGTGAATGCGCAGCATAAACAGCGGCGGCGCGGGTGTCGAGTCGTGACCGCCGAACCTAATGATGGGCAATGGATTTGGCCGCCTTTGGAAAATTCTTCGTCTCCGGTGATAG
>OCZU010001258.1_pt1 | contig 16824 bp, 19 predicted proteins | sample 1539001 | NCBI WGS metagenome assembly OCZU01 (sample SAMEA3539306, study PRJEB22396) | soil metagenome | biome: tundra; feature: field; material: soil | place: USA | collected 2010-05 | depth 0.15 m | reverse complement strand
TCTCCCGGTATGCGGACGGTTGTTCGCTACGCCAGAAGCTCTCGGCGCCGGCAAAAACGCAGTTCCCACAGCGCTTCTGGTGGAGGGCGGCGGCAGTTCAACCAACGATGCGCGGTTCGCGTGATGTACTCGCCAAACAGGACCACCGGCCAGTGGCGCGCACACGGTCGCTACATCGCCCGCGACAGTGCAATGCAAGGCCGCGATGCCCGCGCCTTTGGCGACCAGGGCGAAGTCGTTGCGCCGCCGGAGGTCCTTGATCGCTGGCAGAAGGCAGGCGACCCGCGGCTCTGGAAAATGATCATTTCGCCGGAATTCGGCGAACGGATCGACCTGAACCGACTGACCCGCGATCTGATGAGCAAAATGGAGAAAGACCTGGACACGCGACTGGAGTGGGTTGCTGTACCGCATTCCAATACCGAACATCCGCACGTCCACGTCGCCATGCGCGGAATCAAAGCTGACGGTTCTCCGCTTGATCTGAAGCGTGAATACATCCGCAATGGGATACGGTCCATTGCCGAAGATCTCTGCACGGGCCAGATAGGGCATCGGAACCAGGTGGACGCGATGACGGCCGAACGGCGCGAGATTAACGAGTGCCGGTATACGTCCCTGGACCGTATGATCAACCGGGCGAACGCAGCCGGGCAGGTCGACGGCTCCGATGACGCCGGCCACTTCGTTGTTCGGCGGAACATCAACGGCGTCGCCCGCGGCGAATTTGCGAAGATTCGAGAGCAACACATCGCTGCCAGGCTGATTGTGCTACAGAAAATGGGCCTCGCTGAGCAAGCTGCGTCTGGTGAGTGGCGGGTACGGCGCGATTTCGAGGGCGTTCTGCGGGCTATGCAGCGTTCCGGGGACCGCCAGAAGATGCTCGCCGCGCATGGCGCACTCCTATCGGACGAGCGTTTGCAACTTGTCGTCTCGGACCAGCGGACGCTGACATCCCTGGAAGGCCGTGTGTTAGTACATGGAGAAGGCGAGATCGACCGAAGCGCTGGCCGCCACTACGTCCTCATCGAAGGCACCGACGCCAGGGTGCATCTCGTGTATTACTCGCCTGCTTTGGAGGAAGCGCGTAGCCGAGGACAACTCCGCCCAAATTCGTTCGTCCGGCTCCGGAAGCAGTTCGAGAGCGGCCGGTCGGTTCTTGAGGTTGATGACCTCGGTGATGCTGAGAAGCTCTTACGGAACCGGCGCTACCTCGAAGCAACCGTTCGGCCTCTGGTCAAACAAGGCATCATACCCGCCGAAGCTGGCTGGAGCGGCTGGTTAGGCCGTTATCAAGCCGCGCTCGCCCGCGCTGCCGCTTCAATTCAAAGGGACGCCTTGAAAGAGCACCATCGAGAATCTCAAGCGCGCTAGCGGCCCGAAGCCATCGATGTCACGGCGGTGCCCCGCGAGGGCCTACCGGGTAGGGCACCGAATCATCTTTGGCGCGTAAGGAGGCACATGAACAACCTCGACGAGAATCTAATACCGACGCTCACCGAACTGGGAGGCGAGCCGCTACTTGGATCTGGCTTTGAAGCCGAGCAGCCTGATTCCGATTCCGCCCTGGAGCGGACGCAGCCTGCGAAGGAAGGCTCGCTATGAGTCCCGCCAAATCGGAAAACGCAAACAGGGCCGAGAAGCGCGATCACCGCCGCGAAGTAACCGATTCGATCATCAAGATGCTGGAGGACGGCGTTGCTCCGTGGCAAAAACCATGGGAAGGTTCAGCGATGCCATTCAATCCAACGACCGAGAGGCCGTACCGTGGCGGCAACGCCCTGCACCTCCTGGCCACCGGAATTGGGCGCGAATACGCAGATCCGCGATGGATGACCTACAAGCAGGCGGCGGAACAGGGCTGGCAGGTACGCGGAGGCGAAAAAGGGGCTCACATCGAGTTCTGGGAGGTGAAGGAGCGTTCAAGCGAGAAAGATGCTGGACCTGATCAGAATGGCGGTGAGTCTCCAGCCAAGGAAAACGGCCAGCGGCTGATACACCGCGTGTACACCGTCTTCAACGCCAAGCAAATTGACGGAATTCCGGAATACCAGCCGAAGCAACGGACCCCATTTGAGGCAGTACAAGCTGGTGAGCGAATTCTAGCGAATTCTGGTGCTCGAATAGAACACGATCAGCGCGACGACGCCTTTTATAACCGACGCAGCGACAGCATCCATCTTCCCCCAAAGGACGCTTTCAAAGACGCGCCGGGATATTATGGAACGGCTCTTCACGAGCTCGCGCACTGGACCGGCCATCCCTCACGGTTGAATCGGCCCACGCTCTCGGAATCGTACCGTTTTGGCGACCTCAACTATGCGAAGGAGGAACTCCGAGCCGAACTTGCCAGTGTCTTCATGGCAGCGGAATTGGGGGTTCCGCACGATCCAGCAAACCACGCGGCGTATGTCGGTTCCTGGATCAAAGCTTTGCGCGAAGACAAGAATGAGATCTTCAGGGCGGCGCACGAGGCGTCAGCGGCCACCGATTTTGTTCTATCACTGGACCTGGAGGTTTCCCGAGCGGAAACGTTGGAACTGGCGGGTTCGGGTGCCGCCGGCTCGTTGCAGTCTCCTGAGAGGTCACGCGGACAAAAGGATACTCGCGACGAAGTCGAAACCTTTCAGCCCGACCGAGAGCTAGTGGACGACGCCGCCAATCGGCGGGCATTCGATGAGAATGGTGTAGGGCAGAAAGCCCGTCAAACCGACGATAATTCAAATCGGAGCGCGGCGAACACTGGCAACTTGGCGGCGTCATTCGCTGCTGCCAAACAAGTAACGGCGGATGCCCTTGGCGAGTCCGCACGGACATTCGGGGCCCAGACCGATAGCGGTAGGTACAACGGGCGAATCATTGGAGAGACGGCGCATCATGTTGTTCAGCGCCTGTCTCCCCAAACTGCTGTGGCTCACATGAAACATCTGCTCGAACACCTTCCGCACGCCGGCGACAACGTCGCAATTGCTTATTCGAACGATCACGCCCAGGTGCGGGATATCCGTGAGCGCGTCAACACTCAGGAGCGTGGCCGCTAGCGCGGTGAACGCACCGCCGAGTTTGGACAGAGCTCGAGATTCGGGCGGCTTCGCGTTCGGCTGCAACTGGAGAGCGACCCTGGTGAGTCTTGCACTCCTGATTATCTTCGAAATCGCTGGATTCTCAACACATCGATACGCGGTCTCAATACCAGCCTGCAGTTGGAGGTCCCTCCTTCGGGATCTGACCGGTGAGTAGGGATGGTTGGACGGCCCTACGCAGTGAGGTTGATAATTGCGGTGGACGCATCCGAGTACTAACCCGCCTGCATTTCGCCACATTTCAGGAGCGCGTCGATCAGGCGGACGATCGCAGCAGGAAGGTGGCCGCCGCGGATCAGCACACCCAACTCCATGTTCCGCTCCAGGGCTGCTTCGGTGAGATTTGCGCTGGTAAGGAATGCGACGCGAGAGTCGGCAACCGCGGCCTTGACGTGCATCAGGCCCGCGTGACCCTGCTCGTCCCGAGGCCGCCGCTCTGGAGGCCACTGCAGGAGCATCGCCTGTACGGCCACCACGCGCCCCAATTGGTGACGCTGGCGGTCGATCTCCTGGGTGCTGTGAGATTCCCGGTCGCCCAGCACCATTCGCAGCGCCACGCCACGCGCGAGCGCAACAGCGGACCGTTCATTGGGGAGTGATGACACTGACCTTTCTCTCCTCTCACCAGCCGCATCACTCGGAACGCGCAAACCTGTTGCCGCCGAACGTGCCCAACGAGACGGCGGTGTACGAGACCTGCCGCACGAGTTTCTGAGCTGCTATTTTGAAAACCAGCTCTTGGGTTCCAGGTTCGGCACCTCTGCGATCGGCAACGTCTTGGTTCCCCGCGTTACTCTCATCTGTCGGCTGTGAAGCTATAGAGCGTCTTCAGCCTTGGGGCTGCCGTCTGCGCCAAGGCACAAGCGGCGGAGATCAGGAGCGCTGTCAAGAGCGTTCCGCAAGTGATGACAGCCGGTCGCCAGATGGCCATGTCTTCCTCCAGTCAAAAGGATCTAACCGCGCGGTTTCAAGTATATCAGACTCTATAGTCCTTTGTTGGGTTTTGCCTCACGGGACCGAAGAGGCCTTGCCCGAATTCATCGCGCCTACATCCGCGCCCCAAACGCCAGAATAATCTTCGGTAAGTGTCTTCAGATAGCCGTACTGAAGCACCGGACCGCGGCACGTCGTAACGGTGCGACGGCTACCGCCAGGGCCAGGTGCGTATTCCGGCGAAGATTGGTTCGAATGGGAGGAGCGCCCTGGACCGGAGCCGGTCTCGAACGCTACCGGCCCCGTGCCCGGCATTCTCAAAATGCAGGATCAGCTGCTCTCGGTCGATCACGGCATAGAAGAAGGTCACGAACTTCTCCGGTTGGCCGGACCTAATTCTGTCAGGTACAGGTGCTAGGGACGTTTATGTCTTACTTGTCTTACTGAATCAAAAGAACGCTACTTTTGGTACTGCCATAGCTGAATCGCTTGGGTCTGTAACGGTCAACGGGCCGACTGTGGTCGCCGACCTCGATGGAGATGGTGCTCCCGATCTTCTGGTTCCCGACGGACAGGATATTGCGGTCCTGCGCGACATTGGCAGTGGCTACTTTGACCCGCCTACATTCGTGAACGGGGCTAGCCTCGGTTACAACCCAACGCCGTTTGCGGTGGCAGACATGAACAGCGACGGCCGGCTCGATATCACAGCTCCGAATTATGCAACCGGGGGGAACAGCTTCCTGATCTTCATAAACCAGACACCTCAGGCGTGCAAGTATGCAGTAAAGCCGGTGAACATCTCGTTCCCCAGTGCCGGGGGGACCGGGAAGCTGAACGTGACGGCGGCCAGCAGTTGCACGTGGACGGCGGTGTCTAACGAGCCGTGGATCACCTTCACGGGGGGAGCCACGGGCGCCGGTAACGGTGCGGTCAATTACACGGTGGCGGCCAACACTGACGTGACGCGTGAAGGCGCCATTGCGGTGGCGGAGCAGAGTGTGGCGGTGACGCAGGCCACCGGTCAGGTCCCGCTGCAGTTTGGCGCGCCGACCAGCATCAGCCTGGGCAGCGCTACACCTAGCCTAGTGTGGTGATTAGCGGCGATTTCAACCGGGACGGCAAGCAGGACCTGGCGGTAGCTACGAGCGGGGGGCAGTTGCTGATCCTGCTGGGCAATGGCGACGGCACCTTCGCCACGCCGGTTTCCTACACGCTGTCGGCGGCGGCTACGCAGTTGCTCGCGGCGGATGTGAATGGAGACAGCTATCCGGATGTGATCGCATTGTTGAGCAACGGGACCTTCGCCGTGCTGTTCAACAGCGGGAACGGGAGTGGCGGCTTTGCCAGCCCGGTGTATTACAACTGCAATGGTGTAGACAATCTGGCCGTGGGCGACTTCTTCCGGAACGGGCGGGTGCACATAGCCGCGTCCCGCTCCTACAGCGGCGGTGTGTTCATTTACGAGAACTTGGGTAACGGGCAATTCCTGGAGAGGAGCACAGTCGGTCTGGGCGGCACCTGGTGGGTGGCGGCGGCAGACCTGAACGCGGACGGGTATACGGATCTGGTGACGGTGTACAACGCGACCGATAACATTCTGTTGAACAACGGGGCCGGGACGTTCGCGCCGCCGGTGCCGGGGAACCTCAACGTCAATTTTAACTTTGTGGCCGTGGCGGATGTAGACGGGAACGGAACGCCGGACTTGATTCTGACCAACGACAACCTCGGTGGCGGGATCACCTCGTGGGTGAACGTGCTGCTGAACCAGGGCAGCGCTACTTTTGGGACGCCCATCAGCTCTCAGGTGCAGCCGACGGGGCTGATTGGCAACCCGGTGGTGGCGGACCTGGACGGGGACGGCCGTCCCGACCTGGTGGCACCGAACGCGAGCGGCCTTGCGCTGCTGCGCAACGTAGGGGGCGGGGCCTTCGAGCAGGAAGACATTCTGTTGGTTGCCGGTCCCAACGGGCCGAGCATAGCCACCATCGATCTGAAAGGTGATGGGCATCTGAGCATCGTGACGCCCAACCCGGCGTCGGGGTCCAACGCCTTGTTGCTGTTCACCAACACGACGCCGCAGGTGTGCGGCTATGCGGTCACGCCGAGCACGGCGCAATTTCCCAGCGCCGGGGGGACCGGGAAGCTGAACATGACGGCGGCCAGCAGTTGCACGTGAACGGCGGTGTCTAACGAGCCGTGGATCACCTTCACGGGGGGAGCCACGGGCACCGGTAACGGTGCAGTCAATTACACGGTGGCTAAGAATACCGACACAGCCCGCGTAGGAGCAATCTCGGTTGGGGGCCAGATAGTAACAATCACCCAAGCCTCATCGGTCGTCCCAATTCTCGCTGTTCCGTCCGAACTGGGTGATTTGGGGTCGGCCGTAATTGGTTTCGTGAGCGCGGCCTTCAATCGCGATGGGCTCACGGACTACGCTGTCGCGACAGCCGATGGAGCGATAAGTGTATTTCTGGCTCTCAGCCCCGGCAGTTTTAGCACACCGGTGAAGTATTCCTTTGGGGCAAGCGTACCTCTAATAGCCGCCGACGTGAACGCCGACGGATACCCCGATTTGGTGTTCGGAGTGGGGGTCTCGCTCAACAATCGAGACGGCACATTTGCCCCTCCTACTTACCTCCAACTCTCGCCGTCGGCGCCGTACTACCACGGTCTCACCGTTGGAGACTTCTACCAGAACGGCGAGATTGACATAGCCGCGATAGGCGTAGGGCTCTTCGCGGACAATGCTACATTGAATCTGTTTAACAATGACGGCACAGGACATTTCACGGCCGAGCCGAGTCTGCTCTTGAACAATCAAGCTGAGGAGATCATCACGACCGACATTAACAACGACGGGTATCCAGATTTAGTCACGCAACAACAGCACCTGCATAGCACCGGCATCTCAGTCCTCTTGAATCAGAAGAACGGCAGCTTCGTCGTTCAGCCCGAGTTGAGCATTGATGCTGTAACACTCGCCGCATCCGATCTCAATGGAGATGGCTATCCTGATCTGGTCATTTACAACACCGACACCGGTATGCCGAACATCAGCGTGCTCCTGGGCAACGGGGACGGCACGTTCGGGCCGCTAACTACCTATACGCTGCCCAGCGGAGCAAATGGGACACCCATCATCATGGACGTCGACGGAGACGGTAAGCCCGATGTAGTGGTGCCGACCGACAACACCATCAGCTTCTTGCGAAACCTTGGCAAAGGGGCGCTCGAACTGCGCGAGTTCGACGTCACCAATAGTTCACCAACCACAATAGCCGCGGCCGACCTGAACGACGACGGCAAGTTGGACATTCTGGCGAATGCCGGACCCACTCAGCCGACCCAGACGGCATACTGGCTGTACACCAATCAGACGAAGCAGGTGTGCGGCTTCTCGGTGACACCGAACAATATTCTGCTGCCGATCGCAGGCGCCACGACGGAACAACTGCAGGTAAAAGCATCAAAGACATGCACGTGGCGGGCGGTCAGCAAGTCGCCTTGGATTTCGATCCAATCAGGCGGTACGGGAAAAGGCAGCGGAACCGTGACGGTGGCGATCACCGCCAATTCCGCAACGACTGGCCGAGTGGCAACCTTGACGGTAGCGGGTTTGCCGCTCGTGATAACGCAGCCGGGCAATTAACATGTTCTCAGTGATCGCAGTCGTGACACGAATCCGCAAGCGTCTGTTCGCTGGCCAGCGGGGCGGACTCCACACAGCGGCTGCGCAAGGAACCCGTCGCCGCTCCTCATATCAATCCGAAACAATCCAGGAAGTCCCAGCTCTCGCCAGTGGAGCCACTGGCGCTCTTACATAACACAAGCTCATTTGAGGGAGAAGACATGAAACGCTTTCGTTCGACTTGTTCGACTTGGACCTCATGCAGGTCCATCCTCTATCTCACCGCGGTCCTGGCCTCGCTGGCAATGAACGCCCTCAACGCTCAATCTCAGATCGCGCTTTCCTCGGACCGAACATCGCGATTCCAAATCTACACTCAGCAGATTTCCCCGCTAACGGCGCCTGTACAGGTAACCACCGGTGGTGGTGGCAGCCAGGTTAGCAGCGAACCGGAATGGTCCCCTGATGGCACGCTGATCGCTTATCAGTTTGGTGCGCCCGGAGTCCGTGGCATACACACGATCCATCCGGATGGAACTGGCGATACTCAGATCACACCGCCTGGTTCCGGCTCATACCCTTGCACCGACGACACTGAGCCGGCCTGGTCCCCAGATGGACGGTACATAGCCTATGGTTGTCTCAACAGCGGCATTGGCGCAATCTGGCAGCACGATAACACCCTCCCTCCTAACAATCCGAGTAGCGAGTCCCTCGTCTTCGCCCTCTCGAAAGGCCTCATCTTCAATCCGCCGTGGTCCCGCGATGGCACATCCTTAGTGTTTGTCACCTCCGTCCCCGGCAGCGGCCAGCCTCAGATACAACAATTCACACTCGCGTCAAGAACCCTGAAACCACTGACGAGTTCTTCGTTCAATGATTTTGATCCAACGTTTTCACCCGACGGGCAGACCATCGCGTTCTCCTCGACCAGAAACGGAGCTCGCCAGATATTCACCATGAGCGTTTCATGTCCTGAGACGCATTGCGGCTGCCCGGCGCCTACGCAATTGACGATGGATCCTAGCGGAGCCCAACATTGCGCCTGGTCTTCCGACGGCCAATGGGTGGCATTTGTCTCTAACCGCATTACGACGCTGAACCCCACCGGGAAATGGCAGATCTATCTGCTCAGCCCCACGCAACCGGAAGGTCCCTCGAACCCTGTGGTTCCGGTTAGTGACGGAACCGCGAACGACGATTTCCCAGCTTGGCCCGCCGGTTCACACATGCAGCCAGCCAAGGCACTCGGCAACCCTTGGGATATTCCAGGTGGGTGCAAATGTGGCGATCCCATCGACCCGGCTACCGGCAACGTGTTCGAACAGCTCACGGACTACGAAAGGGCGGGACAGAACAAGCTGCGCTTCGTACGCTCTTACAACAGCAGCGGGATTACCGTCAACCCGAATACACTAGCCAAAACGCTCGGAGTGAATTGGCGTTCAATGTACGACCGGTATCTCACACTCGTGCTGCCCACGTCCGTTACCGCAGAACGCGCAGATGGGCAGGTCCTCACCTTTACTTCCAGCGGGGGTATGTGGAAGAGTGATACGGATGTCGATCTGACGCTTATCCAGTCGGGCACCACCTGGACTCTGACGGACCACGACGATACCGTCGAAACATACTCCGCAGTCGGAACCAAGGCTACGCTCACATCACATCAATCACCGTGCGCGGCGGGTATACGCAGACACTGCAGTATAATGGCAGCAATCAACTAACGTCCGTCACGGATACGTACAACCGTTCGCTGCAGCTCACGTATTCTAATGGCCTATTGAACGCGGTCACGACGCCGGACGGACTCGTCCTAACCTACGGGTACAACTCTAGCGGGGTATTGCCAGGCGTGCTCGACCGGCTCGCATCCATCACATATTCGACCACACCGATAAGCAAACAGTCCTTCTTGTACGAGAACTCCGCTCTGCCGTTTGCCCTAACCGGCATCATCGACGAGGAAAGCAATCGTTATGCCACGTGGACTTACGACAGCCAGGGCCGCGGCTTGACCAGCCAGCACGGTTCAGGCGCGAACCTTATCACGATTTCCTATGACGACGCCACCGGTAACGGCACCGTAATGAATGCCTTGGGCGAGCAAGAGGTATATAAAGTCAGTCCGCTGCGGGGCGTGTCAAAGGCGATGGAGATCGACCGCCTGGCGACCTCCACTACTGCCGCGGCGACCGGCCTGCGCACCTATGACGCCAACGGCTATACCGCCAGTGCCACGGACTGGAACGGCAACCTGACAACCTATGTGAGGGATGTGCACGGCGATCCCACTACGATAAACGAAGCCGTAGGAACGCCTCAAGCCCGCACAACCACCATTGTCTACGACTTTGTCTTCGTTCACCTTCCGTCGACTGTTACTACGCAAGGGCTCACCACGAGCTACTCCTATGATGTGAACGAACACTTGCTCACGAAGACACTAACGGATACTAGCACCCAGACCGTCCCATACTCCACGAACGGGCAGACGCGCACATGGACCAACACATGGCAGAACTTCCTGCTTGCATCGGCCAAGACGCCCAAAGGCAATCTGACGCAATACGCCTACGATTCCACCGGCGCCCTCATCTCGACGACGAACGCCCTACTCCAGGTAACCAACATTACGCAGCACACCGGCGGCGGCTACCCACTTGTGACTGTCGATCCGAACAACGTCACGACTACGCTCACGTATGATGGCCGCCTGAGGCTTTTGACCAGCACCGTCAGTGCTACGAACCAGCCATCTTTCACCACGACGAACACCTACGATCCAGCCGGCAACCTCACGAGCGTTCAGCTCCCGGACAACCCCAAGCTCACATACGGCTACGACACGGCGCACCGGCTCATCAGTATCACCGACCTGTTTGGCAACGCGACGACCTACACGCTCGACGCGCTGGGCGACATCACGCTGACGAAGCTGAGCAATCCTCAGGGTACCCTGACCCGCCAACACTCCGGGGTATTCGACGCGCTCGGCCGTGTGCTTCAAGACATCGGCGGTGTGGGCCAGACGACAACATATACTTAGGACAAAAACGGAAATGTGCTCAGCATCACCGACCCTGATGGCAACTTGACGCGGCAGAGCTTTGATCCACTTAACCGGCTTGCGACAGTGACGGACCCGGCTGGCGGAATCACGACCAACACCTACGATCAGCACGACCGAATTCTTACAGTCACCGATCCAAACACCAACGTGACCTCCTATGTATACGACGGTTTCGGAGACAAGATCGAGACGGTCAGCCCTGATACCTAGACCACAGTCTATCGTTACGACCCGGACAGCAACGTCACGCAGTCGACGAATGCGTCAGGTGCAGTGGCCAAGTATGCCTTTGACGCGCTCGACCGGGTGCTGACGACGAAGTACCCAAATGATGCCTCGGAGAACGTCGCCTACACCTACGATCAGGCCAACCATGGGTTTGGCATCGGGCACCTGACCTCGGTGAAGGATGCGGCGGGGACCCTGACGCGCACCTACGACGAGCGGGGGAACATGTTGACAGACAAGCGCGTGAACGGATCGACCACGCTGAAGATTGCGTACAACTATGATCCGGCGAGCCGAATTTCGTCCATCACCTACCCGTCGGCCACAGTCATGTCCTCCACGCGCGATTCCATGGGTCGTATCATCAGGGTCAGCGCCAGGGCCCCCGGTGCCAGCACCTTTGCGTCCGTGGGCTCAGGCATCGCCTACGAGCCTTTCGGTCCCGTGGACGCACTCACCTACGGCAACGCCGTCAAGGGGACGAACGTCTTCGACCTCGACTACCGGCTCACGACCCTCACAGACAAGGGGACGGCGCTGGTGCAAAGGCTTGTCTATGGATATGATCCGGCGAACAACGTGCTCTCCATAGCTGACAAGGTTACCGCAGCCAACAATCAGGCTTTCGTGTACGACAAGCTGAACCGGCTGACGAGCGCTACCGGGGCTTACGGAAGCCAGGCTTGGACGTATGATCCGGTGGGCAACCGCCTGATGCAGACGGCGAGCAGTGTTACGACGACCTACGGCTATGTGCAGGGTAGCAATCGACTTGCCTCGATCGCGACCGGCGGCACGACGCCGACGGTGGGCACGACCGCCGCCGGCAACATCAATAGTTTCTCTCCCGGCTTCGATACGGTGACGAGCCTTACGTACAACTAGGCCAATCGGCTCGCGACGACCAGCGCGGGCACTTCTCAGCTCACGCAATACACCTATGACGCCTTCGGGCAGCGTATCGTGAAGCTGGGATCGGTTACATCGGCGACGCTGTTCCAGTACGATCAGGGCGGACATCTGCTGGAACAGACGGGCGGAACGGGCACCGCGCAAGTCGATTATATGTATTTCGCCGACCTTCCGAATCGCCACTTTTCAGCCAAGCAATGGAAAGATGTACTTCCTGCACGACGATAGGCTTGGCACTCCGCAACGAGCGACCGACATCACTCAAACGGTGGCTTGGAGCGCCAACTACCAACGGTTTGGCTATACCACAACTGGGATAGGTGCGAATCGTGCAGAATCTTCGCCTGCCGGGGCAGGAATTCGACGGCGAGGCGTGGTGGAACCATAATGGAGTCAGAGACTATGCTCCGACCCTCGGCAGATATTTAGAGCCCGACCCTATCGGCATAGCGGGGCCAAATAAGGGGTATACCGGCGCGAGGTTTTACAGCACAGCTAGCACCTTGTCTATCGGCGGCCCGATTCGCTTCACCTATCGCACAGATCTGTACAGCTATGTCAGCAACAGCCCAGTTAACGCGCTCGACCCCTTTGGCATGGACACCTTCCTTGTCAATCGCAGTCTTGGCGGCGACAGCGCTGCCGCGATGGGATCTCATCAGCCACACGTTTGTTGTGACAACGAACCCGGACGGCAGTGTCGCCCATACTTACAGTTGGGGTAACACTGCGAATTCGTCCGGCTGGAATCCTGATCAAAGCGAAGATCTTCTTGCTGCCGCAGGTGCGCTTACAGCGGGACTCGCGGAATATGTCGGGTCTTCGGCGCTAGACCCGTTTGTACAGCAGGCATACGGCCAACTGAATACGGCAGGAAATAGTCATCCGAACTATGGCGTGATACGCAACTGTAAGATAGAGGCGCACCACCTTCTAAATGTCGCTGGCGGCCTATATGCTGATAGTTTTTAGGGGCCCCTGTAGGTCCGGGAAGCATGAGCCCGGGGCGTGAAGTGGGGGCAGGAATAAGCCGGCGCCGAATCGGCAGACAAATTGCGGGGCGACCAGGCAGTCATGTGCGGGGTCGACGCGGACGAGATAGCGCGGTAAAGACGCGGCCATGAAGAAGTGTTCGCCGAAAGCATTTGCTTGGCCGATCCCTGGGAGGCAAGCTCAGCAAGAAGAGTATGCACAGTGTGAGAAGTCGGCGGCCCCGCGCTCGACAGAGTTGAGCAAGTGGTGTCGCCAGGTGCTGCTCGAACTCGCGGCTGGTACCGCTCAAGCACCGGGGGGCGAGGTGATCCCTTCGGAGATCCCCGCGCTCCGCAAGATAGTGATCAACCTGTTGTACGGCGAGAACTTGGGCGCACCGCTGAGCGAAGAGCGTATGCGGGAGCTGATCGAGGATCGAGGCTGCCGACTCGGACAAGCTTCGCAAAGCAGCGGAACGTCTTCGCGCCGTAGTGACAGTACGAGCTGGAGTCTTGAGCGATGACCAGCCAGGGGTGTCTGTCCGTAAACCACCAGGGGACCGCGCGTTGCCCGGAGGGCACCCAGGCGGGATGGCCGAGTGACAAGCCGGTCTGGAGATCACAGTTCCTTTTTAGCCACCCTTGTTGTTCCAGGGCGGATCGTCCTTGAATACGCCCAACACTGGCGCAATCTGGGAAGCGATTGCCTGTTGCGTTACGTGGTGAGCGCGGTCGAGCCGTCCGGGCTGTACTGTATTCCAAACACGGTGACCCGGCGCTGCGTACACCTGACCGAAGCTCGGGAAGTGCAGGCGGTGCCGGTGGCCGGCAGCCGGTACAACGCGCGGCAGATGCCGTTCCGTTTGACGCCGGCAGGCGTCGAGCGCGGGGCGGCGGCGCTGGAGTGGCGGCGCATCGACGTCGACAACCAGAAGCTGCACGCGTTCTTGCGGACGCGGGTGTACCAGGTGCGGGCGTTGCCCAAACTTGCCAAGCGATGTGCGCTGTGGGCTGGAGTGTTTGTGGTGTTCGGTCTCGTGGTTGCCGTGCCGCAGGACCGCAAGGCGCAGCGGATGTACCAGGAGGAGCGGATCGTGCGCGGGCCGGTGATGGCAATACGGGCCGTGTTCAGTCGCAACCGGCAACGACCCGGGCGCACGCCGGGCATTGGGTTCGTCACCACGGAGCCGCAATCGTGCCGTGGGCGGCTGACGATGGAGTACGGCTACGGGCCGATGGGTGCGGATAACCGCGGAGGACGAACCCTGGCTTGGTAACCACGCATCGACGCCCCCAGTCCCAGCCGGCGGCTACCGGTGCCAGCGAGATTGCTTGCGTGGTCCAGCCCAGCCGGGCGTGCAAGAAGTGGCACCCAGGGAGTGTATCCTGTTGTGCTGGTGCCGGCATAGACATCACCGCCCTTGCGGTTGCGAATGCGCAGAAATCGGATAACTGGTTCCTTTGTCAACCCGGTGGCCGTCTACTGCCCTTCGCCGGGGAAGGCGGCCGCGGTGCGTGATGGATCAAGCGGACCAGGATTCAGGTCGTGGGGCATCGCCACGAGTTGGTGACGGATGGCCTGCAACGAGAGAAGGATCCCGCGATCCGGCATAAACGCTCGTGCGCGCGAGATAGCTCGGCGTGCAATGCATTCAGGGTGTGCCCGCGAGGGCCCACGGAAAGGTGACGGTACGTGTCGAATCTCCGGACTGTCTCAAAAAGGGGCGCAGGCCACGTTCGCAGGCAGCGCGCGGCCCGGATCTTGTCGGCGTTGATGATTCGAAACAGCCGATTCGAAAGAGCTTGCTTTCGCATGCAAAATGTGAAACGATTCTCTACAGTTAACGATTCCGCGTCGTGATTGACCCTTTGGATCTCACAAGGCTCGTATTGGCGCCCTTCAGGTAGCCCCGTTAAGCGGCCTGATGGACGGGTTCGTGGTGCAAACGCATCAATTGCTCAGCCTTCAATGCGACCATGGCGTACGTTCGGCCATTGCAGTCACAGAACTCGACTTCGTAAACCCCCGGAGCCCAGTTCTCGACCACGGTGCCGACTTGGCCACGGACCAATCCCTCCTCAGGCAGATCCTCAGTCAGTGCCACCACGGAGTGCATCTCTATTCCGAACATAACCTACCTTTCTTTATAGTACATATAGTACATATAGTACATAACAACTCGTGAGCCGCGGCCAGTCTTCCCCGATTCGTACGATCCAAGTGCTGCGTATCTTTTGTAATTCTGTCTTGGTGAACGAAATCGAAATCCACGACGTAGCGCTGTCCGTGGGGGTTCGCCGCACCCAGTCGAGCTTCCGCCTCGCTCGCAGCCGCCAGCAGGGCCGACCTCAGAACTTCCGCATCGGCCTCCCGGACTCCAACGGAGGCGAACACTCGCGCTTTGTGACGATCCCGCGGATGCCGTGAATTCAGGCAATATTCCTGCAGCCGGACGGCGAACAGCCCCTCGCGGGGCTCGTCCAGGCCATCAATGGGGACCTTTACGGGACAACGGGTTTTGACGGCGCCGGCATCGGTGGGACGGTCTTCAAAATCAGCCCGAGTGGCACGCTGACGACGCTATACAGCTTCTGCGTCCAAAGCGGTTGCCCTGACGGCGAAGGCCCCAGCGGCCTGGTCCAGGCCGCCACTGGCGAATTCTACGGGACAACGGTGGTTGGCGGGATCTACGGCGGCGGGACCATCTTCAAAATCAGCCCGAGTGGCACGCTGACGACGCTATACAGCTTCTGCGCCCAAAGCGGGTGCGCGGACGGCAACGTCCCCAACGCGGGGCTAGTCCTGGCCACCGACGGGAACTTCTACGGGACAACGTATCTTGGCGGGGCCAATTCCTGCATGATTTCTGGCACGAATTATGGCTGCGGGACGGTTTTCAAAATCACCCCTAGCGGCACGCTGACGACGCTATACAGCTTCTGCGCGCAAAGTGGGTGCGCGGACGGCGAAGGCCCAAGGGCGGGGCTAGTCCAGGCCACCAATGGGAAGCTCTACGGGACAACGTACTATGGCGGGCCGACCGGCGACGGCACGGTCTTCAGCCTGGCCGTGGGTCTCGGCCCGTTTGTGGAGACACGGCCTACCTCCGGCGTGGTGGGAAGGTTCGTCGAGATTCTGGGGACCAACCTGACCGGCGCGACCAGCGTCACCTTTAACGGCACTCCTGCGACGTTCAAGGTGGTATCGAGATACCTTATCACGACCACCGTTCCAACCGGCGCGACCACCGGCAAGGTCGAGGTGGTAACACCCAGCGGCACGCTTTCGAGCAACGTGCCCTTCAGGGTGCTGCCGTAAAAGCCCGGCGGGCAAACGGCATTATGAGTACATATCGGTAGCGGTTTCCGGTTGACGAGCGCGCGGATTCATGCCTTCGGTTTCTCCTCCACGTAGCAGACATGGACGAGGATCTCGTCGTTGGGGAGGCTGGCCGGCGAGGCCGGCTCAGGTCCAGGGCGCTCCTCCCACTCGAACCAATCTTCGCCGCTTGGCCCTGACGGTAGCTGTTTCACAGTTTATAGTGTGCCGTGCTCCCGTATAATCGTCGGGCAACTTCTTCAGATAGCCGAACTGAACCCGCAGACGTTGCGGCGCCATGCTCAGCCGGTTGAGCCGCTCCAGGCGCGCCAGCTTGGACACCACGGATCTCACTGGGTCTCCACCGGAAAGCTGGCCACCCACTTGTCCAGCTCCTCTTGGGTTAGCTCGCGGTCGTCGCTGCGCGTGGTGAACTCCACGCTCTCTAACACAGTGCCGTTCGGGCACAGCGTCCTTCGGCACGTGGCGTTCTCTAAGCTTGGGTTGCGGAGTCCAGCCGGCCGTAGCACCAGACGGAAACAGTCCCGCAGCTTCCCGTCCGCGGGTCCAAACTGATCCTCCAGGCGGCGCAGGCGCTTGGCAATGGCCTTCACCGGGGCCCCTTCATCAGCGGTCGCATCCTCCACATCGCATCAACTGCGCTC
>OCZU010001257.1_pt1 | contig 16826 bp, 13 predicted proteins | sample 1539001 | NCBI WGS metagenome assembly OCZU01 (sample SAMEA3539306, study PRJEB22396) | soil metagenome | biome: tundra; feature: field; material: soil | place: USA | collected 2010-05 | depth 0.15 m | reverse complement strand
AGAAAAGCTGACTGTCGGAAGTGCGCACGGTGGCGGTGGGTTCCGGAGATGATTGTGACAAGAGGTGGTTGTCTCCTCACAGCGGGAGTCGGGCATGGGCCACCGGCCCATGCCCGTAATTCCGAGCGTGCGGCTTACCGCTTCGACTGGCCGCGAGCCAACTTCTTCACCTTGCGCTTCTTCGATCCGCGCGCGTAATCGCGGGGCTTCTTCGGCTTTTCCGCTTTGGTCTTCTTGCGAGAGGCGCGTTTCGCTTTCTTGCGTTCTTCTTTGGTCAGCTTTGCTGTGTTTGCCATGATTGCTTTCTTGGATCTCTAATTTTGTAATTTCGTAATTGGGAAATCTGGTAACTCGGACCGGAGTGGTCGCGGACTACCAAATTGTTCAGCTACAAAATTACCAGATCGCGCCTAAGCGCGCTCCAACTGCGCATACTTTTCCACCAGCTTCTTCAATCCGAAGCGAGGGAATTGTACCGTAATCTTGGCTCCTTCGCCTTCTCCTTCTCGCTGGTAGACCGTTCCCTCGCCATACTTAGGATGGCGAACTTTCTGGCCGGGTCGGAACCCGCGCTTGCCGGTGGGCTCTTCGACCGGGGTCTTGGGGACGTTGAATTTCTTCCCGCGCGCAGCAAAGAACTCGGCGATGTTCTCGATGGAGTTGTAGGGTTTGGCCGGGGCGGTTGGCTTTTGGCGGCTGGGGCCGGGCTGAACTCCGCCCCGGCTCTTCCAGCTTGCGCTCTGGTCCTCGTCCTCGTAGGAATAGTGAGCCTCGCCATCATAGGCTGCGGCGCTGCGCCCCGATGGACGGTCAGAGTCGTCCCTGAGCTTGTCGAAGGGAGCGCCCGTCCCCACACGAGCTGTGCTACTAGGACGCTTGCCCAGCTCTTCGATCAGTGGCGCGGGAACTTCCTCCAAAAAGCGGGATGGTACGCTGGCTTCGGGCAAATCGGTTCCGTATCTGCGGCGATAAACGGCGCGGGTCAGGATGAGCTGATCCATGGCGCGAGTCATGCCCACGTAACAGAGGCGGCGCTCCTCTTCCACGTCGTCCGGCTGCAGCATGGTCCGCGAGTGCGGAAACAGCCCCTCTTCGAGACCACTGAGAAATACCAGGGGGAACTCCAGCCCCTTAGCGGCGTGCAGGCTCATCAGAGTGATCTGGGAGCGCTCGTCATAGTCGTCGGCATCGCTGATCAAAGCGGCGTGGTCAAGGAATTGGTCAAGCGTTTCGCCGCGGTCGCGAGAGTCCATAGCGGCATTGACCAGCTCGCGCAGATTCTCGATGCGGGAGAAAGCTTCCGGCGTGTCCTCATCTTCGAGCAGCTTGATGTAGCCGGTCCGGTCGATGAGAAACTTGAGCAGGTCGGCGGTAGAGGCACCGGTAGCGCCAGCATCTTGCTGGCCAGGCAGCGAGCGGGACTGATCTTGCTCGACAGCCGGCGGAACGTCGGCGCTACTCTCCGCCTCGTCCCCGGTGTAGGCTCCGCCGAAGTCGAAGGCTGTGTTCTCGAATTCGGTGGGATCGAAAGCCGCTGCAGCGTCATCTTCAAGGGAATCGTCCGCAGCGGCTTGTAAGGTAGGCGCCACTTCAGACATTTGCGGGGGCGGGAGCGCTCGCGCCACACCTTCTTCTGCACTCTCTTCCAGTTGCTCCGCGAACGTTCCCGACAGCATCGCGTGCGCATCCAGAATCAGCTGCTCAAAGTTCTTCAGCGCTGCCAACGCGCGTTGCGGCAGCAGTTGGCGGCGGATCGCTTCTCCCGTCGCGCCCCAGAGCGACAAGCCGGTTTCGAGCGCGAGGCGTTCCAGGGTATCGATAGTGCCCTTGCCGATGCCGCGAGTCGGTGTGTTGATGACGCGCAGCAGCGAAACCGAGTCGTCCGGGTTCTGGATGACCTTCAGATACGAGATCATGTCTTTGATCTCGGCGCGCTCGTAGAACGAGAATCCTCCGACCACTTTGTATTTGAGGCCATAGCGGCGCATGGCCTCTTCAAACAACCGCGACTGCGAGTTGGTGCGGTACAGCACGGCGGCGCGTGGAGTCTCGCCGCCCGAGTTTTCGGCACGACCGGCCTCGCGCAGGTATTTCGCGATGTGGTCGGCGGCGAAGAGCGCCTCATTTTCGCCGTCCGGTGCTTCGTAGTAGCCGATCTTGGTGCCGCCCTGCCGCGACGTCCACAGGTTCTTGCCTTTACGGCGGATATTGTTCGCGACCACGGACGACGCCGCCTGCAAAATATTCTGCGTGGAGCGGTAGTTCTGCTCCAGCCGGATGATCTTCGCCTCGGGGAAATCCTTTTCGAACTCGAGAATGTTGCGGATGTCGGCCCCGCGCCAGGAATAAATCGACTGGTCTTCATCGCCGACGGCACACACATTGTGCCGCGATCCAGCGAGCATGCGCATGAGTTCGTATTGCGGCCGATTGGTGTCCTGATATTCGTCGATGAGCAGATATTGAAAGCGCCGGTTGTAATACTCGCGCACGGGCGCGGCGGTCTTGAGCAGGCGCGTTGCTTCGAGTAGCAAATCATCGAAGTCGAGGGCGTTGGCTTTGCGCAGCTCCTTGCAGTATTGCTCAAACAGATGCGCGATCTTCTCCGTCTTGGGATCAGCCGACTGCAGGTAGAGCTCCTGCGGGTCCAGCATGTGATTCTTCGCCCACGAGATGCGCGAGAGCACAGTGCGCGGCGTGAGTTGCTTGTCGTCAAGGCCGAGGCGCTTCATCACTGACTTAACCACGGATTGCTGGTCGCTCTCGTCGTAGATCACGAATTTCTTGGTGTGGCCAATCGGGGGCTGGCCGGGCGTCGCGGAAGGGATCTGCAGGGCTTCAATATCGCGGCGAAGCACGCGCACGCAGAAGGAATGAAACGTCGAGATGACCGGCTTGGCGACGCTGAGTCCGCCGACCAGTTTCTCGACGCGCTCGCCCATCTCAGCGGCGGCTTTGTTGGTGAAGGTCATCGCCAGAATGGATTCCGGCATCACCCCCATATTCTCGATCAGGTATGCGATGCGATAGGTGATGGCGCGCGTCTTCCCGCTCCCCGCGCCAGCAAGGATCAACACCGGCCCTTCGGTGGTTTCGACGGCCTCGCGCTGCTGCGGGTTGAGTTGATCGAGAAAAGACAATGCGGAAGTGGCTCCGGAGCTGATGATTCGATTTTACAGGGGATTCGGAACTGATGGCGGGTGATGCTCATTCTTCAAGTTGTCATCCTGAGCGGAGTCGAAGAATCTCTACCCCCGGCGCGCCTCTCGGTGGCCATGGGATTCTTCGCCTCGCTCTGTGACGGCGTTCGGAGAAGCGCCCTAATACCGCCACGACTTCAAATCAGCCCCCGGCGGCGCAGTCTTTTCCATGCGCTCGATAATCTTCGACAAGTACATGGTGTGGTAGTGCAGACGCGAAAGATAGTTCGGGAGATTGGGGTCGCCGTTCCAGCAATGCTCAGCGCGGTCGCCGTATTTCACTTCTCCTCCATAAGGAGCGTTTGTGGTCGTCTTCAGGAAATCCTCAAGGTAATAGACGGCGTCAGTAAGAAAGTACGTATCGGCGGTGCCAACATAAACGTTGAGCTTGCCCTGCAGCTTGGGGCCTAACGTAGCCCAGTCACGCTGCAGGATCGCGCTCAGGTCGTAGTGCTCTTTCCAATAAGCGGCGACCGTAGGGTCAATCACGCCGGTTTCCTTGTCAAGAATCGGCTGCGGGTAGCCATCTCTCCCGACTGGACCATAGACCGCCTGCCAGATGTCGAATTGTTCTCCAGAACGGCCATGAGATCCCAGGGCCAGCTCGTATTGATTCACGCCCTGCATCGTAATCAGCGTGCGGCCAAGGTAGTCGCGCATGGCGGGCTGCGGAATATCCGCGTGCGCGCCCTGCATGTAAAAAGCATTCTTATCCTGATACAGGTTGGCGGTGATGTAGGAACGAAAATCGACAGGATCGGGGCAGGCGATGAAAGCTCCGTTGTAGTGGTCGGGATAAAACATCTGCACGGCCATGGACTCCCAGCCGCCCGTGGAACCGCCATAAGCAAAGCGCGCCCAGCCCTGTCCGATGCCGCGGAACTGTTTCTCGATGGCGGGGATCAACTCGGTCTCAATGGCATCGCCGTAGGGTCCGAGATTGGCGGAGTTCACGGCATAGGAATCGTCGTAGTACGGGTTGGCGTGGTTGATCTCCGCGATCAGTACGCGCGGAAATCCGGCACCGCTCCACTGCTGATAAAACTTGTAGGCTTCCTGCTCCTGGATGCGGTTGTAGCCGGAAATGTGGAAGCGCTCGCTGTAATCCGGCTTCAAATTCGGGTCCGGCGGCTCGGTGCGAAAACCGGCAAAGTCGGCGTTAAAGTGATCCTCGGAAATAATTACCGGATAGTGCACGCCGGGATGCGTGTCGAATCCCTCAGGCACCAGCACGTTCGCGCTCAAATACATGGGCCGTCCCCAGAATCGTGTGAGCAGCTCGCTCTGGATCTTGAGGTGCCGGATATACTTCGTGTCCTGCGGAGGCGCGATGGGCGGAATTTCTTGGTCGAGCACGACCGAGATAGTCCCTGAGCTTGCGCTAAGCGTGACTTTGCGGGGAGTGGAATACAAATTCCCGGGAGCGATATTCCAATGCTGGCCTTCACCACGATCCATCGGCAGCTTCACCGTGTGCCCGTCGGCGCGGTGGAAGGTTTCGTAGCGATGCAGAACGGCCTGCACGTAGTATTCGCCGGACGGAACGTCCCGAAGACTCTTGATGGGATAGCCGGCCGCGGAAGCATCCACGATTCGCGCCTGCCCAGGCAGCATGCCGTCGACGTCGACTCCGAAAATGATCTGAGTCTTGGGCGTGTCATTGATCTGCATGCGCGGTTCGGCGGAAGGATCGGTAGAAAGAATCAAAAGAACGCGGCCGTCGAGCGGCTTGTCACTTCGCGTCTGAGGAAAAGAGACGGAGAAAACCGTCGCGGTCGCCGCACGAGCCGGGCAGATCGCGCCCAGAATGGCGAGAGCCGAAAGAATCGAGAGGATGACAGTACGTTTGCGAGTAGGCATCAGATCTCCTTGGCGGAATAACCTCCTGCAAGACAAGGGATTGTATCTCGAATGATGGGTAAGTGATGACCCCGCGTCCGTGCAGTAAGGCGCGCCCCGATACGGGCGCGGAGTTCAGACTTTGCAGAGCGTGGGTTCTATGGGGAGCAAAGCAGGGATAGCTTCCCTACAAAAGTAACTGGACTACAGACTTGGGCGACCTATACTGAAGATGTCGCAGGGTGCTGTAAGTTGCCCACATTTGATTGGCCCCGAGGAATCGGGGCCTTTACTTTTTCGGAAAGAAGGTCAACTGTCCTTTGCAGCGACTTCACACCCACGCGCCCATCAAATGTCCCAGTCCGCCGCGCACGAGCAAGCCGTCGGCTCGATCCTTGAAATAGCGTGCGTTGATTTGCTTGCCTTGCAGGAACTCGGTGCGGCGGAATCCCAGATACTTCAGTTCGTCCTGCAATTTTCTGGGATCGAAGAACAGTTGAAAGGGCTCTCCATACCGGGCCACACGTTTGGAGAGCGCATCGAGCGCCATCCGTTGCCCCAGGTTAAGAAGCTTGCGATCGACCGCAAAATCAAACACAACACCGCTGCCCGCCGGCATTCTGGCGATCACCTCCAGCGTGGTCATACAGGCGTCGCGCGTGAGGTAAGGCGTTACCCCCAGCCAGGAGAAAAACGCCGCCGCGTTTCGGTGGAATCCGGACTGCTCAAGCCCATCGGCGAGCGTTTGCTGCTCGAAGTCAATGGGCACAAAGGTCAAAGATTGAGATATTGGTATTCCCGCCGCCCGCAGTTGCTCGCGCTTCCAGGCTTGCGTCGCAGGATGATCCACCTCAAACACTCGCAGGCCATGGAAAGGGTTGCGGTAGGCGAAGGTATCAAGTCCCGCACCGAGAACAACGTACTGCGTCACGCCGTTCGCCACGGCGCGGCCGAGTTCGTCCTCGGCATAGCGGCTGCGCGCCGCCATGAATGCCCGGAACGCCCGGGAAAAAGCATGGTCCTCCTTCGGATTGCATCGAAGCGCTTCCGCGGCTTCGGAACCAATGATGCGCAGCGCCAGCGGATCGTCCAGCACCCTGGGCTGGTCAAGAAGCTGGTGCGCGGCCCGGCGAATCGCCACCCGATGCGCAGTTCGGCTGAATTTGCCCTCTTGCATTTTGAGATTGAATCAGCGCGCGACCTTACTCCTCGCTTCCCGCCCGCGCCGACTTGCACTCCTGGCACGGACAGACTTCGCGCAGGAACTTCCAGGAGTAAATGCCCAAGTCGTGGTCATCGTTCCACTTGAATTTGATGGCGTACTTGCCGATGCCCTCAGCGGAAACTGGCTTGGCGGCCGGTTTGAACATGGGCAGCGCCCCGGGAGCGAGTCTGGGAGCCTCCCCACGCTGCCGTCCAGCCTTGGCGCGCTCTTCTTCGCACATCGCGCAGGGGCAGGCATCGCGGAGGAACACAAAGCCGTAATGCGAAACGTGGCCGTCGGCCCACTCAATGTCGACGCCCGTGCCGGTTGTGAGATTCACCTTGACCGACTTCGGGTCTGTGCCCGCGGTAGGCGCCTGAAGCGGGGACTGCATGACTTCAGTATCGCATAGGGGGAATCTGCGGCGGGGACAGGCTCGCGCTAGTGCGCCGCGGTTGAGGCAGTCTTAGGACTGGTAGCGACTCCGACGGCGAGGCCCCCGATGGCTCCGGCCAGAATTCCCATCAAGGCAAGGACAACAGCGCTTTCCACTAAGGTCGCTTTCCCACGATTCAACATAGCTTCCCCCCGTTTTCGACCAACAACTACAGGCCTATTTTACCTCGCGTGGCCCACTCAGCCAAGGCGAATTGGCGGCAAAGGCGAGAATCCGGTAGAATAGTACATTCGGGTCAAGGCCTCTGAAAGGATCTAATAGCAGTCATGGCACAACAGTGTGATATCTGCGGCAAGAAGCCGCAATCCGGAAACCGCATCAGCCACGCCCATAACGTCACCAAGCGGCGCTGGAACGTGAATCTGCGTCCCGTACACGCCCGCGTGGGCGCTACCACCAAGCGCATGCGCGTGTGCACTTCCTGCCTGCGCAGCGGCAAAGTGGTCAAGGCGTAGAGTCTAACCAGGAATCCTCAGCATTCCCTGCGGTCTTGCCTTGCTCTTCTACTGCACGCCCAGCAACTGCACGTCAAAGATCAGAGTCGCGTTGGGCGGGATGGGGCCGCCCGGAGTACCCTCGGCGCCATACCCCAAGGCCGGCGGAATCCGTAACTGGCGTTTGCCGCCAACCCTCATTCCCGCAACTCCCTCTTCCCATCCCTTGATAACCTCGCCGTTGCCAATCGTGAAATCGAAAGGCTTCCCAGCGTCGACGGAACTGTCGAACTTCTTGCCCGTAGTGAGCCAGCCCGTATAGTGCACGCGAACGTGGCTGCCCTCCTTGGCGACCTCGCCATTGCCAACTCGGATGTCCCAATAGATCAGCCCCGATGCCGTTTTCACACCGTCACCTGTGACCTTGGTGGGGGCGCTGGTGTTCGGAGCGGCGGGCTTCTTGGTTTGGCTCTGCGCCAGAACGAAGATTGCCGTCACCGCCAGAATAATAGCGACTGCTGCAAGGTACCTGGACATTCTTGCCTCCTACACAACATCTTAATTAGTCACCGGAGTTGCTAAGGTGCACGGAGAATTTGGGGCTACCCTGTGTTCCCTGTGTCCTCTGTGGTCGAGATTTTTCCTAACCTAGCGCGATCACGTCGATTTCCACCAGCACGTCCTTAGGCAGCCGCGCCACCTCCACGGTAGACCGAGCCGGCGGCGCGGAACTGAAATACTTGCCATAAACCTGGTTCATGGCTGCGAAGTCATTCATGTTCTTAAGAAAGACAGTAGAGCGCACAACCTTCCCAAGTCCGGTACCGGCAGCTTCGAGAATTTCCGACAGATTGCGCAGCACGCGATCGGTTTGGGCAGCCACGTCTCCAGTGACGACTTGCTGTGTAGCCGGATCGATGGCCACCTGCCCTGAAACGAACACGAACCCGTTAGCTTTGATGGCCTGGGAGTAGGGGCCGATAGCCTGGGGGGCATCTTTAGTGGAAACAACTTCGCGCATGAAACCTCCACAGTGATTCGATGCGGATTCACGCCGCAGGGTCAAATCTACCACGGAGTCTCGGTCAGGCGTGGGCTCTGCGGTGCTTTCTTCAGGAAGGTTTCAGGTTGCCACGTTATTGTGATATTGATCGTGTTCGTCTGCGCGCGATTGAACCGGAAGAACCTCTACTGGACCCAATTTCTCTCCAAGGCGGTCGAGTGAAATCTTACTTCGTATGGATGCTGGTCGCGACCGTGGGCTTCTCGTTCCCAGCCTTGCTCTTCGCCCAGGATCTGCCCGTGTCTCCGTCCTCTCGCGGCATCACCGGAACCCTCCTCGACCCCTCGGGCGCTGCTATCGCCAATGCGCAAGTATCGCTCCTCTCCTCTTACGGCAAGCCCCTCGCTCAAGTGACTACGGATACTTCCGGCTTATTCCACTTCGACAACATCGCCTTCGGCAATTACACGCTCGCCTTTCACGCTGACGGTTTCCGCGACGCCCGCATTAACACAAGCTTGGCCCCCAAACGTCAGACTCCGGTTCGCGTCATCCTGCAGATCGCGGTTCCCAACGAAACCGTCACCGTTGCCACCGGAGTCTCCGTGCCTCTGGTCACCACCGAGAGTTCTGAAAACCAGAACACCAACACGATCGACCGCGACGCGCTCGACCGCGTCCCCGTCTTCGATCAGGACTACATCACCACCATGTCCCGCTTCCTCGACGATAACGCCACCGGGACCAACGGCGTCACACTTGTCGTCAACGGCATCGAAGCCAACGGACCGGGCGTTACTCCCTCCGCCATCCAGGAGGTGAAGATCAACAACAATCCGTACTCCGCGCGCTTCTCGCGTCCCGGCCGCGCCCGCCTGGAAATCATCACCAAAAGCGGATCGCCAACCTATCACGGCTCGCTAAACTTCATGTTTCGTGACTCAGTCTTCGACGCCAGCAACGCCTTTGCCACCGTCAAGCCTCCCGAGCGCCGCCAGTATTACGAAGGCTCCGTCACCGGACCCATCGGCCACAGCAAGCACACCAGCTTCCTGCTCGCGCTCGACGAGGATCTGCTGGACCAGCAAGCCGTGGTCGACTCCGCAGCCATTGCCGCCGCCGAGTCCCTCGGCTTCGGCCCCTTCGCGCAGACCGTTCCCAATCCCACACATCACTTCTTTGGCTCAGGTCGCATCTTCCACGACTTCTCCAACGGCGACCAGTTCTGGATCGGCTACTCCTTCGAACATCGCTCCGTCGAAAATCAGAACGTCGGCGGCACCATCCTTCCCAGCGCTGGCACCGATAACCACTTTCTCGAGCACGAAGTTAACGTCAGTCATCTCCACCAGTTCTCTCCGCACTGGCTGAACCAGTTGAGGTTTCTGTTCGGACACTTTGACAATTCCACCACCAGCATCAGCACTGATCCCCAACTCGCGGTATCCGGACTCTTCACCGCAGGCGGTGCCCAAGCCGATTCCCGTCGCACGGAATATCACTTCGACGGAACCGACTTCGCCACCTACGCCAGCGGCAAGCATCAGCTCAGTTTCGGCATCGACATCCCCGACATCAGCCGCCGCGGCCTCGACGACTTCACCAACCGCGCCGGCACCTATACCTTCGCCAGCAGTACCGACTTCACCACGGCCACTCCCACCACATACCTCGTGCAAACCGGCCAGGGCCACGTAGCCTTTCTGGAGAAAGTCATCTCCGGATTCGTCGAAGACAACATCCGGCTCTGGCCGAATTTTTCTCTTTACCTTGGCGTTCGTTACTACTGGCAGAACTACTTCCACGATGATCCCGACAACTTCGCTCCCCGTCTCGGCTTCGCCTACGCTCCCACGGCCAGCAGCAAAACCGTCATTCGCGGCGGCGCCGGCGTCTTCTACGATCGCACCGGCCCCAGTCCCATCGGCGACCTGCTCCACTTTAACGGTGTGAACCTGCTCCGCTTCATCGTCGATCAACCCCTGGTCTCCTATCCCATCAACCCGGCGGTGCTGGCACAGGTGCCCATCAGCCTGGTCACGCTCGACTCTCACGCCCGCATCCCCTACGCCCTGCAGTACAGCATCGGAGTCGAACGGCAAGTCACCGCCAAAAGCACGGCCAGCGCCGTCTACATCGGCAATCGCGGCATCGATTCTTTCCGCTCCATCGACGCCAACGCACCCGTGCTGGTGGGCGGAAACTACGTGTACCCCAACCCAGCTCTGGGGCAGGTCCGCCAGATTCAGTCCGAGGGATACCTCAAAGGCAACGCGCTGGAACTTACCTTCCGTGGCAAGCCGAGCAGGTATTTCACTGGACAAATTCAATACACGCTCAGCCGTACTTACAACAACACCAGCGGCATCACCTTCTTTCCCGCCAACAGCTACAATCCCTCCGCCGACTGGGGACGCTCCGACAACGACCGTCTCCACAAGTTCGACCTGCTGGCCTCCAGCCAGCCGACGCGCTTTTTCACGCTCGGCGCCGCCCTCTCGCTCTACTCCGGCAAGCCCGTCACCATCACCACCGGCGCCGACGACAATCACGACGGCGTCATCAACGATCGTCCCGCCGGCGTCGCACGCAACACCATGCACGGCCCCGGCACGATCGGCCTTGACCTCAACCTTGCCCACGACTTCCCGCTCTCGAAACAAAAGAAAGAAGCTAGGGTCATTTCTCTCTCGCTGAATTCCTTCAACGTCCTCAACCATCCCAACTACGTCACCTACATCGGGACAATTTCTTCTCCTCTGTTCGGAATGCCGGCCGCCGCCCAGCCTCCCCGCCGCATGCAACTCGACGTTCAGTTCAAATTCTGATTACGCGGACGTGAAGCGCGACAGGGATGAAGCCGAGCTTAGTCGTGCGGCGAGGCGCTTCGCATCGTTCTTGCCGGCGGGATTGGACAGATGAGAACCCTGCTCGCCATAAACTATCTCCAACACGTCGGTGACAAGCTTCCGCACCGGCCGCATCAGCGGCAGGCTTGAAAACTTGATCAGATTCACGACGATGATCTTGTCGCTCACCAGCTCGATGGCCGCCCGGAGCGTGTCCAGATTCCCACTCGTCCTGAGCGCCAGTGTCACGTAGCCGATATTGATCAAATAGAAACCAACCACCAGCAAATGGTTCACGGAGCCGGCCAGCTCGGCGTTTCCGTGGAACGCATCCACCAGGAACACCCTGCCATTCTTATGCAGCGTCCGGGCCACCCCAACGGTCACCGCCAGACTGGCAACTGACCACTGGCGGCTGGCAACTGCACTCCTGCTAGATCTTCTGCAGCCTCTGCACCTCATGTACACCAGGAATCTTGCGCAACCCTGCCATGATTTGCTCAAGGTGCTTCAGGTCGGAGATGTCGAGGACGATCTCCACGCTGGCCTGGCTGTTCGCGGTATGAGCTCCGATGTTCTTTATATTGCTTTGAGCATCTCCAATTACACTTGTAATACTTTTAAGCATACCAAAACGATCGTCGCAGTAGACCGTCAGCTTAACCGCGTACGCCGTGGGCGTGCTCTCGTCGTGGGCCCACTCCACATCGATGCGGCGTTCCGGTTCGTACATCAGGTTGGTCACGTTAGGACAGTTCACCGCGTGCACCGCCACTCCCTTGCCCCGAGTGATGTAGCCGACAATGCTTTCCCCGCGGATGGGGTTACAACAGCGAGCGCGGTAGACCAGCATGTCTCCCTGGCCCTTGACCATGATGGCGTTGTGATCGCCAAAGACCCGCCGCACCACGCTGGCGATCGCCCCGGGCTTGTTGGATAGACCCTCGGCTTCAATATCGCCCGCCATCGAAGGGGTGGCCCCCGCCGGCAACAGGCGCGCCAGCACTTGGCGCGCCGAATACTTGCCATAGCCAATGCCCGACATCAGGTCGTCAACCTTGCCCAGCCCGTAACCGCCCGTAACTTTCAGCAACTCTTCATCCTTGATCTCCTTGAGCGCAATGCGATATTTGCGCGCTTCTTTCTCGATCAGCTTGCGGCCAATTTCAATGGCCCGCTCCCGCTGATGAACGTTCAGCCAATGCTTAATCTTGTTGCGCGAGCGCGAAGACTTGACCAGGCCAAGCCAGTCCCGGCTGGGCTTGTGCCCGGCCTGGGTAAGGATCTCGACAATGTCACCGGAATGCAGTTTGTGGCGCAGCGGCACCATGCGCCCATTCACTTTGGCGCCGACGCAGGTGTGTCCCACTTCAGTGTGAATCGTGTAGGCAAAATCGACCGGAGTGGCGTCGCGGGGAAGCACCACGACTTTGCCTTTGGGAGTGAACGTGTAAACCTCTTCGGGATAGAGATCGACTTTCAGTGCCGAGAGAAACTCATTGGGATCGCTGACATCGCGCTGCCACTCGACCACCTGCCGCAGCCAGGCGAGGCGCTGCTCGTCCTGCGCCGAGACAGGTCCGTCTTTGTATTTCCAGTGCGCCGCGATCCCTTCCTCAGCCATCTTGTGCATCTCTTCCGTGCGAATCTGGATTTCAAAAGGCGTCCCATCTTCTGTGATCACTGAGGTGTGCAGCGACTGGTAGAAGTTAGGCCGCGGCATGGCAATGAAATCCTTGATACGCCCCGGCACCGGACGCCAGATGTTGTGAATGATGCCGAGCACTGCGTAGCAGTCTTGCAGCGAGCGCGTGATGATGCGCATGGCAAAGAGGTCGTAGACCTGGTCGACCGAAATGCGCTGGCGCTGCAGCTTCTTGTGGATGCTGAACAGGCGCTTGATGCGACTGTCCACGCTGGCCTGGATGCCGGCCTCTTTCAGCTTGTCGGTGATGATCTGCTGCATCTTCGCGAGAAACGCTTCGCCCTGTTTGCGGTGCGCGTTGACGGCTTTTTCCACCTGCTCGTAGCCTGCAGGGTCGAGGAAGCGGAAGCCAAGGTCTTCAAGCTCGCCTCGAATCTTTCCCATGCCGAGGCGGTGAGCGATCGGTGCGTAGATCTCGAGCGTCTCCTCGGCGATCTTGCGCTGGCGTTCGGGCTGAAGGTGTTCGAGCGTGCGCATGTTGTGCAGCCGATCGGCGAGCTTGATGAGCACCACGCGGATGTCGTCGACCATGGCCAGCATCATCTTGCGCAGGTTCTCGGCCTGCGCTTCCTCGCGGGTGGCGAAATCGATCTTGCTGATCTTGGTGACGCCTTCGACGATGTGCGCGACCTGCTCGCCAAATTCCTTGCGTATGTCGACGATGGTCACGGAGGTGTCTTCGACCGAGTCGTGGAGCAGCCCGGCGGCGATGGCGACCGGGTCCATCTTCATCTCGGCCAGCACTAGCGCCACTTCCAGAGGATGCACCAGATAAGGCTCGCCCGAGGCACGCATCTGGCCTTCATGGTTTTTCAGGGAATAGTCGTAAGCTTTCTTGACAATGGCCAGATCGTCCTGCGGGCGGTTTTCCTGAATCCGCCTCATCAGCTCACGGAACTTGGTGAGTGTAAGAGCGGTGGTCGCGATCTGTTGGCGCAAGCTCGCCATGTAGGATTATAGCCCGTGGGAGGTGGGCCCGCATTTGTGGGAACGATGCTGGAATGTTCCAGTCGGAACATTAGAGCGGTTTTGCCGGAACACTGTGAAAAACGCGGAAATCTCGGAAAACCACCTTAAAGCTATAGTTCGGTGGCGGCAACCTACTGCGATGGCTTGGTTTACACAGGTGCCGAAATATCGGCACGAAAATCGTGGGGGCCGAAGGAAAAGCGACTAAACCTGGCTCGAGACTGGCACTTGTCACGATCGAGTGCGAATTGGGTCTCGTTTTTTGTCGGAAGCCCGTCGTTCGAGGGCCCGCAGTGCTCACACCCTCTCGTTAGTGCCGACTATGCCATACCATTGCGTCGCTTCGCTCCGCGGTCAGCCGAGGCGGCTGTCCCTACATGAGCCGAGTCAGATTCCGGAGCTCCCCCCTGTGGATAGCGGTGCGACAGCCTTTAGGCTGTCTTGATCAGGGAAAGAAGTGGGCGGGGCGCGCCCGCTCTACATAGGCTAGGGTTTGGCCTGATCGTGGCTGGGGACGTTGGAGGTCAGCTTGCGCATCAGGAATTCTTCGACCAGGTTGGCTGCGGCGGTGGCGCCGATGCCGATCAGGGCGTTTTCGAAGGTTAATGCGGCTCCGTTGCGATTCTGGGCTGGGTAGTAGAGATTTGAAATGCCGCCTGCGGCCAGGTTGCCGAGGATGTTCGAGTAATTTGGTTGCCAGCGTCCATTGTCGCCTCTGCAAATCACTGAATTGGCCACGGCATACAGAATCCTTGATTGTTTGCTGCCGGTTCCTTTGTAGAAATAACGGGGATCTTGTTTGAAGAGCGATGGCAGTATGGCGCTTCCGATAAATGTGCCCGCAACCAGATTGGCATAGGTGGAACCGTAGCGCTTGGCATAGCCTTGCGCGCCTTGCCCGTATCCACTGAATGCGTTTTGCGCCTGCTGAACTCCCGCAATGCCCCCAACGATTGCGAAGGTGACTGGATCCACGGTCGTCCTCCAGGCAAGCTGGAACTTTTGCTTTGAGGTGAGGGCGACTGGATGGGGGTCGTAGGTAACGTAGAAATTGGGAATCACGCCGAACACACGCTGCTTCTCTTCATCCTTAACCTGCTCTTGCGCCACTTCGACGCGTGACAGTGCGACCTGCACATCCGTGACATTGGCGGCGACGGCCAGCGCGATCGGCGGGATTGTGAGGGTCTCTCCTGCATGCAGGACGCCGGAGGATGTTTGCGGCGCGAAGCCGGCCGACGTGATTGTGAGCTGGAAAGGCCCGGGAGCGATGTTGGGAACGGAGAACTGCCCATCGTCGCCAGATAGGGCTTCCTGGCTTGAGGACTGATTTTCTCCGGAAAGCTTCACCCGGGCACCGGCGACGAGGGCTCCGCTTTGATCGACGATGGTTCCGCTGATGCTTCCGGGCACGCGTTGCTCGAGTGGTCGTGGATTGGGCGGCTGCTCGCCGGCTGGGGCCACGCCCTGTTGTTCCGGACCAATTTGTTCTGGACCAGGCGCGGAAGTCGGCTGAGGGGTCTGTCCTGTGCAGAGCGAGGTCCAACCCCCAGTGACAAGGGCAAGAACTAGGAGTCCAGACTTCAATTGGCGGACCATGAATAAAAAGCTTTCTCCCCTCGCCCGCATCAATACCCGTTCCTCTGGGATGGATGCACAATCGTCACGCGTTGGGAGAACCCATGCACAGAGACTACACCAATTATTTCATCCAGTTGCGACGGGCCGAGCCCTTTGTGAGACAGCATATCGGGCCTTCTCACATTTCGCCCATTACGAAGGTTTCAAATCCGTCTGCAGTTTGTTCAGACGCTGCGGGAACTGGTAGAGTTGCACCCTGCAAGTCATGAATTCCAGAATCCTTGTCAGTGGGGTCTCGGGGCCGATTGGCGCGGATCTTCTTCCTTCGCTCAAAACGAGTGGATGGTCCGTGGTACGGCTGGTGCGTGGTGCGGCTACGGGGGATGGGCAGATCGCCTGGGACCCAGCGGCGCCAATTGCGCCCGAAGCAGTGTCCGGATTTGACGCCGTGATTCACCTAGCAGGCGAGAGCATTTTCGGGCGATGGACCGGGGCCAAGAAACGAAAGATTCGAGACAGCCGCGTGGCTGGAACATTGAATCTGGCGCAGGCTCTGGCGCAGGCCGCAGAAAAGCCGAAGGTCTTTGTCTGTGGGTCGGCGATTGGCTACTACGGCAACCGCGGCGATGAAGTGCTGTCGGAGGAAAGCTCGCCGGGTACGGGGTTTCTGGCGGAGGTGTGCCAGGAGTGGGAGGAAGCGACCACGCCCGCCGTGCAAGCCGACATTCGAACTGCGCACCTTCGGACCGGAATCGTGCTCAGCCCTAAGGGCGGAGCGCTTGGCACCATGCTGCTGCCGTTCAAGCTGGGCCTGGGCGGCCGAACTGGAAACGGGCGGCAATGGATGAGCTGGATCGATGTGCGGGACATGGTGGGCGCGATCCACCACGTTTTGAAGAACGACCTGCTGCAGGGAGCGGTGAACATGGTCGCGCCAAAACCAGTAAGAAACGCGGAGTTCGCCGCGACGCTGGCCAGCGTGCTGTCGCGTCCGGCGATTTTTCCCCTGCCGGCCTTCGCGGCGAAGCTGGTCCTCGGCGAGATGGGTGAAGAACTGCTGCTCGGGGGCCAGAAGGTGGAACCCGGGAAGCTGATCGCGAGCGGGTATCCGTTTCGGTATCGGGAGTTGACGGCTTCGCTGGAGGGGCTGCTGAAGGGTTAACGCATATTCCGCCAGCACCTCGCTTAACCAACCGGGCTGCGCCCAGCTCGGACAGCCGAGGCGGCCGTCCCTGCATAGGCATTTTTCAATTTGGCGTGCCTGACGCCTCGCCTGAGCGGTTCATTTCCTCTTGCAACTTTTGCAGAAGCTGGGTGCGCTGTTCGGTGCTCAATTCGCGCTGTAGTTCTTCCAGGGCCAGGGCGACGATGTGGTAGTGGTGCGCTCCGGCGAATTTGGGATCGCAGGTGATGTTGAGCCAGAGTTTGTGCATGAGTTCGACGTCCTCCGGACGCAGGCGCGGGTTGTGCGGGCCCATAGCGTACTCGCGGACGGTTCCGTCGGGAGCGCAAACTTCCAGGTTCACCCGAGGACGGGGCTCGGGCATGCGCTCCCAGGCGTCTCCGGTGAGCTTGGCCTGCTCGT
>OCZU010001255.1_pt1 | contig 16831 bp, 22 predicted proteins | sample 1539001 | NCBI WGS metagenome assembly OCZU01 (sample SAMEA3539306, study PRJEB22396) | soil metagenome | biome: tundra; feature: field; material: soil | place: USA | collected 2010-05 | depth 0.15 m | reverse complement strand
GAGGTCGCGCCGATCCTCACGAACGTTTGTGAGTGTAAATTGTGCTGCGATTCCCGCTCCGCTGATCGCTTCGGAGTTGTTCGGGCACGAGAAAGGGGCGTTCACCGGAGCACTCCAGCGGCGGCTGGGCCGCTTTGAGTTGGCGGAAGGAGGCACAATATTTCTGGATGAGGTTGGTGAGCTCCCTCCGGAAACCCAGATCGCTCTCCTGCGCGTTCTTCAAGAGCGGGAATTTGAGCGCGTTGGAGGAAACCAACCGATCCACGCCGACGTGCGGGTGATTGCCGCGACGAATCGCGACTTGTGCTCTGCGATTGCTTCCGGCGCTTTTCGAAGAGATCTGTTTTATCGCCTCAACGTTTTTCCCATTGAAATTCCTCCTCTGCGTGAGAGAAAAGTAGACATTCCTGTTCTGGTCGAATACTTCATCGATCGCTTCGCGAGCAAAGCCGGAAAGGCCATTCGCCGTATCAATAAGGAGACCCTTGAGCTACTCGAGTCATATGCGTGGCCAGGAAATATTAGAGAACTGCAGAATGTAATCGAACGGTCTGTGATCGTTCGTGACACTGAAAACTTCTTTGTTGACAAGAACTGGCTTGCGCTTGAATTCACTCAGCCTCCCTTCGGAAGCCAGCCTGTCGCCAAACTGCCCGTGGCCCGGCTCCAAATGAAACACTGCCGACCTCGGCGTAACTCCCTTCTTTTTCTCACCAAGGTCCGTCTGGTGGGAAAACTCTTACCCTTCGGTCCATGGCAAACATCTCCATTCGACCTCGATATCTCGCAATCCATTGAAAATAAAAGAGATACACTGATCTCACTGCGCGTACGCGGCAGATGAGCTCTTCGGCCTCAGAATTGGTGTAGGTATAGCTAGAATGATTTGCGAGACATATCGCACGACCGCCTTGTCTTCCAGTCCCAAAAACTGAGGGGATCGAAAAAGAGCAGGTAAGCAATGAATCGAAAGATTGAAACTCTTCGTACGGCCGCGCTCGTAATTCGGTCGATTGTCGGCATGGCTGCACTTCCAGCTCTCGTGCTTGGCATCGGCTTGCTCGTTTGCGGCACACCAACCAACGCTCAAACACAACCATGCGTGTACGGGAAGGACAATCATTGCCCGAACCGCCATGACGTTCCGGAACCAAGTTCCTTGATCCAACTCGGCGTGGGCCTTTTTGCAAGAAAATCATAAACGGTCCGCTGCACCACGGCTGACTCGTTCTTCGAAATCGTCATAATCGAACTGCACAAAAAAGGCCTCGTCCCACGAGGCCTTTTTGTTGTGTGCCGAGCATGTTCGATAGCTGGGGGGTGAAAGTCCCCTACCCAACCTGATGGAGGTGAAGGGTTAGCTTCGCGACGAATCGCTCCAAATCAAACGCTTCCACTCCGTTGGCGATGGCCGCGGTAGCCGGACTCGAACGCGACCTTTGGTGCACGATAATCAGGCGCTTTGAGCGCGTCCCCAACGCGCGGCTCAATGAAAAAAGCGGATTGGCCATTGCGGGCCGGACGGTCTTCCCAGCCTTACATTCAATGAGCCAAAGTCCCGCATTCGACCTAGGTGCTAGAAAATCTACCTCCAAGCCCTGTTGGTCGCGAAAGTAGTAGAGTTCTTTTCTTGCTCCCTGATTCGCCTGACTCTTGAGTATTTCCGCCGCGACAAAGCCCTCAAACAGTCTCCCCAAGAATGGTGAACGCCTAAGCTCGGCCTCCGACGTTATTCCCAAGAGGTAGCAAGCAAGACCAGGGTCACCCCAATAGATTTTCGGTGACTTTATGAGCCGCTTCCCGAGATTCTCGAAATAGGGAGGGACAACTATGATCTGGCCGGTCACCTCGAGAATACGCAACCACTCACTAATGGTCGGGACGGAAACACCGAGGGGAGCCGCAAGATCACTCTTATTGAGAATTTGGCCGTGGCGGCTTGCGAGGAACGCCAGAAACCGGCGAAACGTCACCAGGTCACGTATGTTCGTGATTGCCCGTACGTCACGCTCCAAATAAGTTTGGAGGTAGGAAGCAAACCACAGCCCGCGAGACTTCGGCCGGGCAACTACCTCTGGGAACCCGCCGTGAAGGACATTCACCTTCGGATTCTCCGCTACACTGAAAGGCAGAAGCTGCAGAATGGCAGCCCTGCCAGCCATCGATTCGCTGATGCCCTGCATCAGCGGCGCTTCCTGCGAACCGGTAAATAGCCACTGCCCCATCCGTCGGGGTGCCGCATCGACGAGCGTGCGTACGTAATTGAGGAGCTCGGGGGCATTCTGAATTTCGTCGAATATTACGGGCGGTCGCAGCTCTTCCAAAAATGTACGTGGGTCACTTCGAATTCTTCCGCGAATGTCAGGATCCTCAAGAAGCACGTACCGAGCCTTGGGGAACAACTGTCGGAGGAGGGTTGTTTTTCCAGCGCGGCGCGGTCCCGTTACGACCAACGCCGGAAAATGCCGGGCTGCCTGCCTGACCACATTACCCAAATCGCGAGGCACATATCGCATATGAGTATTTTAAGATAAAACTTTAGAATACTCAACACCTGTGTTTTGTGTTCTTGTTCCCGGATTTTATAAGAATTGTTGCCATTCCACGGAGAGAAATGACGACCGCCGATAATATCGAAGAGCGTCTCAAATCGAAGCAAGTGGAATGCGAGCGCCTCCGCGAGGAGAATAACTACCGAATGCTAATCGGCGAAAATCTGCGACTCGAAAAAATGCAAGTGATTGGAAATAATAGAAATGGCTCCCTGAGGAAGATTCGAACTTCCAACCCTTCGGTTAACAGGGTCGCTCTCAAAATCATAAGTCATTGCTCAGCCGTCGCTTAGCCTTATTGGGAAGCCACGGTTCTCCCTCAAATGCGTCGAAGTTGTTCCTAGATTTTCCCGTCAATCGGCGCATCGAAAAACGGCTGCTCCTCGTGCACGTACTCCCTGCGATTCCCACCGGACATCAGCAATTCTTGATGAGCAAGACAACCCCGAATTGGCTGCAAAGGTGCCGGGATTGATGATTCTAGACCGACGCCTTTGCGGTGATGACTTTTGCGCCACGTTTTACACACAACCCAAACCCGATGGTGCCTATGGCCCCAGTCACAGGAATGTAGAACTGACACCTGTTGAGGGGATGCTACCAAATTTTCCGAGCAACTCTCGGGTTTTATTGACTCTTCTTGGAACCTTTCTTTCTTTTATCCGCCCATCGCTTCTTCATCAAGTCCGACAACCGCTTCCTGCCTTCCGGAGTGAGACGGCCGCCCTTCTTCTTGGTGTGAGTGGCTCGATGGGGAACAGCACTACTCTTTGGGGTGGATTTCGGTGACTGACCTTCCAACGCTGCTATGGCTCTACTGAGTCGGTCTCTTTCCCTCTTCAGTTCCGCTACGATTCTTCCAGTATCCAAGACGCCCTCCTTTGGTTTGCTGCCCGTTTGCAGTCTGTCATGCCGCATGTGGCGGGACCTGAATCGGACAGGCGCAATATCATCTCACGAGCGGTCTGGTTTTGCGATTCCTGGCTTTGTGCGAGAAAAATAGATAGGTGTGCCACTCACCTCTCAGTTGTCCTACGACTCGGCAGTGTCGGCAGGTGTGCGTCACACGGGCGTCACAGCCTGCCGTGGATCGTAGCTACCCGTGCGCGGACATTCAGGTGAATTGAGCGATTACGCGCTGGCCTGAAATGAAGCAGACTTTCGTGGCAATCTCTTTGCTTTTATAGACGTTCGTACCAAAGTACATCCTGTCTTCCACGTGTGAACGGCAGTGCTCTTCAAGGGAAAAGTCCGCGAGCCAACCGCTTCCGCCCGCAAGTTCTCGCGGCAGGGCCGCGACAACGTAATTTCCGAATCGGCGTCTCATGCACGTACTCTACTACAGCTTCGACAAAGTGTGCAGATTGAAGGCGCTGCTAAACTGTAGACGTGCGATGGACCTTTGCCATTGCCGTACTATTCGCAGAACCAAATTAGAACACTTCAATAGCCTAATCTCGCACAAGCCTATTTCCCGAAAATATAGAATTGAACAGCACTCGGCATGGAACTTCGGGATATAATGGGCGCAGAATGAGTGACGTAAAAGCGCTACTTAGGTCTATCCCTAGGCGAGATTGGCTGTATTCTGGAAACCCGCGTTATCTTCAGGTCTGTCGAAGCGATATGAAAATTACGATTCACGCCGCATCGGGCGGCGGCGGAATCAACAGTTGCAAGACCGTTGTGGTAACCGTTCAATCTACAAACAGCATTCCCCAAAGTTTCATTTGTCCCCGCTCCGAAGTACTCGAGTAGACCTTTCCGCAGAAATTCACAGGTATGGGTTCATCGCATTGTCTGATTGCGGCTTTCCATCCGCTGACCCAACCCGAGGAGAAGCATTCGCTTGCTCCGATCCATCCGGGAGAGCGCCTTGGCAAGTCTGCTTAGCTCTGGCCATTCCTTGGCACTTGTTCCCCACAGTGGCCCCGCGCGCTCGGCACGAGGCAATTTCTTCGGCGGTTCTGTCCCCTCGTAGAAAAGTTTGTACAACGGGACTTCGAGCGCACGGGCGAATTTCTCCAACGTCTCGACGGCAGGCACGGTGTGGCTGTTTTCAACTCTGGAGACATAGCAGCGCAAAAGCCCGGTTCGCTTCTCGATGTCACCTTGGCTGAAATTCTTGGCTTGCCGGAGTTCTCTGAGTCTTTCACCAATCTGCATGGGCGAGAGAGTACACCAACCTCATTCACTTTTTCAATTGCCTCTCTGCCGAGATTTTCTCGGGTGAAGTCAGCCACTCCACAACCTTCGCCCAGTCGAATCGGAGATAGCGCTCCATGCGGAGGCGTGGGAGAGGATTCCGGCTGCTAGAGCGTGTTTGCTCGTAAACCCAAGTCTTGCGGACTTTAAGCCGTGCTGCGAGTTTTTCCGGGGTAAGGATGTCTTCGGGTCTGAAGGTGGCTACCATCGGTCTAGCGAAACTCTCGCTCAATCGGAACGTTGCACTCAAGTTGAAGTTCAACCTCTTTGCTCACTAAACGGTTTCCCATAGTGCCTGGTTGGAATTCCTCTGCAGGCAACTTCGTTCACACTTTTCATGGGGACCAGCACGCGCGGCCCAACCCTGACTGTGACGCACTCGCCGATTTGGTAGTGGTCCTCTCTAGCGCAGATGCATAATGCTTCTGTGTCTACGCCGCCGAAAACATTCTCGCGAGAGACTACACGCCGCATCGTGCGGATTCAGATTCTTACACTCGTCTGGATGAGCGTCGAGGCGGTGGTTTCGTTGGGGGCGGCTTGGTTCGCCCGCAGCCCGGCGCTTCTCGGCTTCGGCGGCGACAGCGCGGTCGAACTTCTCTCTGCCGCAGTTGTGCTCTGGCGCTTCTATCCACCATCTCGCGGAGACCACGCGGAGCAGCAAGCGGCCAGATTCGCAGGAGGCTTGCTCTTCGTTCTCGCTGCATTTGTTGCCCTCGCTTCTGTTCTGACGCTACTAAGACACGTCGAAGCCCTGCCCAGTCCTATCGGAATCGCGGTGCTCATCCTTGCCGCACTGGTCATGCCTTGGTTTGCAAAACAAAAACGGCAACTTTCAGCGGACACCGCCAGTGCAGCGTTGAGGGCCGATGCTGCCGAGTCCGCCGTCTGCGGCTATCTGGCTCTGATTGCATTGGCGGGGCTAGTCGTCAATGCAATTTGGAGAGTGAGTTGGGCAGACCCCGTCGCCGCCTTGCTCTTGTTGCCACTGATTTTGCGTGAGGGATGGCAAGCGATGAAGGGAAAGCCATGCTGCCATTCGGTCTGAGTGGACGGATTGCGTCTGTCCCTGCGTGATTTGTGCGGTGCTCCCTAGTCGCCGAGCCGGGGAATCATCTGGATACGTGTATAAGCTCTGTCCCAACTGTTGCTGGCTGGCTATCTTCCTTCTTGATTGTGTTTTTCACACTCCGCACAGTGAGGTTTATTTCCAGTACCCGGATTTCGCTTCGTCGGTTGAACATCACTAGCGGGCTTGCATTTCGTATCGTCGTGGTGAATCTTATCCACGGTTGCGTGCCACGAGCCAGTTTTGGTCATGGAAGAGTTCTCCTTGATTGAGGAAACGCGATTGGATGTATGATACAGGGAAATTAAAGGAAGACTCCCACAGTTTCTTTTTTCTCAAGATACTGAGGTAGTCTCGGCGAACAAAAACGAGTTGTCGGAACCCCGCGACATTGCTGGGGCCTGCTCTGGTGGCACCCTTGCTCTCATTTCTTTGCTGTCAACTTCGCACCAGGCTGGTCGGTGATGGCTCGCCGCCGCGAAATGCGACGAAGCCTCTCTCTTGACAGGATGCCAGCGCTAATGTACGTTTATATCGTTCAAACGTACATTATAAGAGGGCCCATGCCGAGAGTTTCCATCAATGTGAAGAAGGTCACCGCCACGGACCTTCGAGACAAACTTAAGAATTGTCTTAAGCAAGCCCGGGCAAACAGAGTGGTCCTGGTGGAAAATCGACGTCAACCTGCTAAATACTTGGTGGACAAGGAGTTTTTGGACTCCCTTTTGAAAGAGCGTGAGTCAATTCTCGCTACTCTGGAGATTCTCGTCGATCGCGAACTCACCAACCGTTTGCTGACTCTGTCAAAGAGCATTGACGACGATGTTGCGGCTGGCCGGCTTCTCACAACAGCAGATGTTTTCGGCAGATGAGCAAACGTCGAAAACAACCTTCGTCCCCTGCGTCATTGCCAGAAGAGGCGCGTCCCAAACTTACTTTTGAACTTAGATTCACGTCAGACGCCGCAGCGGAAATCAAAGCTCTCGACGGGAGCGTGCGGAATCAGCTCCGAAAAGTTCTAGAGAAGAAACTGGCTGTTGACCCGGAAGGATACGGGCTGCCACTGCGCGGGTCCCTGGCCGGCTATTGGAAACACCAATTCGGAAGCCATCGCGTCATTTACCGAACTTATCCTGAGCATCGTACTGTCGTCGTGTGCTCCGTCGGTGTTCGCAAGCAGGGTGATGCCGAGGACATCTACCGGCAGTTGGAGACCGTTGCTAAGACGGGTCGCCTTGCAGAGCAATTGACCTCTGTGCTCAAGCATCTCTTGCCTAAGAAACAGTGAAGAGGAGGTTGAAATACGGGGCGAGCTATAACCATTCTTGGGCATCCAGAAGCTTCATGAAGTTACGCCGGGGTTTGTATTGTGCGCGTATCGATTCAACGAGGGACACGAACTCAGCTTGTTTGCCGATTCGCATCATCAATTGTCGAATCTTGCGAAGGATGTGTACCGCTTTCCCGTAGGCGCTTTGTTGCGCCCATTGAAGTGCAGGCTTGAGCTGCTCGCTGTAGACAGCAATTGCATCTTCGGGATTATATTTCGCTCGGGCTTCGGCGAGACGAAGCCACAGAGCGTCATGGCAACCTCCACTCTTAGCTTCTGTCCATGCGGTTTCTATATCGCCCTCCCAAAGGTATATCTCGACAAGAGGGGAATGATCCGCTCGCGCGGGCGCGCCCAACTCGTTCTTCCCCGGCTGTTTCTTCTTGCCTGTGCGGTACTCTCGCAATAGAAGCAGCGCCTTCTCGCGCCGTTGCGGCCATTGCTTCGCGCGAAGCGCGCTGTGATGCAAGTCTTGATATGCATCAAGGCCGGGGTGCTCGCGGAAACTTGTCCAGGCAATCGCTATCGCCGCGTCATGCCGGCCTTGTTTGTGATACTCCTCGATCAGGAAGTTACGTAGCCGCCCATCCGTGTGAACGGGAAACGCTCGCTCGCCTCGTTCGGCCCATTCGAGCGCAACTTGGTTATTTCCCGCTGCTTGATAGATTTGAGCGATTTCCAGAAAGCGGAAGGCCTCAGAAAGGTCACGCGACTTAACGGCCACCAGGGCTTCGACGCCGCCCGCTTGCTTGGCAAGCGTCTCCATCATGTGCGTGATTCGCCAGCGCTCGCCATAGTGTGCGGGATCCTTTTCCCCCGGAGCTAACGGAGGCACTTTTGCCCACTTGCCGTCGACGAGCTTGCGATACTCCGCCAGCCCTACCTTGCCCAGTACGTCAGCGTAGGTCTCCGCAGCGCCTAGAAAGATCTCCCAGTCGCTCCTGACTTCCCAATCGAAGAGAAACTTCGCAAGCTCGGAAGGATCGGGCTTCGCCTCGCGGCAGGCGGAAAGATGCAACTCTTGCAACTCAACTAAGATTCCGCCCATAAAACCATCCGAGTCATCCACATGGTTCATCGCGGATTCCATCTGCTCGAGCGCCCGCTCTGTCAACTCGCGCACTTCTTTTGCATGGCCACGCTTGAGCAAATCGCGGAGCGAATCCACAACCGCCTCGATCCCGCGCGCGTATTCCGGCATCCGGTGGTAATCCACAAAGCTGCGATGGCGAATGACCTTGTCAATCGCTGCGCGAAACGCGGCAAGATCAGGCGCTTTCCCGCCTCCCTGCGCTGTTGCCAGAACCAAACGGTCATGGAACTCGGAATCCCACTCCGCATAGTCCATCAGCAATTCAACGAGGCTATTTTTTTCCTGCGACATCAGATGTGCGCGAATTTCCTCGGCGGTCACATCCCGCTTGGTTTGCTGCCTCGACACGCCACCTTTTTGGTCGCGCCGGTCGATCCAAGCCAAGCCCACTGCAACGCAGTGCTTGCAAAATACGTTGTCTCGTCCGACCGGGCAATTGCACTCGGAAGTGAGTTCCTCTTCCTCGGGCCGCAGCGTCACGCGGTAGTAATACGTTCCTCGCACCCGAGCCGTAATTGCACCGTTGTTCTCTTTTAAGCCAGCGACGCGCCCGTCCGCGAAGTAGTCCGCGCCGCGCTCAAAGACGCGTTCCCCCGCAAGCTCCATCAGTATTTTTTGACTCAACAAGTCTGCAGTCATTTGATGTACGCATCCCAGTCGTCAGCGCTCGAGCGATCTTCCCGGCAGATTAGAGAACACTTCCAAATACGGCCAGACTTCTTTTGGAACGGCAGCTTTTTGTAGCGTACCTTCCTCCAGAGCTTGCTGAACCAAGATTCGACGATCAAGCTTGATCGTGTAACGAAGATAGATGTCCCGGTTCGGGCCGTCGTGGAACTTGTGAATCTGATCGGACAGTTCAAACGAATCGATCCCGCCCGACTTCCATTCCTCGAAGTTTCCGTACAGCTTTTCAAGCGCTCTCCTAAGCTCAATTTCATGCGCGATCCCAACGAGGGAGCGCATTGCCCTCTTGATGGCCTTCGGTAACTCGCTTTGTTGCATCTCCGGCCTCCCGCCACACGTCTGAATCTAATTTTGAATCACCGCGTCCATTCTAAACTCGCTCATGAATTTTCTCCATCGGTCTGAACTACGAGCACCTTCGCGCTCGGTTGCCCGAATCTGACATGCTCGGAAATGAGAACGAATCTTGTTGCACCCAAACATAACCGAGATGTTCTTGCCGGACCCACAACGAGGAATTGCGCATGTCGCTGAGTCCACAAGAGATGGATGGACCCCACCTTCCGGACGCCGGGACAGCACCCTTCGGCTCAATACCGAAGGCTAATTGGCGAAAATTTCCGACTCGAAAAAATGTAAGTGATTGGAAAACAGTGCTGTCCCAATGTTGAGTGGTAGGCACGCCACAAGGCACTGCGGATGCTGAATTTAGACATGAAAAGGAGCGAAATCGATTTGAATTCACGGCTACGCTACAGCCATTCCGAAACGATGGAGGGAATGGCGCATGAACCGTGGCCGAACCATTTTTGCTCAGGTGATGGATTTTCTTCCCGTGACCGAGTTTCGCCGCTGCGTGGAACGCTACCGGGGCGATTACAAAGTCCAAAGCTTTTCCTGTTGGGACGAGTTTCTTTGTCTGGCTTTTGCACAACTCACCGGGCGCGAAAGCCTGCGCGATATCGAAGCGTGTCTGCGCTCGCAGCAGTCCAAGCTCTATCCTATGGGCTTCCGCGGACGCATCTCTCGCAACACGTTGGCGCACGCCAACGAAACCCGAGACTGGCGCATCTTCGCCGATTTCGCGCGGGTGCTCATTGCCCAGGCTCGCGAATTCTACCGGGACGAACCGTTCGGCGTGGAGTTGGCCGAGACCATCTATGCGCTGGATTCCACCACCATCGATTTGTGTTTGGCGCTGTTTCCCTGGGCGCAGTTCCGCCGCCACAAGAGTGCGGTCAAAGTGCATACTCTGCTCGATCTGCGCGGCAGCATTCCAGCCAATGTTTATGTGACCAGCGGCGCGGTGCACGACGTGAACATTCTCGACCAACTGCTGCCCGAAGCAGGGGCTTTTTATCTGCTCGACCGCGGATACCTGGACTTCGCCCGTCTTTACGTGCTCCAACAAGGTTGCGCTTTCTTCGTCACGCGCGCCAAGCAAAATACGCAATTTTGGCGGCGCGAGTGGCGACCGGTGCGCCGTTCCACCGGACTGCGATCCGATCAAACCATTCAACTCACCGGGCCCAAGACCGCACGTTTGTATCCCGACCCGCTGCGGCGCATCCATTACTTCGACGCGGAGAAAGATCTGCGGTTGATTTTTCTTACCAACAACTTCCTGCTCCCCGCCCTCACCATTGCCGAACTGTATCGCGCTCGCTGGCGCGTGGAGTTGTTTTTTCGTTGGATCAAACAGCATCTTCATAGCAGGTCTTTTTTCGGCACCTCGGAAAACGCGGTCAAGACGCAAGTCTGGGTTGCGATCACCGTCTACATGCTGGTTGCCATGATAAAAAAACAGGCCAAACTGGACCTGAGTCTCTACAAGATCCTGCAGATCCTGAGTGTCACCATTCTCGAGAAAACCCCGCTTTTATCGGGTTTTTCTCACACCGCCGACACTCTCGACGACGAGGATCAGGGTAACCAATTGAATCTGTTCAACTTATGATGGGACAGCATTGATTCAAAAACACTAATTCAATGACGTTGCTAAACAAAACCGCTAAGGCGAGACATTTCTGCCTCACCCAAAGCGCCTTTCCCACCTATGAGGTCGATCCTCCACTCTCCCCAAGTCTTATCCTATCAGCTTGCAAAGCTGGTATCATTTGCTCATTGGAATTTTTACTCTCTCCATAACGCTATTGCAGGACCCAGAGAGCATCGATGCCGTTTCGGGGGGGGGGACGCCCACCAAACATCGCCACACTCCGCAGCGTGACGCTGTAATGATCAGCCACGCCATAGAAGACAACACGTTCACACGCTGGCTCTCCCTTCAACTTGCCCGAAACGGTTACCGTGTCTGGTGCGACCTGACCAAGCTCCTCGGCGGCGAAATCTTCTGGCGAGACATCGAAAAGGCCCTTAGGTTACGGGCGGCCAAATTTGTCTACATACTCTCGCGCACTTCAAACAGCGGCGAAGGTAGAGGGTTCTGGAAGGAATTGGACCTAGCTGATTCGGAAGCCCGCAGAAATGGGATCCATGATTTCATCGTCCCAGTAGCAATAGACGATCTACAGCCGGGATGTGTGCGGATTTGACACCCCATTGCTTCTTCTTGTGCTCAAGCGTATGGCGCCGGCAGTTGAAGCTTCACCCGGTGCGTGCGCATTACGTATTCGACGTGAGTTCTTATGTGAAGGTCCGAGCGGGGCTTCGCGGTGCAAAGCAAAACGAAGCCCGCCTCACGGTCCTGCTGGAAATAAGTTTCCGCATCGCTCGGATCGAACTCGCCAGGCTCTATCAGTTGCCCTGCACAGCTCAGACAACGACCCTGATGGCAGATGGCAGGGAGAAAGATCCCGGCGGCCTGTGCCGCATCCCAAAGATGCTCATTTCTACCAGCAGATAGAGTTCGCACGCCGAACGGGGTGAGGAGCGTCACTCGAAAAAAGTCCCGGGATGGTTGGTCGTTGCTCATCAGGCGCGTCTCAGCGCAAGGTCTGCCGAATGAAACCCGCTCTTACGGGTTGTAGAAACCGCGATTCTTGCTGTAAGGGGCTTCTCCGGGCTCGCCTCTGCGGAAGTGGCCAGACGGGACCGACTTGCCGTCACGCTCGTGAGCCAGCAGCTCGATGAACCACGCCTCGTGCTCGATCTCCTCGTTGAGAATTCGAGCGGCCATGTCATAGGTCCGCGGGTCTTTTCCAAACGTCACGTCGCACACCGCGCTCCAACTGCGGATCGCGCATCGTTCCGATTCGAGAAGAAGCGTGAGAATATTGACAACCGTGGGAGGATCTGGAAGCTTGGCCGCCGGACATCCCGCCTGATCGTGGAATGCTTTGAGGTCATTGGGCAATTGGCCTCCAAGCTCATAGATCCGCGGCACAATCAGTTCCCAGTGGGCCCGGTCTTCGAGCCGCGCATCTTCGCAGATCTCCTTGTAGTCTTCGTGGCCGGCAAGGTTCATGCGAAGGATCGTGTAGTAGTAATAGGTGCTTGCAAATTCCGCTGCTGCGTTGGCGACCAACATTTTAATGAGTTTCTCGACGTCCACACCTCGGGCGCGAATCACTTCCACGCCCACTCGCTGAGTCACATCTCCGTGCTTCACCGATTCACCTTTAGGCATTTGACTCCCTCCTATTCCGAAACTAAGTGGATCCCGATTGAAAGGTCTAATTTGGAATTTCCGATTCCAACTTTATCTCGGCACAAAAACCATATGACAACCGCCCTCGTGCGTCAAGTTCACGCGTCACATTGGGGCTCGTTTTGGGAGTTTTGCTGACTTGTTTAGTCTGCTTCTCGCTACAAGCCTGATTTGTACGCGGATCGGAGATCTACCCGTCCTGTAACTTTGACGATTGTGCCTGGATCACAGCGCACTCGGAAGCAATCCACTGGTCGGGCAAAAGAGACTGAGGCACGGTGACGAGTTGCCTCTGAATTCTTGAAGTCCGTGTTCCAGATACGTTCCAGTTAAACGCAGTTTTGTCGGGTTGTGGGTATTGAGAGAGAGCGGCGCGTTGACAAGCCCTGGAGTGCATCGTAATATCCTGTCCCTACCAAAAACTCCGTCGTCATTGAAACAGTTGAAGTTGAAACGCTACCACAGGTAGGCTTCCCGGACCATGTATACCCTCCTGCGCTCCATCTTGTTCTCCCTTCGTCGTTGCTGTCGAACCCGTCTTGCTTTACAGGCGGAGATTATTGCGCGACGACACCAGCTCTTGCTGCTACAGCGTCGCAATGCTGGACATCGACTCCGAGTGCGAACTTGGGACCGCATCCTCTGGGTCTGGCTCTCCCGTCTGTGGACTGGCTGGCGATCTGCCTTGCTCATTGTCAAGCCAGAGACTGTTATCCGCTGGCATCGGAAAGGATTCCGTCTCTATTGGACCTGGAAGAGTCGCCATCCTGAAGGACGCCCCACAGTTTCGACCGAGGTGCGTGATCTCATCCGAAAGATGAGCATGGCGAACCCTCGGTGGGGTACGCCGCGAATCCATGGAGAACTCTTGAAGCTTGGCATCGAGGTATCCCAAGCGGACGACAAAAAGCCGAGCGCCGGTGAAGCCATGATGTCCCGCCAACTAGCCAGAAACGGATTTCGTTGATTTTCTGTACCTAAGCGAGTGGCGCAGCCTTGCCGGCCGATGGTCTGCAGTTAATCGAAAACCGGCTCCACGTTGCGTCACCTCCATTTTCGGCATCCCTCCCCAAGGAGAAGACGCAGACGGTTCGCGCAATTCGCGTTGCGTTGTGAAGTACTTTATGGTATGAAGTAAAGAGCTAAGATGAAATAGACCAGAGTTATCGCTTATCGCCTGCATTCTGAATCGACCGGACTGGACACCATGTTCTGCATCGAAACGGAAAAATTAACCCACCAATTCTCTGAGAAAGAGATTGTGCTGAATGACATCGGTTTGCAGGTTCCCAGCGGCTCGATTTACGGATTCCTGGGGCCGAATGGCGCGGGCAAGACGACTACTCTGCGGCTTATTCTCGGGCTTTTGAAAAAACAGCAGGGAACAATAAGAATTTTCGACAAGCGATTTGAGACTCATCGGATCGAAATACTAAGAAATCTCGGATCGTTAATTGAATCTCCCTCCATATACGAGCATTTAACAGCCGCGGAAAATTTAAGCGTCCTGCAAAAGCTCTATCAATGTCCTGAGTCGAGAATACCTGAGGTACTTGAAATAGTTGGCCTGCACGGAACCGGAAACAAAAAAGCCGCAAACTTTTCACTGGGAATGAAGCAGCGCTTAAGCATCGCGATTGCGTTGCTTCATAAACCTTCCTTACTGATTCTCGACGAGCCCACGAACGGGCTCGATCCCAACGGAATCATCGAAATCCGCGAACTCCTGAAGAAACTAAATCAGAAACGCGAGATGACCATCGTGATTTCCAGTCACCTGTTATCTGAAATTGAAAGATTGGTCACGCACCTTGGAATCATTCATAAAGGCGTTCTTCTTTTTCAAGGGACGCTGGCCGCGCTGCGGGAAAATCAAACGCTCAGCTCCGTGGTCACGTTTGACACCGACAATTCAGAAAAAACAGTGGCTATTCTCTTGTCAAACGGTTTTGCGCCGGCTTTAGTAAACGGGCAAATCACTATTCCGGTCGTCGCAAAAGAAGTGATCGCCGGATTGAACCGGCAGTTTGTAGGCGGCGGCATTAAGGTCTATCAAATCAGCATTGTAAAAAATGATCTGGAATCCATCTTTATTGATCTCGTAAGAAATTGAACCAATTCCATATGAACTTCCTACATTGCTTTCAAAGCGAGTGGATCAAGAAACGCCGGACCCTTTCGTCGTGGCTCGTCATTATCGGTGCCTTTTTTACTCCTGCCATCGTTTTGATGGTCAGACTGGTGAGAAGCCGGGGACTCTATGCGGAAAGCATCTCCTCGAATTTCTGGGAAAAGTTATGGACCAGCTCCTGGGAATCCATGGCGATCTTCCTTTTGCCGTTGGGCCTCATATTGGCGACGAGCCTGATCACGCAAGTTGAGTTCAAAAATAATACCTGGAAACAACTGCACACGGCTCCGCAAACACTGACTACTATTTTCCTTGCGAAGCTGGCGGTGATCGTGGTGATGATCCTGCAGTGCTTTATCCTGTTCAATCTGGGAATCTACCTCTCGGGTGTCATCCCCTGTTTGCTCACTAAAGGAGTTCCATATCCTCACGAGGCCGTGCCGTATCTTTTTTTCCTGAAGGAAAACGCGCGATATTTCGCCGATTGCCTGCCAATCCTTGCGCTCGAATATCTGGTGAGTTTACAGTTCAGCAATTTTCTTGTGCCCGTCGGAGGCGGTATCGCCTTCTGGATTTTTTCTCTCTCCCTACTCAACTGGAAATATGGATATCTGTTCCCGTACACGTACTGCGGCCTTCATTATTTGACGAGCCTCGGTAAGTACAACCAAAACGCCAGCATTCATCTAATGGCGGCAGGCTATTTCGTGGTGTTTACCGTCGTCGGATACATTTTGTATGTAACGAAAAAACAGAAAGGATAAGTCCTCGGCAATAATTCGCGGGAACACGACTCAGCGCATTTTCGCTCCCGAACACATTGCGCGATGTATGGAGGCTACCCAACTTCGCAGCGCGTCTACTCCGCCTACGGATGGGACATCAGAGCATATCGCTGAATCACGCCGTAGCATTCGCACGATTGGCTTTCGAGCGCGACGCGATTCAAAATTTTCACTGTCCCGCGGCGATATTGAATGATGTTCATTTTCCGAAGATTTCCGGCGGCCTGGGAGACGCTCGGCCGGTCCGTGCCGAGCATGGTCGCGAGAAAATCGTGAGTGATGCGAAGCGTTCCGGAATCCACTCTGTCGTGAGCCATCAGCAGCCAGCGCGCGAGACGGCGATCGATATCGTGCAGGCGATTGCACGCCGCCGTTTGCGCCACGTGCAAACCCAGCATCGTGGAGTATCGCTCCAGGATTCGCTGAAAATCGCGAGTGGAACCGAGCGTTGTCTTTAAGTCGCTGATCTTGACTCTAAAACCATTCCTGGCAATTTGCATTACCTCGCGAAGCGGGCCATGGGTAAGACCCGCCGCCGCGTGCATCCCGGAAACACCTTCGCGCCCAACGATCCCTGTTTCGACGGTCTTTCCGTTTTCCATTACGATCACAAGCGAGATCAGCCCCTCGTTCGGGAAATGAACATATTTAAATGGGTGGTGTGCCTCGTGAAGCTTCAGATGAGATGGCAGCGCGACATATTTCAGGTGCGGACGAATGATCTGGAACTCCGCGCCGGTCATCGCTAAAAGAATCTTGTTGTGTTGTCCCTACCAATAACTCATCCCATGCGAAGGAAGATGTCGGGGACAGCCCGTTCAGGTCTTTTCCTCACTGCTCGCAGAGGGCTTTTGACTTCCGATAGAGTTATTGGTAGGGACATACAACCTGGGGAACCTGTGGCGGCGGCTGGTGCTGCCGAAGAGAATCGACCACTGGTCGCTCACGAGCTTGCAGCAGCGGCTGGTGAAAACAGGCGGACGCCTGATCAAGCACGCCCGATATTACTGGCTGCTGCTGGCGGAGAGTCACCTCACGCGGCGGCTGTTTGGGGGCATGCTGCGCAGGATCGCGGCGCTCCCATCACCAGCAGGATAGGCGAGCCGTAGACCGAAACAGATTTCGGTGCTGAGCGAGACTGGAGAAGGAAAAGTGTTTGAGGAATGGGTGGGAGAAGCGTCAGTTTTTGGCTTTGAGATCTTGCGGCGGCCGCCGGAAAGGCTCTGCACTCAAAACACCTGGCGGGAGCATTGCATGTTGACGGGGTCGGGTGTACGTTATCGGTCAGCCGGGAAGTCAAAATGGAAATTCCGGCTTAGTGGGGGTAAAAACTCACGAGGAGAACAACATGGCAGACCAATTCAAGTGT
>OCZU010001254.1_pt1 | contig 16840 bp, 17 predicted proteins | sample 1539001 | NCBI WGS metagenome assembly OCZU01 (sample SAMEA3539306, study PRJEB22396) | soil metagenome | biome: tundra; feature: field; material: soil | place: USA | collected 2010-05 | depth 0.15 m | reverse complement strand
ACCAGACCGCCGCAGCCGCCGCATTCGAGACCGCCTGGCGTCACGTGCAGGGCCTGCGGGTGCCCCTGACCCTGGCCCAGCTGGAGATCTCCGACGCCCGCCGACTGCGTGCCGCCGGCCAGCCGCAGGCCGCGATCGCACGGCTGCGCTCGGCCCGGCAGCGCCTGATCACCCTCGGCGCCCGGCCCTACCTGCAGGCCTGCGACCAGGAACTCGCCGCCGCCGCCGCCGCGCCCGTGGAACCAGAAACCGCACCCGCCGTCGTCGGCCTCACCGCCGCCGAGCAGGCGGTGGCCAGCCTCGTCGCCACCGGCCGCTCCAACCGCCAGGTGGCAGCCGAGCTGTACGTCAGCGTCAAGACCATCGAGTCCCACCTCGGGCACATCTTCGCCAAACTCGGCATCCGATCCCGCCACGACCTCACTACCCGCATCGCCGCGCCCGGAAATCCCGTCCGAACCGATATCAGGGTCAAATGTAGGGTCCGGCCCTGATGACACGGCTTCAGCGGCCTGTGACGATAACGACGATAACAAGGTGTCGTCGACATCGCCGCCCGCGCGGTGGGTCTGCGCGGTGGGTCTGCGCCCGGAGTGACCGGTGGCGTGTCAGGACGCTAACCTCAGCGGCTGACGCAGCGGCCCACTCCAAACTGTGGGATTGGATCTAGAGCGGGCCTGCGGCGCAGTACGGGTTCTTTGGGGGGACCGAAATGGCTCAGTTCGTTGCGTGCACCACGTGCACTACGACTAGCGTCGTGGCGGAGCACAAGGTCCTGAATCTCCGGGCTGCGACGCGACCGGCCTTTCCCCCGGCAGGCAAGTGGAGGCAAGCTCCCTGCATCCGTCCATCGCGGCAGCGACACCGGACATTCCACCCGGATCACCACGGCAGGTCACGCGAGCCATGCGCCCAGAGCTCGGGGATAAGCGACGAAACCGGCACGCAGCCCACTAGTGCCCTGAGCCCGGAAAACGAACTTCTCCAATCGTTCAAGGAACTGAAGGCGCTGATGGTTGATGCGGACCGGCAGAAGGGACGTCCCATGGAGGCAACAATCAACCTGAACTTTGTTGTGCAAGAGGACTTCAGCATTTCGCTGGTCGCAGCGGGTCAAGCGGAGACAAGCACGACGCACTCTGTCTGCCTAGGGTTCGATCGGTCCAAGCACGAAGTCTCCTTAAGAAGCTAACCGAAGCTTACTTCGAAGTGCGTCACACATAGACAGAAGCCTGTAACCGGCTTGGACCGGCAGAAGAACTCGCCGCTTCCCGATCTGACAAATCCGCTCGAAAGATAACGGAGTTCAGCAATGCTCGAGTCCACCACCACGCCCGACATGCCCGCCCGCACGAACCGACCCACCGGCACTTCCCGAGCGCGGGCGAACGTCCAAAACTCCTTTGCTCCGGGAGCGGTCGATCTGGCGTCGCTCGTGCCGATCATGTACACCTTCATGTTCCGGAACATCGCCAGTGACGGCTTCGTCTACAGCGATCCACAGTCGCCGGGCGACATTTCCAGGGACTCGAAGCCGGGTTGCATCATCGCCGCCCCGTCCTTCCCAGCCGACACCCCCGGCATCGACGAGGACTACGTCTTCAACTGGGTGCGCGACGGGGCCATCACGGCCATGGAGGTGGCTAAGGCCGTCATGCCCACCCGCCCGGGTGGGACGGTGCAGACGCTCAACGACTACGTGAATTTCGCCGACCTCTGCCACTCCAACGCCCAGCCGCCGTGGACCAAGGGTCACGCCTGCTTCAACATCGCCGGCGACGCCCGCCCGTGGACCGAGCAGAACGACGGTCCGGCCTTGCAATCGATCACCATCCTGGCCGCCTGCGACCAGCTCGATCCCGACACCCAGAAGCGGGCGGTCGCCCTGGTGAACTCGAACGTGGCCTTCCTCCTCGGTGTCTACGAGGTTCCCACCACGAACCTGTGGGAGGAGCACAGCGGGTACAGCTTCTTCGCCCGGTCCGCCCAGCTGCGCTGCTTCGAGGAGATCCAGGCCTCGACCATTGCCGGTATCGACAAGCCGGCCGGGCTGCAGCCCGCCATCGACTGGCTGCGCCAGGCCCTCGCAGGCCACTGGGACGGGAGCAAGTACGTGAGCATGATGGCCGACCCCGGTAACGGGGCCCAGCCATCGCCCCAGAATCCGGTCGTCAGCGGTTACGACCCGAACATCGACATCGTCCAGTCGGCCGTTTACGGCGCCATTCCCGTCACCGACACCAAGCTGCTGGCCACGGCGGCCCAGCTGCGCTCGCAATGGGAGGAGGGCGGCATCGCCTTCTACCCGATTAACCAGGCGGACAAGGAAAAGTTCGGTATCGGGCCGCTGTTCGGCCGCTACCCGGGCGACGTCTACGACGGTGACACTTCGGACCCGGTGCTCGGCGGTCACCCCTGGGCCCTCTCCACGTGCAACGTTGCTGAGCTGCACTACAAGCTGGCCGCCGAGATCAAGTCGAGCGGCAAGGTACCCGTGGACGACCTGTCCACACCCTTCTTTGCCCAGTCCGGCATCGACGCGTTGACGGCCCCGGCGGCAGCCGCCGCCGCCTTGGCGGCGACCGGTGACGCCATGGTGCGGGCCGTCATCTACCACAGTGACAACTTGGAGCTCTCCGAGCAGTTCGACGGCGCCACCGGCTACGAGCGCAGTGTTCACGACCTGACGTGGAGCTACGCCGCCTACCTGTCCGCCATGCGAGCCCGGGCCGAGGCCGTGTGACCCCGTGGCCAACCGACTCGAATCCCGACCACCACGCCGGTCCCGGCTGCGCCTGGGACCTGGCAGAGGAGTGACTGCCCCATGTACGTGAAATTCCCCGACGGGGCGGCGAAGCGCACCGACCCCGCGGCGGCGGCCGAGGTTCTCTACGACGCCGTCATCGTCGGCGGCGGGATTGCCGGCGCCATCATAGCCTCGCGGCTGAGCGGCGCCGGCAAGAGAGTACTGATACTCGAAGCGGGCTCGGCCGAGGACCTCACCCTGAGGGGCTACGAGAGCTACCTCGACCGCTTCTACTCGGCGATCAGCAAGGACAACCAGGCCCCCTACCCGGTCGTCGCCAACGCCCCGATGCCCCGCGGCACCGACGCACGGCGCATCTTCCCTGGTGCGCCCGACGCCTCGGCCTACATCGTCCAGAGCGGGCCCTTCGCCACCGACACCACCTATACGAGGGTCCTCGGCGGCACCACTATGCACTGGGAGGCCAAGACGCTGCGGATGCTGCCCGAGGACTTCCAGATGCATACGCTCTACGGCGAGGGGGCCGACTGGCCGCTCACCTACGAGGACCTCTCCCCGTACTACAACGAGGCCGAACGCGAGATCGGCGTCTCCGCCGACGTGGAGGACCAGGCCTACCTCGGGATCACCTTCGACGAGGGCTACGTGTTCCCCATGAAGGGGCTGCCCCTGTCGTACCTGGACCAGATGGTCGCCGAGGACCTCAACGGGATGCCGGTCGAGCTCGACGGGGAGAAGCGAGAGCTGCGGGTCCGGCCGTTCCCACAGGGGCGGAACGGGATACCGAACCCGGCCTACGACGGCGGGAAGGGTTACGTGCCGCGAGGGGCGGTGAGCACGTACGAGGTCGAGGTCGGCGGGCGGTGCCAGGGTAACAACAACTGCGTGCCCATCTGCCCGGTGCAGGCCAAGTACAACGCCGGCAAGACCCTCGCCGTGGCCCTCCAGAGCGGCCGGGTCGACCTGGTGGCCCAGGCGGTGGCCTACAAGGTGCACGTCGACGAGCAAACCCGCCGAGTGACCGAGATCGAGTACCGCCGCTACGACCGGCCTGACGGCCCCGGCTTCACCACCATGAGAGCCCGGGGCCGGCTGTTCATTCTGGCCGCCAACGCGGTGGAGAACCCCCGGCTGATGCTGGCCTCCGGCCTGCGCAGCTCGAGCGGCCTCATGGGGCGGAACTTCATGGACCACGCCTACCTGCTGGCGTGGGCCCTGCTTCCAGAGGTGGCCGGCACCTTCCGGGGCACGAACTGCACCGGCGGCATCACGGACCTGCGCGGGGGCCGCTTCCGCCGCCGCCAGGCGGCATTCAGCGTCGACATCCACAACGACGGCTGGGGCTGGGCCCGGGGGGCGCCGATGACCGACCTGATCGACCTGGTGGACGCCGGTTGTCGCTACGGCGAGTCCCTCCGCCAGGGCCTGGTGGACCGGGTGTCCCGCCAGCTGCAGTTGGCGTTCATGGTCGAGGTCCCCGCCAACCCGAGCAACCGGGTCACCGTGGACCCGGCCTTCACCGACATCCTGGGGAACATGCGGCCCATCCTCACCTACGACATCCCCGACTACACGATGCGGGGGGTGGCGTACGCCCGGCAGTTGTCGAAACGGATCTTCGCCCGCCTCGGGGCCGAGGACCACACCGAGTACGACCCGAACTTCTGGGGCTACGCCGTCTACGCCGGCGAGGGGTACGAGATCCGAGGGGGCAACCATCTGGCCGGCACCCACACGATGGGCCGCGACCCGTCGACCTCGGTGGTTAACGCGGATCAGCGGTGCTGGGATTACCAGAACCTCTACCTGGTCGGCGGGGGAAGCATGCCCACCGTGAGCACGTCGAACGTGACGCTCACCGTCGCCGCCCTGTGCTTGCGCAGCATCCGGGCCATGCTGGCCCAGCTCGACTCCGAGACCGCACCGATCGACGTCACCTCGAACGGCGCCACCCAGGGCCAACCTCAGGAGGTGGCCCAGTGACCGCGGCGACCATCGACAACCGTGACGACCTGATCAGCTACCTGCACGCGGCGATGGCGCTCGAGCACGCGACCATCCCCACCTACCTGACCGCGTACTACTCCATACATTCCACCACCAACTCCGACGCCGCCCACATCATCCGGGTGGCCGTGGTGGAGGAGATGCTGCACCTGACCCTCGCCGCCAACGTCATGAACGCCATCGGCGGGACGCCCGACCTGACCCGCCCCGGCTTCGTGCCGTCCTACCCGGCCTACCTACCCGACGGGGAGGGCGACTTCACCGTCGACCTGCGGCCCTTCTCCCCCGAGGCGGTGGAGACGTTCTGTAAGATCGAGCGGCCGGGCAAGGCTCCCAGTGCCAGCTCACGGCTGGTGCGCACATCGGACAGCGGGAGGCCGCTCCTGGTTTCCAGCCCGACGGCCGAGGGGATGCGCTTCTACAGTATCGGCGAGTTCTACGCAGAGATCACCGAAGGGCTCGAGAAGGTGGCGGCCGGCGACCCCGGGCTCTTCTGCGGGAATCCGGCCCTGCAGGTGGGGCCCGAGTCCTTCTACTCCGGCGGCGGGGTGGTGATCGCCGTCTCCGACCTGGACTCGGCCCGGCGGGCGCTCCGCTTCATCGCCGCTCAGGGCGAGGGCCTCGATTCAGGCATGTACGACGCAGACGGGGAGCTGGCCCACTACTACCGGTTCCGGCAGCTGCAGCTCGGCCGCTACTACCAGGTGGGCGACCACCCCGACTCACCCTCGGGGCCGCCGCTCAGCGTCACCTGGGACGATGTGTACAAGGTGAAGGTGAGTGCCCGGCTGGCCGACTACCCGGTGGGATCGGAGCTCGCCGGTGCCGCCCGGAACTTCAACGCCGACTACGGGGCCTTCCTCGCCCTGCTCACCAAGGCGTTCAACGGGCAACCAGGCCTCTTGCAGGACGCCGTCTGGTACATGTTCCGCCTGCGCGACGGGTTCAACCGGCTGGTACGCAACCCCCTGCCGGGCAGCGACGGCCTGCACGCCGCTCCTACCTTTGAGATCCCGACCGCGGTCGGGTCCGATCCCGACGCCTCTCGGACCGCCGGCGAGATAGCCCAGGCGGTGACGCGGTGACCACCCAGTCGTTCGAGGAGTTCCTCTTCCTGTCGGTCGACCTCACCGCCTTTGAGGAGACCGAACTGCTCGGCACCGGTCTGGCCCACTATTATCTGGCCAAAGTGCGGGCCGCCTGCGGCGACGAGGTCGTCACCGCCCTCCTGGACGCCCACCGGGCGGCCCGGGCCGACGCAGCCGGTGATGCCGGAAGCTATGACCGGGCCCTGCTCGACCGGGCCCTGCGTCACCGGATCTTCAGCGACGACCGCCTCGGCCCGGTGGCCCGCAATGTGATCAAGCTCTGGTACGCCGGGATGTGGTACGGGCTGCCACCCGAGTGGACCGACTGCTACGGGGCCCATACGGCGGCCGAAACCTCTACCGTTACCGCCGCCTCCTACCAGGAGGGGCTGCTGTGGCGGGCCATCGGGGCTAATCCTCCAGGTGCCAAGGCGCCCGGCTACGGCTCCTGGGCTCAGCCGCCCCGCATCGAGGACCGCTACCTGAAAGGGGCAACAAAATGACAGAACTAGGTGACCGCCTCGGCCCGGACAAGGTGAAGCTCGGCGTCTGCTGCACCCTGTGGTGGAACGACGACTTCCCCACCATCGACGCCGACATCTCCTTCGGCCAGGCCGTGAGCGAGATGGCGCTCGCCGGCTTCCAGGGCTGCAGCATCGGGCACAAATACCCCTCGGACGCTGCCGTGCTCAAGGCCGCTCTCGATCTCCGCGGCCTGCGGGTGTCCGAGCCCTGGACGAGCACGTACTTCACGATCAGCAAGATGCGGCAGAAGACGATCGCCGCCTTCGAGGAGACGCTGGCCCATATCAAGGCGCTGGGCGGGACCGAGTTGGTCGTGGCTGAGTTCGGAGCTTCGTCGCACCTGCTCCCCGTCGATGTGTTCGCCAACCGCCCGGTTTTCACCGACGCCCAGTGGGACGCCTTGACATCGGGCTTGGAGGAGCTCGGCAAGATCGCCAACTCGGCCGGGATGAAGCTCAGCTATCACCACCATATGGGTACCGGCGTCATGGCCCGGGCCGACGTCGACCGGCTGATGGCTTCGACCGATCCGGCCCTGGTCCACCTGCTGCTCGACACCGCCCACATCGCCTTTGCCGGCGACGATCCGCTGGACATGGCCCGGGCTTACGCCGACCGCATCGGCCACGTCCATATGAAGAGCATCCGGCCCGAGGTCGTGAGCCGGGTGCGTGAAGAAGGCCTGTCGTTCCAGGAGGGCGTCGAGCTCGGCGTCTTCACCGTGCCCGGAGACGGCGCGATCGACTTCCGGCCCATCCTCGAGGTGCTGGCCGACGCCAATTACCAGGGGTGGCTGGTCGTGGAAGCCGAGCAGGACCCGAACAAGGCCATCCCGCTCGAGTATGCCAAGAAGGCCCGCGCCTACCTCGCCGACGTCTTGGGCTGGTAGCGAACGCCGGGGCGCAGCCGTTGGACTCCGTTCGGACGTACGAGGTCACCGCCCCCGCTGCGGGCTGATCCAGGCGGCCAGGTGCGGAGCCGCTGACACCGGATCACCCCACTCAGAACAGCGAGGACACCAGGAATGAACGCGACATTCAGGCGAGACGTATTCTTCAGCTTCTTCATGTTCACGGCCGATTTGAGGCCGCAGGACTCACGTTACACCCAGATCCTGATCGATCATCTGAAGGCCCTTACCGACATGGGCTACGACGGCTTCGACCTGCATATTGCCTCCCAGTCCGCGACCGTCGACCATCAGCTCGAGGTCGAAAGTTATGTCGGCCTTAAGAAAGCATTCGACGAGGCAGGGCTGAAGGAGACGAAGTTCACGACCAATGTCGGGACCACGCGGACCTTCGACCCCACTTCACCTTACGAGGAACAGCGCAGACAGGCCCTGTCCTACCTCAAGTCACGCGTCGACATCACACGGGTCCTGGGCGGCGACTCGATCATGTCAGGGCCGTTCCTCTACCCCTACGGTGTCTTTCCGGTCACGGACGCTAATGAGCCGATATGGAGCGACGCCCTTCAAGATTGGATGAAGTCGCGCTATCACGCGGCGCGTTCCGTCTTCGAGGATCTGGCGGCGTACGCCGCAGCGCAAGAAGTGAAGCTCGCCATCGAGCCCGTTAAGAGCTGGGAGACGCCCCCACCCAACATGGTCTCGGAGGTACTGGATTTCCTCGATGGCCTCGAGCACTCGCAGGGTGGCGTAACGATCGACACCGCGCAAGTCGTGATGGAAAGCCAGGGTCCATCAATCTTCAAAGACAATGTCGCCCGAGCCGCACGGCAGGATCGGCTCTACTACGTCCATATATCTGCACCCGACCGGGGTGCGGTGCAAGATAGCTGGATCCCGTGGGACATCATCTTGAACGAGATCGAGCCGGTTTATCGCGGGCCGTACCTGATCGAGGTGTTCAACGCGATCCCGCCGTTCGACAGCTCTATGCGAATGGCACGCCGGCGCTTCTGGCGGCCCGGCGAGGACGACCCAGCGCCCAACGGCGACAGCGCCTACGACGTCGCCATGGCCGCGTTGGAGGAACTGCGAGAGCAGATCACTCTTTCCGCCCGAGTTCGATCCGATCCATCGCACCTGACCGCCACCCACGCCGGAGATGCCTGACGGGCGCGAGCCGCATCTCTCCATTACATCAGGAAGGTCCCGAATGCTAGCTCAAGTGTCAGATCCCATCATAATGGTCGCGAAGCAAACGGGCGATGTCCGTATTCACACCTTCGTCTCATCCTTCGCGTACGGCAATATTGCGAACGCTACGCATATTATCGAAACCAAGAACCAGCTGGTTCTCGTCGATGGGCAGTTTCTCGTGCCTTATGCAAGGGCATTCAGGGACTACGCAGACAGCCTTGGCAAGCCGATCGAAAGGCTGTACCTTTCGCACCGGCACCCTGACCACTGGTTCGGTTTGGGGACTGCGTTCAGCGACATCACGATCTACGCGTTGCCTGAAACCATGAGCTTCATCCAAGAGCACGGAGAAGCCTCGAGAAGTGACCACTGGAAACTCGGTGACCTCGCTCCGGACCAAATAGTCGTCCCCGAAAAAGTCGCCAGCCCCGGTGACGAGACAATCGACGGGGTCAGGTATATCTTCGACCGAGTAACAGATACTGAAATCGACTTTCACCTTACCATCGGGCTTCCTGAGATAGGAGTGTATTTCACTCAGGACCTGATCTACAGCGGCACCCATCTGTACCTGACCAAACATATGGACCACTGGATTCGGGTTCTGCAAGAACTGCTGGTGGCGGACTACGAATTGTTCATGCCAGGCCACGGCTTGCCGGCTGACAAAAATGAAGTCGCTCGCAACATCGAGTACCTTTCGGCCGCTCGGCAGGCAATCGGCAATGGGTTGACGGACGACGCCTTCAAGAATTTCATGCTTCAGCGGTATCCCGAACGCAAATGTCCGGGGATATTCGACATATACATGCCCCGGCTGTTCGGCGATGCGAGCGACTACTGATTACGGAGGTATTCAAACCATGAACGAGGGATACACGGTAGGACAATACCTGGTAGACCGGCTCCATCAATTGGGCTTGGAGCATCTGTTCTCCATCGCGGGCGACTATTCGATAGAATGGTTGAACCGGTATGTCACACCAAGCAGCATTGAAATCATAGAAGAAGTCAACGAGGTAAATGCCGGTTATGCGGCGGACGGATACGCAAGACTGAAGGGTATCGGGGCCCTCTGTGTTACCTACTCCGCAGGCGCATTGTGTGCCGTGAACGCTGTCGCTGGTGCTTACGTCGAGAAGGTGCCGCTCGTGTTGATCAATGGCACACCGAGCATAAAGAAGACTCTCACCTTCGAGCAGACTGGCTTCAGTGCACATCACTTCATCAGCGGACGTGAAACGGATCTTCAGTCGTTCGAGCATATAACGGTCGTAACCATACGAGTCGATAATCCTGACCTTGCGCCGATGCTGATAGATTATGCGCTGACCCAGTGCATAAGCGAACGACGCCCGATATATATTGAGCTTCTCCAGGACATGGTCGACTTGGAGTGCGAGCCGCCGAGGGGCGTTCTGAAGCCGGCCAGGATCTTGTCGGATGAGACCAGCCTGGAACAGTCAGTCGCACAGATCTGTGCAAAGCTTGAAAGCGCTGAGAACCCCCTCATCTGGGTTGGTGTAGAGATCGACCGCCTCGGCCTTCAGCAGAAGGCCATGAGTCTGATACAGCAACTGAACGTCCCATTCGTTACGGAACTCCTGAGTAAGGCCGTCCTTTCCGAAGATGATGCGCTGTTTGTCGGCGTACTCGACGGCCAGGCATCATCGACAGCCGTTACAGATCTGGCCAGGACGTCTGATTTCATACTCGCCCTCGGCGTGTGGCTGACAGATATCAACTCGTTGGGCTGGAACCCAGACTTCGACAAGACCGCATTTGCGTCGTTGGACGCAGTCAAGTTCGGCACCTATTTCGGCGGACAGGTCGCGTTGGAGCACCTAATAGACGGGATACTGGCAAAACAGGTTGCGCCCAAAGTGCGGAACCTGCCGGAGAAGCTGGCTCATAGCGCGCCGACCGTGGGCTCAGCCGATGAGATCACGTACCAGGGATTCTACAACTTTATACAACAGTATATCGATAAGAACACCATCGTCGGCAGCGACGCGAGCATGAACTACTTCGGGAGCCTGCTACTCGATGTGCCCAGCCCGGGAGGGTTTGTCGCTCAGTCATCCTACTCATCGATAGGTTACATCGGGCCGGCTGCGACGGGTATCTGCTTGGCAAAGAGGCGCGACCAAAGGGTAATGGTCTTCTCGGGTGACGGTGGATTCCAAATGACCGCCCAATGCCTCTCGACGCAGACTCGTTTCAAGCTCAACCCTATTATCTTCGTAATCAACAATGGAGTCTACGGCGTAGAGCAGTGGCTCGCTGATTCAACGGTTTTCTCTACCGACAAGCCGTTTTACAAGTCATGCATCTTGCACCCGTGGAATTACGGTAAGCTGTCAGAGGTGTTCGGTTGCCAGGGATGGAAAGTCGGCACGTATGGGGAGCTGAAGGATGCCGTGACGGGTGCTCTAGCGAACTCAAGCAGCCCGTCCATCATCCAGGTCCTAGTGCCCGACAAGTCGATTCCCGACAATGCGGAGTGGAAGACCCAGTAATAGGACGAACGTTGACGTATCACTGAAGAAAGGACAAGAATAATGCCAACGAAGATCACTGCAATCTACGAGAACCCTCAAGACCCCGATGCCTTCGAGGCCGGTCACCACGAGCAGCTCGCGCTGGCGAAGAAGATCCCCGGAGTCAAAAGAATAGAGAGCGCGAAGGTCTGGCCGAAAGAGGATGGCAGCGCGACCCCGGCTTATCGCGTACTCGACCTGTACTTCACCGACTACGATGCGGCCAGCAAGGCCGTAACGACCGAAGAGGCATCGGCGTTTGTCTCCAAGGTTTTCGAGTTGGCGACTGGCGGTGTGCGGCTCCTCTTCGCAGATGTCGAGGAGGTCTGAGCGCAACTGATCGAACGTCCCGGCCAGGGTTCAGGGCACTGCCCTTAACTTTCCGGAGTTCTGAGGCTTGGTGTCCGGTTTTCCTGGGGTTGGTAACGGCCTGGCTGCGTGTTGATCGCGGTGGCGTGACGGGGTGCGGCGGTCCCTGAAATAGAACAAAGCTCCTGGTAGGACGGGGGTTATCGAGGCCAGTCCGTCCACCTGGAGCCTTGTTGACTGCCCAGTCTGCCATGCTGATCATGCCTGTCCACGAGGCTCATCGGCATCATCTCCGGTAGGGAAGTGGCGACCCATCACCGGCCAGCCACCCATACCGCTTACAACGTGGCCTGGCCGGTGAGAAGGACCGTGCCGTGCAAGGCGCCGTTGCCCGGTGACTCGGCGGTGATCTCCATCGTGCGGAAGTGCCGGGGGTCGGCTGCACTGGTCATCGTGACGGTTGCCGATCCCGAGTTGCCCGCAGCGAACGTGCCGCTAGCGGTCAGGATGGGGTGGAGCTGGGTGCTGCCGGGACCGGCGTACCAGCACTCGTAGAACTGGCCTGCCGGGAGCGGTTTGAGGCCACGCACGCTCAGATCGACCGTCCAGCTTTGGCCGGCCCGGCAGGCCGTGGCTTGCCCGCTGGCGTCTGCGTCGCCGATCACCCTGGCCGCCGCGGTGGCATGGAGCGGGATCACGAATACGGCCTGGGCCGGAGTCCCGCTATTGCCGGTACGAGGTATGACGATGGCGGCGGCAATGATGATCGCGGCGGCTAGGGCAGCCGCAGCCGCAAGGCGGCGGGGGCGTTGCCACATCGGCAGGCGGGTGACCATCGGCCTGGCCTGCGGCTCCGCCGGAGGGTGGAGCTGTGGCCTGGGGTAAAGCCGGGTCTCAGGCTCGGCCGGATGGCGGAGCCCCGCTGGAGGGCCGGGCTCGGGCTTCGGGTAGACCCGGGTGGCGGTCTGGTCTTCGTCCTCGGAGCGGTGATGGCTCTGGGCTCGTTGCTCAGCCAGGGCAGTGACCATTGCGGCCACCGTCCGGTCTTCGAGGCCGGCGGACGGCTCGACGTGAGGGGGAAGGTTCTGGAAGATCCGGCCGATGTCGCTGTACTCGTCGACGACCTTCTGGCAGTAGGGGCAGCCGTTGAGATGGCGGTTGAACCAGACGGCATTACCTGAGGGCAAGGTGCCGAATACGAAGTCGAAGGCGTCAGGATGGGTTAGCTCGATGTCCCGCTCAGAAAGCATGGTCGCCGCCTCGCAGGCTGGCGAGCTCGGCTCGTAACGTGCCTGCTGCCTTGGCCATCCGGGATTTGACGGTGCCGATCGGGATGCCGAGGCGCCCGGCGATCTCGGAATGGGTGAAGCCGTCTCGGACCAGGCGCATCACGTCCCCATAGATCGAAGGCAGCCTGTCGAGGGCCTGGTCGACGGTAAGGACCGTGAGGGTCTGGTCAACGCTGTCGTACTGGGGCGGTAGCTGGAAGTCCTCGACAGGCAGCAAGGGCCGGGACGACGGACGCCGGGCTATGTCGTAGGCGGTCGAACGGGCCATGGTGAACAGCCAGCCCCGCACGGGGCCCCGGCTGGCGTCGTAACTCCCGGCCCGCTGGCAGAACTTGATGAAGGTCTCTTGCACCATCTCTTCGGCTAGCCCTTGGTCGTGGAGCACATGGAAGCCGAACCTGAACAGCTCCATGCGGTACTTGCGGTAGAGCCGCCGGGCCGCCTCGTCGGCGTTGGCAGCGGCGACGTTGGCGATCAGGCCTATCTCGTGAGGGCCGGTTCGTGCCCCGCTGTCACTCCACGACACGGCCGCCCCCAACCAGGTACTACGAGGTCAATCTGCCGATCGGTTCGCTCAGATGACCGGCTTTCTGCCTGATTTCTCTATGAGAGCCTGCCCAGAAAAAACATTGCCAACCGAGCGAACCGATCGGCTCCTGCCTCCCGTAAGTGAAGCGCCCACGACAGAGCGACGGCAGGGAGGTCAAGTGGCAACTATGTCTGACTTCGACCTGGCCAAGCGGTGGGCAAGAAGTTCCTGGCCCTTCACAGAACGGAGCACACCGATGGAGTACCCACAAAGGAACGCGGGATTCCCCGGCCGCAACGCGGGGTTCCCCGGCCTTTCTGACGGCGGAACGCAAAGGCAGTCATCCGAGCAGCCGACGGCCGCCCCGGGAACCGGCAGCGGACAATTCTCCTGGTCTGGTGTCGTGCCCCCGCGGCTCGAAGAGATAGCGATGCGAGGGAACGGGCTCGTGCTGGCACTGTGGGGCGGCAGTGCTGTCGCCGTCGGCGCACTGCTGCCCTTCATCTACAACGCCCAGGTCGACGGAATCCCGTTCGCTACCGGATCCGTGATCAGCGCTGGGGACCGGTTCATTTCGCTCCTGTTCGGCCTCCTCCTGGCCGGATTGGCGCTATGGACCCGCTACCGCCCGGCATTCCGCCGGCGTATCGCGATCACCTCACTCGTCGTGAGCCTGCTCGGGCTCGCCGGCTATTGCCTCTTCACCCTGATCGGTGTCGCTGACATCACCGCGCAAGCAAGTTACGGCCCTGCCCAGGTCTCGTGGGACCCGAGCATCGGCGCGCTGCTCTCCATCGGCGGATGCGCGGCCTGCGCGGTCGCCGCGATCGTCATGCTCCGCACCCGCACCCCGGCGCTGAGCGAACCCCGCTAATTCCCGGCTCGGCCACAGCTGGCCTTTCCGGCCGCCCGAAAATCAGCAGCTGGCCGACACGCACGGTCACGGATACCGGCGGGTCTCCCCACGGCAAGCGTTGAGGAAGACTCGCCGGTATCTACCCGCAGTGCCATGCCGCTGCAGTCAAGTCAGCTCGGCCTGAACCCCTCCCGGGAAGGGAGCAATTCCATGACACGCCTGATTGGCTACTTCGCTCAGATCCGAGCGAACGGCCATATGAGCAAGATCATCTTCCTGGCTCCTGCCGCGGATAAATCCTTTGTGCTCTGGTCGTGTGACTACTTCGTGAACGGCAGCGGCACGGGCACCATCAAGATCACCGGCCCGCACAACTGGCAGATAATTCCTGGCAGCGGCAGCTAATCACCAGTCGGCTATACAGGGCTCATCAGGGACTGGAATCCGGGTACATATTCTGCATTTGCAGGAATTCAGGCTATTATTAGGGGAAGATATGAATAAGGATCTTGATGATCTAGCCCGTGCCGCGGCGGACGCTCTGGTGACCGCGATGGTGACCGATTCCTGGGAGGCAGTCAGGCACCGCTTCGCTGGCCTTGCAGGTCATGGCAATCAGCGCCGGATGGACGCGGCGCGCGCTGAACTGACCCGCAAGACCGGCCCTGACCGGGAGAAAGCGCAGCTTGCGCAGGCGCGGGCATGGAGCATACGCCTGCGGGATGTACTGGACGATGATCCCGGCGCAGCTACAGGCATGCAGGCGCTTGTCGTTGAGCTGCGCGCGGCTTCGGCGGCTACCGCCATGCCAGCGCCCCAGCAAGCCCATGCTGACCGCGGATCCCAGGCCGTCAACATTAGCGGGAACACCGGGGAGGTGTACGTCGGCGTCGGCAAGGTGGATAAGCGCCGTATGCGGGCGCGAATCGAGGCCGCCTTCGGGCCGGACGCCCTCACCCGGGCCGTCCCGGCCGCCTGCGGGGGCAGGGGGCCCGCCTGGCGGAAGGGCCCGGTGGCCGAGCTGATTCGCCGCCGACGGCGCCGACGTCGTGCCTGGCCCACTTCCGGCCATCCCGCGCCATCCCGCGCGGGCGGCCATATTCCGTTCACGGCCCGCGCCAAGAAAAGCCTGGAGCTCTCGCTACGCGAGGCGAAAGCCCTGCACGACGACTATATCGGCGTCCAGCACCTCACCCTTGCCCTGCTCGCGATGGACGACGGAATGGTGCCGGTGATCCTGTCTGCTCTCGGCGCGTCGCGGGCATCGCTGCGCGCCGCCATCCTCGACCGGTACCGGAAGGCGAGCTGACCGCCCGGCGGCTTCCCGCGGCCGGGACGCCTGGGCCGGGTCAGCTGATCGTCGCCCGCCTGGGGGCTGAACCGCTCGTGCCGGACATGGTCATGCTGAGGCGAATCGCGAAGAACCGATGACAACGAGCGCTCATGGAGTCTGCGTACCAGGCCTGATGCAGATCACGGTGAGTGGTCGAGTCGCAAGCGGCCGCGAGCTGGCCGGGACGGCCGATCAGGATGTCGCAGGCGGCGGCGCACTCAGCGCGCCACTGAGCAGCCGGCCGCCGCGCGGGCCGGCGCTCGTGGCGTGGCCGCTTTGTCATACCACCTGATGCAGGATGAGAGCCCAGCGGTTAGCGGAGCTTGCCAGCCGGGCCAGCGGGCACCGCGAGGGCCAGGACGTGACCGTCAGGGTCTAGCGCGTAGCCAACGCGCTCGCCCCACGACCGCTCCCGCAAGCCGTCGAGCAGTTTGCCGCCGCCAGCGGCCGCGCGGGCCAGTGCGGCGGGCGCATCGGCGCGGCGCAGGTAGAGCTCGCATCGCTGGCCGGTACCGCCGCGGATCTGCCTGGCCATCAGGTCTTCCATATCGGCGGCGGGCATGAGTCCCAGCGTTGCCCCGCCCAGGTCGAACTCGGTCATGCCCGGCACATCCAGCACAGGCTCGGCGGCCAGGACATGACGGTAAAAGGCCGTCGCCCTGGCCTGGTCGGCGACGTAGAGGATGAATTCCGCAGCTTCCACACGCCCACCCTGCCACTGCTCCGGCGCAGCTGAACACTGTCCGCTTCGGAAGCCGCAACCGTACTCAGGCATCGGTCAGCACAGAGTGGGCTGCTCTGGACGCAACGTCGCTTGCCAGCCGGTTCCGCAAACGTGTACGCCGAATCGGCAGGGAGTTCAGAACAGCGGCGTTGCGGCCGGCCGCCACCACCGGGCCTGCGCCGGCGAGGCGCGCGCGCTGTACCGCGATCTGACCCACCGAACCGATCGCGCCGAGCACCAGCACAGATTCGCCCGGCTGGAGATTACCTTTCCACGTCGTTGCCAGCCAGGCAGTGGACCCGGCGATACCGATGCCCAATGCGTCGGCGTCACTCAGGGCTTCCGGGATCGGGAACGTGCGCGCGGCGTGGACGATCGCGAACTCGGCCATGCTGCCGTTGGGGACATGAGACGGCGCGAAGTACACGCGCGTCCCGTCCTGCAGGTAACCGACACCCTCGGTGCCGGGACGTACGGGACCGGGAGGGCCCCGCGCACGCCTGTCGAGCCGACGAGGTCGGTCGGGTTGAGGCCGGCGCTCGAGACGCGGACGCGCACTTGACCATCGCCGGGCTCAGGCGACGGCATCGTCCTCACTACGGGCAGTGTGTTCATCGCCTCGATGACGGCCGCGCGCATCTCGTGCTCCTCTCGGTTCGTCCGGCTCCACCGCCGAGCCGCCACGCCGAATGAATCACGCCTATGCAGGCGTTACCAATGTGCGGCTACCGCAGAATCCGAATTGCTCTTTAAAGAACTATTGAGA
>OCZU010001253.1_pt1 | contig 16856 bp, 14 predicted proteins | sample 1539001 | NCBI WGS metagenome assembly OCZU01 (sample SAMEA3539306, study PRJEB22396) | soil metagenome | biome: tundra; feature: field; material: soil | place: USA | collected 2010-05 | depth 0.15 m | reverse complement strand
CATCGCGTGCGCGGCGGCTGGCGGCCGCGCTGGACGCGGCCGACGCCGGTGACCGGGACCGTGCCTTCGCCGAGGTCGCTTCGCTGCTCGCCGATGACCCGCTGGATGCCGACGCGCACTTCGTCGACGGGCTGGTCGCGCTGGAAGCCGGTGACCCGGCTCGGGCAGCGACCTCGCTCCGGCGCGGCCTCTGCGCTGACGCGACGTTCGCGCTCGCGGCCTTTACCCTCGGCCGGGCTTACGACGCGCTTGGCGACGCCGACGCTGGGCGGCGCGCTTACCAGCAGGCCCTGCGGACGTTGGACCCCGAAGACGACAGGCACGAGGGGATCCTGCAGCAGATCGACATCGGCGACATCGCCGCAGCCTGCCGGGCCCGGCTCGGCGGCCGGCCGTGAAGTTCCGCGGGGCGGGGGACCGCTGAGGTACGACAGCGACTGGTCACGTATTGTTATCTATAGATAGCTAATTGTTACCAGTAGTCATTGCGCGGAGGTTCGGGAGCAACTGGAGCGGACGCATTGACAAACAGCAATCATGACGAGCAGCCGGGCCGGATCCTCGTGGTCGAGGACGATCTCGTGGTCGGCCGGTTCCTGACTGAGCTTCTGGGTGCACGTGGCGGATTCGATGTCACGCATACGCCCGACCCGGTCGTCGCGCTGCAGCGGGTCAGCACGCAGACGTGGGATCTGGTGCTGACCGACGTGGAGATGCCGGGCATGACCGGGCTTGAGCTCTTGCAGGCGCTCCGGAAGGTGGCTCCCGACCTTCCGGTCGCGGTGCTCACCGGGCACGCTTCGCTCGACAATGCCGTCAGCGCACTGCGCGATCGCGCGGATGAGTTCCTGCAGAAGTCGGTGCCGCCCGAGCAGCTCCTGGCCACCGTCAGATCGCTGGTCGCCAAGGGGCGCGCCGCCAGGCTGGCCGTCCGCCAGGCCGTCCTCGCGATTGGCGCGCACCCCGACGATGTCGAGATCGGCGCGGCCGGCGCGCTGGCCGCGCACCGCGGCATGGGGCACGAGGTCTCGATCCTGACGCTCAGCCGCGGTGCTCGCGGCGGCACCGAGAGCACCAGGGCAGGTGAGTCCGAGATGGCGGCGCTCGCGCTGGGCGCCGATCTGTTCCTTGAGGATCTTCAGGACACGCGGATCGGAGAGGGCGACCCGACGATCGGCGTGATCAGCCGCGTCGTCGAGGCCGTACGGCCAACCGTGATCTACACGCACTCGCTGCACGACGTGCATCAAGATCACCGCAATACTCACCGGGCGGTGATGGTGGCCGCCCGCGAGGTCGGGCAGGTTTACTGCTTCCAGTCACCGTCCGCCACCGTCGATTTCCGGCCGACTCACTTCGAGACCATCGATGACCAGCTCGAACGGAAGCTGCTGGCAATCAGGGCGTTCGCTTCGCAAGTGCAGGTCCGGGCCTATCTGGAGCCTGACCTGATCGAGTCAACCGCCCGCTACTGGTCGCGCTACGCCGATGGCCGGTATGCCGAGGCGTTCGAAGTGATCCGCGACTCCGGTACGGCCGGCGGGTTCGGGGCACCGAGAGCGTCAGCACAGCCAGCGCTGCCAGTACCGGCAGCAGCGATCAACGATCGCACGGGGGTGCCATATGCCACACCGTAACGTTCCGCGCATCGCGCTCAGGACCGTCCGGGTCCTGGTGACCGGCGCCGGAGGGCCAGCTGCCATCTCCGTCATGAAGTCGCTGAGCGCCGACTCATCGGTGCAGCTGATCGCCGCCGACATGGACCCGTGGGCGGCCGGACTCTACCTTGTGCCGCCGCAGGCCCGGACGCTGATCCCGGCCGGGCTCGATCCCGGGTTCGTCGACGCGACGCTGGCCCGCTGCATCGCGATGGGCGTAGACGTGCTGATTCCGACGGTAGACACCGAGCTGCGCCCGCTCGGCCGGGCGCGCGCCGACTTTGCCGAGGCCGGCATCGAGCTGCTGCTCGCGCCCGATCAGGCGCTTGACGTCACCCTGGACAAGCTTGCCCTGGCGCGGCGCTGCGCCGGGCAGGTCCGGGTGCCCAGGACCGAGCGGCTGGACGCCGCTGGCGACCTGGCGTCGTGGACCTACCCGGTGATCGTGAAACCGAGGACGGGCAGCGGCTCACGGGACATCTCCCTCGTCGGGTCCGCCGCCGACCTGGCCCGCTGCGGCGGGTCGGACGACCTCGTGGTACAGGAGTACCTGCCTGGCGAGGAGTACTCCGTCGACGTGCTCGCGGACGCGGCCGGTCACGTGGTCGCATCGGTGCCGAGGGTCCGCGAGCGGGTCGACTCGGGCGTCTCCGTGGCCGGCCGCACGCTGCACGATGCCGAGCTTGAGCGGCTCGGCGCCGCCGTGGTCACGGTCACCGGCGTGACCTATATCGCCAACGTGCAATTCCGCAGGAACGCGGCCGGATTGCCTGCCCTGCTTGAGGTGAACCCGCGGGTCCCTGGGACGTTGCCGCTGACGGTCGCCAGCGGCGTGGACATGCCCCGGATGGCGCTGGATTCGCTCCGCGGCCGGCCCCTGCCCGACCGGGCCGGCTTCCGGGACGTGGCGATGGTCCGCTACCTGCAGGAGCGCTTCATCGAGCTTGGGGAGGTTAGCAGCGTAGCGGCATAGCCACGGCTGGCCGCGCTCGCGGAACGCGGCTCCCGCGGAGCCAGACCTGGCCGGAGCACTCATCGGGGGACGTGATTCGGTGTGCGCATTCTGATCTTCCACGGCTACCTGCTTCGCGGCACGGGCAGCAACACATACAACGCGCAGCTGGCGCGGTGGCTGGTCAGTCTCGGCCACGAGGTGCATCTGCTCTGCCAGGAGGGGCACCCGGCGGACTTCGACTTCGTGGACGCGGTCGGCCGCTGGCAGCACGGGATGCTGCACGTCGAGGTTGCCCGCCAGCCGGTCCGGTGCACTGCTTACCTGCCGGACATCGGCGGCCTGCTGCCGGTTTACGTGGCCGACCAGTACGACGGGTTCGACGCACGCGTCTTCCCGCAGCTGACCGACGGCGAGATCGAGCGCTACATCGCGGCCAACGCTGACGCCGTTCGCGATGTCGTCGCCGCGGCAGCGCCGGACGGAGCGCTCGCGAATCACGTGGTGATGGGCCCGGTGATCCTGGCACGGGCGCTGGCCGGCCGCGTTCCGTACGCGGTCAAGATCCACGGTTCGGCACTTGAGTACACCGTCCGGCCCAACGTCGAGCGATTCGGCTGCTACGCCCGCGAGGGCCTGGCCGGCGCAACCGGAGTCCTGGTGGGCTCCCGTCACACCGCCGAGAGCCTGTGGGAGGTCGTCGGCATGCCCGGCCTCCGCGAGCGCACCCGGCTGCTGCCGCCGGGCGTCGACATCAGCAGATTCCACCTGCGCTCGCCAGCGGACGCCAAAGGCAGGCTGCACGCGCTGGCCGCCCGACTAGAGGCAGGCACGCCGGCCTGGGGTGGCGAGGCCGGCGCGGCGCGGGCCATCAGGGCAGCCGATCCGGCCAGAGACCGGATTGTCAGTTATGTCGGCAAGCTCATCGCATCCAAGGGCGTCGACCTGCTGATCGCGGCATGGCCGCTCGTGGTCGATCGCGAACCGCGTGCCCGGCTCATGATCGTCGGCTTTGGCGCCTATCGCGACGGGCTGCGTGAACTGGCGCGGGTTCTGGCCGACGGCGATCTGGCAGCTGCTCGGACCATCGCCTGCCGCGGCAGGGAGCTTGAGGGCGGCCCGCCTGGCCAGCTGCACTACCTGGCCGCGTTCCTCGACGGGCTGACCGGCGCGGAGCGGGAACGTTACCTGTGCGCCTGCGGCGACGCGATGCGCCGTCTGCACTTTGCCGGACGGATCGAGCACGACGACGTATCGGAGCTGATGTGCGCGTCGCGAGCGCTGGTCATCCCTAGCACGTTCCCCGAGGCGTTTGGCATGGTGCTCGCCGAAGCCGCGTGCTGCGGGTCAATGCCGCTGTCGGCATCGCACTCCGGGCTCGCGGAGGTGACCGAGGTGCTGGCGCCGGCGGTGGGCAGGGAGTTGCGCGGCGCGCTCTCCTTCCGGCTCGGCCCAGGTGCGGTGCGGGAGATCGCCGACAAGCTGGCCTGCTGGCTGTCGCTGACTGCCAGCGCACCGGACGTCTGGCAACAGGCCCGCGAAAGCCTGACGGAGGTCGCCTCCGCTGAATTCGGCTGGCAGCGGCTGGCCAAGGGCGTTGCCGCGGCGGCTCGCGGCCAGCTCACCGGTTTGCCTCGGGTACCGGCAGCCTGAGCCAGTCGCGGCCGCGGTGGTGCCTAGAGCAGCGCCGAGTGCGTCATTCCACCGCACCGTTTGTTAACCTAATGGTAATTGTCGGTTTGGTTTCTAACTGAAATGCTGGTGACGGACGACGTGATCCCGTTCGATCGTCTCCTCATGGCTCAGGCGGCTTCGGTCGGTTCCGCGATGCTGGCCGGAATTGTCGGCGGCCTGGCCGCGCAGAGCTGGATCTGGGCAATCGCGTGCGCAATGCTGGCCTACGGAACGGCCTGCGTTGGCGTCATGGTCTGGATGGCCCGTCGGCTCCGATCCCACGCCTCCTGGTCTGGCCGCGCCCGCGACTCCTCCGATTTCGACATCGACTGGTCCGAATTCGACGGTGACTCGTTCGACGAATGACCGCGCTGCCCGACGCCTGGCGGCTACCTGCTCAGACCTGGGCGGCTACCTGCTCAGACGCGGGCGGCTACCTGCGCCAGATGTACCCGGATCGCCTCAAGGGCGGCCTGGATGTTCTCGACCGAGTTCGCGTAAGAGAACCGCAGGAAACCCTCGCCGCATGGGCCGAAGGCGGTGCCGGACAGGGCAGCGACCCCGGCTTCTGTGAGCAACTGGTCCTGCAACTGCGCTGAGGTCAGCCCGGTGCCGCTGAAATTCGCGAACGCGTAGAACGCTCCCTGGGGTTCCAGGCAGCTGACGCCGGGAATGTCGTTCAGCCCGGCGACGATGACGTCCCTGCGGCGGCGGAACTCCGCCACCATGGCCTCGACCGGCTCCCACGGTCCCTGCAGCGCGGCGGCGGCCGCGTACTGACTGAACGCCGACGTGCACGACACCGAGTTGATCACCAGGCGGGTGACCGGCTCGACCAGCGCGGGCGGGAAGACGCCGAAACCGAGCCGCCAGCCGGTCATCGCGAAGGTCTTGGACCAGCCGTCGAGCAGGATCGTGCGGTCGGCCATGCCCTCGACCTCGAGCACGCTCGCGTGCGGCTGGCCGTACCTGATCGCCCAGTACACCTCATCGGTGAGCACCGTCAGGTCGTGCCGCTGCGCGATATCGGCGATCGCCTCGCAGTCCTGCCGCGTGAGGGAGCTGCCGCACGGGTTATGCGGCGAGTTGATGATGAGCAGCTTGGAGCGCTCGGTGATCAGCCCTTCCAGCTCGTCGGTGTCGATCCGGAAGTCGTTGCCCTCGCGCAGCGGCACGGGCACGCCGACCGCGCCGGCGAACGCCGTGATCGACTCATACATCGGGAACCCGGGATCGGGGTAGAGCACCTCGTCGCCCTCGTTGCACAAGACCATGATCGTGAAGAACATGATCGGCTTGGCGCCCGGCGTCACGATGACGCGGTCCGGCGTCACCCGCATCCGGCCGGTGCGCTCCAGGAAGTCAGCGACCGCCTGGCGGAGCGGCGGCACGCCGGGGGCCGGCACGTAGTGAGTCTGGCCGGCCTGCAGTGCCTCGATCGCGGCTTCGACGATGTGACCAGGAGTGGGGAAGTCCGGCTCGCCGATCTCCAGATGGATGATTTTGCTTCCGGTTGCCTCAAGGGCCTTGGCCCGGGCGAGCACCTCGAAGGCGGACTCGGTGCCGAGCCTGCCCATCCGGTCTGCGAGCTGGAAAGCAGTCATGGTGTCGATGATACGGCTGTGCCGGTTTGTCCGGCATACCCTGGGCAGTCCCTGCGCGCGCGGCCTCGCGCGGCCCCGCGCGGCCCTGCGGCCCCTTGCGCGCGAGGCCCGCGGCCGACCCTGCTAGTCTGCCCGCCCGGTCCGGTGGTCATGCTGGACCAGGGGACGTAAAGGCTCTTGCCTCGGGCCCGTGGACCCGTCAGCCTGGAAATCCGTGAAGCACTGGAGGTGCGGAGATGGACGTGGCGTCTGACGCTACTGGGGTGCGGCCGCCGGTGGTCGCGCGGTCTGGCAGCGACCGTGACGTCGCCCGGCTGTTCGCCGCCGCGGAGCCCGACTTCGCCCGCTACGAACTGGTCAAGGACCTGGTCGACGAATGCATCGACCTGTCGCTCAACTACCGCCAGAGCGGCCACCCTGGCGGGTCCAGGTCCAAGGTGCACATGATGCTGGCCCTGCTTTTGTCCGGAGCCATGCGCTGGGATGTGCTGCGGCCCTGGCGGCGCTTCGGTGACCGGTTCGTGCTCGCGGCCGGTCACACGGTTCCGCTCGTCTACGCGACGCTGGCGGTGCTCAACGAGGCAGTCCGGGCTCGCCATGAGCGCACCGGAGAGGCCGAGTTCGCGTTCCCCGACGACGGCCGCTGGGCGCTGACCTGGGAATGGCTGCTCCGGCTGCGCAGGCGTGGCGGCCTGCCCGGGCACCCGGAAATGGAAGGCAAGACGCTGTTCCTGAAGTTCAACACCGGTCCGTCCGGGCACGGGCTGCCGCCGGCCGCCGGCGAGGCCCTCAGCCTGAAGCTGGCCGGCGCGGGAGAGGTGAAGGTCTTCGTTTTTGAGGGCGAGGGCGGGCTGACTCCCGGCTCAGCCCATGAGGTCAAGAACATGGCCTGGGGACTTGGCCTGGACAACCTGGTCTTGATGGTCGACTGGAACGACTACGGCATCGACCCGCGGCCGGCCTCCAGTGTGGTGCCGGGAACGCCGGTGGACTGGTTCGCGCCGTACCAATGGCGGGTCGTAGGTACCGAGCACGGCATGGAGTGGGGGCCGGTCACCCAGGCGGTGCTGGAAGCGGCCTGCGGCAGCAACGGCGAGCAGGTGCCCGCCATGGCATGGTTCGCCACTCGCAAGGGCCGTGGTTACGGCAAGTTCGACGCGGCCAGTCACGGCACGGCGTGGCCGATGAACTCCGAGCAGTTCTGGACCACCCGCAGGGAGTTCATGGCCAGTCACGGTGTCGTCTACGAGGGTGTGGACGAGCCTGCTCCTGCGGACGCCGGCGCCGTCGCGGCTCAGGCCGCCGCGAACCTGGCGATCGCGATGAGCGTGCTGCGCCGCGACGAGGACCTGGTGACCTGGCTTTCGGACCGGCTGCTGGCGATCGCCGGCACGGTGCCTGAGGAGATCGAGGGCTTTCGGCTCGGCGGGCAGGCCGCCGATGTCTTTGCCGACCAGCGCATCTACGACGTGGCGCAGTATCCGGCCAGCATGTGGAAGAAGCCTGGCGAGAAGGCACCGAACCGGTCTGGCCTGGCCGCCTGGGGTGCCTACGTGAACTCACTCGCGCTGCGTGACTACGGCAGGCCGCTGTTCATCGCGGCGTCCGCCGACCTGGCCGAGTCCACCAACATCGACGGGTTCGCACGGGACTATGATGGCGCGCCGGGCACCGGCTGGTACGACCGTGAGCAGAATCCGACCGGAGCGCTGCTGCCGACCGAGATCACTGAGTTCTCCAACTCCGGGCTGGTGGCCGGCCTGACGACGGTCAACCTGGCCCGTGACCCGTTCGACCGCTTCGACGGCTTCTGGGGCGCGTGCTCGACCTACGGCTCGTTCTCCTATCTCAAGTACGGTGCCATGCGGCTGTTCAGCCAGCTCGCCCAGGACTGTGAGCTCAAGGTCGGCAAGCTGCTCTGGATCGCCGGTCACTCGGGAGCGGAGACGGCCGAGGACTCCCGTACCCACTTCGGCATCTTCTCGATCGGCGTCACCCAGCTGTTCCCCAGCGGACATGTGATTGACCTGCATCCGTGGGAGTACAACGAGGTGCCAGTCATGCTCGCCGCCGCCTTCGCGACCGACGTGCCGATCGTGGCACTGCACCTGACCCGCCCGCCGGTGCGGATCCCCGACCGGGAGGCGCTGCGCATGCCCTCGCACTTCGCCGCCGCGCGCGGAGCCTACGTGCTGCGGGAGTACCGGCCGGGTCAGCCCAGGGGCGGCGTCGTGTACGTCCGCGGCACGATGCCAACGGCAAACCTGATCGATGTGCTGCCGCAGCTCGACGACAAGGGCATCAACGTCAAGATCGTCGCGGCGCTCAGCCCGCAGCTGTTCGCGCGCCAGCCCGCGCAGTACCGGGAGTCGGTGATCGGGCCGGCCGGCCGGCTGGACGCCATGGTCATTACCAACGGCGCGTTCAAGCTGATGAGCGACTGGGCGGATGGCCCCGCGGTCAGGGAGTACTCGTTGTCGTCAGACTGGGACGACCGGTGGCGCACGGGCGGTTCCCTCGCCGAGGTGATGGAAGAGGCGCATCTCGATGCCGCCCGCATCCTGACAGCGCTGGAGCGCTTCGCCGCCGACCGGCCCGACCGGCTGCGTCAGTTCAGGGAACGGCTGGACAGCGCATAGCGAAGCAGCAGCAGCCGCCCAAACCGCGGTAGTGCAGGCATTACGCTAAAGGACGCTGGACCCCAGGCCGTCCGGCGTCCGATTTGGCGAGCATCTGACTCGCTAGCGAGTGATGTGGACCGCGAGCGATTGGCTGGCGGCCGGCAGAGCGCGCTATCCCAGGGAGGCGGGGCAGGTATCGATGACTACTCAGGTGCATCCGGAGAGCTTCAGCTTTCAGGCCGAGGTAGTCCAGATTCTGGACTTGATGATCAACTCGCTGTACAGCAATAAGGAGATATTCCTGCGCGAGCTGATCTCGAACGCCTCCGACGCCATCGACCGGCTGCGATTCGAGGCGTTCTCGCAGCCCGAACTGCGCGCAGACGCGGACGACGACGAGCTGCAGATCCGGGTCAGCTTCGACGCTGACGCGCGCACCATCACGGTCAGCGACAACGGCATTGGCATGAGCCGGGCCGAGGTAATCGAGCACATCGGCACCATTGCCAAGTCAGGTACTCACGAGTTCCTGCAGGCCCTGACCGGTGACCAGCGCAAGGACGCGACGCTGATCGGGCAGTTCGGCGTGGGCTTCTACTCCGCCTTTGTCGTGGCCGACCGGGTGACACTGACCACCCGGCGGGCTGGCCTGACCGGGCAGGAGAGCGTTCGCTGGGAGTCCGACGGAAGAGGCGAGTACACGCTGCAGAGCGCGGAGCGGCCCGGCAACGGGACAGATGTCGTGCTCCATCTCCGCGAGGGCGAGGATGACCTGCTCAACGACTACCGGTTGCGCTCGATCATCCAGAAATACTCCGATCACATCAGCCTGCCGATCCTGATGCCCGCGCAAGCCTCGGCGGCCGGAGCCAGCGACGCGGACAGCGGCGACGGAGCCAGCGACGGCGACGGCGACGAGACTGCTGCCGAGGAAGGTACGGCCCGTGCAGTCGTCAAGGAGGTGCCGGTCAACCGGGCATCAGCGCTGTGGGCTCGATCCAAGAGCGAGATCAGTGAGCAGGATTACCACGACTTCTACCGGCATATTGCCAGCGACTTCACCGATCCGCTCGCCTATGTGCACAGCCGGATCGAGGGGACGTACGAGTACAGCCTGCTGCTGTTCATCCCGGCGCATGCCCCGTATGACCTCTGGCTGCAGCAACCGCGCCGTGGCGTCAAGCTGCACGTCCGGCGGGTCTTCATCATGGAGGACAACGGCCAGCTGCTGCCGGCGTATCTGCGCTTTGTCCGCGGCGTGATCGACTCAGGCGACCTTCCGCTGAACGTCTCGCGCGAGCTGCTGCAGGGCAGCCGGGTAGTCGACAGCATCCGTTCCAGCGCCGTCAAGAAAGTGCTGAAGCTGCTCAAGGACCTGGCCCAGGATGAGCCGGAGAAGTACGCCACCTTCTGGAAGGAATTCGGCGTTGTCCTCAAAGAGGGAATACCCGAGGACTACGACAACCGGGACGAGATCTCCCGGCTGCTGCGCTTCCGTTCCACGACGTCCAGTTCTGAGCAGGACGTTTCGCTGAGCGATTATGTCGCGCGTATGAAGGAGGGTCAGGAGAAGATCTACTACCTCCTTGCTCCGACCTCCGCCACCGCGGCCAGCAGCCCGCACCTTGAGGCGTTCCGCAAGAAGGGCATCGAGGTGCTGCTGCTCGGTGACACGGTAGACAACTGGGTCGTGACCAGCCTGAACGACTTCGACGGCAAGCGGCTGCAGTCGGTCGCGCAAGGTGATCCCGACTTCGGCGTGCTGGAAGACGAAGCCGAGCGGGAGGCTACCGAGAAGGCGGCGACCGAGTTCGCCCCGCTGCTTGGCCGGCTGAAGGAAACCCTGGACGGCAAGGTCTTCGACGTCCGGGTGACCGGCCGTCTCACCACCTCACCAGCCTGCATCGTGGCCAACGAGGCGGAGACTGACTTCAACCTCGTGCGCCGGCTCAGAGGCTCGGGGCTGCCCGCCCAGGCGGTGCTGGAGATTAACCCGCAGCATCCGCTGGTGGACCGGCTGCAGCGCAATCCGGACGACCCGCACTTCGCCGGCTGGGCGCACGTTCTGTACAACCAGGCGGTCCTGACGCTGGGCGCGCAGATCGAGGATCCGGCCGCATTCGTCAGCCAGCTGAACGATCTCCTCGTCGCGCTGGCAGATCACGGGTGACCATGACCGCGGCAGGGCTGCCGAGAAGCAGGTGTCGCGCTGCTAGCGACCCGGCAGCCGTGCTGCGGCCTAGGCCGACGGCTAGCCCTGGCTTCTGGTCAAGACGGCGTGCACGGTGATGACGTTCTTCATCGAGGCCATGCCCATCTGATTCCAGGTGATCCCGTATTCCGACCGGTCGACGTGCGCCGTGCCGTCGAAGGCCACGGTCCCGTCGCCGCTCAGCGTGACGGTCGCCGGAAACGAGATCGGCTGGCTGTGGTCCCGGACGGTGAGAGTGCCTGACACGGTCACCTCGGCCCCGGCCGGCGCGAGCTTGCCGACGGTGAGGGTGATCGCGCGGTACTTATCGCTCAGGAAGAAGTCATCGGAACGCAGATGCTTGTCGCGCTTGGCGTTCTTGGTGTCCAGGGACTCGGTCACGAGAGCGACACTGCCGGTCACCTCGCCATCCGGCGTGACGGTGCCGGACCCTTCGATCTCGCGGAAGACGCCCTTGACCGAGACGAGGCCCCACAGGCTCTTGCTCGCGAAGGCAACGGTCGACCGTGCAGGATCAATTGTCCAGTCTCCAGCCAGCGTGCCGTCCCCGAGTTGTGCCTGCAGCGTTGCCGCTCCCTGGTCCGGGGATGTGGTCATGACTGATCCTTCCCATGGATGTCGGTTAAACGGAAATTACCATCCATATATTACGCACAGCGGCCGGGTACTGCGGTCACCGGGTTGCTGACGCCGGTACGGGCATGCCCGTGGCCACCCGTCCGGGCCGGCCGGTCATGCTCGCTCGGAACGGCTCGCGGGTCAGTCGCCGCAGCGTTCGTCCTTGACGGCGGTCTCGTACAGCCGGACCAGCGCGCGGTACATGGTGGCGGGCGAGGGCGCCGGCGGCAGTGGCCCTGCGCCCTCCGCGCTAAACGCCTGGATCATGTAAGCGGCGTACCGGCGCCAGGTGCCCGGCGCCACGTCGGCGGTGCCTGCGATCACGCCAGCGTTGCCCATCAGCAGCATCGCGAGGTCCTCGGCGACGAAGTCGTCGCGCAGCATCCCGGCTGCCTTGGCCCGGCCTGCCAGTTCGAGGAAGTCGCGGTAGGCGCGCTCGCGTTCGGCCTCGAACTTCTTGTCGGCCGGGAAGGTCATGGTGAGAACGGTGGCGAAGCCCCGGTCCTCGGCCTGCATGGCGCAGGCCCGCTCGACGTAGCGGCAGAACCCGCTCCACGGATCTGACTCGGCCAGAGCCTGCGCTGCGGCATCGGCATAACCAGACATCTTGGCCTCGAACGCGCCTGCTATCAGGTCCGAGCGGCTAGGGAATCGCCGGTACAAGGTGGCGACGCCGACGCCGGCCCGCCGGGCAATGTCCTCCATCGGCACGTGCAGCCCGCGCTCGGCGAAGATCTCCAGGGCAGCCGCGATCAGGCGCTGCCGGTTCCGCTCGGCGTCGGCCCGCAGCACGCCTCGCGACGGATCGGCGTCCGTGTGCGCGGCCGAGCAGGGCAACTCGGCTCTGTCTGCCCTGGTGGGGGCCGGGTCGGCGTCCGAGGGCATATGCGTAGCTTACCCAGCCTTAACCGGAATCGATCATCCGTATACTGTGACGTCAGGCTCGCGATGGGACTAGTCTCCGGATCGGTTCGCGGCAATCCGATCGGGTGACCGATAGACGGAGGACACAATCATGCGGGATACGGCGCTCCTCGGCGCTCGGCTGGTGCTGGGTAGCTACCTGGCTGTGCATGGCGCTCAGAAGCTTTTCGGGCTCTTCGGCGGCCGTGGTCTCGATGCCACCGGCGCGGGGTTCGAGCGAATTGGCCTGACCCCAGGCAAGCCGATGGCCGCTCTTGCTGGGGCATCGGAACTGGGCGGCGGCATACTGACGGCGACTGGCCTGGCGGCGCCGCTCGGCCCGGTGGCCCTGATCGGGACGATGGTCGTCGCCTCGGCTACTCATCGCGCCAAGGGCCCGCTCGCCGCGAACGGTGGTTTTGAACTGCCGCTCACCAACCTGGCGGCAGCCGCCGCGCTGGCCGCGGCCGGACCCGGCCGGTTCAGCATCGGCCCGCGCGCGCCGAGATGGATGGCCATATCTGGCGCCGTAGCTGGCGGGATCCTGGCGGCCAATTCCCTGCGCAAACTACTGACCCCGAAACCAGCGCCCGCTGACACCGGTGCTCCGTCACGCGACATTACAGAACAAACTAGCCCAGAGCGGTAACCCCTCGATGGGTGTAATGATGATCCTGCTCGTCACCTCCTCACCTACGCAAGTTCGGCGGCGCACGATGACCTTCTGCAAGGCGTCGCGGCTACCGCTGCTGCGCAAGCCACCGCGGAGAACCCGCCGGCGCCGCCGTTCCTGGTTCGGTGAGGCGACGTTCTTGATCGTGGTGAAAAGGGTGTAGCGCGCGCAACACCCTTTCACCACGATCATGATCGGCCACTGGCGAACACCAGCCGACCGGTGCTGGTGGGACGGGAGTGGCTGATGTGACCAGAAATCACTTGGCTGCGGACCTTCGACGGTGCAAAAGCCGATCCGCCCACAGGGGTCAGCCTCGCGCCTGCAGGGGTCAGCCTCGCGCCTGCAGGGGTCGGTCTGGCGCCTGCAGGGGTCAGCCGACGTCCGCAGGCGTCGGCGGACAGCTAGCCGCGGCGGGCTCGTGCTCGCCGCTTGCCCTCGTGCATGGCCTGGACCCGTGCGATCGGAATTGCCCTGCCCTCCTCGACCAGGTCCGACGGCAGTGGCTTGGCCTCCGGCATCAGGCGCGTCCACGGATCACCGTCGGCGATCAGCGGTGCGGCCGTGCGCACTGTGAAGTCGGCTGGCTGGACCTGATCGAGGTCGTCCCAGGCGACCGGGAAGGACACCGGCACGCCTGGCCGCAGGCGCGGGCCGTACACGGCCGCGACCGTCGCCCCGCCCGCACGGGTGGAGTCGAGGAAGACCTTGCCGCCCCGGTCGTCCTTGATGAACGCGGTAGTGGCCAGCACGGGGTCCAGCCGCTCGGCGCGGGCCGCGATCGCCCTGGTCGCGGCGGCTGCTTCCTCGATCGTGACTTCCGGCGCGGTCGGCACGAAGACATGCACGCCCTTCGCGCCGCTGGTCTTGACCACGCCTGCCAGGCCGGCCTCGGCCAGCACCTGCCGGACCAGGTGAGCGGCCTGGACGACTAGCCCGAACCCGGCCGCTGCTGGCGGGTCGATGTCGAGCACCAGGTACGTCGGATGCTCCCAATGACCGGCCAGGGCAAGGGTCGGGTGATACTCCACCGAACGCTGGTTGGCGAACCACAGCAGCGTGCGGCGGTCGTTGCACAGCGCATAGGAGATCTCGCGCCGGGAAGACTCGGCCCAGACCTGCACGGTCTGGACCCACTCCGGTGTGTACTTGGGCACGTTCTTCTGCATGAACGGCGCCTGACCGCGCAGCACCCGGACCACCGAGAGCGGCCGGTCCCGCAGCGCTGGCACGATCTGGTCAGCGACAGCGTCCAGATAGTCGACCAGATCCCGCTTGGTGGCGTCCGCCCCGTCGAACAGCGACTGGTCGAGGTTGGTCAGCGAGACTCCGTCCCGCTCTTCATCCGTGCTGATCGGACTGCCCTCCCGCGGCGCCGGTCACTGGCCGGCGAACTTGTCGAGCGCGTCCAGCAGCAGCCGGCGCTTAGTGTCGCTGCCCAGATGCCCGGAGTCGGCGGGTGCAAACAGCTCAGCGTCCGGCCAGGCACGGGCGAGTTCCCAGGCGGTGTCCAGCGGGCAGCTCAGGTCGAGCCGGCCGTGGATCAGGACCCCGGGGATACCGGCCAGCCGTCCCGCGTCCCGAATCAGGGCGCCCTCCTCCAGCCACGCGCCATGCATGACGTAGTGCGCGCAGATCCTGACCATGGCGATCAGGTCAGCCGACGAGCGCTCGGCGAAGCCGACCGGCTTGTTGCTCGGCTCCAGCGAGAGCACCGCGTCTTCCCAGTCCCACCAGTCGTTCGCTGCCTTCTCCCGGACGCGCGGATCGGGGTCCGCCAGCAGGCGCGCATAGCCTGCCACGATGTCGCTGCCCGAGTCCGCCACGCCGGAGCCCGCCACGAACAGCTCCCATTCCCCGGGAAAGAACCGAGCAGCCCCCCGGTACAACCAGTCGGACTCGGAGCGCCGGCTCGTCGTGACCGCTGAGATCACGATCTCCGTCACCCGCTCGGGGTAGCGCTCCGCGTAGGCGAGGATCAGCGTGGATCCCCACGAGCCGCCGGTCACCAGCCATCGGTCGATGCCCAGGTGCTCGCGCAGCAACTCCATGTCACGCACCAGATGCTCGGTGGTGTTGCAGCTCAGGTCCGTGCTCGGGTCGCTGGCGTGCGGGGTGCTGCGCCCGCAGCCGCGCTGGTCGAACAGCACGGCCCGGTACCGTGCCGGGTCAAAGCCCCTGCGCATGTTCGGCTGGCACCCCTGGCCCGGTCCGCCGTGCACCAGCACGGCCGGCTTGCCATCCGGCTTGCCGCAGCTCTCCCAGTACACGAGGTTGCCGTCTCCGACGTCGAGCCTGCCGTGCTCATGCGGCTCGATCGGCGGGTACAGCTCGACCATGTTCGGCTTCTCCCTTGGCGGGTCCGCGAGCAGCCATCCCGATTTTGGGATTAACGAAACCTGCGGCGCAGGACTTGCCACGGTACTAGCTCAATTACGGCACAGCGCAGACCACCCTGATCTTCGCGACGTGCCCGGCGGTCACGGTCACTGCCGTGGGTACCGAGCACGGCGTCTCGTGGTCCTTACCGTCGCTGCTGACCTCCATGATGGCGGGCGACCGGCCGGAAACGTCGTACCTCCCGACCGGCAGCCGGACCGAGAAGTCACCAGATTGATCGACTCGCACGCTGAACTTCCGGTGGTTCGCGGCGGTGAAGGTCACCAGCCCTTGCAATCGCAGGTTCGCTGGCTGCTTCCCGCCGGGGCCGATCGGCCCGCCTTCACGCACGAAAAGGCCGTTGACTGTGCCGTGAAGTCCGTCGCTCGAGGTGGTGGTTACGTGGGCCGCTGGCGCCGCGCAGGCAGCTAGCAGCAGCGCCGCCGCGATGCCGGCAGCGGCCTGGACTCGGTTCATGTGATTTCCCCTCGCTGGATTGGTCAGCGATTGGACGGGCCAGCCGTATATCACGTTCCAGCGAGATCGGAGATTGTTCGTCGCGGTCTGCCGTCGCCCGCCTGCACCGGCTCACCGCATGCCTCGCACACCACCTGGGCGACGAGCCGGTGACCGCAGCGATGCTCCAGGACCAGCGGCGGCCCGTCGTCGCCCGCCAGATGGTGATCACCCCAGCGCATCAGGGTCAGGATCACCGGATACAGCTCCCGGCCCGCCTCGGTCAGCCGGTACTCATAGCGGGCTGGGTGCTCGCAGTACTGCAGGCGTTCCAGGATCCCCGCGCCGACCAGGGTCCTGAGCCTGGCGGCGAGCGTGTCCCTTGGTGCCCCGATCCGGCGGACCATCCCGTCGAACCGGCGGTTGCCGCGGAACACTTCCCGCACGGCGAGCAGTGCCCACTTCTCGCCGACAATCTCCAGTGCCCTGGCCACGGAGCACTCACGCGGCTGGTCGGAGACACCTGTCATGGCCACAGTGTACCGAGTCAGTTCAAGTTCTGGATGTAGTCAGTCGAAGTTCTGGATGCACACTGGCCACGAGGGTATGGTTAATCCATATTTCAGACTGACCAGGGGGCACGCCGTGAATGCCAGCCGCTCCACGCCTGCCGCGCCGGGCGCCGTCCGGGCCGCCGCGCCGGGCGCACCTAACGTGCGGGCGATCGTGGCAGTGCTGTCGCTGGCGGTATTCATGTCCAGCCTGGACCTGTTCATTGTCAACCTCGCGTTTCCCTATATCGGCAGGCAGTACGGCGCTGGGCTGAGCTCGCTGTCCTGGGTGCTGAACGGCTACACGATCGTCTTCGCCGCTGTCCTGGTGCCGGCCGGCCGGTGGGCCGACCGGATCGGGCGCCGCCGGCTATTCGTAGCGGGCCTGATCATGTTCAGCGTCGGCTCGCTGTTCTGCGGCCTGGCGCCAGGCGTGCCCGCGCTGATCGCCGCACGGGTCATCCAGGCCGGCGGCGCCGGGCTGATGGTGCCCGCCTCGCTGTCACTCCTGCTGGCCTCGGTGCCGGCCGCGGCCCGCCCGCGTGCGATCGGTAC
>OCZU010001252.1_pt1 | contig 16867 bp, 16 predicted proteins | sample 1539001 | NCBI WGS metagenome assembly OCZU01 (sample SAMEA3539306, study PRJEB22396) | soil metagenome | biome: tundra; feature: field; material: soil | place: USA | collected 2010-05 | depth 0.15 m | reverse complement strand
GCAGCATCATCACCACGTCGCTCTTGGGCAGCGCCGCGTCGAGGTCGTAGCTGACAGCGCACGGCCAGGCGCCGACCGCGACCGGCAGCAGCGTCGGCGGCCCGACCAGGGTCACCTCAGCGCCAAGCGTGCTCAGCAGCAGGACGTTGGACCTGGCCACCCGGCTGTGCAGGACATCGCCCACGATGGTGACCCGGAGCCCGCCGAGCCTGCCCAGCCTGCGCCGCATGGTGAACGCGTCGAGCAGCGCCTGGGTGGGATGCTCGTGGCTGCCGTCGCCCGCGTTGATGACGCTGCCCTTGACCCAGCCAGCCAGCCGGTACGGCGCGCCCGATGCGCTGTGCCTGATCACCACGGCGTCAGCGCCCATCGCCTCGAGCGTCAGCGCGGTGTCCTTGAGGCTCTCCCCCTTCGCCACGCTGGAGCCCTTGGCGGAGAAATTGATCACGTCGGCTGACAGCCGCTTGGCCGCCGCCTCGAAGGAGATCCTGGTCCGGGTGGAGTCCTCGAAGAAGAGGTTGACGACCGTCCTGCCGCGCAGGGTGGGGAGCTTCTTGATCGGCCGGTCCGCCGTCTGGGCCAGCTCATCGGCCGTGTCGAGGATCAGCAGGGCATCGTCCTTGGTCAGGTCCCCGGCGGAGATCAGGTGCCGGTTCACCGGCCCGCCCTCCCGCCGCCGGCGGCGCCGGGGGCACCGGGATTGTCACTCAGCAGCACGGCATCCTCTCCGTCTACCTCCGTGAGCAGCACCCGGACGACCTCGCGCTGGGATGTGGGCAGGTTCTTGCCCACGTAGTCGGGCCGGACCGGAAGCTCCCGGTGCCCGCGGTCGACGAGGACGGCAAGCTGCACGGCGCGCGGGCGCCCGATGTCGCCGAGCGCGTCGAGTGCCGCCCGGACGGTGCGGCCCGAGTACAGCACGTCATCGACCAGCACGACGATCTTGCCATCGATGCCGGCCGCGGGTACCGCGGTGTGACCGAGTGGCCTGGCCGGCCGGAGCCGCAGGTCGTCCCTGTACATGGTGATGTCCAGCGACCCTGCAGGGACGGGATGGCCCTCGACCTGCTCGATGCGCGCGGCCAGCCGGTGCGCCAGCGGCACCCCGCGGGTCGGGATGCCGAGCAGGATGACGTCGGCGGCGCCGTTGGTCCGCTCCAGGATCTCGTGCGCGATCCTGGTGAGCGCCCGGCCGATGTCGGCGGGCTCGAAGACCGATTTCCGGCCTTCTGCCCTGGATCCCTCGATCCCGGCGCCCTCGGCCCTGCCGCGCCCGGCACCTTCACCAGGGCCGCCGGGGCCTTCACCAGGGCCGCCGGCCGCGCCGGTAGCTGAGCCCGGATCGGAGCCGTCTTGATGAGCTGCATGCATGAATAAGGACCCCCTTTCCCGCCTCTCTGGACGGGCCTTAAAGGACGTCTGACCGCACTACGGTACCAGCCGGGACTGACCCGACATCGGCTGACGCGCCAGCCTGGCCGGCTGCTCGCGGGCCGGGCGGAATCTGTCCCGGACATGCACGGTCTGTCGCGGACGGCGACGTGATCCCCGGCGGACGCGAACCCCGCCTGCCGCGACCCGGAAGCCCACGGCGGGGCCGCAGCGGCGTGCGCGGCCATGACCGGCAGCGTCTGTCGTGAGTTAAGTGATAAATGTCACATCATTTCCTGATTCCCGCTGGGATCAGGAACCGGCAAAGACCCTGCGTGGCCTGCGGGGAACGCTGCCAGGCCCGGAAAGGCGAGGTTTCCCTAGCCTGGAACGCATGACCGAAACCAGCCGGCGGCCATGGGGTACCGAGGGTAAGTTCGACCGCTTTTTGCCATTCGGCTTGACCTTGTCGCCCTCGCGGCCTACCGTCACTGAGCGTAACCATCTTACTGAACAGACCAACTGGCCGGGGGCCGACGCTCATGCCATCTGAGTACGCCAAGACCCTGGGCGCGCGATTGCGCGCCATCCGCACACAGCAGGGCCTCTCTCTGCACGGAGTCGAGGAGAAGTCGCGCGGCCGGTGGAAGGCCGTCGTCGTAGGCTCTTACGAACGCGGCGACCGCTCAGTGACCGTGCAGAAACTTGCCGAACTTGCCGAGTTCTACGGAGTTCCCGTGTCCGAACTGCTGCCCGGTGACGTGCTACCCGCCCTTCTTGCACCCTCCCCCAAGCTCGTGATCGATCTTGAGCGGATGAGCCAGCTGCCGAAGGACAAGGCTGGCCCGCTGGCCCGCTATGTCGCCACGATCCAGAGCCAGCGTGGTGACTACAACGGCAGGGTGCTGTCGATTCGCCAGGAGGACCTCCGCTCGCTTGCGGTCATCTACGACAAGTCACCGGCAGACTTGACCGAGGAACTGATCAGCTGGGGCATCCTGGATGCCGACGCCCGTGGAGCCATCGACACCTTCTGAGCTGTCGGCCTGAGTTACAGCCCCGGCCCGAACGCTCGGAATGTCTCGCCGCTCGGAATATCCCGCCGCCTGACCTGCCTGCCCGCCCGCTCCGGATGGCCTATCCGGCCGTCCGGAGTGGCAGCAGCGTCTGGCCGGGAACTCCGAGGGTGTTCTCGGCAAGCGAGAGGAACGTCTCCGCATCGTGCAGCAGGTCGTCGGCCTCGCGCAGGGAGACTGCGCACGGCAGCCCGGCCTCCGCGGCGGCCCGCTTGCCCGCGCCCGCGGCAAAGAACGCCGCCCACTCGGACAATGCGGGCTCTACCCGCGGCAGAAGTTCCCAGACGCTCTGCGGCCTCTTGCGCCGTGCCGACGTTGTCGGCTCGGCCCGCGCGGCTACTACTGCGGCAGCCGCCCGCAGCGCTGCCAGGTGCGCTGCCACGTAGCGGCCGCCCGCTGATTCTTCTTCCTCGGCGCCCGCCAGTCCTTGCCTGGCGCACGCGAGCAGCACCAGCGCCGACGGCGCCACCCTGCATCGTGGCCGGTCAGGACGCACCTGCGAGACCGAGTTCATGACCGTTCCTCCTATCGCGTGCGAGCCTGGCCCGGGCGGGGCGCTTCCCCGCGCCCGGCCCGGGTGGCCTCCCGGCCTGCCCTCGGGGACAGGGTTGCCGGGCGGCTTCGCTCAGACTTGTTCGAACATAGATCTTATTCGAACATAAATTCGTCTTCGCGTCCAGCTATTTGGACCTGCGTTCGAAGTTACAAGGCGGGTCCGACAAACTGGCTGCACGCAGCCCATGCACGGTGGAATACGCTGGCCGCCGTGCAGAACGGAACCGCACTACGGGTGCTTGGCCAGGCCGGGTTCCTGGCTGAGCTCGATGCGCTGATCGCGGTCTACGGCCTCGCGATGCGGCCGTCGCCGGTCCAGCTGCGAGGCCGGCGCTCGATCATGGAAAGGCACGCGGGCTACTCCGCGTTCCGGGCAGTGATCGTGTCGGCGGATGGCCCGGCTGCTGGCGCCGGCGACGCCGCGGGCGGCGCGCGCCATGACGAGGTCGCCGCGTTCGCCTACGGCTTCCGCGGGGCCGACGGGCAGTGGTGGCACGACGTGGTCAGGTCCGGCATAACGGCCGCGGCCGGGCGGCGGGCCGCCACTGCGTGGCTGGCTGACTCCTTCGAGGTCGCCGAGGTGCACGTGCGCCCGGAGTACCAGCGGCGCGGCATAGGCCGGGCCATGCTGCTGCGCCTCACCGCGGGCTGCCCGCACCGCAGCGCCGTGCTCTCCACGCTGGACGCGGCGTCGCCCGCGAGGCGGCTCTATCGCAACCTGGGCTTCACTGACCTGCTGACCGGCTTCGGCTTCCCCGGCAACGGGCCGCCCTACGCGGTCATGGGCGCTGCACTGCCGCTCCGGGAGCTGGAGCCTGGCCCGCCGAGGCCGAGCCGCTGATAGATCTCGCGGGTCGCCCGCGACCCGTTGAGGGTGTAGAAATGCAGGCCTGGAACCCCCTCGGCGATCAGCCGCTCGGACATGCCAGTCGCGAAGTCAACGCCGATCTCCCGCACGGCGCCCTTGTCGTCCGCCCGGGCGCGCAGGCGCTCCGACAGGTCCGGCGGGAACCTCGCCCCGGAGAGCAGCACCGCGCGCTCGATCATGGGCACGCTGGTGATCGGCATGATCCCGGCGATGATCGGCACGTCGCAGCCGAGCGCCGCGACGCGGTCACGCAGCCGCAGGTAGTCCTCCGGGTAGAAGAACATCTGGGTGATCGCGAAGTCGGCCCCGGCGCGGCACTTGCGTACGAAGTTGGCTATGTCGGACTCCATGCTCACTCGCCGCGGATGGCCCTCAGGGAATGCCGCTACGCCGACGCAGAAGTCGCCGGATACCTTGACCAGCCGGACTAGTTCGGCGGCGTAACGCAGCCCGTCGGGATGCGGTACCCATTCGCCGTCCGGTGCTCCGGGCGGGTCTCCGCGCAGCGCGAGCACGTTGCGCACGCCCACCGCGGCGTAGGAACCCAGGACATGCCGCAACTCGGCGACCGAGTGATTGACGGCGGTGAAGTGGCCCACCGGGGTCAGCGTCGTTTCTGCCGCGATCCGGCCGGTGATCCGGATGGTCCGGTCACGGGTCGAGCCGCCTGCCCCGTATGTCACGGACACGAACGTGGGCCGCAGCGGCTCCAGCTGTCGTACGGCGAGCCAGAGCCGCCGCTCCTCGGCGGCCGTCTTGGGCGGCATGAACTCGAACGAGTAGGACCTGTCGCCGGCCGCCAGCAGATCGCGGATGGCAGCTGCCTGGTGCGGGCGAGGCTCCGACATCGTCCCAGGCTAGCCGTTCGCCGGGCGCGGCCAGACCGTGGTGAACGGACCCGCGGGTTTACTCTCGCGGGCATGAGCAGCAGCGCAGCCGCCCTCGGCCAGGTGCGGGATCAGGTCGGGCACGCGCTCACCGGCTTCCTCGGACGGCAGCGGGCGATCCTGGCCGGCATCGACGAGGACCTGCTGCCCGGCCTGGCGGCGGTCAGCGACCTGCTCGCCGGCGGTAAGCGGCTGCGGCCCGCCTTCTGCTACTGGGGGTGGCGCGCGGCCGACGGCGCCTGCAACTCCGGGCAGCCGGGCAGCCCGGCGGTCTCAGCCGGCTCACCGGGCGTGCAGTTCTCACCAGGCTCAGCTGGCGCGAGGGTGCTGGCCGCGGCGGCTGCGCTGGAGCTCTTGCACGCCAGCGCGCTAGTGCACGACGACGTGATGGACCGCAGCGACACGCGCCGGGGCCAGCCCGCCGTGCATCGCAGGTTCGCCGGGCAGCACGTCGCCTCCGGCTGGCGCGGGTCAGCTGACTCATTCGGCACCGGCGCTGCCATCCTGATCGGCGACTTGCTGCTCGCGTGGACCGGCGAGATGTTCCGGGCGAGCGGGCTGCCGGACGCCGCGCTGCGGCGCGGGCAGACGGTGCTCGACGCGATGTGCACCGAGGTGTTCGCCGGGCAGTACCTGGATCTGCTCGGCCAGGCCGCGGACACCGGCACGGTCGAGAGCGCGCTGCGGGTCGTCAGGTACAAATCGGCGAAGTACACCGTGGAGCGCCCGCTCCTGCTCGGCACGGCACTGGCTGCCGGGCCGGCTGCCGACGGTACCGCGGCATCGGGCACCGGCGGTACCGCAGCATCGGGCACGACAGCCAGGACGCACGATCAGATGGCCGCCGCCTGCGCCGCTTACGGAATCCCGGTCGGTGTTGCCTTCCAGCTCCGCGACGACGTGCTGGGAGTGTTCGGCGACCCGGCGGAGACCGGGAAGCCAGTCTCCGGCGACCTGCGGGAGGGAAAGCGGACAGTCCTAGCGGCCATCGCGAGGAACCGGGCGAGCGTCACTCAGGCGGCCGTCTTGCGCCGCCATCTGGGCGATCCGCGGCTCGACGACGCTGCGGCGGCCGAGGTCCGCGACGTACTCACGGAGACCGGCGCGCTGGCGGAATGCGAGCAGATGATCCGCGGCAGCGTCCGGGAGGCAATCGCCGCGCTAGCGGATGCGCCGTTCACCGGCGAGGCCAAGGCGGCGCTGGCCGAGCTCGCGGTGACAGCGACTGACCGCGCCGACTGAACCGGAGCTCGCGCTACCGGCTCGCCGCACGGACCCGGGCTGCGAGCGCGGCCGCCGCCGCCGCTGGGTCGGCCGCCTCGGTGATCGCGCGCACCACCACGACGCGGCGTGCTCCGGCATCAAGGACAGCGCCGATGTTTTCCGCATCGATGCCGCCGATGGCGAACCAGGGTGCCGTCCCGCTGACCGCCGCGGCATACCTGACCAGGCCGAGTCCCGGAGCCGGACGGCCTGGCTTGGTAGGAGTCGGCCAGACCGGCCCGGCGCAGAAGTAGTCCACGTCCGGCGCGGCGCACGCAGCGGCCGCCTGGGCCTCCGAGTGCGTCGACAGCCCGATGAGCGTTCCCGGCCCGACGACCTGCCGCGCGACTGCCACCGGCAGGTCGTCCTGGCCAAGGTGCAGCACGTCGGCACCGACCGCGCGGGCGATGTCCGCCCGGTCATTCACCGCGAGTAGCGCGCCGTGCCGGTCGCATGCCTGCCGGAACCCCGCAAGGAACGCCATCTCCCGCGCGGCCTCAAGGCCCTTCTGCCGCAACTGGACGATGTCGACGCCGGCACCGAGCGCCGCGTCCAGGAAGGCGGGAAGGTCTCCCTGCCGCTGCCGGGCGTCGGTGCACAGGTACAGGCGGGCGGCGGAAAGCCGGGCGCCCAGCTCACCAGGCACCCGCGTCACCAGCCACCGATCTCCGCCTTCCCGTCAGCGCTCAGAACGCGAGCGCCTGGGCCCGGCGGTTGACCTCGGTACGACGATTCTCGCTGATCGCCTGGATCGGCGTGCCAGGCAGCGACGCGTCGGCCGTGAACAGCCAGCGCAGCGCGTCCGCGTCGTCGAACCCGCAGTCAAGGAGCAAGGTCAGCGTGCCGTGCAGTCCCCGGACAACCTGATTGCCGTCGAGGAACGCCGCGGGCACGCACAGCTTGCCGTCCGGGCGCTGCACCGCGAGCAGCTTGCGATCGCGGAACAGCTGCCTGACCCGGCTGATGGACACGCCGAGCCGGTCAGCAACTTGGGGAAGGGTGAGCCATTCGCCGATCATTCCGTCGGCCAGGGGGTCAATCTGTGCCACATCCCAAATCTCCCACACCAGGGCCCGCTCCAAACACGGGCAACGCCGGGCACTTCGGTGCCGCGCGCCCTCGCGCCCGGCCGTCCGGAGCCTTCCGGCCGGCCCAGCCAGCAGTCCAGGCACCCAGGCGCAAGCCCGAGCCAGGCCGGCATCAGCGGAGCACGGCATCCCGCACCGGAACGGCCGGGTCGGCGATCCTGGCCGGGTCAGCCGGCCGCCCGGCGGCGATCAGCCGGCGTCCCTGCTGCAGGTCCCTCGGCAGCCCGACGGTCATCAGCGCGACCAGCACGCCTCCGGCCAGCCAGCACGCGGCGAACCGGTCCCCCGCCGGGTCACCTCTCCAGATCAGCTGGTCCGCGCCGCCGTGGTACCCGGCGTACTGCACCATCCGGCCGAACTGCTCAGACCAGAAATACGGCACCGGATCGTAGCTCTCGCTGCCGCCCATGAGGTTGGCGGCCAGCACCTCCGGCGCCCGCAGTGCGACATCCCAGTGCTCGAACCGCAGCCGCCGCCGGTACCGCGGCGACCACCACGCGGCGCAGTCGCCTGCCGCGAAAACACCAGGTGCAGAGGCGCGCAGCTGTTCATCAGTTCTTACGCCGTTGTCCATGGCTACGTCCGACCCGGTCAGCCAGCTGACCTGCGGGCGGACTCCGATCGCTGTCACGATCTCGTCGGCGGCAAGCCAGTCGCCGCTGGCCATTGCCAGGCCGCCGGGCTGCACCGACGACACCTGCTCGCCGAGCCGCAGGTCCACGCCCGCGGCTGCGTACCAGCCCGATGTCCGCGAACCCGCGTCGGCGCCAAGCGCAGCGGCCAGCGGCGCGGGCCCTGCTTCCACCACCGTGACCTGGCAGCCCCTGGCCGCCGCCGCAGTGGCAAGCTCGGCGCCAATCCAGCCTGCCCCCACGATGGCCAGCCGCAGGCCAGGCCGCAGTACCGCCCGCAGGCTCAGCGCGTCGTCAAGGGTCCGCAGCGTGCGCTGCGGCCCTGGACCAGGCAGCAGCACTGGCGCGGCGCCGGTGGCAAGCACGAGCCGGTCGAAGGGGTAGTCACCGCGCGCGGTGCGCAGCACGCCGTCGGCCAGGCCGGTGGCTGCCTCGCCGAGCCGCACGTCAGCGCCGAGCGCCGCCAGGTCCGGCCGCAGTGTCGTGTCGTGCACCGATCCGGCCAGCACGCCCTTGGAAAGCGGCGGCCGGTCGTACGGCAGGCGAGTCTCCGCGCCGATCAGCGTGACCGCGCCATCGTACCCCCTGGCCCGCAGCTCCTCCAGCGTGCGCAGGCCAGCGAGACCCGCTCCGGCTATCACGACCCGCTCAATCCGCACGATCACCTAGGCTAGAAGAAGCGCGCGGGAGTCCGGTGCTGACCGGACTGAGAGGGCGGCTGGAAGTCGCCGACCGCAGGAACCTGATCCGGGTCATGCCGGCGAAGGGAGCGGAGATGAGCAGCTCAGCCAGGACCGACGTGCTGGTAGTCGGCGGCGGGGTAATCGGCCTGAGCATTGCCTGGCGGGCCGCGCAGCGCGGCATGCGGGTGACCGTCGCCGATCCGGCACCCGGCAGCGGCGCGTCTCATGCCGCCGCCGGGATGATCACGCCCATCTCCGAGGCCGCCTACGCGGAGCGGGAGCTGTTCCGGCTCGGCCGGGAGTCGCAGCGCCGCTACCCGGCGTTCGCGGCCGAGCTCAGCGGGCTGACCCGCGGGCCGACCGGATACCGCCAGACCGGCACGCTGCAGGTCGCCTTCGACGCGGATGACCTGGCCGTGCTCGCCGAGTACCAGGCCGTGCAGGAGTCCTTCGGCGTGCCGGCCAGGCGGCTGACCAGCCGCGAGTGCCGTGCCGCCGAGCCGATGCTCGATCCGTCCGTCCGCGGCGGCCTGCTGGCCGCGGATGACGCGTCCGTCGACCCCCGGCTGCTCACGACTGCCCTGCTGGCGGCTGCCGTCCTGGCGGGCGCGGAGATGATCAGGCAGCCGGCCGCCGAGATCCTCGGGGCTGATGCCGGCCGGGCAGCGGGCGCCCTGCTCGGCGACGGCACGCGGATCCTGGCGACGTGGGTAGTTCTCGCCGCGGGCTGGAACTCCGGCTCGATGGCCGGCCTGCCAGCCGGGGCCGTACCACCGGTGCGGCCGGTCAAGGGGCAGATCCTGCGACTGATGTCCCGACCACCGGCTGGCCGCAGGGACGGGCACGGCGCGAGCGGACACGACGCGGCCGGGCACAGTTTCGGCCCGGACGGCCCGCCCGGCCTGCTCGCCAGGTCGGTTCGCGGCATCGTCCGCGGCTCCTCGGTCTATCTCGTCCCCAGGGAGAGCGGGGAACTCGTGATCGGCGCGACCCAGGAGGAACTCGGCACCGATACCCGGGTGACCGCCGGCGGGGTCTGGGAACTGCTGCGGGACGCGAGGACGATCGTCCCCGGGATCACCGAGCTCGAGCTCACCGAGGCAGTGGCCGGCCTGCGGCCGGGTACTCCGGACAACGCACCGGTCCTCGGCCAGTCCGCGCTGCCCGGCCTCGTGCTGGCTACCGGGCATTTTCGGGCCGGCGTACTGCTCGCTCCTGTCACGGCCGACGTCATCACCGAATACCTGGCCACGCGGCGGATGCCTGACCTGGCAGCCCCGTTCACGCCGCAGCGCTTCTCCCGCGCCGGCCGGCCGCCGGCGCCCGCGCGGCGCCCGGTCAGTCAGGCACCACGGGCAGGCAGGCAGCGCAAGACGGAGGACGGCGTCAGGCCATGAAAGTGATCATCAACGGCACCGTACGCGAGCTGACGGGCGAGATCACCCTGGCTGCCGCCGTCCGGCTTGTGACGCATGCGGCCAGCGGCGTAGCCGCAGCTGTCAATGACGAGGTCGTGCGCAGGGCCTGCTGGGACAGCACCCCGGTGGCGGACGGCGACATAGTCGAAGTGATCACCGCAGTGCAGGGAGGCTGACTGTGGACGACCCGTTCGTGATCGCGGGAGAAGCGATGGACTCCCGCCTCATCATGGGTACCGGGGGCGCGCCGAGCCTGGACGTGCTCGACCGGGCACTGGCCGCATCCGGCACCGAGCTGACCACCGTCGCCATGCGCCGGGTCGATCCAGCGGCGGCAAACTCGGTGCTCGACGTCCTCGCGGCCCGCGGCATCCGCGTGCTGCCGAACACCGCAGGCTGCTTCACCGCCGCCGACGCGGTGCGCACGGCGCGGATGGCGAGGGAGGCGCTGGGCACGGACTGGGTGAAGCTCGAGGTCATCGCCGATGAGCGAACGCTGCTGCCCGATCCGGTCGAGCTGCTCGAGGCGGCTGAGCTGCTCGTCACCGGCGGCTTTACGGTGCTGCCGTACACCAATGACGACCCGGTGCTCGCGCGGCGGCTTGAGCAGGCGGGATGTGCCGCGGTCATGCCGCTCGGCGCGCCGATCGGATCCGGGCTCGGGATCAGGAACCCGCATAACATCGAGCTGATCGTCGAGGCGGCCACCGTTCCCGTGGTGCTCGACGCCGGCATCGGAACCGCCAGCGACGCCGCGATTGCGATGGAGCTCGGCTGCGATGCGGTCCTGCTGGCGACATCGGTTACGCGGGCACGCGATCCCGAGCTGATGGCCGCGGCGATGCGGGCGGCGGTCACGGCCGGGCGGCTTGCCTTCCTGGCCGGCCGGGTGCCGCAGCGACGGTACGCGACCGCGTCCTCACCGCCGCGATCCGGCTGAGCCAGCAGGCACCCGCGGCTGGCCCAGCAAGGTCGCACGGCCGAGCCAGCAAGGTCGCACGGCCGAGCCGAGCAGCGCCGTTACCTGGGCGGGGACGAGACGGCACCAATACACTCGTCCCGATGGATACGACCCTGGCCCGCTTGCCGATCGGGCAGTTGCTCGGCGGACGCTACCGGGTAGACTCCCGGATCGCGCGCGGCGGGATGGCTACCGTCTACCTTGGCACCGACACCCGGCTGGGGCGCACGGTAGCCCTCAAGATCGCCCATCCCGAGCTGGCCAGCGACGACGATTTCGTCCGGCGCTTCATCGACGAGGCCAGGTCCGTAGCCAGGCTGTCCAGCCCGAACGTGGTCGCCGTCTATGACCAGGGCTCCGATGCGGGCATGCTGTTCCTCGCGATGGAGTACGTGCCCGGCCGGACGCTGCGCGAGCTGCTCGCCGAGCGCGGCAGGCTCAGCCCTCGCGAGGCACTCGACATCATCGAGGGAGTGCTCACCGGGCTGGCAGCGGCGCACCAGGCCGGCATCGTGCATCGCGACGTGAAGCCGGAGAACGTGCTGATCACCGCCGGGCATGCGGTCAAGGTCGCGGACTTCGGCTTGGCCAGGGCTGCCGCCAGGGTCAGCCGCACCAAGACCGGAATGATCATCGGCACCGCCGCCTACCTGGCGCCCGAGCAGGTGTCGCGGAGCGCCTCTGACACGCGGACCGATGTCTACGCAGCCGGCGTCATGCTGTTCGAGCTACTTACCGGCGTGCAGCCGCACAAGGGCGAGTCGGCACTCGATGTCGCTTACAAGCATGTCAACGAGGTCGTCCCGGCACCCTCCAGCGTCACGCCCGGTCTGCCCCCGGCGCTCGACGCGCTGGTAGCGCTGGCCACCAGCAGGGACCCGGACCTGCGGCCCGCCGACGCCAGCCAGTTCCTGCACGCGATCAGCGAGGTGCGCCGCGGGCTGCCGCTGGCCGGCCTGCCTGCCGAGAGCCGCCCCTCCGGCCCGGGCGGCCGGCCTCAGCCCCCGCCCCACGCCGGCTTTCCCCCCGCCGTGCCGGCGCAAGGACAGCCGGCGCCGGACTCCAACCCCTACCCGGCCCCCCACCCGGCACCGCCGGGAGTCCAGGCAGCGGTCGTCCCGCCGGCTTTCGGCGCGTCATCCCTGCCCGGCGCGTCATCCCTGCCCGGCGCGTCATCCTGGCCCTGGGAATCATCGCTGCCAGGCGCATCGTCGCTGCCTGGCGCAGCTACGCCGCCCGGCGAGTCGTCCTGGCCCTGGGAATCATCGCTGCCAGGCGCATCGTCGCTGCCTGGCGCAGCTACGCCGCCCGGCGAGTCGTCCTGGCCCGGGGCATCAGCACTGCCCGAGGCGTCGACGCTGCCTGGGGCGTCATCCCCGCCCGGAACGTCGTCGCTGCCCGGCGCGCCGTCTCTGCCCGCCGCAGCTAGCCGGGGCGAACCACGGCACGGGAGAGCAGCACGCGGCAGGTCGGTCGAGATCATTCCTGCGGTAACAACCGGACAGCCGGCCGATCCGCACGATGGCCTGAACCACACCCTCATCGTCACCGGCGCCCAACTGGCCGGCGGCCACGAGGACGAGCCGATCAGCGGCCGGGTGCACGGCCCTGCCGGGTACGGCCCTGCCGGGTACGGCCGGCGCCGTGAGCCGCGGCTGCAGCGGTGGCTGTTCAGCCGCAGGCTCGCCTACCTGGCCCTCGCATTCGCGGTCATCCTGGTCCTGGGCCTGGTGACCTGGTGGGTCACCGACGGCCAGTACGTGACGGTCCCCCAGGTGGGCACGATGATCAAGGCCACCGCACGGACCGAACTGCGCACCCTTGGCTTCAAGGTCAAGACAGGACCTGGCCGGCATGACAATGCCATCCCCCGCGGTGAGGTCATCCGTACCGACCCGGCGATCGGCTCACGGGCCCGGCAGGGCAGCGTGATCACGATCATCCCATCGCTCGGCCCGGCCCTGATCCAGGTCCCGTCGGTGACTGGCATGAAGCTCGCCGACGCCGAGGCGGCACTCAAGCGGGCAGGCCTTAGTCCTGGCAGGGTGACCAGCGCCACCTCGACGGCTATTCCGCTCGGCGTCGTGATCAGCACCAACCCCATCGCGGGACTGTCCTGGCCGCAGGTGCGACCGGTGGCGATCGTGGAGAGCGCGGGCACACCGCTGCCCAACCTTGTCGGCCAGCAGCAGTCCGCGGCGCAGCAGCAGGCGCAGCAGGACGGGTTCCAGCTGAACCCGGTGCAGGAGACGAAGAGCAATCAGCCAGCCGGGACGATTACCGGCCAGTCGCCGCGGCCTGGAGATCCGATCACCCCGGGCGAGGTCGTCACCATCAAGGTGTCCTCCGGGCCGCAGCTAGTCAACATCCCGAATGTGGACGGGCTAGAAGTGCAGCACGCCATCGGCCTCCTGCAGCAGGCCGGATTCCAAGTCAACGTCAACCACGTGGGTCCCGGCCATCACGTGTTCAACTACAGCCCCAACGGGCAGGCGCCAAAGGGCAGCACGATCACGATCTTGGTGGGATTCTTCGGCCTGCCGTAACGGCATTAGGCTGTTGGGCCGTGCCGGACGACGCGCTACCCCAGGTACGGCGGCCCGTCGGCGCGCACGTGCCATCGGCAGGCGGCATTGCCGCTGGCGGCCTGCGGTACGCGGCCGCGGTCGGGGCCGAGGCGATCCAGGTGTTCGTCTCCAACCCGCGCAGCTGGGCGCTGTCCGCCGGGGATGCCGCCGACGATGCCGCCCTCCGCGACCAGGCAGACCGGGCCGGGATGCCAGTGTTCGTGCATGCCCCCTACCTGATCAACCCTGGCTCGCCGGACCAGCGGATCCGGGAGCTGTCCGCCAGCTCGCTCAGGCACTCCCTCATCCGGGGCGGGCAGATCGGCGCCGCCGGAGTGGTGGTGCACACAGGGTCTGCCGTCGGCGGCGACCGGACCGCGGCGCTCCGCCAGGTCAGGGAGTGCCTGCTGCCGCTGCTCGACGACATCCGGGACGACGGCCCCGCTCTGCTGCTCGAGCCGATGGCCGGCCAGGGAGACATGCTGTGCTCCGCCGTGGCCGATCTCGGGCCCTACCTGGATGCCCTGGACCGGCATCCGCGAGGATGCGTCTGCCTGGACACCTGCCACCTCTTCGCGGCCGGCCACGATATCGGCGCGCCGGGCGGGGTGACGAGCATGCTCTCCGAATTGCACTCCGTGGCCGGCCCCGGGCGGCTCCGGCTCATTCACGCCAACGACTCGAAGGACGGCTGCGGATCACGCAGGGACCGGCACGAGAGCATTGGTGCCGGGCAGATCGGCCAGGAACCATTCGGCTGCCTGCTTCGCCATCCGGCGACGGCCGGAGTGCCGTTCGTCGTCGAGACGCCGGGTGGCGAGAGCGGCCACGCGAAGGATGTCGCTACCCTGCGCGCGCTGCGGGGCTGCGCACTGGCCTGACCGCGGGCCGGGCCGGGGCCGGCGCGGCCTGGGTGGCTCAGAGCGGCGGGCCCTCACCGGCCCGCTCCTGGTAGGAGTAGCGCTGCTCGCGCCACGGGTCCGCCGTGTTGTGATAGCCCCGCTCCTCCCAGAAACCTCGCCGGTCCCTGGTCAGGTACTCCACGGCCCTGACCCACTTGACGCTCTTCCAGCCGTACAGGCCGGGCACTACCAGCCGGACCGGGTACCCGTGATCGGGAGTGAGCTCGGCTCCGTTGCAGCGAGTGGCGAGCAGGGTCTCATCAGCGGCGAAATCGCCGATTTGCACGTTGGCGCTATAGCCGAAATCAGCCCAGACCATGACGTGAGTGGCTGCTGCCGCGGGCGGCGCCGCCTGCAGCACGGCGGCCGCCGGCACTCCTTCCCAGGCGATCCCCTGGATGCTGAACTTGGTCACGCAATGCAGGTCGGCGATCACCCGGCAACGGGGCAGGGCCCTGAACTCGCGCCATCCCCAGCAGTGCTCACGACCGCTTTCCGTTGCACCGCAGACGCGGAAGTCCCAGCTCTCCGGATCGAAGGCGGGAACGCGCCCGTAGTGCAGCACCGGCCAGCTGGCCGGGGTGTACTGACCGGGCGGCAGTGCGCTCTCCGCCTGTGCGCTCTCCGCCTGTGCGCTCTCCGCCTGTGCGCTCTCCGGCATGGCGCTCTCCGGCAGCCTCATCCGCCTGACCTGCCCCTTCCTGCCCACGCGCCCCGGCTGGCCGCGATGCCGACCCTCGGATCCCGCAGGTGGGGCTATCTTGCCACCCCGCTTTCCGGGGCCCCATCCCGCACCTTGCCGTCCTGCGGCACCAGACGTGCGCTAGGCTTGCGCCCGTGCGTGATCAGTTCTGGTTCTTTTATGGCTACCGGCCCGGCCTTCGGACGGTCGCCCGCCAGATGCTGCACTGACGCGAGCGACGTAAAGAAAGCCCCGGGCCGGAACGGCCCGGGGCTTTCGTCATTATGGGAGACAAGGGAGTGGTGACATGGTCGTCGTGATGGCTCCAGAGGCCACGCAGGCAGACGTTGACACGATCGTGGACCTGGTGCGCACGGCCGGCGGAGAAGCCTTTGTGAGCCGCGGGGTGTCCAGGACGATCATCGGCCTGGTCGGGGATATCGACCAGTTCAGCGCGCTGAACCTGCGCAGCAGGGGCGGAGTCGGCGACGTTGTGCGGATTTCCGTCCCGTACAAGCTGGTCAGCAGGGAACATCATCCGAGCCGGTCGGTGATCACCGTGGGCGGCGTGCCGATCGGCCCGGATACCATCACGGTCATCGCCGGCCCGTGCACGGTCGAGACCCCGGAGCAGACGCTGGCATCGGCCCTGATGGCCAAGGCGGCGGGCGCGTCGATGCTGCGGGGCGGCGCCTTCAAGCCGCGCACCTCGCCGTACGCGTTCCAGGGCCTCGGGGAGGCCGGGCTGCGGATCCTGGCCGAGGTACGGGCCGAGACCGGGCTGCCGGTCGTGACCGAGGTCATCGACCCGGCCAGCGTCGATCTCGTCTGCTCCTACGCCGACATGCTCCAGGTCGGCACCCGCAGCATGCAGAACTTCACGCTGCTGCAGGCGGTCGGCTCGGCCGGGAAGCCGGTGCTGCTCAAGCGCGGGATGAACGCGACCATCGAGGAGTGGCTGATGGCCGCCGAGTACATCGCGCAGCGCGGGAACCTCGACATCGTGCTCTGCGAGCGCGGGATCCGGACCTTCGAGACGGCGACCCGCAACACCCTGGACATCAGCGCGGTGCCGGTCGCGCAGCGGCTCTCGCACCTGCCCGTGATCGTCGATCCCTCCCACTCGGGCGGCCGGCGCGACCTCGTGGTGCCGCTGAGCCGGGCGGCCATCGCGGTCGGCGCAGACGGGATCATCGTGGACGTGCACCCGGAGCCCGCCGCCGCCTTGTGCGACGGCGACCAGGCGCTGGTGGACGCCGACATCCGCGAGCTTGCCGCGGTGATGGCGGTCATGCCGCAGCTGATGGGCCGCACGCTGAGCCGGGCAGCAGACTCGCTGACCGTCGGGTAAGGCCGCCCGCCCCGGCCGGCTGAGGGCCGGCCGGGGCAGCGGCGGCGCGAGGGCTCAGAGCGCGGCGACGGCCGGGATCACCTCGGACCCGATGATCTCCAGCGGAGTGACGTCCCAGACGCCGGCCACCGCGCCGATCGCGGCCCCGAAGCCCAGTCCGGCGAGATTGCCGAGCTGGTCGACGACCTGGCCGGCCTTCTCCCCCTTGGCACCGACATCGAAGATGAAGTAGCAGGTCTTCTCGATCTCGTCGTAGTCGCGCCCCTCCGTGTCGCAGTGCGCGCGCAGCACGTCGAGCTTGCGGGCCAGGTCAGGGCCGGGGAACACGTTGCAGGCCTGGGCGTAGCGGGCGACGAAGCGCAGCGTCTTCCGCTCCCCGGATCCGCCGATCATGATCGGCGGGTGCGGCGCGGACAGTGCCTTCGGGTAGCTCAGCGGCCGCTCCAGCTGGTAGTGCACGCCCTGATAGGGCGACTCGTCGCCGCGCCACATCTGCAAGCAGATCTGCAGCGTCTCCTCCAGCCGCTCGAACCGCTCGGCGACCGGCGGGAACGGGATGCCCA
>OCZU010001251.1_pt1 | contig 16868 bp, 7 predicted proteins | sample 1539001 | NCBI WGS metagenome assembly OCZU01 (sample SAMEA3539306, study PRJEB22396) | soil metagenome | biome: tundra; feature: field; material: soil | place: USA | collected 2010-05 | depth 0.15 m | reverse complement strand
GGTGAGATCCACCAAGTCGGGAGCGCGCAGCGACCCGCTCTGCTCGGGCGGCTTCGCAGCCATAGCCCGCTGGCGAAGTGCCGTGATGGATTCCGTGGGATGTACTTGCAGTTCATTGGAGCCGGACGCCTTACGCCTCTTGAAAACCACTTCTCCGATCTTCACTTGGGTAGCTTGCCCGGCCGCGTCAAGCGCGAGGGTGGCGCTTTCGCCGTCGTAAAGCCCATGGTCGGGAAATTTGAAAACGTTGTCCGACACTTGCTCCAGCGGATCGTATTCGAACCATTCGATCAGGACCTGGAGCTTGCCGTCTTTTTCGAGAACATAGAGAATGTCATGGTCCCACCCATATTCGCCGATCAAGCCGGCGAATTGCCGGGCTGGAGGATCGGGCCGCCGTCTTTCCACTCGTGGGAGTAATTTGTCGCCGAAGCGAATGCGGCCCTTATCGGGAACAATCCTCTTGTCCAGGTCTTCGCGCAATCTGCCATCGGCCACCAGCGCATCGCCGTACATGCGCAGTTGAGATTCAAAACCACCATTGATCGAGAGCAGGTGAAGTGTGCCTGCACGCTCCAGCAGATCGACAGTGTCGGCGCCTTCGCCGTAGCGGCCAGCCAGATGGCGGGCGAGGTCGGGAGGTACGGAGTTTGTCGTTGCAAAGTTGGGTAGCGGCTTTCCGTATCGCACCCCCAACATCAGCCGCAACGCTTCGTTGGCGATGGCGCTCGTAACCGCATTTGCCGCGTCCTCGGTTGTGATCGCCACGACACCAAGCTTCTCGTCCGGCAAGGCGGCAAGCTGCGTGGCAAACCCGTAGATGGCCCCGCCATGCCCAACCACACGACGACCGTCAAGTTGCGAAAGGCTGAATCCAATGCCAAAGCCCGTTTTCTCGCCCAGCTTGGCAAACTGCGGGGTCCACATCTCATCGAGGGTTTCTCTCTTGATGACCTGCGCGTCAGGCCCGCGCCCGCCGTTGAACAACACCTTGAGAAACTGCCCCAGGTCGGTCACGGTGGAATACATGCATCCGGCAGGAGCTAGGCCCAATTCGAAAGTGGGAGCCCGAAAATTGAGCCCGTCATAGCTCCACATGTACGCCTCGGCGAGGTTTCTCAGCAAAAGGGGGTCGGGCGCGAAGACGCTTTCCTTCATTCCAAGGGGCGCCAAGATGACCTGCTTCAGGTATTCGGGGAAGGGCACATGGTTCAGTTGCTGAAGCGTGTAGCCGACCACGGCGATGCCGGCGTTCGAATACTTGGTGTGAGTCCCAGGCCGATAGACCAATCTGGTCGAGTTCATGCTGCGGACGGTAGCTTCCAAGGTTGGCTCAGTCGGATCGAAGTAGTTGCCGACCGGAGGCTCGCGCAGCAACCCGGAACGGTGGGACATCAATTCGCGCAGAGTGATCGCGCCGCCGAACGGGTTCTGCGGGTGGAAATCGGGGATGTAGTCGCTTACGGGCGCGTCGAGGTTGATCTTCCCCGACTCCACCATCTGCATGATCGCGATGTCGGTAAATAGCTTCGATACCGAGCCCACTCGATAGACGGTGTGAGCGGTGGCAGGAATTTTTCGATCAGGATCCTGATAGCCGAAGCCCTGGGACCAGACAATCTCGCCGCGATCCACGAGGGCAATGGAGAATGCCGGAAGTCGCTTGACTTCCATCTCACGGCCGATCAGAGCCTTGAGTGCCGCCGCCACGTTCGAATAGTCTTTGCGCGGCGGAATGTTGGCCTGATCTCCCGCGAGTGCCAGTCCCGTCAGAAGCAAGATCGCCAGCGCAATGTGAGCCAGCGTGAATAAGAAGTGTTTTGCCTTTCGCATCTGAAGTTCTGGGCCTCCCAAGTCTTGCGTCTTAGTCGACGACAAGTGAGTCACTTCCCTCTCTAGCAGCCAGAAAAAGGTCATGTCTTCAAGCGCCGCCGCCAGATGAGATAGGCCGGAGCCCCTGTGGCTACGACACAAAGTCCAATTGCGGCACGAGCCGGCTGGGCAATGATGGTGTTGACCACGAATGCGCAGATCGCAGCAATGAATGCCAGAGGCGTCCAGGGATACCCCGGAACGCGGTAGGCTCGCGGTTGCCCTTGATTTCGTTTTCGATACACAAAAATGCTTGCCGCGGCCAGCGCATAAAACATCCAGCCAACGAAGACCACATAGGTAAGCAACTGTTCGAAGGTTCCAGTCACTGTCAGCACCGATGCCCAAAACGACGTCGCAGCGATTGCAAAGGCGGGTGTACCGAAGCGCGGGTGAACCTCGGCGAGACGCCGGAAGAACAGCCCGTCCTTCGCCATCGCGTAATAAACGCGGGGTGAAGTCAAGACCACGGAATGGGCGGCGCTGAAAATGGAAATGAGAACTGCAAGGGTGACAGCTTTCGCGAAAGCGGGACCGACTACCGTGGACAGTGCCGTGGCGGCAACACGAGTGGAATGGGCAACTCCGTCCGGGCCGAGGGCGGCAACATAGCCAAGGTTGGCAAAAATATAAATCACAATCAGAACCGTGACACCAACCAGAAATGCGAGGGGAAAATCGCGACCCGGATTTACGGTTTCTCCCGCCGAGTATGTGCAGTATTGCCAACCCTCGTAGGCCCACAAAACACTGATCATCGCCAACCCGATGCCTGACAACTTGGAGCTGAACAAAGCCGGTGGCCCGCCCTCAGTACCACCAACGTGGAAATTATTGCCAAGCCATAGCAGCAGCGCTCCCATCGCAAGAATAGCGAGAATCTTCACCGCGGTCGTAAGATTCTGCAGATCGGCGCTCTGGCGAGTTCCGCGAACATTTACCAGCGCGATGACCCCGATCACGGCCAGCGACACCAGCCTAGCACTCCAAAAGCCCAACGGATAGAACTGCCCGAGATAGCTGCTGAACGCAACCGCCAGCGTTGCGACCGAACCCGTGCTGACGACAAAAAAGAGAACCCAGCCAAACAAGAACGCGGGGAAGCGACCAAAGCAGTCTCGTATGTAAACGTACAAGCCGCCGGCCTCTGGCTTAGTCGCGCTCAGTTCGCCATAGGTCAGAGCTCCCAGCAGCGACAGTACTCCGCCCAAAAGCCACACCGACAAGGCTAGTGGTAGGGAGTTCCCGACATCCTTGAGGACCACGCCCGGAACCAGAAATATCCCCGAGCCAATCACGGTTCCGAGAATCAGCAAGACGAGGTCGCGTAGTCCTAGAACCCGCCGGAGTCCATGGTCGGCAAGCGAGCTGCCGGAGGGCGATGCAGGAGACCGCGATATCACGCTCAAGTCGAATCCAAACACAGACGCTCCGGTCCATAGGTTTTAGGAGCAAACGGATCGGTTTGTCAATGAAAAAGCAACATGTGATGTTTCCTATTGACACGGTGCATCATCTGCTGTAGAAGTTGTGCGTCTCCAGGGGCACCACTGGCAAGAGCCAATTCGTAAAAAAGCAGACATAAACTGCGGTATGCTGGCCGTCTTCTGGAAAACCTATGATCAAGCGAAGCCGTTTTGACCGTGTTGTTTGCACTTTGCCATCGCCAAGGAAGGTTGCGCTGGCGGCCTTGCTCACGTTCTTCTGCCTGCCGGTCACAATCAGCGCAGCCCAAGGTGGAGGCAAGGGGCAGAATCCCAAGCCGGCTGCGCCGCCTCCAAAGCCGATGACCGCCGCGACTGCACCTGCGGGCGCGCCCGAAATGACGGCCGACGATGTCGGCGCCTTCTTGGATGGCGTGATGCCGCTGCAGCTACGCCGGGAGGACATTGCCGGCGCCGTGATCGTAGTAGTGAAAGACGGGAAGATTCTGTTCGCGAAAGGTTACGGCTACGCCAACGTAGAAAAGAGGATTCCGGTTTCGCCGGACGGCACGCTGTTCCGCCCCGGTTCGATCTCAAAACTGTTCAATTGGACCTCGATCATGCAGCAGGTCGAGCAGGGCAAGCTCGATCTGGATCGCGATGTCAACGATTATCTCGATTTCAAGATTCCGCCCACCTTCCCGAAGCCGATCACGCTGCGCGACATCATGACCCATACTGCTGGATTCGAAGAAACCGCGCAGGAACTTTTTGTTACCGATGCCGCCCATCTGACGCCCCTGGGGGACTACGTGAAGGCACATCTGCCGGAGCGCATCTTCCCACCGTTCACGACGCCGGCATACTCGAACTACGCGACCACCCTGACGGGTTACATTCTGCAACGTGTTTCCGGCGAGCCTTTTGACGACTACATTGATAACCACATCTTCCATCCTCTGGGGATGATGCACTGCACTTTTCGCCAACCCCTGCCGGACGCGCTCAAGCCGCTCATGTCTGAGGGGTACCGCGTGGCTTCACAGCCGGCGAAGCCGTTCGAGTTCGTGGAAGCGTTCCCGGCAGGAAGCTCCTCGGTCACGGGTACGGACATGGCGCGCCTCATGATTGCCCATCTGCAGGACGGCCAGTATGAAGGAGCACAGATTCTGCGCCCGGAAACGGCGCGGCTGATGCACTCGCGGCAGTTTTCCAACTTGCCCGACATGAACAGCATGGCGCTGGGCTTCTATGAGGAGAGCAGGAATGGGCACAGAATTATTGGGCATGCCGGCGACACGGATTACTTCCACAGCGATCTGCACCTGATTCTGGACCAGCAGGTGGGATTCTTCGTTTCCTACAACAGCGCGGGCAAGGGGGAAATCAGCCCGCGGGACGCGTTGTGGCATGCATTTCTGGACCGCTACTACCCGTACGAGCCGCCGGCGGCAGCCGCGGTGGCAAATGCAGCGGAAGACGCGCGGTTGGTCTCCGGCAGGTATATCAGCAGCCGCCGCGCGCAAACCACTGTGCTTAAAGTCCTGAACGTCTTGGGCGAACCGAAAGTGTTTGCCAACGCGGGCGACACGATCAGCGTCGATGCACTCAAAGACCTCAACGGGCAACCAAAGAAGTTTGAGGAAATCGGGCCGCTCATGTTCCGGGAGGTCCATGGCAAGGATCGGGTCGCATTCAAGAGGGACGACGCCGGACAGTTGGTGATGGTCATTGACTATCCCTTCTTCGTGTTCCAGCGGTCGCCAGGAGCCGAGAACGGCACCTTTAACCTTTGGATGATCATCGTTGCCATCGCTATCTTCGTGCTGACGTTGCTGCTCTGGCCCGTCGGAGCGCTCCTGCGCAAGCATTATGGTCATCCCCTGAACTTGACGCCGCAGCAGCGCCGTCTGCGCCTGATCGTGCGACTGACGTGCCTTCTGGATCTGGTGTTCCTGGTCCTGTTCGTCGGGTTCTTTGCCATGGCGGAAAAGGATATCGGAATTTTAAGCCCTCGATTTAATCCCTTGCTGCGGACGATCCAGTTAGTGGGCTGGCTCGGATTGCTGGGCACGCTCGCTGCTCTTTACGGCGCCTGGCAGTCATGGAAGGAACGGCACTGGTGGCTTAGCCGGCTGGGAGACACCCTCATTGCGCTCTCATGTCTCGGCTTTGTGTGGTTCGTGTTCGTCTGGAACATGCTGCATTGGAGTTTGCGTTACTGAAGCAGCGTGCAGGCAATGGTGCTGGTAGGCGGGCGTGTATCGGCTCGCAGCTGCGGGCCTAATCTTGAAAGGACTCCGGGCCCATCAGTGGAACGCGCTTTGGGGCTGCATCGAATGTTGCAAATGATGTATCGGAAGCATCGTTCGGTGAAAGTTCTTCTTGAAAAGTGTTAGTTGTAAGGTGTATGAAAATGTGCAGTGAACTGCGGTCTTGACCGCTCAGTCAGATTTTCTCCAAAGACAGGAGGTCGTCATGCATCCCTCGCGCTTCCCTCGCGGTTCTTGCCTTCGTGTTGGAGATTTCTGTCACTTCCTGGCAATGCACATCTTTCTTGTTTGCGTGTTGTTCGGGTTCAGTCAAGAACTGTTCACGCAAACTGCAGCGACTGGAGCCTTGCGCGGAACGGTCACGGATCCCAGCGGTGGCGTTTTGCCCGGTGTGACCATCAAGGTGACAAGCGCTGCGACAAGTCAGACTCGAACCGTTGTCACTCAAGCCAACGGCGCTTATCTCGTTCCTTTTCTTCCCGTGGCGGTCTACCGGGTAGAGGCGTCCAGCAAGGGTTTCAAGACGGCAGTTTTCGAAAAAGTGGAAGTAAACGTCACCGAGACCAAGGTGGTGGACATTCGCTTGCAGGTGGGGTCCTTCACGGAGACGGTGACGGTGCAGGCGCAGCCGGCCCAGGTTGAAACCACCTCCAGCGCCCTGGGCAATGTCACCGACCAGCACATGGTGGAGAACCTGCCGTTGGTGACCCGGAACTATACGCAGATTCTAGGCTTGTCACCGGGAGTCTCGGGCGAGGTCAATAACAGCGCCGACATTGGGCGCGGGCTGTCGAGCGAGGCGGCCGCCACCGGCGGATACTCGGTGGGTGGCAGCAATACCAACGATAACAATTTCCAGATGAATGGAAGCGAGGTCAACGATCTCATTGGCGAGGGAACCATTAGCGGCGGCATTCCGGTACCGAATCCCGATTCTCTTCAGGAGTTCAAAGTCCAAGTTGGACAGTACGACGCTTCCTACGGAAGAAACGCAGGAGCCAACGTGGACGTGGTGACCAAGTCGGGCACCAACGCATTTCACGGAGATGTGTGGGAGTATTTCCGCAACACCGCTTTGAACGCCAACGATTATTTTCTCAACCAGCAGGGTCTTCCGCGCGGCGTGCTGAACCAGAACCAATTCGGCTTCACCCTGGGAGGGCCGGTGGTCAAAGATAAGCTGATGTTTTTTGTGTCCTATCAGGGGACGCGGGAGCGCGACGGCCTGGCGACGGGGTGCCTGACCACCGGTTTTCTGCCGCCCGCGTCGCTTTTGCCGGATAATGCCAGTGGGCGCACTGCGGCTGCTCTGGCCGCGGCCTTTAACGGCCAATCGGGATTGTTTGGAACGATTACCTCGGCCGCCAGCATATCTCCCACGGCGCTGGCCGTGCTGAACGCGCAATTCGGAGGAAGCCTGGCGGTGCCAGCCGCGCAAAACTCCGCTACCGACAGGAGCACGTTCAGCTCACCTTGCCAATACACCGAGGACCAATTCGTAAGCGACGTAGATCTCTACCACACCGAAAGAAGCCACTTTTCGGGAAAATTCTTCTTCATGAACAGCAACCAGGTCGCGCCCTTTCCGGGAAATCAGCTCGGACTGGTGGCGGCATCCTTGACCGGTTTTCCGCAAACCACTCCCAATACCACCCGCGACTTTTCGCTGACCCACACTTATTCATTTAACGGTCACCTGATCAATCAGGCAGTCATCGGCTTCCATCGATTGACGGGTGGAATCAGCCAAGGCTATCCCAACACGACGTTTGCTAACGGCGCCGGTTGTGGCAGTGGAGCCTTCACCCTTTCCAGCATTTGCGTACCTGCCGTACCGTCGTTCGATAACCCGCTCCCGGATGTCATTGTGAGCGGCTCCCTCAGTCTTCAAAATGCCACATCGGTGGGCTTCAACCTTGGCGGCAACGGGCAGGGTGTGGCGATCGCTCAGAATTTTTACGATGTCAACGATTCAGTCAGTTACATCCGCGGCAAACACTCTCTGCATTTGGGAGGAGGCATCAACCGCAGCCAGATCAACTTCCCGCTGTTCCACTTTTTTGGGGGCTTGATCTATCCCACGTTTGCCGATTTTCTTCTCGGCGTGCCCGAGGAAAGCATCGATGTCCCGGGCGTGTTCGGGCGCGAATGGAGAGTGTGGGACGGAAATCTGTTCGGCCAGGATGACTATCAAATTGCTCGTAGATTAACTTTGAATCTTGGATTCCGCTACGAGAGGCAGGGTCAGTTGGGGGACAATCTGGGCCGCGCCTCGACCTTCGATCCGGCGTTGGCGAATCCGAATCCCCCCGCAGCCGGGAGCCTTCAGGGTTTCATCGTGGGGTCAAACTACTCCGGGCCACCCCTCCCGGCCGGGGTGACGAAAGCCAGCACCAACACGGCCATCGATAACGACGGTCAAAATGGCTGGGAACCGCGAGTGGGGTTTGCCTGGCAAGTTCCAGGGATGAGCCGTGTGGTTCTGCGCGGGGGATATGGGCTTTTCTTCACGCGCACGACGGGCGAGCCGTTCATTCAGTTGCTCGGCGCGCCGCCTTGGGGCGAGATTCGGCAGATTCCGTCTCCCAGTCCAGCCGCGCCGTTCCCTCCACCGCCAGCCTTTCCCATCTTCACTCCTTACTCGCCCACAACTGATTTGACTCCGACCGTCTTCTCCGTTCACTTCCGCCCTCCCGTGCTGCAGCGCTACAGCTTGAACCTGCAGACTGCGCTTGCCAGCAACTGGATGCTCGAAGTGGGATATCAGGGGGCCAGAGGCACCAAGCTGATCGAGAACCGGTCATTTAACCAGGCACTGTCGGCAACCCCCGGCAATCCGATCCGCGGGCAAACCTCCGACACGGTCACCAATCCCTTTACCGGCGCTCCCGGCAACGAGGGCCTCCGAGTTCCGATCGAGGGATTTAGTCCGACCAACTCGCTTTTCATCGAGTCCGGCGGAGCCTCTTGGTATAACGCTCTCGGAGCCAGCTTAAGCAAGCGCTTGAGCCGCGGGTTGCAGTTTCTTGCCTCCTACACTTGGTTGTCGGCGTTAGAGACCAACCCCGGCTACACCGTCGGATCGTTCGCCGGAGGATCCCTCATCGGAGATCAGAACAGCCCACGAGCCAACTACGGGCCCGACGGTTTCGTTCGGCCGCAGCGGCTGGTGATCAGCTACGTCTACGAATTCCCCTCACCGGTATCGCACACTTCGCTGGCAGGACGGACTTTGGGAGGTTGGTCAGTGGCGGGTGTGACTACCTTTCAAAGCGGCCAAAAGCTGACGCTCGTCGACACCAACCTGATCAGTGCCTTTGACCCATTTGGAACCGACAGGGTACAACTCGCTCCAAACTGCACGAACAGCAATGTAGAGACTCCGGGCAAGGTTACAAGTAAGATCAACAATTATGTTAATCCTACCTGTTTCACGCTTCCACCGATCATCGGAAGCGATGGCTTGGCTACAGGGTTTGGCGACAGCGGGAATGGGATTGTCAACGGACCCGATCAGAGGAATTTCGATATCTCGATCATTAAGAAAGTGGCGCTGACCGAGAGCAAGAGCGTCGAGTTCCGCACCGAGTTCTTCAACGCCTTCAACACGCCGTCGTTTGCCGCGGGTCCGCTCACTTTGAATGTTGGTACAGTGACTCCTAACCCGGCGAGTCCAACCACACCGCTTTTCTCACCGAATCCGACCGGCGGGCAGATAACCAGTACGAGTGTTGCGCCTCGGGTCTTGCAGTTCGCGTTGAAATTGTATTTCTAGCGGCTTTCAGATCGCCGCAAGAGTGGCACCTCGCGGCTCGTGTCAGGGAAATTGGGTCGCGGCCTCCAAAACCTAGAGGTAGATGCGCTTTGTGGCGACACGCTAATGATTCCGTCCCCCCCACGAAGTGCGGCGAGCGGATCTATGTCCCGCCAGCGAGCACATGTACAGGACCAGTCTCCTTTGAGGAGATGGCGATCCAGTGTGCTGAAGCTCAAACCTCGACTCTGGCAAAACTCGCTCCGCCGCACACCGCTGCTCACAAACTCGGCCACCAACCGCTGAACTTCCGCACGGGTACGTCGCTTGGGCGCTGACAACTCAGTTTTGCGGTCATCCGGACACTTCAACACAGACCCCGCCTGTCGAACAGGTGTGTCGGTCAGACGCTTACGATTGAGCCAGATTCAAGCGACGCTCCGAGCTCTCGGGAGGGCCGACTCGAAGCCCTATCAAAGTAACGGAGCGCAACGATCTTGACAATCGCGCGCAAGTGCACCGCATGACGGCGAATCGCCGCCGGTGCCGCTTTCAGCGGGCTTTGCGTTCCGCGTAGTGTGTCGCAGGAAGGTCTCTGAGAGTGGACGCCGCCACTTCCGGCGTGATGTCCCGCTGCGGGCTGGCCATCATTTCATAGCCGACCATAAACTTGCGGACCGTGGCGGAGCGCAATAACGGCGGATAGAAATGCGCGTGAAGATGCCATTCCGGATGGGCGTCGCCGTCGGTGGGCGACTGATGGAAACCCATGGAATAGGGAAAGGAGATCTCGAAGAGATTGTCGTAGCGCGTGGTGAGCTGTTTGAAGATGTCAGCCAGGCCGTTGCGCATCGTGAGGTCAAGAGATCCAAGATGGCCGGTGTGTTGCTTAGCAAGTAGCAGTACTTCAAAGGGCCAAACCGCCCAGAATGGCACGAGGGCTGCGAAATCATTGTTCTCGACAACCATGCGCATCCCAGCCTGTGTTTCCAACTTCAGGTAGTCACACAGCAGGCAGGAGTGGTTCTTTTCGAGGTAAGCCTTCTGGGTTTTCTGCTCCTTGAGTGGCTCATTGGGAATGGTCTGGTTGGCCCAGATTTGGCCATGCGGATGCGGGTTGCTGCATCCCATGATGTCGCCGCGATTCTCAAAAATCTGCACGTAGTTGACATAAGGCAAAGAGCCAATTGCAGCGTACTGCTCCGCCCACGCGTCCACCACGCTCGTGATTTCCGGGACCGTCATACGCGCGAGTGTCAGATCGTGGCGGGGTGAAAAACACACCACCTTGCAGGTTCCTGCCTCGGACTCTGAAAGCAGCAAACCCCGCCCCGACTCATCTTGCCTTGTGGGCTGAACATCGGGCTTCAGTGCCGCAAAGTCATTGGTGAAGACAAACGTGGTTTGGTACTTGGGATTGCGCACTCCACCCGCGCGTTCGTTACCGGGGCAGAGATAGCAAGTCGGATCGTACGCCAAGGCCGGGGGAGAAGCGGTCGCCTCCAGATGCCCCCGCCACGGCCGCTGGGTGCGTTGCGGCGACACCAGGACCCATTCCCGCGTGAGTGGGTTGAAACGGCGATGGGGCTCCTGGGTAAGGTTCTCCGATTTCACTTAAGCGTCACCTTTGTATGTGGATGCTGTTGGCGCCACGACCACGCACTGGTAATAGTATCTTCCAGCTTCGAGAACCCTTGACGGTTATGCGGAGCCGTTCGGCAGGATGCTGGTATACCTGTCGATAGTCCTCCGGTCGTGTTCGCAATCTGCACCGGTACTGCCATCAGCTCCTGATTTACGTATGCGATCTGGAGAGGACCGACTCGTAGTCTCCTTATCCTTTAATCCTTATCCTTAATCCTTGTCCTCATCCTCCAGCCTCACACGCCTTCCGGGGCCGCAGGAGTAATCTCAAATTCAACTTGCCGCGTTCCGAGAACGGGATGCGACGCTGTCAGTCGCACTCTTCCCGCTTGCTCTTTCGCTCGCAGCCACACGGCGCCAGTCCCACCTACCAGGGCAAAAGGATTGTCGCCGATAATTTCGGCGGCGCCGTCCACGTCCAACTGGATGGCGTCGTTGGCTAGCGAGCGTATCGCCCCGAATTCATCGGTGACGCGCAGCACCACCCGGGTTGTATCGGCCCCATCGGCAACCAACTTGGTGTCGTCCGGCAAAACGGAGAATTTCTGGTCAATGCCCTTGCCTGAATAGCTCTTTGCGATGACCAGCTTGCCCTGAATGTAGCCCTCGATCCGCAGGTCCCCCCACGGGTTGCGGAATGGCTCTAAATGGAGGACGAAGGGTGGATGGCGAAGATTGCCAAACTCACTCCGCTCGGGATCAAGCTCTGCGATCAGCTTGTCATCCACATACATCTTCAGATGGTCACAGTTGGAGCAAACCACGCCCTTGGTGAATGCGGTGGATTCATCCCCGCGCGCCCAGCGGAACGCGGTTTCCAGCACAATTTCTTCCTCCGGGTCGCACTGCGATTTGTAGAAACCCGCGGCAGGCTTGGGCTCGCGAAATAGGTCGGCCACCCCGTGATAGCAAATCCGGTCTCCTGAGCCGAAGTCGAAATGCGTGTTGTAGTCGAAGGCGCACCAGCCTATGCCGCCGGCATACTGCGGATTCGACGCCAACTGGTTGTGGATCCGCGCGTGCCGCAGAGTGTGCTCGGTGAGCCGTTCCGTATTGTCGATGGTCTTGGTGGGATATGTGTGTCCCATGAATTCCGTGTTCAAGTACAGGGAATGATTCGGGGGCTTCAACGGAGAGCCGAAGTCGTTCATGGTAAACACATCTTCAAGAAGTTCCGAATCGAAGTGGTTGCGAATACCTCCGGTAGGCCGCGTTGGGTCGAGTTGATGAGCCAGCGCGTTGGTGCGAGTGTAGAAGTCGTGATCGTCCGGGGATTCGTTGATGCGGACTCCCCAAAGAATGATCGAAGGATGATTCCAGTCACGGCGAATCATGCGGCGAACATTGTCCACGGAAAGATCTTTCCAGGCTGCGTCGCCGATGTGCTGCCAGCCCGGGATTTCCTCCAGAACCAGCAGGCCAAGTTCGTCGCACGCATCCAGAAAATGCCGGGACTGAGGATAGTGCGAGGTGCGCACGATGTTGCACTTGAAGTTAGTGCGCAGCACCTGGGCGTCACGCCGCTGCACCCGTCCCGGCATGGCTTGGCCCACAAAAGGAAACGTCTGATGACGGTCGAGCCCGCGCAACTTGACCACTTTGCCATTCAGCTCGAAACCATGTTCGGTAAACCGGGCCTCTCGGAGACCGATGGTTCGGGAGTCCTCATCGACAAGGCGCGATCCATTCAGCAGCCGGACCCGCACAGAATAGCGTTTGGGCCGCGCCAGATCCCAGAGCTCCACAGGCCTCAGTTTCTCCAGCCGTACAGTCTGCGGCGCCGGATCATTTGCGGCAGGGGCGGGTGCAAGTCGCTGCGTACTTGTCGCAAGCACAAGGTTCCCGTCCTGCAGTGTGACTTCAAGCGAAAGCGCTTCGTGTAACGGTTCCAGATGTTGCAGGAAACAATCCACGTCAACCCTTGGATTCGAAGTGAGCACGTCTTTCGGCTTGGCGAAGATGTTCTCGATAAAAGTGGTGGGAACAAAGCGGAGCGCAACTTCGCGGTAGATGCCACCGAAGGTGAGGTAGTCAATCTGATGCCCAAAAGGCGGGATATCCGCCCGTTCGGTTGAGTCAACCTCAACCACCAGCACGTTATCGGAGTCGAAATCGAGATGCGGCGTCAGCTCAAAAGAGAAGGGTGTGTATCCTCCCTTGTATTCGCCCAGGCGAACCCCATTGAACCATACCGTCGAGGCAGTCATCACGCCTTCGAAATCGACGAAAACACGGCGGCCACGCGTTCCCGAAGGCACCTTGAAGTGACGGCGATAGACCGACACAAATTCATATTCTTTATCGTCAAAGCTGTGCCAGGGCAGCCGGGTAGTAGTGTGAGGAACCACTACGCGGTCAAATGCCGAGTCGTCGAAGTCCTTCATGCGGGCCTCGGGTTTTGCGGTGCGGCTGAACCGCCAGTTCCGGTTCATGGGCAGGACGAGCCGCCCACCCGCCTCAGGTAGTAAGCTGGAAGTCTCCCCAAAAGCACTCGCCGTTATCATCCCGGCGACCAAGGTGCTCGTTCTCCTAATGAATTCCCGTCTCTGCATGGTCGTTTCTCAGCCTTAATGGATCACGATTGTCCGCTCGCATAGATATTGCACGCAGTCAAACCAAACATCACTCGTTGTTGCGATGCGCGACCTCAACCCCAACCTCGAATTCCGCATACGCTCTCTGATGAATTTCGTCAGCCGCCGTCCGCCATGCCTCACAGTCACCGGAACCGTCCAAGAGTTTCGGGCTTACAGTTAACGTTTGCCATTGTAGCCTTAGACCGCGGCAGGGTCTTGCCCTCGAACCGGGTGAGGCCTTACATCCGGATAGAGGGTGCTAAGGTTCATCGCGAAGAGCGGTAGGAGACGGAGTCCGCGAGACCACCGCCGCGGTTCCTGGTTGCCAACGCTCCTCCGGACATACCGACGTACCGAAGAAAATCTAGCTTGTCCTCGGTGGTGGGTCTTCAGTTCGCGACGGGAATGCTCCGCATCCCAGCTTGCTTCGGCAAATCAAGATCCGGACGGTAGCCTCGTGCGGCAAAATAGAGTACATAGAGATGGCAGAAGAACGGAACCCAAAACGCATAGCGGATGCTGCTCATATCAGAGATGTAGCCCATGATGGCCGGAAAGACGGCGCCTCCTATGATGGACATCACCAATAACGAAGAGCCCATCTTGGTGTGTGGCCCGAGATGCTTGAGGCTCAGCGCGAAGATTGTCGGGAACATGATCGAATGAAAGAACCCGAGCAGCACCAGCGCCCACATAGGCGCCAGTCCGGTTCCCATCAGCACGACCGTGAGGCAGATCAAAGCCGACATTCCAAACAGCGAGAGCAGGCGCGAAGGCGCGATGCGCTTCATGATCGCCGAGCCGGCAAATCTGCCAAGCATGAATCCCAGGAGGTGCAGCTTCAGATAGTTTGCGGCGTGCTTCTCGGGCAGCCCCGGCATGCTGTATTGCGCAAAGCGGATTACAAAGCTGGCGACGCCCACTTGGGCACCTACGTAAAAAAACTGCGCCAGAACGCCTTTCAACAGATGTTTATGCGGCCACAATCCTCGCAAACCTTGGACAGCATTCGGTGCTGCTCCAGCGTCATCTTCTTCGCGGACTTCAGGCAGCTGGGAAAAGAAGATGAGCGTGGCGACTGCCAGAAAGAGCCCCGCGATCACGAAATAGGGCCCTTTAACAGTGTTGGCTTCAGCCACCTGGTAAGCCTGAAGCTGGGCGGGACTCATGGCGGATAACTGCGTACGCGAATACTCCACTCCGGAAAGTATGAAAGCCGCACCAACGATTGGAGTTACTACCGCGCCCACGGAGTTGAAGGATTGAGCCAGATTCAAGCGACGCTCCGAGCTCTCAGGAGGGCCGAGGATGGTCACGTACGGATTTGCTGCCACTTCCAGAACGCCCTGACCGCACGCCATGACAAACAGTGCGAACAGGAAGAATCCATACAGTCTCACCGACGCCGCCGGAATGAACAAGAGAGCCCCAGTGGCACAGGTTAGCAAGCCCACCAAGATTCCTCGTTTGTAGCCGATCTTCTCCATCAGCCAGCCCGCCGGCAGAGCTGCGAGGAAGTATCCTCCGAAAAACGCCGTTTGGATCAATGAAGACCGGAAGTCTGAAAGGCGAAACGCCTTCTTCAGGTGGGGAATCAGGATGTCGTTCAGGTTGACGCCGAAAGCCCAGAGGAAAAACAGACTGGTGACCAGAATCAGTGGCACAACATAGCGGCGCTCCGTAATTGGTACGGACGGTTTCGTCATATCCCTCCTGTTAGGTTAGGGCGCGGTCCAGATGCACATAACCCCCGTCTACGAACAAGTGCTGGCCCGTGATGTGCCCAGCTTGCGCTGAAAGGAGAAATACCACCATTGCTGCAATTTCATCAGGGGTTGTCATTCGTCTATCGAGAGGAATCTTAGCAACGACACTCTTCAGTTTTTCCTGTGGATCGGAGAAGCTGTCGAGCCATTTTCGATAGAGTGGAGTCATCACTTCGGCTGGTATAACCGCGTTCACCCGCATACCGTAGGGGAGCAATTCTGCCGCCCATTCGCGGGTCAGGCCCAAAATCGCCCCCTTGGAGGCAACGTATCCTGAAGTGCCGCCCTGGCCGGTCAGAGCAGTTTTCGAACTGATGTTGACAATTGAGCCGCGGGTTCGCTTCAAGTGCGGGAGCGCATAGTGCGCCATATTGTAGTAATGCAGGAGATTCCGCTCCAACGACGCGAGAAACTCCTGAGGATCGCCTTCTTCCAGACCGACCTTATCATTGATGCCCGCGTTATTCACGAGTGCATCGATGTGATCAAAAGTCTCAATGGCTTGCTGCACAATCGCCTTGCAATTCGTGGCCGGCGAGAGATCCATGGCGATGAAACTGATTTGCAGACCCTGGGTACGGAGTTCATCGTGTAACTGCTGACACGCCGGTACGTCCCGATCCACAGCAATTGCGATGGCGCCTTCCTGGGCGCAGGTTTTGGTGATGGCGGCGCCGATGCCCTTTGCACCGCCCGTTACCAGCACAACTTTATCTTTGAGTTGCAGATCCATGAGTTGCAGATTAATGAGTCGCAGATCCGCGGCGAAGCGCGGCCCATGCTCCTAGACTCGGCTCTTCCCTGTCGCGGCAATGATCGAAACCTTAACCGCGCAGATTCAAGAAACCTCCGTCAATCGGGTAGTCCGAGCCCGTGACGAACGATGCTTCGTCCGAGCAAAGATAAAGAGCAAGCGCGGCGATCTCCTCGGGCTGAGCCATTCTCCCGATGGGCTGCGATTTTTCCAGCTTCTCAAACATCTCTTGTTCTTTGCCGGGATAGTTACGGTGGAGGAAACCATCGACAAAGGGTGTGTGGACTCTTGCCGGCGAGATGCAGTTGCAGCGAATGTTGTGGGCCAGATAATCCTTGGCCACCGAGTATGTCATCGCTACAACCGCACCCTTACTCATGGAATAGGCAAAACGATCGGCTAGGCCTGATGTTCCGGCAATGGACGCCATGTTCAAGATGATGCCGCCTCCGTTAGCTTTCATGTGGGCCACGGAGGCATGCATGCAGTTGTACATGCCCTTGACGTTTACAGAGAAAACCTTGTCAAAATCGGCTTCCGGAGTACCTTCCAGGTTACCAACGTGGGAGATTCCGGCGTTGTTCACCAGGATGTGAACACGCCCCTCTTGAAATACTTCGTCAAGAGCTGCCTTAACAGAATCGCGCTGGGATACGTCGCAGCAGTAGGCTTTCGCGTTGCCGCCACCGGATGCGATTTCGCCTGCGACCTTTTCGGCAGCGTCCACATCGATGTCCAGTACTCGGACGGAGGCTCCGCTACTGGCAAACCTTTGAGCGACTGCGCGGCCGATGCCGCTAGCCCC
>OCZU010001250.1_pt1 | contig 16869 bp, 12 predicted proteins | sample 1539001 | NCBI WGS metagenome assembly OCZU01 (sample SAMEA3539306, study PRJEB22396) | soil metagenome | biome: tundra; feature: field; material: soil | place: USA | collected 2010-05 | depth 0.15 m | reverse complement strand
GAGATGTCCGGCGCGTTCGGGAGCGCCTGCCTTAGAAGGGTGCGCCACCTGCCCGGACCTGACGCCGATTCGACCTTCGCGCTCTTCACGCGCGCGATGCCGGGCGGCCAATTCCGGCGCCAGTAGCGCGTTACTGGCGGCTGCGATTGCGGCGGACGGGACAACCAGCGTCGAGTATCCGCTAGCGGGAGTTTCCCACGATACGAAAGTAAAGGCGGGGTATCCTTTGCAGGATGAATAGGATAGCGCGGGTATTCCGAACTCTCGAATCTGCTCGCATCGGTGGCGGCTCTAGGTCTAGGGGGGCAAGACGATCATCGAGGGGCTGAAATCCGGCGCGATCGAGAGGGCGATCGCCAGCTCTGCCTCATTTGGAGAGCAGGCAGCGTAAGGCGCATGACGCCGAAGCCAACCCTGCCAAGGCGTCTCCTGCTAAGCCGAGTGCGAACCGGGACCCGCTGGATGCGAATTCACGCGCAAGCCCAAAAAGTGGGAGAATAACGACAGTTATGCTGTCTCAACTATGGTCGAAGCTTTCCAGGGGAATCGCTTTTCCCGTCGACGATGTGACTCCCGTCGCTACACCTATCTGGACCGAACCCCTCGCCGACAGTCTCGGCCGCCGCCTTGGGCGCAAAATCCTCGTCCTCCCGGATCGGCACCAACCCGTCACTAACGCCGTGTACGACTCAGCCACTCCGGCACTGCGGGCCCAGTTTGACGCCCTTTCAGCCCGCCGCCGTCCGGTTAGCTATTGCCATCCGCTGATCGACGCCGTGCATATAGCCTTCAGCCAGCACCGCCCTTTGACGCTCTCCCCGGACGCCATCTGGCTCGTGATTGCGCAAGGCTTCAGCCATCACGTGACCGCGAATGCCGAAACGCTCCGCCGCCGGCTGGTTCGCCACCAGGGACGCCGGACGCTCGTCACCGCCATCACTGGCTGGACTCCGGGTGACTTCGAGCCCGCCATCGCGGATGTTTCGTCGCAAATCCGCGAAGCGACGGACCCCGTGTTGCATGAAACCCTGGTTTGCGATTTTTCCACCACCACACCGGCCATCCGCACCGCCAGCGAAGTAGCTCTCATGGATACCTTCTCTGCCTACTTCGATTATGAAATGATCTGCATTTGCGGTATACCGAAGATCGCCCTTGAAGGTTCGTTGGAAGACTGGCAGCGCATCCGCGCGCGCATCGAGGTGCTCGGCACGTACGAACTCGAATGGTGGGTCGCGCGTCTCCGCCCCATCCTCGACGAATTCGTGCTGGCGGCGGACGGGCATCCCACGCGGGAGTTTTGGCAGGCGATTTACAAGCCGGAGAAAGCCTATGGCGACGAAGCGGCCACCGGCTGGATCGCGGACCTTTTTCCGTACCTGGGCGACACTCCCGACCGCCGCCGGAATCATGTATTTCAATACGCCCGTCAAGACTGGGCGCTGCCCATCGACAAAGGCGTGCAAACCGGCAGCCGCCTGAGGTTCGGGCCTCGCAGCAACAAAGGAGTCGAACTCGGAAGCTTCCCCGCGGGTCTTTCCAGCGTGCCCGTCAAGGTGAGGTTCTTCGATGGGTCGGAGAACCCTGTGGCACTCGTCGCCGGCTTCTTCGCGGTGAAGCAGGGCGTACCGGACGGCGCGCTCGCTCCCCTCATCGGGTGGTCCGTCGCCGCGCCGCAGTCGCAAAAACCAGCGATTCAATAGCCGGCCTCGGGGAATAAAATCAGTAGCTTGGGGCGCAAAGCATCCGCAAATCGACGGCACTGCGCACTGTGCCTCCCGTACATCCCAGCTAGGCCGGAGGCGGCTGATAGCTAGGTCTCTGGCCGCTTGGTGTTGTACTTGTATTTGAACTTCTTTCTGGCTTTCTTGCGATCGAATGTCCAATTGATCGTGACGCGATTTCGGTTGGTTCGCCGGTTCCAGGCGCGTCTGCCGCGCTGAGAAACTACGCGCTGTCATTCGTCAAGATCGCCAACGACATACGCTGGCTCGGCTCGGGACCGCGTTGCGGTATCGGCGAACTTCAACTGCCCGCCACGCAACCCGGCTCGAGCATTATGCCCGGCAAGGTCAACCCGGTCATTGCCGAGAGCCTGCTGATGGTGTGTGCGCAAGTGATTGGGCACGATTCCGCCATTGCCTGGTGCGCTGCGGCGGGCAATTTCGAACTGAACGTCATGATGCCCCTCATGGCTTGGAATTTGTTGGATTCGATCGAGCTGCTGGCCGCGGGTACCCGAAATTTCGAGACGCGCCTGTTGCGCGGGCTGGAGGCCAACCGGGAACGCGCCGCGGCATTCGTCGAGCAGTCCTTGGCCATGGCCACCGTGCTGGTTCCGATCATCGGCTATGAGCAGGCCGCCGCGCTGGCTAAGGAAGCGAGCGCCAGCGGGCGTACGATCCGGGAGGTCGCCCGCGAGCGCAGTGACATCCCGTCCACCGAACTGGAGCGGTTGCTCGAACCCCGGAACCAAGCTTGAAGCACGCGAGTACCAAGGCCCGGGTATCGTATAGAGCCGACGGTGTTGTTTGGCGCTGGTGGATCCCCACCGGGTTTGTGCAGTGCCCGCGCTTCCGTAGGCTCTCGACGCGCGCAGCTTCCTTACCGGGCCAAGATGGGCCCGCATGCCGGAGCGCCAGAGTCGGTCAGGATGGGCAAAATGAGAAAAACGGCTCCAACATTGGCGGTTGGATGTATAATATACGGCCCCCATCTGCCCCCAGCACACCGGCGAGTTTTGCGTCTGCAAGCTGGGCGAGGACTTGCACGACTCGCGGCGGATTTGGACGGCATCCATTACGCGAAACCCAAAGCCCCGTTGTGCGGCGTTATCGGTAGGTTGCTGGCGGGGGGAGCCGAGGATGCCGGCGGCTTCAGCGCAAACACGGCTTGGTGGCAGGCGCGGGCGGTCAGATCCAGCGCGTGATCTGCCCACTCGCGTTGGCCTCGGATGCGTCACGGCTGGTATGAAAAAACACGCGCATCGATAGACAAACCCCGCGCTTCGCGGTAGGATCATGCAAAAAGGAGGATCGCGTGTCCAACGTACTCGACGAAGTGATTGAAGCCAACCGGAAGTACGCTGCCGGTTTTGGGAACAAGGGCAAGCTGGCCATGCCGCCCGCGCGCCGGTTTGCGATCTTGACCTGCATGGATGCCCGGCTGGACCCGGCGAAATTCTCTGGCTTAGCCGAAGGAGATGCCCATGTGATCCGGAACGCGGGTGGCAGGGCCAGCGATGATGCGATCCGCTCGCTGGTGATTTCTTATAAGCTTCTCGGCACCCGTGAATGGTTCGTGATTCATCATACCAATTGCGGGATGCTGTTCTTCACCAACGAAATCATGCGTGACCTGCTATCTAAGAGTTTGCGGACGGCTGCCCTGGTGGACGGCGCATGGAAGGATTCCGAGAGCGGCCCCGGTTCGCGCGCCGGCGAATATATCGAGTGGCTCACTATCCGTGATCAGACACAGAGTGTGATCGACGATGTCCAGCGCATCAAGTCTCACCCCCTCGTTCCGCGCGAAATCCCGGTTTACGGGTACGTCTACGACGTCGCGACGGGTCTGCTGAACGAGGTTGCAGAAGCTAGTCGGCGTGGCGCTGCATCGGCCGCCGCCGGCTGATACCTCCTCCGCGCGGCAACAGCCTTTAGGGGCCCGCCAAGCACTGTTTGTGTTTGGAGTTGTTGTTTCACATCATCCCGCGTTATTCGCGTTGCTGCACGCACCGCCGCCGGGTTTATTTCGGGCACAGGGCGCTTCTATTCACCGGGTCGGATTTAGCGGCTTTTTGATCCTTTCCGGACCGATTGTGAACACATTTGATCGTTTTTGACGTTGCGCCCGACTTGGTGCGCGCCGATTGCACCTCCGGTTCCATTTCCATCCGGCACCCGGCGTTGGCGGTGGCGATTTCGTAACGGAACGTGTTCGTGCTCGCCACGGCGCTGCAATTTCGCGACTCTGGTACCGGAACGACCCGGGCAGTAACCGCGTTGGCAGTGGATCATGAAGTCGCACGGATCGAGGTGGCGGGAGGCTATCCGGGCGCCATTGCCGTAGAGTGGCAGGATAGTCTTCGTATGGAATCGCAGTAACCGCGCGACTGGCACTCTCCGCGAGGGCCATCGCGTATGGCGAGAAAATCGAATACTGCGGCCCTTTGTACCGGCAGACGATCCCGGAAGGCGACAGCTTGCGCGTCTGGTTCGAGCATGCGGCAGGCGGGCTTAAATTCAGGGGGCCGGAATTGAAGGGCTTCGAAATTGCCGGAGCCGACCGGAAGTTCTGGCCAGCCCAGGCCACCGTAAACGCCTGGCGCGTTACGCTGGACGAACGCGGGCTGGGGTCGTCAAGTATCATCGTCCGCATGTCCGCGATCCGCAAACTTGCGGTGGAGGCCATGGACAACGGCCTGCTGGCGCCCGAACTGGCCGCCGGCATCCAGCGCGTGAAGAGCGCCAAAACCCTCGGGGTCCGCACCGGGAATTGGCTGAATACTAAGCAAGCTCAGGCGCTCCTGAACGCGCCGGACACTTCTAAATTGGTCGGCCTGCGCGACCGCGCCATCATCGCCGTACTCCTCGGCTGCGCGTTGCGCCGGTTCGAAGCGGCGGCGCTTACGATGGCCCACGTACAACAGCGCGATGGCCGGTGGTGTATTGTAGATCTCGTGGGCAAGCACGGGCGCATTCGGACCGTGCCCATGCCGACTTTTGTCAAGGTGGCGATGATGCCTGGACCGGTCCTGCCGGCGTGGTGGACGGCTACATTTTCCGCCCAGTCAACCGCAGCGGCCGGGTACAGGGGGACGTGCTGTCCGAAAAAGTCGTCTGGCAAATGCTGCGGCCGTACGCCAAAGCAGCCGGCGTCGCCGGCATTGCGCCTCATGATTGCCGAAGGACGGCTGCGAAATTATGCCGCGCAGCCGGTGGCGAACTGGAGCAGATCCAGATGCTTTTGGGCCATGCCAGTGTCCAAACGACCGAGCGGTACCTCGGCACCAAACAGGATCTCGTGCACGCTCCGAACGATGGAATCAAGTTGAGAGTGGCCGTGTAGTTTTTGCCCCACCCGACCGAACCGGCGCGCCACTCCGTCTTCGCCCACCTCCACTACGGCCCGATATCTCCTTTGGCAACGGCATGAAGGTCCCAAGCCGGCCCGAGCGGCAAGGTACTATGATTAGCTTCGACGCCTGTTTGCAAAACAAACTGTGAACCGGCAGGCTCCGCATGGCCAAACTTGAGGATCTTAAACGAGGAGCGACCGTCAAGGGAATCCTTCCGGATTGCCTCGTCACGGTAATCGACGTTAAATGGTACGGATCAGCGGCAATCGAACTCACCTATAAAGATCCCGCGGGTAAGCCCAGCGTCGTGCTCCTTTACCGGGACCGCGAACCGGCCCTGGAGATCGCTGACACCGGGCAACCGTGGAGCTTCGATGGCGACGGGAAGCTGTTCCGCCTGGTCTCCGAAGCGCACCGGATCAACCTCGCCCATCTATTTGATCCGCTGTTGGCCATCCATACTTCGATGGTCGATCCCCTGCCGCATCAGATCACCGCCGTCTACGGCGAGATGCTGCCGCGCCAACCGCTACGGTTCCTTCTGGCTGACGATCCCGGCGCCGGCAAGACGATTATGGCCGGTCTCCTCATCAAGGAACTGCTGATCCGCGGCGATCTGCACCGCTGCATGATCGTGTGCCCCGGCAATCTCGCCGAGCAGTGGCAGGACGAACTTTACCAGAGATTCCAGCTCCCCTTCGAGATCCTGACGAACGACAAGCTTGAATCGGCGCGCACCGGCAATTGGTTCGCCGAGAATCCGATGGCCATCTGCCGCCTGGACAAGCTGAGCCGTAATGAGGACGTCCAGGCCAAGCTGGCCAACACCGACTGGGACCTGGTGGTTTGCGACGAAGCCCACAAGATGTCGGCCACCTTCTTTGGCAACGAGGTCAAGTACACCAAGCGCTACCGCCTCGGCGAACTTCTTGGCCAGCTTACGCGGCATCTGCTGCTCATGACGGCAACGCCGCACAACGGCAAACCTGAGGATTTTCAACTTTTCATGGCCTTGCTGGACAGCGACCGCTTCGAAGGCCGGTCGCGCGACAGCGTGCACACCGTCGATGCCTCCGACCTGATGCGCCGGTTGGTGAAGGAGCAGTTGCTCAAGTTCGACGGAACGCCGCTGTTTCCCGAGCGGCGGGCATACACGGTCAGCTACAAGCTGTCCGATGCAGAAGCATCTTTATACAAAAGCGTTACCGATTACGTCCGCGAGGAATTCAACCGGGCCGATTCGCTGGATAACGAAGGCAGTAAAGGAACGGTCGGATTCGCGTTGACCATCCTGCAGCGTCGGCTGGCGTCGTCACCCGAGGCGATCCTGCAATCCCTCCGGCGCCGCCGTGAACGGCTGGAACGGCGCCTGCGCGAAGAACAGATCCTCAAACGCGGAGCGGATCTTCAGGACGACGACCAGCGCTTACCCAGTCTCACCGAAGAAGACATCGACGAGTTGGATGACGCACCCGACGCAGAGGTCGAGGAGACGGAAGAGACCGTCGTCGATCAGGCAACGGCGGCGCGCACCATCGCTGAACTCCAAGCCGAGATCGAGATCCTGAAAAATCTGGAAGCGTTGGCTCTGAGGGTGCGCCGCAGTGGAACAGACAAGAAATGGGAGGAACTGTCATCCCTCCTCCAGAATCACGCCGAAATGTTCGATGCGCATGGCCACCGCCGGAAGATGGTCATATTCACCGAGCACCGCGACACGTTGAACTATCTGAGCGAGCGGCTTCGCGCGCTCCTCGGCGCGCCCGAGGCCCTCGTCACAGTCCACGGCGGGATGGGCCGTGAGGAGCGCACCAAAGCCCAGGAAGCGTTCAAGCAGGATAAGGATGTTCTCATCCTGCTGGCTACCGACGCCGCCGGCGAGGGCATCAACTTACAGCGCGCGCATCTGATGGTCAACTATGACCTGCCCTGGAACCCGAACCGCCTGGAACAGCGGTTCGGCCGCATTCACCGCATCGGACAGACCGAAGTATGCCATCTCTGGAACCTGCTGGCGGAAGAGACGCGCGAGGGCGACGTATACAAGCGCCTCCTCGAAAAGATTGAGTTGGAGCGAGAGGCACTTGGTGGGGGAGTCTTCGATATCCTGGGCCAACTCTTCCGCGAGCAGCGGCTCCGCGACCTGCTCATCGAGGCGATCCGGTACGGTGACCGGCCCGAGGTCAAGGCCCGGCTGCATCAAATCGTTGACAACCTGACCGACCGAAAGCACTGCCAGGAGCTTCTGGAAGAGCGGGCTCTGGCCAAAGACAGCATGGATGCCTCCCAGGTGCAGAGGATCCGGGAGGACATGGAGCGCGCCGAAGCACGACGCCTCCAGCCGCACTTCATCGAGTCGTTCTTCCTGGAGGCCTTCCGGCTGCTCGGCGGCTCCATCAAAGAGCGCGAAACGAGACGCTACGAAATCACGCACGTACCCGCCCTGATCCGTCAGCGGGACCGTCTGATCGGCACTGGCCAGCCAGTCCTGGGCAAGTATGAGCGGATCACCTTCGAGAAATCCCTCCTCGCGGTTCCCGGCCAGCCGTTGGCCACCTTTGTCTGTCCGGGCCAGCCACTTCTCGGCGCAACCATCGATCTCATCCTGGAACGTAATCGCGACCTCTTGAGGCGCGGCACGGTCCTGGTAGACCCCGACGACCCTGGTGAAGCAGTTCGCGCACTCTTCTACCTGGAGCACACCATCCAGGACGGCCGCACCGACAAAGTCGGCAACCGCCGTGTGGTCTCCCGGCAACTGCAGTTCGTGGAGACTGATGTCACCGGCTCCACCGGGAACGCCGGATACGCCCCTTACCTGGACTATCGGCCGGCGACGCCCGAAGAGCGGACCTGTCTGGCCGCAATATTGGAATCCCAAGTATGGCTAAGGGGCGATCTTGAATCGGTGGTCGTTGGCCACGCGATTACCGATCTCGTTCCGATACACCTCGATGAAGTTCGAACGCGCCGCGAAGACTTGGTCACAAGGACCATGGCCGCCGTCAAAGACCGGCTGACTAAAGAAATCACGTACTGGGATCATCGCGCCAACCAGCTTAAGGACCAGGAATTGGCCGGCAGGACCAATGCCAAGATCAACTCGGGGAAGGCCCGCCAGCGCGCCGATGAGTTGCAGGCCCGCCTTCAGAGGCGGATGGTGGAACTCGAACTCGAACGCCAGATTTCGCCTCTGCCGCCGGTCGCCATCGGCGGCTCACTTGTCGTTCCCATAGGGCTTCTCAAGCAGTTGCTTCCGTCTTCGTCTCAGCCAGGCGATACCGCCGCCGATGCGGTCTCGGCGGAAGCCCGAAAGAAGATGGAACTGCTGGCCATGCAGATGGTCATGGAAGCCGAAAAACAGATCGGCAACGAACCGCGGGACGTGAGCGGCGAGAAGTGTGGTTACGATATTGAATCGAAAGTCCAGTCGGACGGTAAACTGCGGTTCATTGAGGTGAAAGGACGTGTCACCGGCGCCATCACGGTGACGGTCACGCGAAATGAGATCCTCACGGCGCTAAACAAACCGGACGACTTCATCCTGGCTATCGGCCAAGTGGAGGATGGGCAGCAGAAGCTTGTCTACATCCGCCAGCCGTTCCAGCAAGAACCGGAGTTTGCGGTGGAAAGCATCAACTACAACCTCCGGGACTTGCTTTCCAGAGGGAAGTCTCCGGCATGATGCAATCCTCCGATCCGCCGTACGAACTTGAGGTTTCCCGCGCCGATTTGGCTCAGGCACTGAAGATTATCAGCCGGGCGTTCGGCAAACGGCAGGGGAATGCCAGCTTCCGTTTCGATGATGGCCGTCTGTCTATCGCGGCCGACAACACGGTGGCGGATGCGCCTGCCCGCGGAACGTGGCCGCTCCCGATATTCGTCGGCTCATCGTGGGTTCGTCGGCTGGCGAAGCGTATGCCCGCCGGTGACCTGATCCATCTGCGCGTCGATACGGGAAGGATCTACGCGAACCGGTACTCGGAACCGTGCGCATGGTATCCGAGGGAGCAGTCCGCGCCTGCGGAGCCCCCATTCGACGAAAACCTCTTGATTCAGGAGGCCGCTCGGATTCTCAAGCCGCTACGGATCAAGAGATCCCATTTGGAAGTGTTGGTCTCAGAAGCACGTGGGAGAGGGATGGCTTCGTGGTCCGTTGAAGAGAAAAAGATGATTGCGATAGTTGCGAGGGCATGGGTCCTGCTCGCACCACTAGGCGTCGAAACGTCTGACATTCGTCGATTGGTGGATAAGGCTGTGCGCAACGCGTGGAAGTGAACGGGAGAGACATGAAGCAGAAGCTCATCGAGGTAGCCTTGCCGCTGGAGGCGATCAACGACGCGTCGGCATACGATAAAATGCCCGGCATAGGGCCTCATCCGAAGGGGATTCACCATTGGTGGGCACGCTTGCCGTTACCGGCAGCAAGAGCAATTCTGTTCGCGTCGTTGATTGATGATCCATCCTGCGACCCGCGCTATAAAGATCAGCCCCTCGCAGTTCACGAGAGTGAGCGCGAAAAGCTGTTTCAAGTAATCCGGCGACTGCTACAGAAGAAGATTCACGAACAGCCTGCCGCAATCGAGACGGCGCGTCGTCTCATTCGGGAAGCGTGCGGTGGACATCTCCCCCGGTTCTTAGATCCGTTCTCCGGTGGTGGATCAATTCCTCTGGAAGCGGCTCGGCTCGGACTTCCCACCAACGGTACAGACCTTAATCCTGTCGCCGTACTGATCAGCAGAGCCACAGTCGACATCATCCCGCGATTTGCAGATCAGCCACCGATCAACCCGCAACAGCGGCCCACGTTTACTCAGGATGCGACTTGGGTAGGTGCGGCCGGACTTGCACAGGATGTTCGGTATTACAGCAGGATACTGGAGGAACGAGCAAAGGCCCAGATTGGTCGGTTTTACCCTCAAGTGAACGCTTCTCAGGATGGGCGCGGAAGTAGCACGAATGTCATCGCGTGGATTTGGGCACGGACCGTCGAGTGCCCGAATCCAGCCTGCAGAGTACGCATGCCTCTGGTGCGCTCATTCGTGCTGAGCACCAAGAACAAGCAGAAGATGGGCTTTTGCCCGAACTTCGACCCAGGGACACGCACGATCTCGTACTCGGTTGTGCGCGGCGATAGCTTGTCGCCAAAAGGAACGATCACTAAGAGTGGTGCGACCTGTTTCGTCTGCAAGCAGAAGGTGCCCCTGCCCTATGTGCGCCAAGCAGGGAGGGATCACCGCATTGAGCCGGCTTTGGTTGCTGTCGTTGCCGAAGGGGTTCGGGGCCGTGCGTACCTGTCACCCTCTACCGAACAATTGCGAATTGCAACGGGGGCTGAGCCAGTTGAAGGACTCGACACTGATCTTCCCAAGGAGGCACTGGGATTTCGCGTACAAGCCTACGGTCTGACTAAGCATCGACATCTGTTTACAGCCCGTCAGCTCGGTGGTCTATCAACGATATCCGACCTTATTTCTTCCATACACGAGCAGGTTCTTGCGGACGCCCGTTCCGCCATAACGACCAAGGATACTCGGACTCTCGAAGAAGGGGGTGCCGGAGCACGTGCCTACGCGGACGCAGTGTCTCTATTTCTCTCTTTCGGCCTTGATCGCTGTGCGGATTTCAACAACGCATTGTGCCGCTGGAGTCCGAGCAACGAGAAGGTGATGAACCTATTCGGTCGCCAGGTAATACCAATGGTTTGGGATTTCGCGGAGGCGAACCTTTTTGGATCTTCGGTTGGTGCATGGCGCACCTGCGCGGATTATGTATGTGACTGCATTGAGGTAACGCTTATTCAGAATATTCCTCAGATTGCCGGGACTATTGAACAGGCCGATGCGGCTTCGGGACCACTTCCCGGCGCGGCGTTGTTGGTGAGTACTGATCCGCCTTACTACGACAACATTGGGTACGCTGACTTGAGCGATTTCTTCTACGTGTGGCTCCGACGGTCCCTCGGAAAAACGCTGCCTGGCTCCTTCGCGACGTTATTGGTCCCGAAGCGAGAGGAACTGGTAGCAAACGCTCATTTTTTTGATGGCGATGATGCTCAAGCGAAGGAACATTTTGAAGAAGGCTTCCGGAGCATTTTCGCGCGCATTCGCGGTCAGCTCGATCAGCGATTTCCAATGACCGTCTACTACGCATTCAAGCAGAAGGATGAAGATGCGGATGACCTTGTAGACGAAGAATCATCGGCCAGTGGAGTGTCATCAGTTACGACCGGATGGGAGACGCTCCTGAACGCTTTGATCTCTACCGACTTTCAGATCACCGCCACGTGGCCTATCCGCGCATCGCAAGCTTGGCGAATGCGATCTATGGGATCAAATGCCCTAGCGTCGTACATCGTCCTGGCATGTCGCCCACGTCCCGATTCTGCCTCACTAACGAGCCGGCGCGATTTCCTGAGCGCGCTCAAGGATGATCTTCCGAGTGCATTGCGACACCTTCAGCAAGGCGGCGTGGCCCCAGTGGATCTGGCACAAGCAGCAATTGGCCCTGGCATGGCTGTGTTTTCGCGGTACAGGCGCGTGCTGGAAACTGATGGTTCCACAATGCAAGTGCGCACTGCGCTTGCGCTGATCAATCAGAGCTTGGACGAGGTGCTTTCTGAACTGGAGAGTGAGTTCGACCCGGACACGCGATGGGCACTGGCGTGGTTTGATCAGCACCAGTTCGACGAGGGACCCTACGGCGAAGCCGAAGTCCTGGCGACGGCGAAGGCGCTCAGCATATCCCATCTCGCAGAGGGGGGTATCCTCCACTCCCGCGCCGGAAAAGTACGCCTGCTGCGACGGGAAGAGCTGTCCGAGGACTGGGACCCTGCCGTTGGCCGCCTTACGGTCTGGAAAGTCACCCAGCATTTGATCCGGTGCCTTGACCAAAAGGGCGAGAAGGAAACGGCGAATTTGAAGGCGAGGATTGGTGGGAAGGCCGAGATTGCCCGTGACCTCGCCTACCGGCTCTACATGCTCTGTGAGCGCAAGGGCTGGGCGGAGGAGGCGGGCTACTACAACAGCCTAGTGGTAGCGTGGCCGTCAATGGCGTCGGATGCATTTGAACTTAGGTAGGAGGCAGTCGAAATACCATGGCCATCACGAATAGCGAGCGAGTTGGTAAAGCTCTGGACGTCCTGAAGGATGGATTGCGCCCCTACGTCGAACGTGAGTTGAAAGCAACCTACAAGGACCGTTGGCTGGAGACGGCGCGGCCGAGTTTCCCGGACTGGCAGCAGCCCGGCAAGGACGGAAAAGGGCTGAATTGGGACACGCAGGCCCTGCTGCAGGTGATGTGCGAGCTATGGAACGACTGCTTCAAGAAGATCCTTGGCCCATCAGAGCGTAACCTGGCGTTCGAACTTCGCGACGTGCGGAACAAGTGGGCCCACCAGAAGGCTTTCTCGACGGACGACGCCTACCGCGCCATCGACAGCATCGCGCGATTGCTGGCGGCGGTTTCAGCAGAGCAGGTGGAGGCCGTTGAGCAGATGAAGGCCGAGATCCTTCGGGTCAAGTTCGAGGAGCAAGTCAGGAGCCAGAAACGGAAGGAATCGAGCATCGCGGTGGAAGGCAAGCCCGCGACAGGATTGCGTCCGTGGCGGGAGATTGTGACGCCACACCCGGACGTAGCTTCGGGACGGTATCAGCAAGCCGAGTTCGCCGCCGACCTCTGGCAGGTCTACCTGCGTGAGGGGTCGGACGAATACAAGGACCCCATCGAGTTTTATCGCCGGACGTTCATCACGGAAGGCTTGCAGAAGCTGCTCGCCAACGCATTGCAGCGGCTGGCCGGGCAGGGCGGCGACCCAGTCGTTGAGCTGCAAACCAATTTCGGTGGTGGAAAGACGCACTCTCTGCTGGCGCTCTGGCACCTGTTTGCCGGCGTGCCCGCTGGGCAATTGCCAGGACTGGAAACGGTGACAAAGATGGCCGGCGTTTCCCAGCCGCCCAAGGTCCGGCGAGCGGTGCTGGTGGGCAACCGTCTGTCCCCGGCCGATATTCACAAGAAGCCGGACGGAACGGTGGTACGAACGCTCTGGGGCGAACTCGCGTGGCAACTAGGCGGTAAAGAAGGATATGCGATGGTGCGCAGCGCGGACGAGAAAGCCGTCAGCCCCGGCGACTCGCTGCGCCTGCTCTTCAATAAGTATTCACCCTGCCTGATCCTGATCGATGAGTGGGTGGCCTATGCGCGACAGCTCTACAACAAGTCGGACCTACCCGCCGGTGACTTTGACGCGCACTTTACTTTTGCGCAGACGCTGAGCGAGTCGGCGAAGCTGGCGGATAAGACGCTGCTGGTGGTAAGCATTCCGGCGTCGCAGAACGAGATCGGCGGCGAGGGCGGTCTGGCAGCACTGGAGCGCCTGAAGAATGTCATCGAACGAGTTGAGACGTCGTGGCGCCCGGCGAGCGCGGAAGAGGGCTTCGAGATCGTCCGGCGGCGATTGTTCCAGCCGATCACCGATCCGGAACTGTTCACGGCGCGGGATGCGGTGGTGAAGGCGTTCGCGGACGAGTATCGCAAGTTCGCGCAGGAGTTCCCTTCCGAGGCCGGCAAGGCCGAGTATGAGCGCCGGATGAAGGCGGCGTATCCGATCCACCCGGAGTTATTCGACCGGCTGTACAACGACTGGTCGACCCTGGATAAATTCCAGCGGACCCGCGGCGTGCTGCGCCTGATGTCGGCGGTGATCCACGCGCTGTGGGAGCGCGAGGACAAGGGACTTATGATCCTGCCGGCAAGCGTCCCGGTGGACGCGCCTGCCGTCCAGAGCGAACTGACGCGCTACCTGCCCCCAGTCTGGGACCCGATTATCGAGAAGGATATCGACGGGCCGAACTCTCTGCCCCTCAAGATCGACCGTGAGAACCCGATGCTCGGGCGTTATTCTGCGGCTCGCCGGGTGGCGCGCACGCTCTACCTCGGCTCCGCGCCTACTCAGGATGCCACGAAGAAGGGCCTGGAGGACCGCCAGATCAAGCTCGGCTGCGTCCAGCCTGGTGAGACATCCGGGACGTTTGGCGATGCGTTGCGGAAGTTGGCCGACCAGGCGACGTACCTCTACGTGGATGGGAGCCGCTACTGGTATGCGACTCAGCCGAGTGTGAACCGGCTGGCCGAAGAACGAGCCGAGCGGTATCACCCGGAGGACGTAACCGAAGAGATCCGGCGACGGTTGGCGGAAGAGGCGAAGCACCGCGGGGACTTCTCCAAGGTTCATTCGTGCCCAGCGGGTTCCAGCGACGTGGTGGATGAGCCTGAAGCGAAATTGGTCATCCTGAGTCCGGATTATCCGCACAGCGCAAAGACGGATTTGAGCGCGGGTCGGCAAGCGGCCGCGGAGACCCTCAATCGCGGGTCGGCGGGCCGGAACTGTGGCAACATGCTGGTTTTCCTAGCGGCTGACAAAACGAGGCTGGTTGACCTCGACAAGGCAGTCCGTTCGTACTTGGCCTGGCAGTCCATCGAGAAGGATACCGTCTCGCTGAACCTCACGCCGTTCCAGGCCAATCAGGTGGAGCAGCGTTTGACGAGTTCCGATCAGGCGGTGAAGGGGCGAATTCCGGAGACGTATGTGTGGCTGCTTGTGGCTGGACAGAAGCGGCCGGAGGCTGGCCAAGCGTTCCCGGCGGTCGAGTGGCAGGAGTTCAGGCTCCAGGGGCAAGAGTGGCTGGCGGAGCGGGCGTCGAAAAAGCTAAAAAACGACGGGCTGCTGATCACCAGTATGGCCGGCTCAGTCCTGCGCTTCGAAATTGACCAGGTACCGCTGTGGCGCGGGAACCACGTCGGCGTGAAGCAGTTGGTGGATGACTTCGCCAAGTATCTCTATTTGCCGCGTGTCAAGAACGCCCAGGTGATTCTGGACGCGATCCAGGATGGCGTCAGCCGGATCACCTGGTCGCAGGACGCTTTCGCATACGCGGACTACTACGACGCCGCTGCCGACCGTTACCGTGGCCTTGAAGCCGGCCGCCGCCCGACTGTCCAGTTGACCGGAAACAGCATGGTTGTGAAGCCCGAGGTTGCCGCGGCTCAGATAGAAAAGGACTTCGCACCGCCAACAATCACAACGACTGGCGGCGCGGGCGACGGCACCGCAACTGGGATGGGGCCAACCGGCACAGGAGGGGAGACCGGCAAGGGTGCTGGCGATGGTGAAAAGCAACCGAAGACGCCAGTGCCGCGGCGCTTCCACGGTTCCGCCAAGATCGACGCCACGCGCCTCTCGCGCGATGTTGACATGATCGCCAGTTCGGTCGTGCAGCACCTCGCCGGGCTGCTGGACGCCAAGGTGACCATCACCGTCGAGATCGACGCGGAAATCCCGTCCGGGGCTCCGGACAGCGTGGTCCGCACGGTAACGGAGAACTGCCGGACGTTGAAGTTCGAAAGCTCTGGGTTCGAAGAGAGTTAAGGCATTCCGGAACCTTTTTCGTCAAAATGCTACTAGCCAAATTCCAACCGCCGGTCGAGAATGGAGAGGAAATGAATTAGGGGGCTCGTCGACATGGGTTTGCAACACGATATTCGTCCAGATCAGCGCCCTCGGTTCGAACAAGGCCCGCTATTGGCGACGGCGCCAAACCATTCCTTAACGTGTGCGAGCAATGCACATTTTACAATCGCAACCTCCAGATTGGGCGCTTTAATATTGACACAGCCCGTGCCAAAACCGTATCGGTTCACTCGTTCGCAGTGATAGCTCAGGTCGGTGCCGGCGTTCTCCCCATCGACTTCAATGCTGGTTTTCCGACCGTCGTCCACGAAGCGAACTTGCAAGAGCCTTTCTAGCTTGCAAGCATCATCAGCCTGGATCCGGTACAAGCGTCCGGGTCTTTGATCGAGAAGGCGCTTTGACGCAGTATACTGAGCGGAAATACCCGCCTTTGCCAACACGGCATCGACGGCGTTCAACTCACGCTCCAAGAATGAGTGTGCCGCCAAGAGCAACTCCCTTTCGCGTACGGTTGCGATGATCAACATGGGCGGCTTGTAATTGACTAATATTCTAGCCTACTGCGAGCCCAGTGGAGTTCAGCCGGAGTGTGGACCGTCCTCGCGTATATTCCAGAGGGAGGTGCCGACATCGTGTGGAACAATATTCCCCCATATCGGACACTATTTCCGGGCCGATGCTGACCGCCATAGCTTGGCTCCACCCCGCGCGGGTCCGGCATCGGCACGTTCTATGATGAAGAGATGCACCGTTGTCTCGACCTCACTCCTGAGCACGGCCTGGTGGTGTGCCATGTCGTGATCGGGCGTCCGGTGCGCGATCTGCGGCTCGGGGGATGAGATCGCCATGGTGGGTATTCTGGTGCATGGCGACAACCATTTCATCGTGCGCGGTCCATTGCCGGACCGAGAGGCCGCACTCGCGCTCAGTAAACACTGGTTGCTGATTCAGATCGGAGCGACAACGCCGCCTCCGCTCGATCAATGGCAAATCATCTCCCGAGCGTTCCGGGAGAACTTAGAATGGGCAGTGGTCGTACCGGGAGACGGTGAGACGTCCCCCGCAGTGACGGGGCTGCTGAACGAGCTGTCGGCGCGGGGAATCACCATCCACGACCCCCGGTTCGGGCTTTGGTAGAACAAGTTGCGTCGCTGGCGGCGTTTTTGGCTTGTGGCGCCCGCCTAGGGCCGGTGGCAGCATTGGCCGCGGTGGGCGCTGCCGGCGCAACGTGGGTAAACCTGGCGCGACGGACGGCGGCTTTCGGTCCCTTCCAGCTTCCACCAGGGGCAAGGCTAGCGCCTGCGGCCTAACCGGAAATGGC
>OCZU010001249.1_pt1 | contig 16876 bp, 14 predicted proteins | sample 1539001 | NCBI WGS metagenome assembly OCZU01 (sample SAMEA3539306, study PRJEB22396) | soil metagenome | biome: tundra; feature: field; material: soil | place: USA | collected 2010-05 | depth 0.15 m | reverse complement strand
CCCATACCTTATCTTTCTGCCTCATCTTGCCTACAATTACAAGCTAGTTCTCACGTACCCTCTAAAGCCCTGTTCATTAAGGGCCCGTGCTTACGGCGCGTCTAAAGCCGCGCCCTTTCAAAGCCTCGAACTTTTGCCGCAAAATTCCGGGACAGTACACTAGTACCGAGTTGCAATTGCCAACTCGATGCACCATGCTCAAACTCCGGTTCTGATTTTGCTCGGTACTCGGTACTCGGTACTGGGTACTAGCTGTTCAATCGATCTTCAGGAAATTCGCCACCAGCTTCTCGTGCCACTTCCAGGGGAGGATGCGCTTGAGGGCGAGCTGCATTTTCGCGTCGCGGCCGACCAGGTAGCGCAGCTTCGGGTTGGGATCCTGAGCGACGGAGGCGATCAGGCGCGCTACTTCGATGGGGTCGCGCTTGGGCAGGGCCTGGACGCGCTCGCGCATGCGCAGGCTGCGCTCGCGGTTCTGAGACGTCTGCTTGGTGGCGTTCTCGCCCATGACTGCGCCGCGAGTCCAAATGTCGGTTTGGAAGGCGCCGGGTTCGATCAGTACTACTTTAATCCCCAGCGAACTGACTTCCATGCGTAACGATTCGCTCCAGCCTTCGAGGGCGTGCTTGGAGGCGGAATAGCTGCTTACAGTGACCGAACCGTGAAGGCCGGAGATGGAAGAAACTTGAATGATGTGTCCGGAACGCTGGCGGCGCATGGTGGGGAGAGCGGCTTTGGTCATGGCCACGGCGCCGAAGAAGTTGGTTTCAAACTGCTGGCGAAGTTCCTCGAGTTTGATATCTTCGGCGAATCCGGCGACGGCGAATCCAGCGTTGTTGACAAGGACATCGAGGCGTCCATAATCGCGGACTACCGAGTCAACGAACGCAGGAAGAGCGTCGAAATTGGTGACGTCGAGGGCACGGACGTCGAGTAGGGCAGCGACGCCAGTTGCGGCTTGATCGAGGCGCTCGCGGCGGCCGAGGTCGCGCATGGTTGCGACGACACGGAATCCGGCCTTCGCGAGCTCGATGGAAGTGAGCAGGCCGAAGCCGCTGGAGGAACCGGTGATGAGAGCGATTTTGTCGGGCATGAGCAGTCTGTTAGGGTTTTAACACACGCCTCGCATCGAGACTACCTCGTTGAGCCGCTCGCTTTCGCCTCGGCGGGACAGCCGAGAGCCTGCCCTGCGCGGAGTCGAAGGCCGGCTGTTTCTACATGAGTTGTTACGATGCACGACTTCCGCAAAGGGTGTTAAAGAACGGTAACAATTGTGCGGACAATTCTTCATCGAAGTCATTGAAATTTGGAATTAGACAGCGCCTCCGGAAGGCACATACTGTTAACTATGGATCCCTCAATAACAGTGGAAGAGTTACATGTTGATTTGCTGCACGAGATTGGCAATCGGCTGGCAACAGCGGATGGTTTTCATGATGTACTCACTCGAGTGGTCGAGTTTGCGACAGCGCTGGTGAAGTGCGACTCCTGCCTTATTTACGTTCTGGAGGGCGAAGAGCTGGTTCTGCGCGCCTCGAAGAATCCGCATCCGGATGTAGTGGATCGGCTGAAGCTGCGCGTGGGGCAGGGCATCACAGGATGGGTGGCGGAGCACAAGGAGCCGGTGGCGGTTGCGGAAAAGGCGGCGCTTGATCCGCGCTTTCAGTTTTTCCACGAGTTGCCGGAAGATAGTTACGAGGCTTTTTTATCGGTGCCGTTGATGTGCCGCGGGCACGTGGTGGGAGTGATCAATCTGCAGCATCGCCAGCATCATATGTACCGGAGGCGGGAAATCCGGTTGATCTCGACGGTGGGATTTCTGGTGGGTGCGGAGATCGAGATGGCGCGCCTGGAGGGTGCAAACTCAAACCTGTCGGAGCAATTGCAGACTCGTAAAGTAGTGGAGCGAGCGAAGGGGATCTTGCAGCGCGAGCTGGGATTGAGCGAGGAACAAGCCTATCTGGCATTGCAACGGCAGAGCCGGCAGAAGCGTAAGCCGATGAAGGAGATTGCCGAAGCGATTGTGTTGAGTGAGGAAGTGAAAGGGAATTCCCGGACGCCTGGTCCGTCGTGAGAAAGCGACATCGTGAAAAATTCGTGTCGTGAGAAATCGCCGCCGTGCCCAGTACCACCCATTTCAATCATTCCTGAATTCTTTCGAACATAAAAACCGAGAGCAGATTTGGGCGGATCTGCTCCCGGTGCGCCGAGCGGCTATCGGGCGGAGCTAGCGGCTGAAGCGGTGCGCATCTCCGCCACTTCCTTCCCTGAGTTTGCGGGCGCCGCGAAGTGCAGCGTAACTTCAAACTGGGGAAGGTCCATAGCGCTGACGTAGCTCGTACCGAACTTCGACTTGATTACGAGCCGTGCTGTCTCGGATCCAGTGGCAGCTTCGATGTCATTCGCGAACAGCATGAACGACGCTGGCTTGCCTGTGGTTTTGGTTAAGGTCAGCATTTCCGACGGGCCCATGGGCTGGAGTGAGAACCTGTAATCTCCTGCCGGAACCACAACGTTCTGCCAATGTACTTCGTGGGGCAGCTTGAAGCTGCCGCCCTCGTCTTGGGCGGAAGCCAGGCTGGGCGCGAAGTTCAAGGCGCTCAAAGTCAAAACGGCGGCGTAGGTGAATTTGCGAATCGATTTTAGTTTCATTGGAATCTCCTGTTGTTTTGTGGCATGTCCGAGATCACACACCCGGCGGTTACCGAGTGACGCGGGCTCAGATTGAGTGGAGAAACAACGAGGTCAGGAGAATTGCAATTACCGACATCAGGGCCGGCATGCAAACATCAGCTTCGCGGGACCGGCTGCAGAGCTGGTCTGCGAAGTGATTCCACTATGAGGGAAGTTCGCGCTGGAGTCCAACGCAAAAAATTCATGGGGCCCATCAGAGGGCGCGAGGGGAGAGTGGTAGGGCCGCTCGGCTTCGCCTTCGCGGGACAGCCGAGAGCCTGCCCTGAGCGAAGCCGAAGGGCGGCTGTCTCCACATGAGCTGGGGTGGTTCTCCCCGCGTTGATTTGGCTAGGGTCTCCGCTGGATGATGCATCTACGCCGTTGAACCGATTTTCTGCGCGTTTGGCCGCAGGCGTTTGCAAAACTCCCTCCGGATACGAGAACATACAAGGTTTGCATATCCATACAGATTCTTACTGAGGAAGCGTCCAAAATATGGCGACACGGAATAAGTCTGCAAAAACGGCGGAGAAGACAGCCCACGTAGAAGTGAAGTCCGAAGGGAAGGCGCGCAGCAGTTCCAAGAACAACGGTACGATCCAGCCTGCGAAAGGGAAGTTGGGGGTGATGATCCCGGGGATGGGCGCGGTGGCGACAACGTTTGTCGCCGGCGTGGAGGCGATTCGCAAAGGGCTGGCGAAGCCGATCGGCTCGCTCACGCAGATGGGAACGGTGCGGCTGGGCAAGCGCACGGACGGGCGTTCGCCGAAGATCAAAGAGTTTGTGCCGCTGGCCGGGCTCGATGACCTGGTTTTCACTGGCTGGGACATTTTCGAGGACAACATGTACGAAGCGGCCTCGAATGCGGGCGTGCTCGACCAGAGGCTGCTCGACCAGTTGAAGCCGTTTCTTTCTTCCGTGACGCCGCGAGCGGCCGTGTTCGATCACAACTACGTGAAGAAGATTGATGGGCCGAATGTGAAGAAGGGCAAGACGAAGATGGATCTGGCCGAGCAGTTGCGCGAGGACATCCGCGACTTCAAGAAAACCAGCGGGGCGAGCCGGCTGATCACGATGTGGTGCGGGTCGACGGAGTCTTATATTGCGGCGACTGAGGCGCATCAGTCAGTGAAATCGTTTGAAAAGGCGCTGCGCGAGAACGATGAGATGATCGCGCCCTCGATGGTTTATGCCTACGCATCGCTGATGGAGGGCGTGCCGTTCGCCAATGGCGCGCCGAACCTGACCGTGGATTTACCGGTGATGCTCGAGCTCTCGCGGCAGAACGAAGCGCCGATCTGCGGCAAAGATTTCAAAACCGGGCAGACGTTGATGAAAACGATTCTTGCGCCGGGCTTCAAGGCGCGCATGCTGGGATTGAATGGATGGTTCTCCACCAACATCCTGGGCAACCGGGACGGCGAGGTGCTGGACGATCCGGGGTCGTTCAAGACCAAGGAAGAGTCGAAGCTTTCGGTGCTGGAGCACATTCTGCAGCCCGAACTTTATCCGGAGTTGTATGGCAATATGTGCCACAAGGTTCGCATTAATTATTACCCGCCACGCGGTGATAATAAAGAAGGTTGGGACAATATTGACATCTTCGGATGGCTGGGCTATCCGATGCAGATCAAAGTCGATTTCCTGTGCCGCGATTCGATTCTGGCGGCGCCGATCGTGCTCGATCTGGTGCTGCTGATGGATCTGGCAAAGCGGTGTTCGGAGCTGCGCGGGCTGGGAATTCAGGAGTGGTTAAGCTTTTACTTTAAGTCGCCGATGACGGTGCCAGGGCTCTATCCCGAGCACGATCTGTTCATTCAGCTGATGAAGCTGAAGAACACACTGCGCCATTTGAAGGGGGAGGAACTGATCACGCATTTGGGGCTGGAGTATTACGACTGAGGAACTTGGCGTCACTATAACGTGCCGTTATTTACCACACGGTTCTAAGCAGCGGGCTTTTTCTGATTCTCTCGTCGTGCGTGATCAGGGTCAGGCCCTCGACGCGGGCTGTGCCGCCAATGATACGGTCGGCGGGGTCGCCGGAGTAGTCGCGCGGGAACTGGGCGGCCAAGGTGGCGATCTCGGGTGTGATCGGCAGCACGGTGACGCCTTCGATCAGCAAGTTGAGCGAGGATTCAAGCGTGCCGTAACGGCGAATGCGTCCGCGCGCCAGCATGGAAGCAAGCTCCCAGATGCTGACGGCAGAAATTGCGATCCCGCCTTGCCGCCGGGCGCGGCGGATTGCGGAAGCGGCTGGGCGGGAAAGAGACTTCGAATTGTCTACCGCCCAAAACAGGACGTGTGTGTCCAGCAGAATCAAAACGCGGACTCCCACTCCTCCGGTGGATCGGCATCAAGGTCGCCGACCACTTCAAACACACCCTTCAGTCTGCCGATGAAGTCGTCTTTCGGTTCATCGATGGGTACCAGTTTCGCAACCGGCTTGCCGCGCTTCGTAATCACCAGCGGACGCTTGGTGGAGCGCACGTCCTCCATCAGCGTGAGGCACTGGGCCTTGAAGACTGCTGCTGGAATTTCCTTCATAGACATATTGTAACAGACATGGTCAAGTCGAAATGACCAGGTTGATTGTCAGGCATTCTTCGCCCGCTTGTACTCGTCAAACTTCTCCAAGAACCGGTCAATATCCTTGCTTCTGCAAATAGTACGGCGTGGACAGCCGCAGCTTGTTGGGTCGCCTCCGCGGATGCGGATCTTGCGGGTCTTCCACATCCAGTTTTCTAGATCCATGCGGCGGACGGGGGCGGGTGCGATAAAACATTCTCTCCGCTGACCCGCGTCGAACTTCTCCACAAACCCCCGCCTGTTCGATATCGCAGCCGTGAATGCGAGTCTTTTCCGGGGCACGGACTCAGAGGCCGATCGGGTGACTACTCCCTCCTCCAAGCGGGCATGCCCCCGGCGCCGAGTGCAAGTAGTCCGAGAGATTGCATTGGCGCCGCAGACTCTGGCTGCGCGGCATCGTTGATTGGCGATGCGGGTGTGCCCGAGGTCTGTCCAGCCTTGATGGACGTGTTCGCGATGGTTTCGTAGGCGTAGCCGCTAAGCTGCATGTACAGCCGGTGTTTCGGGGTGTTCTGGTCAAAACGCACATCGACCCGCGCCCAGCCATAGTGAATCTGACCCCCGATCAGGAACTTGAATCCGATGTAAGAAGTCTGACCGAACTTGAAGCCGTCATGGTTATTATAGGTTCCGCCGCCATAGGGCCCATAGGTATCGACGAGGCCGCGGCGTGGGCTGCCGAAGCGGCGACCGGGATTACCAATGATGAAGCCGGCTTTCAGGGGTGCAACGCTCCAACTAGTGCCCGGGCCTTGCAGGAATCGAGCGCCGTTTGTGTTGGCATTAAAACTGATTGTGTCCCAGTAGGCTCCAGGGGAAGTGAATCCAGCATAAATCTTGAAGGGCGCGACGGGCGAGCCTGCAGGATTCAGATCGTAGGAACTGGCGCCAGTGAGACTGATTGTAATTTTTGTTGGTGTGTAAACCACTTCGGCGTTCGCTGGTGCGACGGCGAGCATACCGATTCCGGCCGCACCGGCCGCAAGCGCGTAAGCGTTCAAGTGGCGGATTGCGGAATCGGAAAAATTGGCAGAGCGTACCTTGGCTGGTTTCATGCGTCCCCCTCGCAGCGAGGAGTTTCCTCCGGATAGACTCGCAAGTCAAATGAATTTCCAAGCTGAGCAAGATGTTGCAATTCCTTGCAACTACGGGGCGCCTGATCGGCGGGCTAAGTTTTCGTTTTTTTGTACTCGTCAAACTTATCCAAGAACCGGTCAATATCCTTCTTCCGCAAATAGTAGGGCGTGGACAGCCGCAGCTTGTTGGGGTCACCTCCGCGGATGCGGATCTTGTGCGTCTTCCACATCCAATTTTCTAGGTCCATGCGGCGGGCGGGCGGAACGTTGACTGTGACGATGGCGCAGCGCAGGGCCGGATCGGGCGAGGTCCAGGATTCGGCGCCGCGCTTTTTCATTTCGTCGAGGGCGTAGTCGGCCAGCTTGCGATGGCGGCGCTCGATGCGGTCGAGGCCAATGTCGTTGGCTAACTTGATCGAGGCTCGCAATCCCCACAACGCGGGGACATTCGAGCTGCCGATGCGCTGGAAGCGCTCGGCGCGAATCTTTGTATCGTCCCAGCCTTCGGTAACGATGGTGTTCCACAAGCGGTCGATGACTTCATCGCGGACGTAGAGAAAGCCGGAGCCTTTGGGGGCTTGCAGCCATTTGTGCGGGCTGGCGGAGTACATGTCGCATCCCAGGTCCTGAATGTTCAGGCGCATCATGCCGGGGACGTGAGCGCCGTCGACGGCGGTGAGGATGCCCTTCGAGCGTGCCAGAGCGCTGAGTTCTTTCGCGGGCAGCACCACTCCGGAGAACGTGGTGATGTGGCTGAAGAAGATGACGCGCGTGCGGGGACTGATGGCGTCGTTGAAAAGATTGAGGACCTGGGCGGCGTCTTTCACGGGGCGGGGCAGGATGACCCTCTTCACCACGATGCCGTAGCGTTTAGCCTTGAGGTTCCAGGGATGCTCGCCGCCGGGATGCTCCTGGTCGGTCATGAGCACTTCGTCGCCCGGTTTCATGTCGATGCCATTGGCGATGTAGCTGTTCGCTTCGGTGGCATTACGGAGCAGCGCGATTTCATCGCGATGGCAGCCCACGAAGGCGGCCAGGGGATCGCGAAATTCGTTCCAGGCGGCGTATCCCCAGATGGGGTAATCTTCGGGGTCTTGCTGGTCCATTTTCTCGGTCGTGTTGTAGCCGTCGAAGATGGCGCGTAGCACGGGCGCGGGGCTGGAGCCGACGGTGCCGTTGTTGAGATAAATCTCGTCCTCCGGGATGAGGAACTGCTTGCGCATCTCGGCCCAGTAGGCGTCTTCGTTCTTTTCGAACAGGGCGTGGTCGGGAAGCGGCGGAATTTTTTCGAGCTGAGCGAACAGGTTGCCGCGGAAGGCGAGGGAAGCGGCCAGTCCGGTGGCAGCGGTGGTTAGGAAGTGACGGCGGTCTAGCATTGGCGCCTCCCGTGGGAGCAGAAGATGGAAGGCGCTATGGTACGTCGCGGGCAGGGAATCCTCAAGCGTGATGCCGGTATGGCCGCGACGGTTTCAGTGCTCCGCGAGGCTCCGCTTGTCCCCTACCTTACTTCTCACCCATCCTCCATCCCTGTGGTTGTACTGCCTTGTGACCTTCGACCTTCGACCGTGACTTTACTTTCTGGTTACTCCCTCCCCCCTCCCCCCTGTTTTGTTAAATCTCTAGAATCTTCACGTTAGCGGGAAATTCCCGGCAAGTCCGAAGGTCTAAAGGACTTAGAGGTTAAGTCTTTGGAATCAACGACTTGGCCTTTTGTTATCCGTGTTTATTGCTTCATGCTAACCATTGTTAATCAAGTATAGCAATAATGTTGAGATTTTCCGGGTTGGGAGTGGCTGGAGGGGGTTCAGAGGGAAGGGGTTAGATATTTGGCTTGACAGAAGATTTGCACCGGGGAAAGGTGGTTGGATGTCACAGGATTTCGTGGGGCCGCCCGCCAAGGTCGAGGTCCGTGGTGCCGGGCTTTGCAAGAACGACTTCCGATGGTACGCCGCGAATCGTGGAAGTGACAGGCGCAACCGTGACTGTGGGTAAATACGCGATGGCGCTGTTGCGGGTGAAAGCTGGTTCTTTTGCACTGCCGCCGTTCTAGCGCGAATTGTCGTGAGGGGGGAATTTGGTAGTTGGTCTGTCCCTCCGGAGTCTGTGTCGTGGCTTCTCTTTCGCCCCTTCGGGGCTTGTTCTCATTCCACTTTCGACCCAGGGCTTACGCCCTGGGCTGCATTCTTGCGCCGCTTCGCGGCTGAACAGTGGTCCCTTCAGTCCACCTTTTGCGTCGCCATCAGGCTATGACACAAACTCCTCCGGGACTTTGTTCCAATTCTCCCGGGCTTATCCAGGACTTCCGTCCCTTCGGCAGGCTCAGGCAGGTTCTGGGCTATCGTATGCCGCCCCTCCGGGGCTGGAATGGGATGGTGCGGGCGGTGCGGGTCGGAGGCATCAGGGATCACCAGAGTCAACGGCAACGGCAAAAGCAAGGTCGAAGGCAGCGGACAGGAGTGTCCGCTCCACACGAGCGGTCAAAGGCAGCGGACAGGAGTGTCCGCTCCACACGAACTGCCATCCGGAAATTGGGGAATGTCCCGTCTGTATGGTTCGGCTCGGAATCCTTGTCAACGGGAAAGAGTACGTGATTCTTTCGGATAACCCGAGTAGGCAAGGGTGCGTCTAAATCTTTAGGGCAAAGTTCCGCCTGACTGTGGGCATGCCGGGCGTATAATCCCGGTAAGAGTGGCGCAAAAGGAGTTCCTATGAAGTTGCGTTGGTTGGTGATTGCCGTAGCGTTGGCGGCGTTCAGCGCGGTGCCCTGGACGATGGCGCAGGATCAAGATAAGGACGCAACCCAGCCAAAGGCAGGCGATGTGCAAAATGCGCCCGCACAGAAGCCTGCCAATCTGCCGACGCAGGATGACAGCCAGATCAAGCACGATGGCACCAAGACTGACGTGGATGCGGTGGGGAACCGCAATGTCGGTTGCGGCCGCGGCGTGGGCAACTGGTACAGCATCGAGAGACAAGTGGCCATGGGCCGCTCCTATGCCCAGCAGATTGAATCGCAGATCAAGCTGGTGAACGATCCGGTGGTTACGGAATATGTCAACCGGATCGGGCAGAACCTGGTTCGGAACTCTGACGCGCAAGTACCGTTCACGATCAAAGTGATCGATTCCGATGTGGTGAACGCGATGGCATTGCCGGGTGGATTCTTCTATGTGAACTCCGGATTGATTCTGGCGGCCGATGAAGAAGCCGAAATGGCGGGAGTTATGGCGCACGAGATTGCGCACGTGGCAGCCTGCCACCTGGCCCGCGAACAGACTCGGGGTACTCTGATGCAGCTTGCGACCATTCCTCTAATTTTTGTGGGAGGAGGAATTGGCTATGGAGCTTACGAAGCCGCGGGACCGGCGGCAATGCTGGGCTTTTTGAAATTCTCGCGCGGCTTCGAGGCGGAAGCGGACTACCTTGGAGTGGAATATATGTACCGCGCCGGCTACGATCCTTCCGCGTTCGTTTCGTTCTTCGAAAAAATTCAGGCGATGGAGAAAAAGAAACCAGGAACTCTGGCGAAGACATTCGATACGCATCCGCAGACCCCGGATCGAATCGAGAAAACGCAGGCAGAGATCCGCAAGATTCTACCGGCTAAGGCCCAGTACGTTGTGACCACCTCGGAATTCGACGATGTAAAAGGGCGCCTGGCGTCGATTGAAAATCGCCACAAGGTGCTGGATCAGAGAGACGAGAACAAGCCCAGTTTGCGACGGACTTCCACTAGCGGCGATGACAAAACGGGCGATAGCAAGACCGACGATGATCGTCCGACCTTAAAGCGGCGGGATGATTCGTCCTCGAACTAGAGGCTGAGCAGGTCAGCAACCGGCGGCCTCGGCCGCTGGTTTTTTGTTGTGAAACCGGTGGAATCAGAGCAATTGGGGCCAGCTTGGCCGCCATAGGCAGGTCGTCACAAGTATTCGTGACCTCGATCACAGCAGGCTGGTTGTCGAAGGGAGTAAATGTAGGCTAGGCTAGCCTAGCCGAAGAGCGTAAGCAGAGGAGCAGCTTTCCATGCCAGACGACACACTCACTATCACCGATAATAGAACGGGGCAGAAGTACAACGTTCCGATCGAAGATGGCACGATCCGCGCGATGAGTCTGCGGCAGATCAAGACGGGTCCGGAAGATTTTGGGCTGATGACGTACGATCCGGCGTTTATGAACACGGCGTCATGCCGGAGCAGCATCACCTACATTGACGGCGATAAGGGAATACTGCGCTATCGGGGATACCCGATCGAAGTTCTGGCCGAGCGCTGCACTTTTCTGGAAGTGGCGTACCTGCTGCTGTTTGGTGAATTGCCTAACGAGACCGAGCTGAAGAAGTGGGTGCATGACATCACGCACCACACCATGCTGCACGAGTCGACCAAGAAGTTCATGGAGGGCTTTCGTTACGATGGCCATCCCATGGGGATGTTTGTCAGTACGGTGGCCGCGCTTTCGACGGTATACCCCGAGGCAAGGCATGTGCACGATGCCGATAACCGCCTGCTGCAGATCAAGCGGCTGATCGGGAAAGTGCCGTCCATCGCGGCCATGTCATACCGGCACAACGTGGGATTCCCCTATGTGTATCCGGACAATGACTTGAGCTACCCCGAGAATTTCATGAACATGCTGTGGAAGATGGTGGAGCCGAAGTATGTAGCGCAGCCGGCAATTGCGCGGGCGCTTGACATCCTGTTCATATTGCATGCGGACCACGAGCAGAACTGCGGCACCAACGCGATGCGCTCGGTGAGCAGCGCGCAAACCGATCCCTATTTGTCGATGGCGTCGGCAGCTTCGGCCCTGGCTGGACCATTGCACGGCGGAGCCAATGAAGAAGTGTTGAAGATGCTGGATGAGATTGGCTCGAAGGATAAGGTGCCCGCTTACATCAAGAGAGTGAAAGAAGGCGGGGGCAAGCTGATGGGATTCGGACACCGTATCTACAAGAATTACGATCCCCGGGCCAAGATCATCAAATGGACAGCGGAGCAGGTTTTTGAGGTTACGGGGCGCAACCCGAAATTGGAGATTGCTCTTGAATTGGAGCGCATCGCGCTGGAGGACGAGTATTTCGTGAAGCGCAAGCTCTATCCGAATGTCGATTTTTATTCCGGGATCATGTATCAGGCCATGGGATTCCGTCCCGAGATGTTCACCGTGCTGTTCGCGATCCCACGCACGGCGGGGTGGCTGGCGCAGTGGCAGGAGTTGATTACAGATCCGGAGCAGAAGATTGCTCGTCCGCGGCAGATTTATACGGGGCATGAAGAGCGGGAGTTTGTTGCGATGGAGAAGCGGACATCAGGGGCCTTGGCGGCGGGGTAGGATCAAAGATTTCTAATTGCCTTTGCACATGGCGGCGACAAGATTGCGGATTTCCTCCACATAGGAGTCTGAGTCTTTGACAAATTCGCTCCAACTCATCTCTTCGGCGAGTGGACAATTCCGAGCCAGGATGCTCCAGTCGCCTTCACAGGCATCCAAGGGGTTGGGAGTTTCCAAGTAACCCAATCCCAGGTTGGAGGCACGGCTCAGCCGGTCAGCCAGGGCGACGATTGCCACCAGGGCGGGGTTGCTGACCGCTGCAGCCACGTTGTGGTGGCAAAGAATGACTTCCACCAGGTCTTCCGACAAGTTCCACTGGCGCCCCAGCAACTCGCCACTTTGACAATGAGTGAAACCCAGTTCCGAATACTCGACCTCTCCCATGAAAAGCCCCGCGCGCTCAGCTTTTTCAATCGCCGCTTTAGTTTGTGCAGGGAAGACAACTAAGTTCAGGATATATCCAATGTCGTGCAGCAATCCCGCGAGATAGGCCTTCTCGGGATCGCCGAACCCCACGGAGCGCGCCAGTTTTCGCGCAATGATGGCGCAGGCCAGGGAGTGTCGCCAGAAAACCGCGGGATCGAGAGCTTTGACGGAAGCCGGAGCGAGCCGCAGCAAGCCGCAGGAGACAGCGATGTCGCGGATGCGGGAGATGCCCAGCGTACGCACCGCGCCGCGAAGTGAATCCAGGGCGGGGCCGCGGCTGTATAGCGCAGAGTTGGCCATGCGCAGGCATTGCGCCGCCAGCGATTCATCGCGGCCGATGATCTCAGCTACCCTCAGCAGATTGACGGCGTCGGGCGGCTGGTTGAGTTCATCGAGCAAAGATTGCAGGACTGCCGGAATGCTGGGAATCGATGCCAGCAGATCGTCCTTTCCATCGAGCGCCTGGCGCAGCGCCGTATTTTCCGCTGCGGGTTCGCTGAAATATTCAAGGCCTTGAAATTCCATCATGGTTTTTGCCGCCCCTCGAGCCTAATTCCCGTGGCTTGGGGCATGTGGCCACGTCCCAAACGCGGACAGCAGGAGTATCAGGAGCGAGATAGTTCAACACTAATAGAGGCAACCGAGGATTCGTGTAGCTGAAATCGAAGGCGCGTTACATAAGTGCTGCGACAAGTTTCAAAGTGGGAGGACTGGTTTTCTCGGGGAAGTCATAAGAGAAAACCTCGCGCCAGAGTGACAGTAGCCGCGACTCCGGCTCAATCAAGAATTCCGACAGCGCTTTAGGAAGCTTGCTTGGGGGCGAGCGCGGCCCGGTACTGGCTTGTTTCTGACTGGGAAGTGATCACCTTCATCTCCTGCCAATCGTAGGGGAATTCTCTTCCGCAATCCAGGCATGCCACGTAAGTTCCGGTCAACGCGCCCGCCTGCGGCCGGCGCGCCGTTCCTCGAATGGTGACTGGAAAACTGTAACGGGGATGCCTGCAACCGAAGACTGCGTCAAACAACCTTGCCATCATGGAGCACCTTCCACGCGGTTCGTTCTTCTGGGATGTACTTAGGTCGGCCTCCGGACTTTTCCGCTGGCCTACCTCTAATCCCTTAGATTCAGTTCGGAGGCGATTGGTTTCGTCTTCACCAGTTGACGGCGAATGAAGTTGCTGTTTTCTGCAAGTGGTTCCCGGAATGGTACTTAGGAATAGGACTCCCGGACTGGGCGAGTCAGTTAGCTGAGATTCAAGGCTTTCCGGATGGTCCCGCGTTCTTTCTGAATTTTCTCCTGCAGGAGTGTTATCGCGTAGATGAGCTGCTCGGGGCGCGGCGGGCATCCGGGGACATAAATATCGACGGGAATCACCTGGTTGACGCTTTGCACGAGCGCGTAATTGTTGAAGACGCCGCCGGAGGTGGCGCACGCCCCCATGGAAATCACCCACTTCGGCTCCGGCATCTGCTCCCACAATTGGCGGATCACGGGTGCCATCTTGTTCGACACGCGGCCGGCGATGATCATGAGATCGCTCTGCCGCGGCGACGGACGAAAAACTTCCGCTCCAAAGCGCGCAATGTCGAAGCGCGCCGCACCCATCGACATCATCTCGATGGCGCAACACGCGAGCCCGAACGTCATCGGCCAGATGGACCCCTTGCGCATCCAGTTCACGGCCGAATCCATCGTGGAGAGCACTACTCCTTCCGGCGTGGGATTGCCGAAGGTCAGATCCTTGACCACTTTCTTGCCGTTCTCGAGATCGACGTAGGGGCCGAAGTTTAGCTCGGGCATAAGTCCATTCTAAACCACGCGAGGCAAGGACGGACCAGCCGCGAGCACGTCATTCGGAAAACCCCGGCCAGCCCCCCAGACTACGGGCTTACTCCCCGACCCGAGGTAGCGTGTCAAGCTCAGGGATCTCTCGGCGTTTAATCGCGCCGTTTTGCATCCCCACGCTCGCCCCGCGCCACCTACATCTCCGTTTTCCGAATCATTTCCGGCCACAGGGCATCCGGATCGACATTGAAAACTGAGCCGGCCTCCGCCGGGAAAATGAACCAGGCGCCCAATTCTACCTCCTGCCGCAGTTGATCTTGATTCCATCCGGCGTAGCCCAGATAAACATGAAAAACGTCAGGCTTCGGTTGAGCCGATATGGTTTGTTCGAACAGGGGCTTGGAGTTAATCAGGTAGACGCCGCCGAAGATGTGCTCCGCCCCTTCGGGCTTGGCCGGCGACTGGTACAGTGCAAACACGGCTGCCGTCTCGAGTGGACCTCCCAGGTATACCGGGTCAGAACGGTCTTTCGCTGCCTTGAGGCTGTCGAGCACACGCGAAAGCGGGACATCGGTGCGGTGGTTGAGAACGAGTCCGAGTACGCCTTGGGCGTCGTAGCGAACCAGCAGGATCACGGTTTTGGCGAAGTGCGGATCGCCGAGATTCCGGCTCGCCACCAGCACCTTTCCGGCGCCCAGACTCCTGGCATTCTTGGACTGGACGGGAAGAAAACCGGCTGGCGGCGCTTGGCTTTCGACGAGGAAGTCGGTGGTGAGCGTTGAAGCGCTCGGCCAGGCCTTCGTCTGAAGCACACCCGGTTTCTTGATGTAACGGTTTGATCTTCCGGCCGCAGCGAAGGCCAAAGCCGTGGCCAGCATCGCGTAGAGCCATAGTTTGCGCCGAGACATGACCGCTCCGCTTGCATCCGTTTGCGAGAGTTTAACTGATTCGGTAACAGGTGCAAAATCGGCATGGTGGTTATTGGGGGTCAATGAGCGCTATCGCCTGTTTACGTCAACTGACCAGCGGCCCGGATTTGCCATCACACCGAACCGTGATGCTGGTCATTGCAGACATGGCGGTCGGAGGATAGGTTAACTTGAGGTTGCGAGTCCTTTCTCATGCGTACGTGTCCCCGGGTTTGATTTCAAATCAAGGCAACTCGCACAATATCGGGTTTCCCCGACCCCGAGCCCCTGCACTCGTCATCGCTTTCCGGGCCGCCGGGCAAACCCAAGCCGTAACGAAATCATGACAAGCCACGTGGTGTGGTGGGAGGAAGAAGATGACATACGCAAGAACTGTTGTTTCGAACATCGCACTTTGCAATCGATGGAAATCATTTCTCACAAATGCGGCACTCATACTCACAACTCTCATGCTAATGGTCGCGGCAGCAACGGCGCAGAAGTACACCGCGCTGGACAGCTTCACCGGGCCAGACGGCTACAACTCCTTCACCGGGCTGATCCAGGCCGCCAATGGAAACCTGTACGGGACAGGGCTCAATGGTGGTGCCCACGACGGTGGGACCATCTACAAGATCACGCAGAGTGGGAAGCTGACGACGGTGTACGCCTTTTGCGCTCTCAGTAATTGCGCGGACGGCGGAGGCCCGTGGGCAGGTCTCACCCAAGCCACCGACGGGAACCTGTACGGGACAACAGCGGGCGGCGGGGCCAACGCCGGAAGCGGGGGGACCGTCTACAAGATCACACCCAGTGGCGTGATGACCACGCTGTACAGCTTTTGTTCCCAGAGCGCTTGTGCGGACGGTGCCGAGCCCTTTGCGCCGCCGGTCGAGGGCTGGGATGGAAACTTTTACGGAACAACCATCGCCGGAGGGGCAAATCCAAACGGCTCCTGCAACATCAACGGCCAAAATGGCTGCGGCACGATCTACAAAATCACGCCTGGTGGCACATTCACCACGCTTCACACCTTTTGCTCGAACGGAGACTGCACCGACGGCATATACCCCTGGCCGGGATTAGTTCGGGGCAACGACGGGAACTTCTACGGGGGCGCCGCCGGAGGCGGGGTTAATGGTCAAGGGACAATCTTCAAAATCACTCCCGGTGGCACGTTCACTACCGTGCACCAGTTCACCGGAGCGGACGGCTCAAGTCCCCAACAGCCAATGATCCAGGCCTCGGATGGAAACCTCTACGGCGCGACCAACGGTGGCGGATCCCACAATTCGGGAACGCTCTTCAAGATGACACCCAGCGGCACGCTCACCACGCTCTACAACTTTTGCTCTCTAAGCGGCTGCACCGACGGCATCGGTCCCCGAGGAGCGCTGGTCCAGGCCAACGATGGCAATTTTTACGGAACCGCTCTATACGGCGGAGCCTATGACGCTGGCACCATCTTCCAGTTCACGCCAACTGGAACGCTGACCACGCTCTACAGTTTTTGCCCTAATGACAGTTGCGCGGGCGGTGCAAACCCCTATCCAGCTCTGGTTCAGGACACCAATGGAGGGTTGTACGGGACAACGGCGTTTGGTGGAGCAGTCGGAGCAGGCACGATCTTCAGCTTCTACACCGGACTTGGCCCGTTCGTAAGTTTCGTGAGCAACTTGGGCAAGGTGGGGCGGCCGATTGGCATTCTCGGCCAGAGATTCACTGGCACAACCGGCGTTTCGTTCAATGGGACGCCTGCAAGCTTCACCGTTAAGTCCAATACGTTCCTGACGGCCACGGTTCCTGAGGGAGCGACCACGGGCTATGTCACCGTGACCACACCCAGCGGCACGCTCACCAGCAATGTGCAATTTCAGGTCCGGCCGTAGCAGCGATAACAAATGCGAAGCCGCTTCCTTAGGAGGCGGTTTTTCATTTCGGGGGTTGTCAGAGGCTCCTCAAGGAAGCGACATTGCTCATCTCACGAGGAATTGTTGGCGTAACATCGCGATTGCGCTCATTGACCGGGTTCTGAGCGCTATTGCTCTCGTCAACAAACCGATAAACTGACTGCGTATGTC
>OCZU010001247.1_pt1 | contig 16895 bp, 18 predicted proteins | sample 1539001 | NCBI WGS metagenome assembly OCZU01 (sample SAMEA3539306, study PRJEB22396) | soil metagenome | biome: tundra; feature: field; material: soil | place: USA | collected 2010-05 | depth 0.15 m | reverse complement strand
TGGCGCAGTTTAATATGACACGGCACCACGGTACAGGGGCGTCACAATGCGCATTGCCGATTGGCCCGAAGACGAACGTCCGCGCGAGCGGCTGCTGAAGCTCGGCCCGGCTGCGCTATCCGAGGCCGAGTTGCTGGCTATATTTCTTCGCACCGGGATCGCCGGCAAGAGCGCGGTCGAGCTGGGGCGGGACCTGCTGAATCGTTTCGGAAGCCTGCACTGCTTGTTTGCGGCGCCGTTGGACGACTTTGCGGCGGTCCGTGGCCTGGGACCGGCGAAATACGTCCAGCTTCAGGCGGTGGTCGAAATGGCTCGCCGCGCGCTTGCCGAGCAGATCCGCGACCGGGATGCGATGAGCTCGCCGCAAGCGGTGCGGGAGTACCTGCGCCTGTCGCTTGGTGCCCGGCCGCACGAAGTCTTCGTGGCGATGTTTCTCGACGCGCAGAACCGGTTGCTGGGGTGTGAAGAGCTGTTTCGCGGCACCTTGACGCAGACCAGTGTTTACCCTCGTGAAGTGGTGAAGACCGCACTGCGTTACAACGCTGCCGGCGTTATCTTCGCGCACAATCATCCGTCCGGCGTTGCCGAACCGAGCCGCGCCGACGAGCTGCTGACGCAGACGCTCAAGCAGGCCCTGTCGCTCGTCGAAATCAAGACGCTCGATCACTTTATCGTCGCCGGATCGAAGACCATTTCATTCGCGGAGCGTGGATTGCTGTGATACATTTCGCGCGAAAAATCGCCCAACGGACGTTTCAATTCTCCAAGATCGCTGCGCGATTCCATCGACCAATGGGAAGGTGATCTCCGGGCGGTTGGTCTCTCACGGGTCAAGGCGCGGATGCGTTTGAAACGGCAGCCACCGCGGGTGCGGTCGCCCACGGCATAGATGCTGGTAAGGGGCCGCGGCCTCAGCTGCGACCCTGCTCGGTGTATAGTGGATTTGCTCGAATGATCGGTAGGAGCATCCATGTACCATGAAGGCCTGCGGCGTCGGCTAAGTCATTCCGCTGATCAGCGTCGACGTCGGGAGGAACGCGCGTCGAACTGGCTCTTCGTACTGGGGTCTACTTGGGCGGGCGTCGTTGTTTCGCTGATATGCCCGCTACCGGCGCTCAGCTGGCGCTTCATTTCGGGCTCCTCGATTAGCGTGATCTTTGGGGTGTTGCTGATTCTCGGTTGCGCTATTGACGGACGATTCAAATAGCGCTCGTACCGAAAATTTCCTTGTAGCGAGTGGAGCGCGACGCCAACCGTTATGGCCTTTCTTTGCACCTTTAGCGGCCTGCTCGCTGCGGGAGCGATCTGGATGCTGCTCTTCGTCGAGCTCGGGGATGCTACGACTCCGGCACTGAACTCAATAGCCGCGTGGCTTTCGCCGATGGCGGTGGGCGGCTGGTGCTTCTATGTGGCCCTTTCTGTCGCGTGCTCATGGCTCGCATACCGCCTGTTGCGATCGAGGCTCGGCGGTGACGCCCCTCCAGGGCCGAGCAAGTAACGGCCGACCTACGTATGATCCTTGTCACGTTCAAGCCGCTCGAAAGCGGATGATCGGGCGTTTTCCCAGGAATTCATCTCGAAGAAATACCGTGCGGCGTTCGATCGTCGACGCGCCATAGGAGGAAGGTCGTGAAGAGGTTGATCAACAAATCAAATCGGGACTATTACGGCGGCGCCCTCATGTTCCTGATTGGGCTCGGCGCAATACTTCAGGGCAGGACGTACTCGATGGGTACGCTCAGCCGCATGGGTCCAGGGTTTTTCCCTGTCTCGCTTGGCGTGATCCTGGCGCTGGCCGGCGCCGCGATCGCATTAAGCGCGAGATTCGCGGAACGCGAAGCCGAGGAGAAGGCGCTTCCGCCGGAATGGCGCGGCTGGTTCTGCATCTCTCTCAGCATTGTCGCTTTTGTGGTCCTGGGGAAATATGGAGGGCTGGTGGCCGCCACCTTTGCGATCGTGTTCATCTCTGCCCTCGGCGATCGCCAGAACACGATCAAGAGCGCCCTGGTGCTGGCCGTGGCGATCGTTGTAATTTGCCTGGTCGTCTTCTGGTGGGCTCTGCAGATGCAATTTCCGTTGTTCGGATGGGGCTGAAGCCATGCAAGAGTCTCTGCTTGGTTTGTGGTACGGCTTCGGAGTAGCACTGCAGCCGCATAACCTGATGTGGTCGTTTTTCGGCGTGCTGATCGGCAACCTCATCGGCGTGCTGCCGGGCATGGGTGCGCTCTCGGCCATCTCGATGCTCCTGCCGTTGACCTACACGATGCATCCGGTGCCCGCGATCCTGATGCTCGCCGGGATTTTCTACGGTTCGCAATACGGAGGCGCCATCGGCGCCATCCTGCTGAACATGCCGTCGCATCCTCCGCATGCGGTGACGTGCCTGGACGGCTACCCGATGACCAAACAGGGCAAGGGCGGGACTGCGCTCGGGATCACGATGATCGCCTCGTTCTTCGCGGCGTCGTTCGGGATTACCGTCATGGTGTTCGCCTCGCCTTTGCTGGTTCAGATCGCATTCAAGTTCGGGCCGACGGAAATATTCTCGATCATGTTGCTCGGCCTCCTTGCCGGCGCGACCATGGCCAGGGGATCGCCACTGAAGGGTGTGGCGATGACGGTGGTCGGATTGCTGATCGGTGTGGTCGGCACCGACGTCAATAGCGGCGCGGCGCGATTCTCCTTCGGTATCCCCGAGCTGACCGACAAGGTAGAGCTGGTCGCACTGGCGCTGGGCTTGTTCGGCGTCGCGGATTTTCTTCGCAGCGTGAACCGAATGCAGTTTGTCGGCAGCACGACAAAAGTGCGCTTTCGCGACATGCGCCCTTCCAAGGCGGAGTTGAAGCAGGCCTTCTTCCCGATGGTGCGCGGCACGCTGATCGGAACGCTGTTTGGTGCGATGCCGGGGACCGGTCCGACCATTACGACCTTCATCGCGTACGCATTCGAGAGGAAGATCTCGAAGACGCCCGAGCGATTCGGTCACGGCGCACTGGAAGGCGTTGCGAGCCCGGAAGCGGCATCGCACTCCAAGACCCAGGTCGACTTCATTCCGACGATGAGCCTGGGTATCCCCGGTGACGCCGTGATGGCGCTGATACTGGGCGCGCTGCTGATTCAGGGCGTCCAGCCCGGACCCCAGCTCATCAGCGAGCACGCCGATCTTTTCTGGGGGCTGATCGCGAGCTTCTGGGTCGGCAATGTATTGCTGGTGGTCCTCAACGTGCCGATGATCGGAGTCTGGGTCAAAGTGCTGCAGGTCCCCTACCGGTACATGTTTCCGTGTGCGCTCTTTTTCATCGCCATCGGGGTCTACAGCACCAACAACAGCTTGTTCGAGGTCAACGAGGTGCTGGTGTTCGGCATCGTCGGATCGATTTTCATGGCGCTGGATTTTCCGGTCGCACCGATCTTGCTCGGCTATGTGCTGGGACCGCTGGTCGAGGAAAACTTCCGCCGCGCTCTGTTGCTATCGCGAGGCGATTTGCTGGTGTTCTTCGAGAAGCCCATCAGCGCTGGGTTCATGTCGATCTGTATCCTGTTGATCCTCGGGCAATTGTTTTTCGCCCTGAGAGCTTCGATTCGAAAGCGAAAGCTTGGCGTTTTGGGGCTGACTTTGCCGCCGGAAGGCGGTGCTCAGTTGCACAATGAATAAGCAGGCAAGCGTGGCTCCCAATCCCGTGTTCCCGGGACGGGATACCCGAGGCCCGATGATTCACGGCACTTGAATAGTCAACAACTTAGCGGTAAAATGGAAGGCTGTTCAAATTTTAACTCCAGGAGCGAGCGATGGCTCGAGTCTGTCAAGTCACGGGCAAGGCCCCGATGGTCGGGAACAATGTTTCCCACGCCAATAACAAGACCAAGCGCCGGTTCCTGCCGAATCTGCAGCGCCGCCGCTTTTGGGTCGAGAGCGAAAATCGGTGGATCAGCTTACGGCTGACCAACGCCGCGCTGCGCACGATCGACAAGAATGGCATCGATGCGGTGCTGGCGGACATTCGTTCGCGCGGCGAACACGTCTGACGTGTCGCTGGAGTAACGGGAGCTATTCATGCGCGAAAAGATCAAGTTGGAATCGTCGGCCGGCACCGGCCACTTCTACACGACCAGCAAGAACAAGAAGCTGATGCCGGAGAAGATGGAGATCAAGAAGTTCGATCCCGTCGCCAGAAAGCACGTCATGTACAAGGAAACCAAGCTGAAGTGACGCGGATGTCCAAGAGCAAGACCCGAAGGGTCGCAGCGATTGGAAACAGCCGCGTCATCCCCGCGAAGGCGGGGATCCATCTGGTTTTAGACGTCATCCCCGCGAAGGCGGCGATCCAAGTATCTAGGCGTCACCCTCAGTCCTGACGTCATCCCCGCGAAAGCGGGGATCCATGTTGAACTAAGGTCAAAATGGATTCCCGCGTTCGCGGGAATGACGAAATTGTGGCATTCGCGCGAATGTCGGCCAAGTACTTCGCGCGAATGTCGGCCAAGTACTTCGCGCGAGTGTCGGCCAAATAAAAAGCCCGCTTTACGGCGGGCCTTTCATTTGTGACGGGTCAATTCGCAGTGCTAAGCGTAGCTCCGTAGTCGTCGCGAGAAATTCTGCAGCGGAACGATGCCGCTCGCTTCCGCGCGGTGACACCAATCCTGCAGGCGCGCCAGCAGCTGCTCGCGCGATTCGTTGGATCGTTCCCATAGCGCTGCAAGCTCTTGGCGCATGGCGAAGATCGTGCGCAGCGCTCTGCTGCTTTCCAGCGTCGACGCCAGCCTGACGCGATCGGTCTCGGGCAACGCGCTTTCCGACGACTGGAACCATTGGCGCACGCGCCGGAAGCTCGGCACTTCGGGAGTCAGCTCGCCGCGCCGGGCGCGCTCGCGCAGGTGCTCGACTTCGTGGGCATAGGCCTGCTTGAGCGAACGAGCGTAGCTGGCGAGTACGGCGTAGCGGTGGGTAATGACCGCCTGGAGCGTCTCTAAATCGGCATGGAGCTTGGCGCTGTCGAACTTCAGCCGCGGAGCAACCTTGCGCACTGTTGCCAGGCCGAGCATTTCCAGTGTGCGGATGTACATCCAGCCGATATCGAATTCGTACCAGCGCGACGACAGCTTGGCCGAAGTGCCGTAGGCGTGATGGTTGTTGTGCAGCTCTTCGCCGCCGATCAGTATCCCCCAGGGCACGACATTGCGGCTCGCGTCCTCGCAGGAGAAATTGCGGTAGCCCCAATAGTGCCCGATGCCGTTGATGACGCCCGCCGCGGTGACCGGGATCCACGCCATCTGAATGGCCCAGATAGTGGCGCCCAAAGGTCCGAACATCACCAGATTGACAATCAGCATCAGGCCGCAGCCCTGCCAGGAGAAGGGCGTGTAGACATTGCGCTCGATCCAATCCTCCGGCGTGCCGAGACCGTATCTCTCCAGCGTTTCCAGATTCTTCGATTCGTCGCGATAGAGCTCCGCGCCTTCCCAGAACACCTTCTTGATGCCCCGGGTCTGCGGACTGTGCGGGTCCTCGTCGGTCTCGACCTTCGCATGATGCTTGCGGTGGATGGAGACCCACTCCTTGGTCAACATGCCGGTCGTGAGCCAGAGCCAGAAACGGAAGAAGTGACTGATTGCAGGATGAAGGTCGAGGCCGCGGTGCGCCTGTGAACGATGCAGATAGATGGTGACCGACGCGATGGTGACATGCGTCAGCACCAGCGTGACGACGATATAGCCCCACCACGGCAAAGGCATCAAGCCGCTGGCGAGAAAAGAGGGAATGTCGAAACTCATTGAATGGAAGTCCTTGCGATCCGGGATGTCTTGCGACGCCCGTGGTCAGGGGAAGAGTACGAGACGAAGATGGATTCTACACGGTCCAGTTTAGCCGTACGTCGACATGACACATAGTTAGCGTAATCAAAGGGTTAGCCTGATCGATTCGGCGGCCGGGCGTCCGCCCTGGGACCATTTTCCGTATCTGCGGGTCCCTCTCTCAGTAGTCGCACCTCACGCTGCGGAAACGGGATCTTGATACCGTTGGCCTGAAACGCCTTCCATATGGCGATGTTCAGCGCCGATTTCAAGTTGCCCTGACCCTTTTCGGGGTCGTTGATCCAAACCGCAAGCTCGAGGTTGATACTGCTGTCGGCGAAGCCGAGCACGTTGACCAGCGGCACGATGTCGGCGGTGCGCAGCGTGCGCGGTTCGCTGAGTGCGACTTGTGTCATCAAACGCATTGCGAGGTCGAGGTCGCTGTCGTAGCTGATCTGAATCGGCACGCCGATCTTGATCTCCCGGCTGCTGTACGAGTGATTGAGCACCGTCGTGGTCACCAGCGTCTCATTGGGCACGATCGCCTCGACGCCATCGAGACTGCGCACGACCACGTAGCGCGCGGTGACCGTGCTGACCACGCCGAAGCGGCCATCGACGGTGATCATGTCGCCGACGCGGATCGAGCGGTCGAGCAGGATGGTGAAGCCGGCGATGTAGTTGCTGGCGAGCTTCTGGAGCCCGAGGCCGATCCCCACACCGAGCGCGCCGCCAAACACCGACAGGATCGTCAGATCGATGCCGACCGACGAAAGCGCGATCAGCACGCCAATGAGGATGAGGACGGCGCGGAACAGCTTGGCCATCACCACCCGGACGTTGTTGTCGAGGTGGGACATCCGCATGAGCCGCTGCTCCATAGCGCTCGACACCCAGAGCGAGAGCACGATCGCGGCGACGACGACGATGGCGTCGCGGCCAAGATCCACGAGGCTGACGGTGGTCCTGCCCAGCGGCAGCCTGGCGTCATCCAGCGCGTCCCCGATTTCCTGCAGTACGCCCAGGTAATAGAGCAGCAGCGCGCCCCAGATGGTGAAACTGATCGCAAGCTCCGACGTCGGCGCGATCATCGTCCCGAACACGTTACGAAGCGTGTAGACGATCAGGCGAATCAGCGCCAGCGCGACGACCAGCGGTATGACGATGGGGAAAAAGATCGGCAGATGCCAGCGAAGGAGAACCGCGCGAACGACAAGCAGCAGGATGAGCGTCGTCAGCGGAAATATCAGCCGGTTGACGCTGCCGGCGCCGAAACGCGCGACGCGCGACTCGCGCTCGCCGCCGACGCGCACGCGGATCGCGACGAGCCAGCCGACCATAAAACACCCGACGATCGCGCCCAGCTCCAGAAGTCCCTCGCGCGTATCGAGTGACTTTTGGATAAGGTCGAGATTGAGCGGCGTCAGCATGAGTGCGATTTTACTGCGAATGACGATCCAGGCGCCGTCACGGAATGACGGACCTACGCCGTACGCTCCAATATCGCGGCAAAGAATCCATCGCAGCCGTGCACATGCGGATAGAGCTTCAGCATTGCGCCGGTGTCGAGCGCGATGTTGGCGCGCTTCAATTCCGCTGACGCGTCGCCCAGCGCAAACTGTGGATGCGATCCCAGGAAGCCGTCGACGATGGCCTCGTTTTCTTCGCGCAGCACGCTGCAGGTCGCATAGACGAGCCGCCCACCGGGCTTCACGAGCGTTGCCGCCGATTTGAGTATGCGCGCCTGCTTGGCCGCGAGCTCGTCGATCGCTTGCGGAGTCTGGCGCCACTTGAGATCCGGATTGCGCCGCAGCGTGCCGAAGCCGCTGCAAGGCGCGTCGACCAGAACGCGGTCGATCTTGCCGGCCAGCCGTTTCACCTTGGTGTCGCGCTCGTCGTTGAGCAGGAAAGGCTGCACGTTCGACAACCCGGATCGCGCGAGGCGCGGCTTGAGCCGGGCGAGCCTCCCTGCGGAGACGTCGAAGGCGTAGAGCCGCCCTTGCGAATGCATGATCGCGCCGAGCAGCAGAGTCTTGCCGCCGGCGCCGGCGCAAAAGTCGACGACCATCTCGCTGCGCCTGGGCGCGACGATCAAGCCGAGCAATTGACTGCCTTCGTCCTGGACTTCGATCTCGCCTGACAGGAACAGCGGGTGGTGCCGGATCGCAGGCTTTCCTTCGGCGCGAAGACCCCACGGCGAATACGGCGTCGGCTCCGACCCAATGTCGGCTTCGGCGAGCGCGGCGCGTGCCGCGTTACGGGTGATCTTGAGCGCATTGACGCGCAGGTCGAGCGGAGCGGGCGAAAGCCACGATCGGACGAGCGCATCGCGATCGGCAGCGTCGAAGCCCGAGTCGAGCTTCGCCCAGAGCCAATCGGGGAGCTCGGCAGTTTCGGCGGCGCTAAGCTCGGGCCGGTAGGCCTTGAAGGCTTGTGCCCAGCCGCGCTCGTCGCTCGTCAGGACAGGCTCCAGGTCGCGCAGGCTGATGCCGAGCTCGCGCAGCGTGACCGCGATCGCCAGCGAGCGCGGCGCTGCGCTGCGCGCCTGTGCGGTCAACGATCGAAGCCGCCGCAACGTGGCGAAGGTGCCCTCGGCGACGAACGCGCGATCGCGCTGGCCCAGGCCTGGATGGCGGCGAAAGAAATTCCGAAGCGTCGCGTCCGCCGGCTCGGCAAGCGGCAACACCGAGGCGAGCGCATCGGACAGCGCGCCGAGCTGGCTCGCCCGGATCATTGTTGCGCGATCGTCTCGTCAACGTGAATGCTGTCGAGCAGAGCTTCGACGGTCGCGCGATCGTTGGACACGCGGATCTTGACCGCAACGTTGTGGAGCGAGGGCGCGAGCCAGATCTGTGCTTCGATGCCGCCATCGCCAGACTGTCGCCGCCAGACCTGCGCTTCGACGTTGCCGAAGGGCAGTGTTACGGTCTCGTTTCCGATGCGATGAAAGATGTAGTGATAGATCTTGCGCGTGGTCGCGATGTTGAATTCCGCGTCGTCGTTCCCAGGTGGCGCAAAGTAGAACTGCCATAGCACCGAGAGCGGATCGAAGGTCGGCAGCTCCAGCGGCAGGGACTTGTCGTCGTTCAGCAGCACCATGCCGGTTTCCCAGTCGAAGGTCGCCGATTCGCGCCGATTGTCATTGGTTCGTTCGACGTTATAGGAATTTGGCTGCAGTCCGCTGGCGGTGATCGCTCCCTCGCTTGTCGCCTTTCCTTGTCCGCGAAAAAGCAATGCGGCCAGTCCGCGCGCCTGACCGACGGTCGAGATCTTGTATTGGTTCGCCGAGTGCTCGAGCCTGTACACCGCATCGCCGACAAAGAATCCGCGCGTTCCCAGAAACGCGCGGTAGGCGAGATCGATGCGCGGTGGCAATTGCTTGGGCAGCGGCTGAATCTCTTGCGCCGCGGCCACGGGCTCGTCAAATGGGGCTGCCGCGACCGGCGGCTCGGGGGCCGCGCTCTGCGGTTCGGCGGCGGTCCCTTCGATCGCGGGCTCCGGCTGGTCCGCGACTGCCGGCGCAGGGGCAGTCGCAACGCGCACGGTGCGCCTGGGTCTAGGCTTCGGACGCGGAGCCGGAGTAGGGGCCGGCGGAGGTGGCAGTTCCGTAAGGGTCGCGGTGAGCGGCGGCACGTCCTCGACCGGGTCGGAGAAGCGTACATCCCATTGCGTGATCGCGAGGTGCAGCAGGAGCGATGCCGCGAATGCGAGCATCAGCACGTTGCGCGGTCGGACTCGCAACGAGCGTAGCCTGCTGAACATTTCAAAGATGCGTGGCGCCCACATCATTTATTCGTCATTCCCGCGAAAGCGCCCAGCTCGTCATTCCCGCGCAAGCGCCCGCTCGTCATTCCCGCGAAGGCGGGAATCCATTGGGTCTTGAAGGTCAACATGGATCCCCGCCTTCGCGGGGATGACGAGAGTCTTATCACGAACGCACTGGATCTCTGCTTTCGCGGGATGACGAGAGTCTTATCACGAACGCACTGGATCTCTGCTTTCGCGGGGATGACGAGAGTCTTATCACGAACGCCACTGTATTTCCGCTTGCGCGGGGATGACGGAGTTTTATTGAAGCCGACGGGCATTCGGTAATCCTCCGCAATGAAGTGCCGCGAACATTCCACAACCTTACGACAAATCCGGCGCCGGAACGATCAATGGTGATCCTTCGGCGCCTTCGTTCTTAACGCGCACCCTCCCTCCGTCGATGACCAGGCGTCCGGCACAGAACCAGCCGACGGCGGCGACGAGCGTCGGGTGCTCGGCGCCAAGAACGCGCGCGGCGAGCGTTTTGGCGTCGTCGCCGTCCAGCACGGGCACCGCCGCTTGCGCGATGATCGGCCCATGGTCGACGTCGTCGGTCACGAAATGCACCGTGCAGCCGTGAATTCTAACCCCGTCCGCCAGAGCGCGGTTGTGCGTGTCGAGGCCGGGATACAACGGCAGGAGAGACGGATGGATGTTGATCATCCGGCGCGCATATCGATCGACGAAGCCGCCTGAAAAGATACGCATGAATCCCGCAAGAACGACCAGGTCGGGCGCGTGCGCATCGATCGCCGTGGTGAGCGCACGTTCGAACGCGTCGCGGTCGGGATGCGCGCGATGGTCGATCGCCGTGGTCGCCACGCCTCGGCCGGACGCGATCGCGAGGCCCTGCGCGTCGGGCCGGTTGCTGATGACGGCCACGACCTCGGCGGCGATTCTACCGTCACGGACCGCGTCGAGTATCGCGGTCATGTTGGAGCCGCGGCCGGAGATGAGGATGACCAGCCGTTTCATGATCGTGGATGCTCTCTGCGGCCCGCTAGACGACGATCGTGCCCGGCGCGCCCGATGTTCGCCGCTCGACAGTGCCGATCAGATACGCCGACTCACCGAGCGACGTGAGACGATCGATCGCCGCTTGCGCGGCGCTTCGATCGACGACCAGCACCATGCCGATGCCGCAGTTGAATACGCGAACCATTTCGGCGCTCGCGACGTTGCCCGTGCGCTGCAGCCAGTCGAATATCGCCGGGCGGGGCCAGAGCGTGGAATCGATGCGCGCGGCGAGCCCGGGCCCGAACATGCGGTGCGTATTCTCGGTCAAGCCGCCGCCCGTGATGTGCGCCATTCCCTTGATTTCAATCTGCGTCAGCAGCGCAAGGATCGGCTTGACATAGATGCGTGTCGGCTCGAGCAATGCTGCGCCGAGTGTCGCGCCGACGACGCCGTCGGCCGCGCGGTTGAGATCCGCGCCTGAGGTCTCGACAATCCTGCGGATCAGGGAAAATCCGTTCGAGTGCGGGCCGCTGGAAGCGAGGCCGATCAGGACGTCACCCGCGGCGATGGTCGTGCCGTCGATTGCTTTGGATTTCTCGACCACGCCGACCGCGAATCCCGCGAGATCGTATTCGCCGGGAATGAACGCTCGAGGATGCTCTGCCGTTTCGCCGCCGATCAACGCGCATCCTGCGATTTCGCACCCGCGCGCGATGCCCTTGATCACCTCGGTTGCCACATCGACTTCAAGCCGCTCGCACACGTAATAGTCGAGGAAGAAAAGCGGCTCCGCGCCCTGAACGAGAATATCGTTGACGCTCATTGCCACGAGGTCGATGCCGATGGTGTCGTGCTTGGCAAGCGCAAACGCCAGCTTGAGCTTGGTCCCCACGCCGTCGGTTCCGGCGACCAGGACCGGCTCACGAAAGCGCTTGGGCAACTCGATCAGCGCGCCGAAGCCGCCGATACCCGCCAGCACTTCGGGTCGCAGCGTACGCTTGGCGTACGGCTTGATGTTCTCGACCAGCCGGTCGCCGGCGTCGATGTCGACGCCCGCCTCGAGGTACGACAGGGGACGGCTTGGCGATGGCATGGGAAGGATCGGATTGAGTCGCCGCGCCGCGCGCGGTAAAGTGAGCGACTTTTCAGGCAACCCTCGGGTAATCATGGGCAGCCGCGTGTTCTCCGATTTTACCGTAAATGACTCCTAGCAGCCCGCCGCCGGACGATCCTGCGATCCCGCTGTCGGAAACGATAGTCGTCGTGCCGGCGCCGCGCCTCGGCCCGCAGAACTATGTCTGGGTTGTCGGAGCCGTGCTCGTGGTCGCGGCACTGCTGCATTGGCTCGGACCGATCCTGACGCCGTTTCTCATCGGCGGCATGCTCGCCTACGTCGGCAGCCCCGCGGTAAGCTGGCTGGAAAAAAAGCGCGTGCCGCGGACGCTCGGCGCGCTGCTCGTGATGCTGGTTGCGTTCGTGCTGGTGCTCGGGCTGATTCTCGTTCTCGTGCCGCTCATCCATAACGAGTTTTCGCAGCTGGCCAAGCGCCTTCCCGCGCTCGCGGTGGGACTCTACGCACAGTTAGGGCCGTGGCTCGACGAGAAATTCGGCATTCAGGTCCAGTTCGATCTGGAGACGATCAAGCAACTCGTCGCCGACAACCTGAACAGCGCGGAAGGCGTGTCGCTCAAGGTGCTGGGTGGGTTGAAAGCCGGCGGCATGCTGCTGATCACCGTACTGATCAATCTGGTCTTGATTCCGGTGGTGATGTTCTACCTGCTGCGCGACTGGCCCTCACTGATGGATCGCCTGGACGAGATGACACCGCGACGCTGGCTCAAAACGGTTCGCACGGTGGCGTCCGAAATCGACACTGTGCTGGGAGAGTTTCTTCGCGGCCAGCTGTCGGTGATGGCGGTGCTGGCGATCTATTACGCTGTGGGCTTGACGCTGGCAGGGCTGCAGTTCGCGCTGCCCATCGGCATCCTCACGGGTCTTTTGGTGTTTATCCCTTATGTCGGGTTCGGCTTGGGACTCATCCTGGGCGTGCTCGCTGCACTGTTGCAGTGGAACGGCTTGCCAGGATTCGCCGCGGTGCTCGCAGTGTATGGCGTCGGCCAGCTGCTAGAAGGCTACGTGCTGATCCCCTGGCTGGTCGGCGATCGCATCGGCCTGCACCCGGTGGTCGTGATCTTCGCGCTGCTCGCATTCGGACAACTCTTCGGCTTCGCCGGTGTCCTGCTGGCGCTGCCGGTGAGCGCGGCGTTGCTGGTGGGCCTGCGGCATTTGCGCGCGGAGTATCACGCGTCGCCGCTATATCGCTGACGTTCTCGCGCTTGGAACAGCTCGTCTTCGAACTCGCGGTGCCCGAGGCGCCGAGCTTTGCCAATTTCCTGGCGGGCCGCAATGCCGAGCTGGTCGAGGTTCTGGCGGCATTCGTCATCGGCGGCACGGACACCGGAATGCTGATCTGGGGCGGCCCCGGCGTCGGCAAGACCCATCTGGCGCGGGCCGCCGTCGCGTTGGCGCAAGCGCACGGGCTCGGCGCCAGGATGTTCGCGCATCCACGGGAAATCGACGATGGGGCGCTCGCGTCGGTGGGCGCTTCGGAAGATCAGCTCATTGCGATCGACGGCATCGACCTGGCCGACGAGGCCGCGGCGGCGCGGCTGTTCACGCTCTACAACCTGGTCAAGGAACGGCAGGCTCGACTGGTCGCGACCAGCCGCGCGCCGCTCGCCGCGCTTCCCCTGCGGGAGGACTTGCGGACCCGTCTCGGCTGGGGGCTGGTCTATGAACTGCTGGCGCTCGACGATGACGCCAAACCGGCCGCGCTCGCGCTGTACGCCAAGAGCCGCGGAATCGTGCTCCCCGACGAGGTGATCGATTATCTGCTGCGACACGGGCGGCGCGACATGCCGTCTCTGCTCGCGACGCTTGCCGCGCTCGATCGGCAGTCGCTGGCAAGCAAGCGGCCGATCACGGTGCCGCTTCTCAAGACCTGGCTGCAACGGGAGCTGGAATGGAAGCCGGCCGCGATCGACACTTCCCGCAACGCCTGAGCCTGTTCGATCTGGACAACACGCTGATTGCCGGCGACAGCGACTACGGCTGGGCGCAATTTTTGATCGAAGCCGGCGTGCTCGACGCCGATCTGTATGAGCGCCGCAATGCCGGCTTCTTCGCCGACTACAAGGCGGGCACGCTCGACATTCATGCCTTTCTCGACTTTCAGCTGCGGCCGCTCGCGGAGCACGAACCGTCCCAGCTTCTCGCCTGGCGCGCGCGCTTCGTCGCCGAGAAGATCGTTCCGATACTTCTGCCCAAGGCGAGAGCGGTCGTTGGACAACGCCTCGCGGCCGGCGATCTGGTGGCAGTCGTCACGGCGACCAACAGCTTTATTGCGCGGCCGATCGCAGAACTCTATGGCATTTCCCATCTGGTCGCGACCGAGCCTGAGACGATAGGTGGGCGTTTTACCGGCCGGACGACCGGCGAATCGTGTTTTCGCGAAGGGAAGCTGCACCGGGTCGGCGACTGGCTTGCCGCAATGGATGGCAGCCTCAGCGACTTTGCCGAGTCGTGGTTCTACAGCGACTCCCACAACGATCTCGCGCTGCTTTCCGCAGTGACGCACCCGGTCGCGATCGACCCCGATCCGGTGCTGCAGGAACACGCCGGGGCCCGGGGATGGCCGGTGCTGACCTGGCGCGTGGCGCCAAATGAGTGACAAATCAGGGGAAATCCGGGCGCAATGGGTGTGCGAGCGCCGGCCTGTCAACCGTTCGAGAAAGGGTCGCGTTAATGGCGGCGGCACGCATGTGCGTGTCGACCCGCAATCCAGACAGAGGACAGGAACATGAATAAGCTGTTGATCGCGCTGAGCGCCAGCGCCCTTGCCATTTCGCTGACGGCCGTCGCGCAGACGACCACGACGGCACCGGCCGCGCCCGCACCCGCGACTCCGCCCGCGGCCGCCGCACCTGCAGCACCAGCCGCACCTGCAGCCAAGGCCACGATGCCCGCCAAGACCGCTTCTGGCGAACCGGCCAAGGCAACGCCGAAGAAGGTGAAGACCAAGAAGCACAAGCCCGCGAAGACGACGGACACGACGGCCAAGACGGATACGAAGACCAAGGGCACTGCGACGGTCAAGTCCGATGCCGCACCGATGGTCGCGCCGGTGAAGGCCGACGCCCCCATGAAGGCCGACGCTCCCAAGGCCGATGCGGCACCGAAGGCGCCTGCGACCAAGTAAGGGCAGCGGAGGGTTGCAACGAGGCGCAGTCAGCCCAAGTCTCGTTGCAATCTACAGCAAAAGCCAATATAATCATCGGGGTTTGTGATTGGCGATACCGGCACGCGGATAAGCGCGGCGGAAGACGCGAAGACAAGCGCAGCGCCGAAGGTGACGCGGGCCAAGCACCATGAATGCGCGTGAAGCAGAGAAGGCGATGCAAAGATAGGGAACAGGCCTGATCCGGTGGCGAGGTCCGCGTCGCACCCCGCCTTTTGACTCTTTAACCGAAGTCGCGAAGCCAAAAAAGGTCGGACACTTAAGTTGCTGTCGAAGCCCCAATAGCCTCGCGGACGCATTAACATCTCTCTGAGGATACGATTAATGAACAAGAAACTGATTGCTGCTCTGTTCGCCGGCGCGTTTGCATTCGCTTCCGTGTCGGCTTTCGCCGATGACAAGACACCGCCGACCCCCGTCGATCAGGCGAAGCTGAAAGCCGAGCGCGACGCGGCCAAGTCCAAGTGGGCCGCGATGACGCCGGAACAACAGGCTGCCACCCGCAAGGCGATGCAAGCCAAGCGTGTGTCGGAACTGTCGGCTCTGGAGCTGGTCGCGCAAGACGACAGCGACACCCGGGCAACAGGCGCCGAATCGGCCCAGCTGAAGGCCGATCGCGCTGCGGCGAAGGGCAAATGGGACTCGATGACGCCGGAACAAAAGGCCGCCATGAGAAAGGCCGCGCAGGCGAAGAAACTGTCGGAACTGTCGGCGGTGGAACAGATCTCGGTCCACGGACAATAGCTCCGATCAGAACGCCGGGACTCGCATTACCCGGCGTGTTTGCAGAAAGGCAGGGGCCGCGGGTCTCTGCCTTTTTTGTTTGTGACGCGTTCCAATGACCACAAAGCATCGCATCGTTGTAGGTCTCTCCGGTGGCGTCGATTCATCGGTTGCCGCGTGGCTGCTGAAAAAGGCCGGCCACGAGGTCATCGGAATCTTCATGAAGAACTGGGAAGACGACGACACCGACGAATACTGCTCGTCGAGGCAGGATCTGGTCGACGCTGCGTCGGTCGCGGACGTCGTCGGAATCGAGTTCGAGGCGGTGAACTTCGCCAACGAGTACCGCGACCGGGTTTTCGCGGAGTTCCTGCGCGAGTATGCCGCCGGCCGCACGCCGAATCCGGATGTGCTCTGCAACAGCGAGATCAAGTTCCGCTCCTTTCTCGATCACGCGCGGACGCAGGGCGCGGATCGAATCGCGACCGGACACTACGCGCGGCTCAGGCACTCGGCTGGCAGCGTCGAATTGCTGAAGGGCGCCGACGCGTCGAAGGACCAGACCTATTTTCTGCATCAGCTCACGCAGGAGCAACTTGCGAGCGCGCTCTTTCCCGTCGGCGATATGACCAAGCGGCAGGTGCGCGACTTGGCTCGAGAGCAGGGAATCCCGACCTACGACAAAAAGGACTCGACCGGCATCTGCTTCATCGGCGAGCGGCCCTTCCGGGAGTTTCTCGCGCGCTATCTGCCCAAGCAGTCAGGGCCGATGCGAACGCCTGAAGGCGTCGTTGTCGGACGCCATCAGGGCCTCGCTTACTACACGCTCGGCCAGCGGCAGGGACTGGGAATTGGCGGGACGCACGGCGGCAGCAGCGAGCCATGGTTCGTTGCAGGCAAGGACCAGGAGGGCAATGCTTTGCTGGTCGTGCAGGGACACGGCGATCGGCGGCTGTATTCGAGCGTCGTTGAAACCGGTCCTATGCACTGGATCGCGGGCACGCCACCGCGAACGTCGGGATTGGCGGCGAAGACGCGTTACCGGATGCCGGATGCGTCGTGCGTTCTCGAACCGGTCGAGTCGAGGACGGATTTGGATTCGCCGGATCGACGTTGGTGCGCGCGCTTCGAGGCGCCGCAATGGGCGCCGACTCCCGGCCAGTACCTGGTGGTCTACGACGGCGAGGTTTGCCTCGGCGGCGCGGTCATCGAGTCCGCGGGCGATGAAAGCACGGTCGGTGTAGGTGAGCGCGCGGAGGATGTTCCGGTTTAAGTTCGTCATTCCCGCTCATTTTGGTAACTGAGCGGGAATCCA
>OCZU010001246.1_pt1 | contig 16933 bp, 7 predicted proteins | sample 1539001 | NCBI WGS metagenome assembly OCZU01 (sample SAMEA3539306, study PRJEB22396) | soil metagenome | biome: tundra; feature: field; material: soil | place: USA | collected 2010-05 | depth 0.15 m | reverse complement strand
TCTGGCCGGCCTTCAGGCGATCGAAGAACGATGGCGGAAACGCGCTCAGATATCCATCCCCGTTTCCCTTCTGGCACTTCGCGAGCTCGGCCACGACCAGGTTCCCTTTTCCGCGCAGCATCGTATCGCCGGCGCCGACCGACATCAGCGCGCAGCCCGACAGAAAATGGCCGGTGAAGTGGCCGCGCAATTCCACATCGGGCTTCTCCCATCCGCCCAGCGGCTCGGCCGAGGTGGCCAGGCCCGCGGTCAGACGGAAGGTATGCAACAGCCGGTCGGTTTCGAGGCCCTGCAGAAAATCGCGGTTGTGCTCCATCGACTCCAGGAGCGCGCTGTCGGTCAAGCGGACGCTGTCCAGATCGAAGGGTTGCGCTTGCGCCTGTACGGAGTCCTTTACGGAAGTGGGTCCGGCCGCGGCGGCTAAAGGGGCCATGGCGGAAGCGGCGATAAACTGGCGGCGAGTGAAGTTCATAGCGGCACCGCTTTTCATTATGAACCGATCTGCAACGTTCCGGCCGTGACCAGGCTCGCGCTGCTGGAGGAGTTGCCGAGATACACCGTATAGACGCCGGGCGCGATCAACCAGGCGTTGGAGTTGACGTCCCAATAAGACAGTGGATGAGAGGAATCGTTGGCATCCACTTCGATGGTCACCTGCTCGGCCGCGCCGGGCTGGAGAAATACCTTCTGCCATCCCACGAGGCGCTTGGGCGGCTCGCCGGTCGAGGCGGGGAACGCCAGATACACTTGCGCGACTTCCGCGCCGGCCACGTAACCGGTATTCGTCAGTTTGAAGGTTACCTGGAAGTTTGGATTGCCGGAAGTCGGGTTGTTGACGACCGCCACATTCGAGAACGAGAAGGTCGTGTACGACAACCCGAAACCGAAAGGAAACAGCGGCGTGAAGCCTTGTGAATCATACCACTTATAGCCGACGTTGAAGCCTTCTGAATAGTCCACCGGAAACGGCGTGGTGCTGTCGGGCGGCGTGGCGATCACCGGGCGCGGCAGATCGTTCACGCTGGCCGGAAACGTGATGGGCAGCTTGCCGGATGGATTGACCGCGCCGAAGAGAATATTGGCGATGGCCTCTCCGCCGCGCTGGCCCGGAAACCAGGCCTCCAGCACGGCGCTGACGCTCCCGAGCCACGGCATCACTTGCGCGCCCGCATTCTCCATGACGACGATCGTGTGCGGATTGGCGGCGGCCACGGCGGCCACCAGCGCATCCTGATCGATGGGCGGCGAATGGATCGCGTCGGTGAAATTCAGGCTGGGCAGATCCATGCCCTCGCTGGTCCACTGGCTGACGAACACGATGGCCATTTGCGAAGCAGCCGCCAACGCGGCCGGGGTCGCCGGATTGGTTCCGGGATCGAATTGCACCGTGGCGTTGGGAGCCATCGCCCGAATGGCCTGCAGGGGCGACGATGGATCCCAGATCACCTGGGCCCAACAGGGCGGGCAGGGATAGCCTTCGGTGAGGGCTGGTCCGCCGGTGGGAGTGACCTGCGCCGAGCCGCCACCGGAGAGGACCGCGACATCGGCATGCGATCCGACGATGGCGATGGATTTCGCCGCCGCGGCGTTGAGCGGAAGCTGCCCGCCGGCATTCTTCAGCAGCACTGCGCCCTGCTCCTCGGCATCTTGCGCGATGGCTTGGTCGCCGGTCGTGTCGATCGGCGTGATAGCCGCGGGATAGTCGAACAGTCCGGTTGCATACATAGCTCGCAGGATGCGATGCACCATGTCATCCAAGCGGGACTGCGGCACCTGGCCGCTCGCAACCGCTTGCGCGAGGCTTCCGAAAAAGGCGTTGTCCGGCTGTTCCTGATCGAGACCCGCAAGCGCGGCGGCCACCGTCGAGTGGGTCGCCCCCCAGTCCGACATGACGAAGCCCGGAAACTGCCAATCGCCTTTGAGGATGTCGTTCAGCAGGTGCTGGTTCTCGCAGGCGTACACGTCGTTCACCAGGTTGTAGGAGCACATGACGGACTGCACATTGGAGTCCTTAACGCCGATCTCGAAGGCCAGCAGATCGCTCTCGCGCATCCCGCGTTCGTCGATCCGGACGTCGGCGGTGGTGCGGCCGGTCTCCTGATCGTTCAGCGCGAAATGCTTGATGCCTCCGATCACATGCTGGGCCTGAATGGCATTGATGTGCGCGGCGGTAATCTTGCCGGCCAGGATAGGGTCCTCGCCTTTGGTTTCGAAGGTGCGGCCGTCGCGCGGCTCGCGGCCGATCAGGTTGACGTTGCCGCCCAGATTCACGTTCATGCCGTAGGCGCGCAGCTCGGCGCCGATGACGCTGCCATACTTGTAGGCTTCGCTCACGTCCCAACTGGCGGCGCTGGCGATGGAGGAGGGCAGCGCGGTGGCCGGACCCACGCCGTTGCCCACGCCGACGCTGCCATCGGCGAGGTAGAGGTCCGGAATCCCGAGCTGCGGTATACCCGGGACCCAGCCCGCGCCGCCGCGGGTAGACGCCGCCGTGGCAGTGCCGACGGCTCCGTACACGAGCTGGATTTTTTGATCCTGGGTCATCTGCGTAAGCAACTGGTCCGCGCGCTGGTCGGGGGTGGGAGGCTGGACGGCGATCTCGACTGCGTTTGACGTTGCGCTGCCGATGGAGAGAATCACTTGGACGGCATCTCCCGTAGGCGCGTTGGAGGGCACCAGTGCGTTCACCTGGTATTCGCCGACGGAGCCGGGCGCGAGACCGGAGAAGAGCACCTGCGCGGGCACGCTACCGATCGTGACGGACGGCTTCGTGATGGTGACCGCCAGAGGGTTGCTCGGGGCGGCGGCGCCCGTTTCGGGCTGATTGGTCACCGCGCCGAGGCCGGTACAGTAAATCAAGATGACGGTGATGCCCGCCGCCGCCGGGTTCGATGCGGTGACCAAGTGGTACGAAGAGTCGAGGATGGCTCCCGGACCGGTTCCCTGGCCGTTCATGCTGAAAATGCCGGGGGCGAACGGCGCCAGGTTCACCGTCTGCGGGGCGCTGGTCTGGCCGGCGAGAGTGGCGGTCACGGCCGGGGGTTGTCCCGCCAGCTCCCACGGTATTTGCAGGTTCACCTGGCCGCTGGAAGCGTAAAGCAAAGGCGCCTCGACCGCGCCGAACGCCAGGGACAGACCCCCAAGGTTGGTGGGCAGGGGAATTCCGAGCGCCCAGGATGGCGCGCTGAGCAGAAAGTTTCCGTAGACCGATGCGATGCTGCCCGGAGCCACGGGCGCTCCCGGAGCGGAACTGGCGGCGTTGACGATGCCACCGGAGTTGATGGAAGGCGCGGGCTGGGCCCACGCGCCAGTCAGGCTGGCCATCAGGCACGCGCAACCGGCGCGCAGGAAGAGGGTGATGGGTGATAGGTGATGGGTGATGGGTGTTGGCAAACCCTTCAACCGTTTGCGATGCGTAGGCCAAGACCCATCACCCATAACCCAACACCCGGCCGCGCTAGCGGCCCTCGTCCAAGACCTCGATAGCGAAGACGGACGCATAGTTAACCACCGGCACAAACTCAAAGTTCAACTTGCCCTGCGCGGTTGGCCGCAGTCCGCGGAATCTTTTGATTAGGGCATGGTTCGGACCGGCTTCCTTCAGGATGTCCAGGTTACGGGCGATCGCCGAGCCGTTACAGTAGATGTCAAAGACCCGCTGGCCGGGGCCGCCGCCTCCCTCGTTTTCCTTGCCCCAGTAGGTTTCGGCGAAATACATGGTCACCGCGTAGGCGCCAGGCGCGACCGGGATGGCGTACGAGAAGTGGCCGTACCGCTCGTTTGCGAACAAGTCCGCGTCGGGTGTGACCACTTTCCAATGGTTGGATGTCTGGCCGCCCAAATAGTAGTTGTCGGCCTCCCAGACCTGCCCCCGCGAATCGGTAACGGAGTTGGGTTGCGTGACGATCCGGATAGGGTTGAGCTTGTGCGGCTCGGCGGGCTCGATCTCCACCGCGCTGATGATCGGTTGCTCGCGCTTGGCGTGGAAACCCAGCCGGAGGATGCCGTCCGGGCCGGGTTGGATATCCTTAAATACCCGAACATCCGCGATCAGGGGGCCGCCGGCGTCGGAAACGATGTCAAAACCGTCGATCGTCAGCTTGCCGTTCAGCAGGATGTCGAACGCCCGGCTATTCTCGCCGCCACCGGTCTCCAATCCAGGGCCGTAGACCGGCTCCACAAAATGCAGTTTCAGTTCATAGGTGCCAGGTTTGAGGGGGATGTTGTAGGCGGTAAGGCCGATCCGGCCGTTTTGATAGAGGAGCGGGTCCGATGTGCGGGCGAAAAACTGGCGGAAAGGCGCTCTCGGCTGCCCGCCGCCTTCGAAGTAACGGTCCGGCAACCAAGTGTGGCCGTAATGGTCGATGTACTTGCGGTCATAGCCGGCGATGATGCGAACGGCGTTGTCCGGTGCGGCGGCCACGGGCGGCGGAGTAAGGCGGGGCGGCGCCTCAGGCTGGCGGCCGGCCGCGGTTCGAAGGGCGGCCACGGTCACAGCGGCCACCGCTAATACAATTACAATGATGGCGGCGGCCAACAGCCAAATCCAGCGCTTGCTGGGGGAGCGCGTGCCCGGCGCGGCTGGCGGTAGTGCCGGTTCATCCGGGGCTGGGTCCGTGAGCGGCTCGGTCATTGTCTGAGCCACGGGTTCCGCCAGCGCTTTCCCATTTGCCGGCGGGGGCACCGTAGAGCTGCCATCTTGTTGAAAAACCGGCGTATACATGCCGGGCGGGATGATGATCTTCAGCGGTTGATGGGAGCCTTCGGCGGCGTAATATTCGCGCAGTTTCTTGCGCAGACGATGGATCTCCACCCGGGCGATGGCGTCTTCGGCGGGATCGAAATTGGGGGGTCGGCCCAAGACTTCGGTGGCGATGCTATACTCGCAAACCTGTGCGTCCTGACCCTCGAAGTGCCTTTCGCAGATGTAATCGAGCAACTTGACCAACCGCTGAGCGCGCGCGAAGGTGGGAGAAGCGAGAACGGCCGCGAGTTCCACACGTTCCGTCCCGGTAACTCCGGTGAGGCGAGTTCCACCATGATTGGCATCCCCCATTTGTGGAGATTATACACGTTTCCGCAGTGTTCCGGGGCGGATACGCAGTTGTAAAATCCCGCGGCAGACGCGATATCAATTCCGTAACAAGGCGTACATTATTGAAAACACTAAGGATAGCTAACGAATATGCTTTTGCGGAGGCCCCGTTACATTAGCTTAACTCCTTTACTTCAGGCGGCCACCGAAACGCGCTAGGGGGGTGACGTAACTAAAATGTACTAGCGCCCCCACATGCAGCGGGTTACACTCACCAAATCGTAGCAGGCAGGGTTGTGCGCGGCGTTAACAAGCGTCGCATTACGATTTTAAAGATCCGAATGTCCTTGACTTGACGGTGTAGTGGAGTTACGCTACTTGCAAACGATTAGTTCAGCCTCGTTGGCGCGCTTCGCTTTGCGGCCGACAGGCAATCTTTGGTTAGAGAAGCAAAATTGAGGTTAGAAAGGGGTCAAATGAATAAACCAGATCGGATGCCGATCTCCGTTATAGCTCGGCACAGAAATCCGGGAAGATCTTTCTGGTTGTTGGGATTACTGATCGCGGCCTTGGCGGTTTCGCAACTGCCCGTATTCGCGCAGTTCTCGAGCGGATCGTTGGGCGCCACGGTCACCGACGCCACGGGCGCGGTCGTCCCCGCAGCGAAAGTCGTCCTGAAAAACGATGCAACCGGCGCCCTTCGCGACAGCGTCACGAACAATGCCGGATTCTTTAATTTCCCGTCCATTCCGCCTGGCTCATATACAGTCACGGTCACTGCGGCGGGCTTGCAAACCTTTGAAGAACAAGGCATTGTCCTGACGCAGGGCGCCACGTTGGCTTTGCCGACGGTCGTTCTCCAGGTCCAATCCACGAAGCAGGAAGTCGAGGTTGTCGCCGGCGCCGACGTGGTGGTGCCGGTCGATTCCGGACAAGCCAGCCAGACGCTGAACAAGAACATGATCGAGAATCTCTCGATCGTGGGGCGCGATGCGGCTGAGTTGATGAAGATCATGCCTGGCATGGGAATGACCGGCGGACTCAACCAGAGCATGTGGAACAGTTTCACCACGCAGAGCAACAGCGGGCCGATCGGCCAGTTTAGCGCCAACGGGACCCAGCCGAACGGCGGCATGACCATGACGTCGGATGGCGCCAACCTGCTGGACCCGGGCAACCAAGGCACGCAGACCGCCAACATCAATCAGAACCAAGTCCAGGAGGTTTCCATTCTGACCTCGGCCTACGGCGCGGAATTCGCGAAAGGGCCGGTCACGTTCCAGGCGATTGGCAAGAGCGGCGGCGCCCAGTTCCATGGAGGCGCCTACCTCTATGCGCGAAATGGGGTCTTTGATTCCAACGGCTCTTACAATAACAGCCAGAGAGTACAGGCGCCCCCGAATAGCTTCTACTATCCCGGCGGCGACTTTGGCGGTCCGGTGATCATTCCAGGCACCCACTTCAACAAGAACCACGACAAGTTGTTCTTTTATGCCGCCTATGAGTACATGAAACAGAATCCCGCCGGTGCCCTCCAGAACTACTTCATCCCCACCTCTCAGATGCAGGCGGGCAACTTCACTCCGTCATATCTTGCGTCTCTTGGGCCGGCTTTCTCCAGTTCCGGACCCCGCGCCCTTGCCGGCACCCCCCCCACCGGCAATGGTGGATCCGCGGCGTACCCCAACGGCCAGATCCCGGCCACCTTGCTCGATCCGAATGCGGCGGCTTTACTGAAACTGATGCCCGCGCCTAATGCCGATCCGGCGGCCAACTCGACCGGCACCAACTATCAGTACTTTGAGGGACCGCCGATCAATCGCTGGGAGCTCCGGCTGCGCGGCGACTATAACATCAGCGACAGGACCAAGTTGTTCTTCTCCTGGAACAAGCAGGACGAGGCCGATATCAGTCCAATCAGCATCTGGTGGCAAATCGGCGGGTCGTTGCCCTATCCTTCCGCCCAGACGGCCACGCAGGCTTCCAACATCTACAGCGCAAACTTGGTTCACGTGTTCAGCCCGACGCTGACCAATGAATTCATCTTCGCCGACGCTACCTTCGTCAACCCGATTAAACTCGCCAACCCAGCCGCAGTGGACCCCAGCAAGATCGGATTCCAAATGACCGGTCTGTTTTCGAACAAGTACACGCCGCAGATCCCCAACACCTACGGTTGGAGCGCTGTAGCGCTTGGTTTCGCTACCTATCCGTACGGCGCGCCATGGCCGCCCGGCGGCGCTAATTCCTTCGGCAAACTATCGCAAACGCCCAATATCAGCGACAACGTTACCAAGATCGTCGGCAGCCATACTCTGAAAGCCGGCGTCTACTGGGACTATGCCCGCAATAACCAAACCGGCGGCGGTTTGAACGATTCGAGCCAAGGCGGCATCGAAATCGATCCTTGGGGCGCGACCAGCACCGGCAACCCCATGGCCGACTGGGTCACGGGCCGCAATTACGGCATCTCCCAACAGCAAGCTGAGGCGGTGGCGGACTTCAAGTACTACCAATACTCGTTCTTCGTGAACGACCAGTGGAAGGCCACTCGCAGGCTCACGCTCACCGGCGGTCTCCGCTTCGAGCATATGGGCAACTGGTTTCCTGCCAGCGGTCCCGGCATTGCCGTTTGGGATCAGGCCGCTTACAACAACACTTCCGCGGCGGGCGCTTGGACTGGGCTGGAATGGCATGCCATCGATCCCAGCATTCCTGTGTCGGGCTTCCCCTCGAAGCCGTTCTTCGTAGAGCCGCGCTTCGGCTTCGCATACGACCTGTTCGGGAACGGCAAGACGGTCCTGCGCGGGGGCGCCGGCCTGTTCCGGTACCAGATTTCCTACAACAGCGCCAGCTCGGGTTTCACCCAGCCGCTCGGCATTCTGGATGAGAGCACCGTGCAAAAATCCGGCCTGCCGGCATGCTGCATTGGCTTTAATTCGTACCCCCAGTACTCTCCTTCGTTGGGAGTAGCTGGGCTCGGTTCTTCAATTAACGTTCTGAACATGGGCGACGAACGGACACCGCATACCTGGACCTACAATGTGACCGTCTCGCAACGGGTGCCGTGGCGTTCAGTCGCGGAATTCCAGTATTCGGGCAATAAGTCGCTCGACATGCTGGTTAATGGCGGCAACGGCGGTTTGGGGGGCCTGGACTTAATCCCGCAGGGCGCCTTCTACGGAACCGATCCGATAACCGGCAAGAACAATTTCACGAGCCCGACGGCCCCCGGGGCTAGCGGCTTCCCGACTCAGGATTACTATCCGCTCCACAACTATACGGGTGTTTTCTTGGAAACCCACGGCAGTTACGCGAACTACAACGCGTTTATTGCGACGTGGCAGAAGCAATCGGGACGCGTGACCTTTACCACGAATTACACGTTCAGCAAGGTCCTCGGCATCCGCGATGGGAACAGCGCCAATGGCGCGCAAGCAGGCCCCGTCATAGATCCGTTCAGCCTGAACGCAAACTACGGCGTGCTGTCGTGGGACCACACCCACATCTTCAACGCAGCCTACGTAATCAATCTGCCCAGCCCCGTGAAAGACAACAAATTCATGGGAGGGGTGGTCAATGGCTGGATCCTTTCGGGCATCACGCAGGCGCAGAGCGGCGCGCCCATTCAGCCAAACACCGGTGAAACGCTTAACGTGGGGTGGCCAGTCCAACTGCAAGCGCCCGATTATCTGGGCACTAACGCGTTTTCGACTACCGAGCCCGCGATCATCTGCGATCCTCGCAGCAATCTGAAGTCCGGGCAGTTTTTCAACCCGGCTTGCTTTGCGCCTCCCACGGGCGGAAAGAACGGCGATATCATCTGGCCGTACATCAAGGGGCCCGCTTTCTTCAACAGCGACCTCGCGATTTACAAGGACTTCCTCTTCAAGGAACATCACAAAGTCGAATTGCGCTTCTCGGCGTTCAACTTCCTGAACCATCCGCTTCCGCAATTCGGCGAATCTGGCGCTAACGACCTCAACCTGAACTTCTCCGGCGCCAATAACGCATTGAGCCAAACCAATTTGAACTCGGCTACCACCGGTTCCCCGAAATTCAAGAACGAGGTACCGCGCGTCATCGAGTTCGCAGTCAAGTACAACTTCTAAGCTTCGTCCGCGAAGCTGGAATCACCAAGGGGGTGGCGCAAGCCGCCCCCTTTTTTTGTGCGTGGAGTCGTCGGGCCGGTCGCACGCGCTATTCTGGTCGATATGGGCTCACGCCGCCTGATTGCACCGGGCCTGATGTGTCTGCCGTTGCTCCTGGTGGCCATCGCGAATTGGCTGCCGCGCGCCGCTGGCGGGACGGCTTCCGCGATCCGGTTCGATTTGAAGCCGATCCCCTTCCAACTCGAGCATGGCGAGCGAACCGCGCGCCACGTGCCCGCCACCATGGCCGGCGGCGTGGCCGTGTTCGATTACAACCGAGATGGACGTCCCGACATCTTCTTCACGAATGGCGCCAATCTGGCCACGCTGAAGAAGGACGATCCCAAATACCGCAACCGGTTGTTTCGCAACGATGGCAATGGCGTATTCACGGACGTCACCGAATCGGCGGGCCTGGCCGGCAGCGGCTTCGACAGCGGCGTAGCCGTGGGCGACTACGATAACGATGGCTATCCCGATCTCTTCGTGGCGGGTGTCCACCACAATACGCTCTACCACAACAATGGCAACGGCACCTTCACGGACGTCACGGCGAAGGCCGGCATCGACAACCGCCCTGACCCCAAGTTCGGGCCGATGTGGGGTATCACGGCGGTCTGGGTGGATGTGAATAACGACGGGCTGCTTGACCTGTTCGTGGTCAATTATCTGCAATGGGATTACGCCACGGAGCCTCTCTGCGAGTACAAAGGAGTACCCGACTATTGCGCGCCGCGGTCCTATAAGGGCTTGCCCAACCAGTTGTTCCTGAACAAAGGCAATGGCAGGTTCGAAGATGTGTCGGAGAAATGGGGCATCCGCGCGCACGTGGGGAAAGGCATGGGCGTGGGTATGGCCGACTACGATCTGGATGGCCGCCCCGACCTTTTCGTCACCAACGATGGCTCTTATAATTTCCTTTTCCACAACTTGGGGGACAAGTTCGAGGAAGTCGCGTTTCAGAAAGGCGTGGCATTAACGGAAGACGGTAATTTCATTTCCGGGATGGGGCTGGATTTTCGCGATTTCAACAATGACGGGTATCCGGATCTGGTCACCGTGGCGCTGGAGAAGCAGACGTTCCCCTTGTGGAAGAACACGGCCGGGCGCGGGTTTCAGGAAGTGACCACGCCGAGCGGCATGCGCGCGCTGAGCATGCGGATGGCGGGATTTGGCGTGGGACTCTACGATTTCGACAACGACGGATGGAAGGATCTGTTCGTGAGCCGTGGCGATGTGCTGTCGCAACCGCTGCCGGGCACGGTGGTGGAGCAGCACAACACCGTATTCCGGAATCTGGGCGCCAGCGGGCACTGGGAGGCGCTGACCGCCGAGGCGGGTTTGGAGGCCTCGCCCCCGGCGCGCCACCGCGGCCTGGCGTTCGGCGACCTGGACGGCGACGGCCGGATCGATGTGGTGACCACAGCTCTCGCCCACCCCGCCGAAATCTGGATGAATCGGAGCCCCGGCGCGGGACATTGGCTGGACATCGCGCTGGAAGGAACCAAGAGCAACCGCGACGGCATCGGCGCCAGGATCCAAGTCACGACGAAAAGCGGCGCCCAGTACAACCACATGACCAGCAGCGTGGGCTATGCGTCGTCGAGTTACGGGCCGGTGCACTTTGGGCTAGGCGCGGACGGGACGGCGGCATCGGTCGTGATCCATTGGCCGTCGGGAATCGTGCAGACCTTGAAGGAGGTCCGCGGTGATCGGGTGCTTAGCGTGAAGGAGACGCCGTAGCCATGCGTGCGGCGGCGCATGGTCGAAGACCCGTTCGATATTCGGCCGCCCTGTGGCGCACGCTTCAGCGTGCCGCTGTCGGCTTCAGCCGACAGTTCCGCGCCCGGCGAACTGAAGTTCGCCGCGGCACGCTGAAGCGTGCGCCACTTCCCCTGGTCTACCTGGTTGCTTGTCTGTCGCTGCTGGCCGCCGGCGATGGGTTCGACCGTGTGTCGAAGGACGCCGCGGAGGCGCGCCGGCAGAACCGCATCCAGGACGCCATCGGGTTGTACCGCCAGGCAGTCAAAATGCGCCCATCGTGGCCGGAGGGCTGGTGGTTCCTGGGCGAACTGCTTTACGACCAGGACAAGTATCCGGAAGCCCGGGATGCCTTGCGGCGGCTGGTGTCCCTGGACCGTAAGACAGGTCCCGGGTTCGCGCTGCTGGGCCTCTGCGAGTATGAGACGAAGGAATATGAGCGGGCGCTGGACCACATCAATGAGGGACGCCGTTTAGGTCTGGGCGAAGACCCGCAAGTTAGGCGAGTGGTACTGTATCACGCGGTGCTGCTGCTCACGCGATTCCAACAATACGAATCCGCGCTGCAGGTGTTGGAGAAGCTCTTGAGGACTGGCGACGACCAAGGCAACATGTACACCCTGGTGGCCGGCCCCGCCATGTTCGAGGCCGCGGGGTTGGCCGGGCTGCGCCGGCCCATCTTGCCGGAAGATCTGCCGCCCGGCGACAAGGACCTCGTCGATCGGGCCGGGCGGGCTGTCTGCGCGACAGTCGGGCGCCGGCCCGCGGACGCGCAAAAGTACTTCGCAGAGCTGTTGGCCAGCTACCCGAAGGCGCCCAACGTCCACTATCTCTACGGATCGTTCCTGCTGGCGAGCGATCCGGATGGGGGCCTGCGCGAGCTTCAGAAAGAGCTGGAACTGAACCCGAAACATACGGAGGCTTTGGTCACCATTGCCCTGGAATATGAGAAGCGCGGCGAACTCGAAAAAGGAATTCCGTATGCGCAGCGTGCGGTCGAGGCGGATCCTCAGTTCTTTGCGGCCCACGGTGTTCTCGGCAGGTTGCTGGCCAAAGTGGGCGAAGTGGAGAAGGGGATCAAGGAGCTCGAGATAGCCAGGCAGCAGGCTCCGGACAGCCAGCAAGTCCACTTCTCATTGGCTGCCGCGTACACCCTCGCGGGCAGAAAAGACGATGCGGCCCGGGAGCGCGCGGAGTTTTTGCGGCTGAAACAGTTGGCCGATGAGACGGTGGGAAAGTGACGATACTACGCAAGTTGTGGGGCAGGACTCCAGTCCTGCGGCCGACGTCCACGTCGGCCTTTTTGTGCCCGCGAAGAGCGGGGCCTGGAGAACCCGCGCAGACCTGGAGGTCTGCCCCACACCTCCTACTAGCAGTTGCCCTCGTAGCGCCCGCCCTGTGGGCGCAGCAGACCGCGGGCGATCTCGACGGAGCCATCCGGGCCTACCGGGAATATCTGGCCGCCCAGCCGGATTCGGTGGAGGCGCGTTCGAATCTGGGCGCCGCGCTGGCCCGCGCCGGCCGCTATGAAGAAGCCATCGCGGAGTATGATCGTGCCCTCTCGAGAAGCCCTGAGAATCCAGCCCTGCTGCTGAATCTGGGGCTGGCCTATTACAAGACCGGCCGCCCCGCCGAGGCCGCCACCCGCTTCGAACGGGCCGCCTCCCTCGCGCCCCAGTTCAAAGACCAGGTCATTCTGCTGCGCGCCAGTTGCTATAACAGCCTCGGAAAATACAAGCAAGCGATCGCGCTGCTGGCCCCGCTCGAGAAAGAGAAGTCCGCCGATCAGGCGTTCGACTACCTGTATGGAACCGCTCTTATCGGCGATGGGCAGAACGTCAGCGGCGCGGCCGTCATCGATCGTATCCTCAGCCGGGGCGACTCCGCCGAAGCCCTCCTGCTGCGGGGCACTCTCAAGATGAGGGCGAACGACCACGATGGCGCGGTCGCCGACGTCGAGAAGGCCATCGCCCTCAACGGCCGGCTGCCCGGCGCGCATGCCCGGTTGGGGGAAATTCTGTTTGCCGTGGGAGAGATTGAACGCGCCCGCACGGCCTTCGGCCAGGAACTCGCTTTGGATCCGGACGACTTCGTATCGAATCTGGACATGGGCGTGTTGGCGAAGCAGGATCAGGAATACGTGGAGGCGCGCCGCTACTTCGAGCGCGCCCTCAAGATGCGCCCCAACGATCCGGGCGTGCGCTATCAGATGGCTAATGTCGACCTGGCGACCGGCAATCCGGACCAGGCGCGCAAGGCGCTGGAAGCCTTGATCGGCGAATCGCCCGACTTCGCGGAGGCGCACGCCAGCCTGGCCGCCGTCTACTACCGGCTGGACCGGAAAGCCGACGGCGAACGCGAACACGCCATCGCGAAGAAGCTCATCGACCAGCGAGATGCCGCTCAGACGGGAGTCAGACCCCGATGAGGCGGTGGCTGGTGTTTGGTGGCTGGTGGCTGCTGTTTAGTGGCTGGTGGCTGATCGCCAATGGCGAGGGTCCTGAACCGCGGCGGCCCCACTTCACCGATATCGCTTCCAAGTCGAACTTCGCCTACCGCACGGACAACAACTTCACCGGACGGAAGTATTTTCCGCAAACCATGTGCGGCGGGGTGGCCGCCTTCGACTTCGACAACGACGGCCGCATGGATCTCTTCTTCACCAACGGCGCCAAGCTGCCCGAACTGGAGAAGACCGATCCGCGCTTCTACAACTGCTTGCTCCGCAACCGCGGCGACGGCACCTTCGAGGATGTCACCGCGCGCGCCGGCCTGCTCGGCAAAGACCTCGGATTCAGCTTCGGGGTGGCCGCTGGCGACTACGACAACGACGGCTTTGAGGATCTGTTCGTCTGCAACGCCGGACGCAACGTTCTCTACCACAACAACGGCGACGGCACTTTTACCGACGTCACCGAGCGCTCCGGCATCGGGAAGCCGAAGGATGTTTTAAGCGTCGCCGCCGCCTGGTTCGACTACGACAACGACGGCAAGCTCGATCTGATTGTTTCCAACTATACCGTCTGGACCCCGCAGACGGACAAAATCTGCGCAATCAACGGCCGCGAATACTACTGCCATCCCAAGGTCTACAGCGGCGTCGCGCACCGCCTTTATCACAACCTCGGCAATGGCCGCTTCGAAGATGTGACCGAGGCTTCCGGCTTCGGCAAAGAACTCGGCAAAGGCATGGGCATCGCCATCGCGGATTTCAACGGCGACGGGTATATGGACGTATTCGTGGCTAATGACACGGTGCGCAATTTCCTGTTCATCAATCAAAAGAACGGGACGTTCAAGGAGTCCGCCTTCGAGTGGGGCGTGGCCTACGACGAGAGCGGCAATGCGGGTTCTTCTATGGGGGCCGACGCCAAGGACTACGACAACGATGGCTGGCCCGACCTCTTCTATAACAACCTGAGAGGCCAGATCTGGGGTCTCTACCGCAACATGGGCGGCAGATCCTTGGATTATGTTTCCGGCGTTTCCCGCGTGTCGCGCTTGAGCGCGCACAATTCCGGCTGGAGCAACGGCTTTGTCGACTATAACAACGATGGTTGGAAGGATCTGTACTCCTCCAACGGAGAGGTCGAGAACATGGCCGAGATGACTCGCCAGCACGACACCATGTTCGAAAACGTGGATGGCAAGGAGTTCCGGGATGTCTCCGCCCTGTTGGGCGCGGACTTCAACCATGCGGGCTTCCAGCGCGGCTCGGCCTTCGTGGACCTGAATAACGACGGTTTCCCGGACTTGGTGGTGACGTCGCTGGACGAGAAGCCGCGCATTCTGCTGAATTCGGCCGATAATGGCAATCACTGGCTGTTGGTCAACACCATCGGCCGCCGCAGCAACCGCGACGGAATCGGGGCCGCTCTGAAGCTCACGACTGCCTCGGGCCGCACGCTGTACAACCACGTGACCACGGCCGACGGCTTCATGTCGTCGAGCGACAAGCGGGTCCACTTCGGGCTGGGAGCGGAGAAGGCCATCGCGGCGCTGGAGATCCGATGGCCCAGCGGCGTCGTGCAGACGCTGAAGAAGGTGCGGTCCGATCAGATTCTGACGGTCACGGAACCTGCACGCTAGTGGGGCAGACCTCCAGGTCTGCGCGGGTCCTCCAGGACCCGCTCTTCGCACAGGCCGACGTGGACGTCGGCCGCAGGACTGGAGTCCTGCCCCACGCCCAGCGCCCCTGCGCACCACATTGTTCCGAGTTGCGCCTTTTCACCCAACAAAACGCTCGGAAACAGTGCAATCAGGCCTTTTTAGCTTTGGCACCTGCGTTGCTTGAGTCATCGCACCAATCTTCTACCGGGAGTGCGTCTTATGGAGCAGGAAGGGCGATCGGTCATCGGCTGGCTAGCACTTCGCCTGATTTTCCTCGTCCTGCTTCTGGCAGCCGGGGTTCCCGGATCTGCCGGCAGCCATGGATCGCAAATCGGGGAACAGGCGTCCCCGGTCATAATCGACTATCCCGAAGAAGGCTCCGTTTTCCCTCGCGACATAAGCCCGCCGACCTTTCTCTGGCGGGATGCGAACCCGGCGGCGGCATCCTGGCTCATCCAAGTTGTCTTTGCGGAGCGAGGGCCCCGTATCAAGGTGTGGTCCCGAGGCGAGAAGCTGCAGGTGGGTGAGATAGACACGAATCTCCACGGCTTCGTCCCACCCACGCTGACGCCGCAGGAAGCGGAAAGCCACACCTGGAAACCGGACGCGAAGACGTGGGCAACCATCACCCAGCATTCCCAGCGGCGGCCGGCGACCGTGATCGTTAGCGGCTTTCGCGACCGGAATACACGGGAGCCCGCTTCTCGCGGGCAGGTCACCATCGCGATTTCGGAGGATCCCGTCGCCGCACCGATCTTCTATCGGGACGTGCCTCTGATACCACCTCGTCCCGAAGAGCGGGAGAGAGGGGTCATCAAGCCCCTTCCCGACTCTGTCCTTCCGATGATCAAATGGCGCCTGCGGAACGTATCCGAGACGCGCAGCACGGTCGTGATGGAGAACCTCCCCACGTGCGCCAACTGTCACTCGTTCTCGGGCGATGGAAAAACGCTCGGCATCGATGTGGACGGGCCGCAGAACGACAAAGCGTTGTACGGGCTGGTCCCTATCGGCAAGGTGGCCTCCATCGAAAATAAATACGTCATTCGGTGGAGCGCTTTCACCGAGCAAGGATCGCCCAAACGTTTCGGATTCATGTCGCAGATATCGCCCACCGGGAAATACGTGGTGACCTCCATCGAGGTTCCCGGCACGCGCGGGCGCCGCGTGGACGACCGGATTTATCAGGGCTTCTACAGTTACTTCGGTTTCGGCCAAGTCTTCTATCCCACGCGAGGCATTCTGGCCTGGTACAGCCGTGAGACAGGAAAGCTAAAGCCTCTTCCGGGCGCCGACGACCCGCAATATGTTCAGACGGGGGCGTTCTGGAGTCCGGATGAAAAATTTCTGGTGTTTTCCAGGGCAACCGCGAGGGATCCGTACTCTCCAGGGCAGAAGGCCTCCGAGTTTGCCAACTCGCCCGACGAAACCCAGATACAGTACGACCTCTATCGCGTCCCGTTCAACGATGGCGAAGGAGGCCGTCCGGAGCGCATCGTGGGAGCTTCGGAGAACGGCATGAGCAACGACTTTCCAAAAGTCTCGCCCGACGGAAAGTGGATCGTCTTCGTGCAGAACAAGACTGGCCTGTTGATGCGCCCGGACAGCAAGCTGTATATCGTTCCGGCGGCGGGAGGCGTAGCACGTCCGCTGCGGAGCAATCAACCGGTCATGAACTCGTGGCACAGCTTCTCGCCGAATGGACGATGGCTGGTTTTCTCGTCGAAGTCCCCTTCGCCGTACACCCGTCTCTACCTGACCCATATCGATGCGGACGGCAACAGCACGCCGGCAATTCCGATAGAGAACTCGACCGCGGCAAATAGGGCGGTGAATATTCCCGAGTTCATCAACATCGCGCCCGATGGTCTGGAGC
>OCZU010001245.1_pt1 | contig 16944 bp, 16 predicted proteins | sample 1539001 | NCBI WGS metagenome assembly OCZU01 (sample SAMEA3539306, study PRJEB22396) | soil metagenome | biome: tundra; feature: field; material: soil | place: USA | collected 2010-05 | depth 0.15 m | reverse complement strand
ATACGATCCTGAGTGGCGTTTCCAGCGCCTCCCGCCTGTCCGGCAAGCAGCGCGGCAAAGGGGTTGCCTCCGCCACCAAATCCACCACCGCGCCCAAATCCGCCGCCGCCGCCAAATCCACCTCCACCTCCACCGCGCCCGCCGAATCGGATCGGCGTCTGCGCGTTGCCGCCGGAAGTTTGCGACGGAAAAATTCCGCTCAGCACATTCACGACGTCGGTTGGATTGGCGTGGTTCAGATGAAATACCTGGATTTCCGTTGAGGACTCGGCGCTGGAATCAATCGCCTTGATGATCTCGGCCAGGTGCCGGATGTTCGCCTGCGTGTCGGTGATGAGGACGGAATTGCCGGCTTCGTTCGCGACAATGGTCGCCTGCTGCGAAACGAACGGCGACAAATCCGAAACCAACTGCCTCGCCTCCACAAACCGGATCGGGATGATCTCCGTGACAATTTCGGCGCTCTTCGGAATGTTGTGCGGATTATCGTCGTAAACAATAACCTGGATGTCACGGGTCTTGGCCTCGAGCTTGTCCACGATCGTCAGAAACTGTTCGTTGCGGATCGCGGCCAGACCTTTTTGGTTCAACACGGAGTTGAGCAACAAAACCGCCTCGTCCTTGGACATCGGATGGCTGCTCATGACGGTCACATTGCCTCTGGCAGGCGTCTCCATGATGATGTGAAATCCCGCCGCGTCGCTGAGATATTTCAGCACCTGCTCCAGCGGCGCGTCCTTGAAGTCCAGACGGATTCCGCCCGTGGCTCCGCCATTGGCCACCGGCGCGGCGGTCTGCTCCGTCGCGCCCGGCGCAGCGGGAGCCGCTTCGGCCGGCTTCGCGTCGGCCACCGCCGGTTTTTCCGGCGGGGGCGTCGTCGCGTCGTTCGGTTGAGCGGGAGAGGTGTAATTTCCGGCGGCCAAAACCGTCGCCATGAGAATTGTGCTGATCGTTTTCATAAACTTAATTTCTGTTTCCACCAGCTTGTTGTTCCTCCTGCTGGCGCAACTGCATCAACCGCATGAGCGCGTCGCTGGCAGGCCCGGCGGGCAGGGTAATGGTTTCCGTCGCGTTTGTGTCGCCTGGAGGCGGCGCATCGCCCGTATCCGCCATCGTGTCCGGCTCCGTGGCGTCGTCCAGGGCGTTTGTATCCGTGTTGTCCGGCAGGACGCCGCCGGGGGTCATGGCAAAACCATTACCTCCATCGCCGCGTCGCCGGCCGGAAAAACCGCGGCCCGGTTCGTCCACGGAATTTCTCCCATACGCCGCCGGCTCAGTCGTCAGCACCCAATGACCGCCGCCCTCGTCAAGCATTCGCATGCCGACTTTCATGACCGTTTTGTTGGTGTCGAGCAGCAGCGTCACGGAATCCTCGTCAATGGCCGCGACCTTGAAAACGGCGATCATGGCATCCCGCGCCAAAACCTTGCGGTAATCCGAACTCGTCCCGTCAAAAAAGGCGTAGATGCCCGGCGTTTCGCCCCCGCCATAACTCATCAAGCCGGTCAGTGAAAAACTGTTCCGGCGCACGGTTGGTGTCCGCCTCTGCCCGCTATTTCTGTGTCCGAGAGCGTAACGTTCCGGATTAAAAATGTTTCGATCCGCAATGAATCTGCTGAACGAGGAGTAATCCGTCCGCGCGGAGGCGTTGGTCGGCTGCGCGCTGGCCAAAAATCCTTGCGCCAACACGAGCATCGCAATCAGCGGGCAGAAGCGGGAACGGAGGGCGGAAACATCCAACTTCCAACATCCAACATCGAACAACGAACGAAGAGGGCTGCATCCACCCTTGGATGTTGGATGTTGGATGTTGGATGTTGGATGTTTTTTCATTTGAATTCGTCGCATCATCTTCATCGCTTCACCTGCGAGTTCAGCACCAGCCCGCTGATTTGCAAGCCAAGCGTGAGCTGCTGGCCCGTGGTATCGTGCGCGCTCAGTTCCACGGAATCAAGTTTCAACGCCATCGGATCTTTTTCCACGTCGTACAAAAACTGGCTCAAGGTTCTGAGGTTGCCGGAAGCTTCGAGGCGGCAGTTGAGCGTCACGTATTCGTCCGAGTCGTTCTTCCATTGCGGCATGATGCCGGTGATGGCCGCGCCGCTGTCGCGCGACCAGTTGTCAAACGCCTTCAGCACCTGCTGCTCCGCGAGCGAGGTGTTGTTCGGCAGCGTGTTCGCGCGCATTCGTTCCCACTGGCCGCGGAGGGCTTGCTCGCTCACAACCAAATACTTTCCGTTCTTCACCTGCTGGCGCAGTTGGGTGATCTTTTGCGAGCGCACCGCCCACCATTTCGCCAGCGGCTCGTAAATCAGGCTGTTGCCGATGAGCAATCCCGCCGCGACCGCCACCAGCGCGATCAAAAATTGCTGCCGGTTTTCAATTTTCATGGCCACCTCCGTTGTTCCAGTGAAAGTCGAACGTGAATTGCATCGGCGTTTTGCCGCGAATCGAATCCACCTTCAGGTCGGTCACGTTTTCCGCCTTGCGCAAATTGGCCAGCATACCCAGCAGCGCGGGATTGTTTTTCGCGTTGCCCGAGCAGCTCACCAAAGTGCCGTCGCGGATTTCCACCGTCTTGGCCGTGACGTCGCCGGTTTCCGGAAACGCCAGCGTCACCTGCCGGAAAATGCTGAGGCTGGGGAACGATTCATTAAACCACGGGCGGTACTGCCGGATTTGCGTCTGCAAACCTTCCAGCTCGTGAACCTTGGCCGACATGGCCGACCACTGCGCACTCAGCCGCATCAGTTGAAATTGCTGGATGGCAAACAATCCACCGACGATCACCAGCACGCCGGCGGCAATCGCACCGACGCCCCGCAACTTGCCGGAAGCATATTTTTTGTTGATCTGCTGCCACGCGGTAGGCTTGGGCGGCAGGAATTCAAACGCCGGCAACTGTCCCGCGAGCCGCCGCGCCGCCAGGCTGAACGCCGCGGAAAGCGACGCTTCCGGCGGCAGCGTCATGCCAAATTCATTCGGCGCATACGCCGCGACCGCTTCCACGCTCAAGCCCATTGGCTCGAAGCGCAGTTCCATTTCATCGGCGAGTTGCTGCGCCAGTTCGCGCGGTCCGAAAATGCGGACGCGTTTGACGGTTTCGCGCAGCCCGGCGGGCAACTGGCCCAGGGTGATGCGGGCCTCGCGGGCAACGAAATCCGTGTTCAACTCGCGCCGCCCGGCTTCGTTTTCAATCGCACCCTCCAGCGCGCGCAACGCCGCCACACCGCCGCCGCAGGTTATTTGCAGCGACACCTGGCTTTCGCCGACCGCCAGCGCGAGCATGCCGTTGGACGATTCCTCGCCCGGCGGCTGCAACGCGGCCAGGCCGAGCGCGAAGCTGACCGGCTTCAATTTCGCCGCCGCCAGAACCTGCTCCAGCGTCGCGAGCTGGGTGTTGGAAATTCCCGCCATCGTCACGAGCTGTTTGCCGCCCGGCAACGGACAGCTTGAATACGAAAGCCGCAGCGACGCGGGGTCGGACGGAAATCCGCGCTCGGCTTCGAGCTGCAAAAGGCTGGCCGCGTCCTCGTCCGCCAGCTTGGGCAGTTCCGTGTGCGCCGTGAGCACCCACTTCAGCGGCACGCCCACCACGCAATGACGTTCGCGCACGCCGACCGCATCGAGATGATTGCGAATCTCCTGCCCGACAAGTTCCGGCGCGCCCGTCAGCGGATCGAGCGCGAGCGTGATCGAGAAAATCTGCTGGCGTTGCAGCGCGCCATTCGTGCGCCGCAGCACGACGCCTTCGAGCCGGCTGCCGTCGAGCACCAGACCGAGCACGCTCGTCAGCCTTTTGCGTCTCGAAAAATTCACTTTCAAAACATTATTCATTTCGTTTCCTTCGCGACCCAGGTTTCGCGGGCTTTTTCTCCAAGCGCCCAGCCGAGCCGGCCGAGATCCTGGCGGTAAATGATTTTGGGCGTGCCTTCCGTGATGTCGAACACGAATTTCACCCGGCGATAGCCGCGTCCGAAGGGTCCGACCGCCGCGATGTCGGCGGTGAATTGAAAACTGCGCGTGGTGACCAGATCGCGGCTGGCCAGGGCCGGCACGACCTGGCTGGTGTTGCCGAGCGCGTCCACGATCCACGAGATGGAAGTGAGGTTGTCGGGATTTTGCTCGCGGTAAGTGACCAATGATTCCGCCGCGCCCTGGGCTGTGTTCTGATCAATGCCGATGCCCATGAACAGCGCTGTCAGCACGGCTTCGCTCGCGGTGTTGACGTTCACCCGGCCATTAATGAACAGCGTGTTGGTACCGGCCGTGGTGGCGTCGTTATAAATATTTGCAAAGTCCGTCGAATTCATCAGACCCCGCCGATTTAGTTCGACATAAAATCCAAGCAGGCTCGTGAAGGTGGGTGGCGGCGCGCCGCCGCCCTGTCCGCCGTTGTATCCGAGCGCGAACATGATCTGGCCGGCGCGCGTTGTGCCGACGGCATTTTGCAGCAAGGCCTGCAGGCCTGCTTGCGTGTTGATGTTGGTCAATGCGGAACCGTCCACATGGAAATTCGGTTCGCGGCTGTAAACGGTCAGGTATTCAAACAGCCCCGAGGTCGCATCGCTCAAGTTGCCCGAACTTTTTTCACTGCCATCGAGAACGCCGTTGCGGTTGTGGTCGTCGCCGACGAGCAAATCAATTGTCATCCCTTCCACGAGCCGGAGTTCATCCACCGTTTCGAAGTCCGCGTGCTTGGGCTGGTAACCGAGTTGCGCATAGTCCAGCGTCAGCGTGCCGTTGGTGTCGCGCCAGTCGGTGATCGCCTGCGCGACATCGAGCGTCATGTTCGGCAGATAGGAAAGCGTGTTCGTGCCGGCGCGGTTCATGTTCAGTTTTGAGCCTTCATCAATCAGCCCGAAATACGGCTCGGACGCGGACGTTCCGGCGGGGTCGCGACCGATGATCCAAAATCGCGAGTCGCCCAGCGGCACGGCTTCGCAGGAAAATTCCGTGTTGTCCGGCACCGCGCCGTTCGTCGCCAGATTCGAGAGCACGGCGCCGACGTAACGCGCCGCGCCTTCGATGGCCTGCTCCGAGGCGAGGCCGCTGGCCCGGTTGTCGGAGGCGCGCAGTTCAAAGGTCATGGCGTGCGCGAAATAAAGCGCGATGCTCACCAGCCCGATGGCAATCCACAGCACCACAATGAGCACCGACGCGCGTTCGCGTCGGGCACCATTTGACACCCGTACGGTTTCTTCTCCCTCTCCCCCCCCAAAGGAGCTGCGGGCGAAGCCTCGGTGAAAACGGATTACCCCGGCCGGGGAGAGGAGGCCATTTGTTTCAAACTCAAATCCCCTCACCCCAACCCTCTCCCCGCTCGGTCTAGGAGAGGGAGTTGATTCGGCGTTGGCAAGAATGGCGCCTTGCGTTCGTCCGGGCCGCTCTCCCAATCGCGATGCTGAATTGCGAAGTTTCATTTCAGGTGTTTGTGCGCGACTGCGAATCGATCGGCACCAGCATTTCAATGGGTTGCAGCAGGGCGCCGCCGCCATTCCTGGCCGACATTTGAATCCGCACGCGGACGGCGGTCGGCAAATTGGTGTTCACCGAACTGGTGGACGTCGTATCCCATTCCTCGAACCACTGCGCGCCGTCGAAGCAGAGAAACTGCACGCTTTCGACACCGCCCAGCATCCACTGCTCCTCCGCGTCGGGCGTCGTGCCGCTCAATAAATTCCGGGTGACGGTTCGGATCAAGTCCTTGCCCACGGCGGAACTGGTGGCGGACTTTTTCAACCCGTACGTGACTCGCTGGATGTCGCCCCACGGCGCATCGGCGTCGGAACTCAGCGCGCCCGTGGCGGTGAACATTTCGGCATTCACGTTGTCAGCGAGGCCGAGGGTGGTCACGTTGCCGGCTTTGAAATCGCCGCACAAGCTCATCACGGCGTTTGGATTGGGCGTCACCGCGCATTGCAAATCACGGCGAATGGTCGCGAACGCCTGTTCGACCGGCGTCGCCTCGTCCACGGCGTTCGTGGCCGCCTCGCGCACCCGCAGCGCGCTGAAGAACACCGCATTGACCGCGATCAGCACAATGGCCGCGACGCCCACCGCCAGGATCATTTCAATCAGCGTAAACGCGGAATTTTGGACTGCGCCGGCAAAGCGCGGCGGCGACGGCGCTTTGGACGCGGACCATGGCCGGCCACGAAGCCCAAAGCGATGTCGCGCTTCGCTTGCCACCGCAGTCCAAATTATTTTGCAATCCGGCTTCATGTCATGGCTGCAAACCCAGACCGGTGTTGAGCGTTTGCGGATTGGCCAGCGTGCTCAGCTTCACCGAGTAATCGCGGCCCTGCGCGGAATATTTCACTTCCGCCGTGAGCAACTGCATCGTGTCCTGCGGCCAGTTCTCGCTGGTCAATGTCCAGCGAAAGTCCAGCGCGCCCTCGGTCACGGTTCCGCTTTGCGTGCCTTTATCCCAGTTCGTCGTGATCAGGCTCTCGTTCAAAATCCGGTCCGCCACGCGCGCGGCCACGCCCTTGCGCGCGGCGACCTCGCCCGCGAGGCTGGAAACGTGCAGCGCTTCCACCGCCACCGGAATCACGATGGCCAGAAACATCAGCGCGGCCAAAACTTCCGCGAGAGTGAAGGCTGATTCCTGGCAGCGCCGTTGCCTTGCGCGTTCGAATTTCCGCAAGGTCTTGGACTGCGCCAGCCCTCTGGCGCTCTGTGTCGCGTCACGATTCCAAAAGCGCCAGAGGGCTGGCGCAGTCCAAGACGCTACCGCGCCGGTCATCCCGCCTTCCGTTTCGGTCGCCGCGGCGCGTTGCCTATTTTTATTTGTCAGTGTCACGAACTTCATAACCCGTCCGGTTGCGCGACTCGATCAGCCAGAGAGAAAATCCGGCGTAATCCGTCAGCTTCAAAGTTTGCGGACTTTTTTCATCAACGGTTCCATCCGGCATGAACCGGATCGCGGGGAGACCGCGAACCAGGGGGGGCGCGGTCGCACCGAGATTTACAACGGCAATTTGCAACGTGCTGTCGAGCGGTAAATTTTCCGCCTTCGGATCGCCGTCCTTGCCCGTCGTTTCCGCTTCAAGTCCGTAAGAATTATTTTTCTCGTCCACCCAGAGCACCGTGGGCATGCCTTCCGAAACCGCGCGGCTCTGGCCGGCGTGCATGAGCGCGAACAACCGCCGCGCCTCGGAATCGAGCGCGCGTCCGCGAATGAAACTCGACATCGCCGGCACGACGAGCGACGTGACAATCACCAGCAGCGACAGCACGAGAATCAACTCGATCAGCGTGAACGCGCGGTTTTGGAGTGCGGCGGGAAGCGAAGCGCCACGCCGCTTTCGGAGGACGCACGGGTTCTCCAAAAGCGGTGTCGCCGCTGCGCTCTGCCACCGCACTCCATATCCGCGATTTCCAATTCGCACGTTCATCGTCAACACCGATCATTTCACCCAATTCCCAATGTCATCGTCCGTTCCTTCTTTGCCGTCCGGCCCCGTGGAAAGCAGGTCGTAGGAGCTTTGGTTGTGTTTACCGGGATAGTAATAAATGTAAGGATCACCCCACGGATCAATGGGAGCACTTTTGAGGTATGGCCCGTGCCAGTTGGTTGTACCGCTTGGCTGCTGCACCAATTCGACCAGACCATTGCTACCTTTTGGATAAGCGCCAGTGTCCAACTTGAATTGGTCGAGCGTGGACTTGATGCCGCCTTTGATGTCAGCTTGCGCCGCAGCAATCGCAGCAATCGGTGCTGGATGCGACCCGACAAGTCTCGACAAGATCGCACGAAGCAAAAGGAGACATGCCAGAACCGCCAGAATCGCCAGACAAAATGTAATTGCCGCTCGCACATGACCTCTTAATCATTTCACCCAATTGCCAATGTCGTCGTCCGTTCCTTCTTTCCCGTCGGGCCCGGTGGAAAGCAGGTCGTAGGAGCCTTGGTTGTGTTTGCCGGGATAGTAGTAAATGTAAGGATTGCTCCATGGATCCATCGGAAGCCTGGGCGGATCAAAATAGGGCCCGCGCCAGTTTTTGGCATTGCCCGGCTGCACGATCAGGTCCTGAAGACTCTTGGGGTAAAAGCCATTCTCGATTTCGTACCGATCGAGCGTGGATTTGATTCCGCCGTTGATATCCGCCTGGGCCGCGGTAATGCGCGCGCGCTCACCAGTTCCGGCAATTTTCGGGATGACCAGCGCCGCGAGGATGCCGATGATGGTGACGACCAGCAGCATTTCGACGAGTGTGAACGCGCGGCGCAGCCGGCGGGTTTGATTTGGGTTGGAGCAATTGAGTTTCATGGTTTTGTGAGTTGTTCAATTTATTTGATGTATTCGCTCATGGAGAGGACCGGCAGCAACATGCCGATGAAAATGATGCCGATGAAGCCGGCGATTAGAAAAAGCATCAGCGGCTCGGCGAAGGCGACGGCCGTTTTCAAATGGCGATCCAGATCCACTTCGGTCACGTTGGCGAGGCGGACGAGTTCCACGTCGAGCTTGCCGCTTTCTTCGGCCACGGAAATCATTTCGAGAGCGGAGCCGGGGAAAAGATTTTTGCAATCCGCCAGACTTTGACCCAGACGCCCGCCTTGTTGCACGCGTTCGATGGATCGCGCCACCGCGTCCACGAGAATCTGATTGCCGATGGATCGGCGCGCGACGTTCAGGCTATGCACCAGGGGCACGCCCGCGCCGAGCAGCGTGCCGAGCATCCGGCAAAAACGCGCCATCGCGAATTGCGCCGTCAACGTGCCGATCAGCGGCGCGCGCAGGAGAAAGCCTTCCCAGACGCGACGGCCTTTTTCAGAAGCAAACCAGGTGCGAATCAAAAATACAAACCCCACCAAACCCGCCCCGAGAAACAGTCCGTAGGAACGGACCGCATGGCTCGTCATGATGATCATTTGCGTGATCAACGGCAGCGAACCGTGGATGCTGTTGAAGACGTTTTGAAATTTCGGGATGAAAAAGACCAGCATTACTGTCAGCACGATGAGCGCGAGCACAAATAAAATGCACGGATACAACATCGCCGTCATGACTTTCGCTCTCAACTCCTTCTCGCGCGATTGAAACTCGGCGATCTGGGCGAGCACGACATCGAGAAATCCGCCGGCCTCGCCCGCCTCGACCATCGCGGTGTAAACACGCGGAAAAGTTTCCGGCGACTTGGCCATCGCGTCCGCCAGCGACATCCCGTCCACGACGAGGTCGTGGATTTCCTTCCACTTGGCCTTGGCGGCCGGCGCGCTGGTTTCCTTGTGGAGAATCACCATCGCGCGGCTCAACGGCACGCCCGCCGCGAGCAAACTTGAGAGCAGGCGCGTGAAATTTTCCAGTTCCTTCGAGGAAACTTTTTTGGATTCAAACTTGAAGGAAATATTTCCCAGGCCCGCCACACCCCCGGGCTGGGCCGAACCATTTTTTGAAGCGGCGCCGGCTTTCTCCGCCAGGTGGACCGGCCGCAAACCGAGCGTTTCCATCTGCCGCAGCGCGTCAGGCCGGCCGGGGGCTTCGAGCTTGCCCTCGGCAATGGCGCCGTTGGCTTGCAATGCTCTGTAGGAAAATGTGGGCATGCGTGATAATTAGAAAACATTCAACCTTCAACCTTCAACATCCAACGCCCAATGATGCCGAGGAACCCCTCATTGAATGTTCGGTGTTGAATGTTGAAGGTTGAATGTTTCGGATTTTTCATCTGGCCACCGCAACGCTGCCCGGCGTTTCCTCAACACCGTGCGGCGATTTATTTTTTGTCGTGAGGGCCACCTCCTTGGCAGTGGTCACACCTAAAACTTCTCCAACCGTGGTGATGCCCATGCGGACCAGGCGCCAACCGTCCTCGGCGAGCGTGCGCATTCCGCCGCGGCGGGCGGCATCGCGAATCTGATCCGTTGAGGCGCTTTTCAAAATCAACTGGCGGATTTCAGTGTCGGTGTCCATCCACTCAAAAATCGCGTGCCGGCCGTGAAAACCGGTGTGGCGGCATTCGCGGCAAGCGACCGAGCGGTAGATGGTCGCATTCGCGGGAATGCCGAGTTGCGCCTTGAGCGTTTGCGCGGTCGGCGAATCGTCCGGCACTTTGCAATGTTTGCAGAGCACGCGGACCAGGCGTTGCGCGAGCACGGCTTCCAGCGAAGAGGCGACGAGATACGGCTCGACGCCCATGTCCACGAGGCGGGTCACCGCGCCGGGCGCGTCGTTTGTGTGCAGGGTGGAAAAAACCAGATGGCCGGTGAGCGACGCCTGCACGGCGATCTGCGCGGTTTCCTGGTCGCGAATTTCACCGATCAGGACCACGTCGGGATCGTGGCGCAGAATCGAACGCAGACCGCGCGCGAACGTCAGCCCGGCTTTTTCGGAAACCTGGATCTGGTTGACGCCTTTGAGCTGGTATTCGACCGGGTCTTCAATGGTGATGATTTTGCGGGCGGCATCGTTGATGGTGTGCAGCGCGGTGTAGAGCGTGGAAGTTTTGCCGCTGCCCGTGGGGCCGGTGACCAGGATGATGCCGTGCGGCATTTGGAGCACGCGCTGGAAACATTCCGACTCGCGCTTGTCCATGCCGATTTCCTGCAAACCGAGGAGGGTGGCGTTTTGCCGCAGCAAACGCATCACCACCGCCTCGCCGTGCAGCATGGGAATCACGGAAACACGGATGTCCACTTCGGCGGCATCGAGACGAATCTTGATGCGGCCGTCCTGCGGCAGGCGCTTTTCCGCTATGTTGAGGTGGCTCAGGATTTTGACGCGCGAAACGATGGCGGGCTGAAAACGCTTGAGTTGCGCGGGCACGGAAACGTCCTGCAACTCGCCGTCAATGCGGTAGCGGATGCGAAATTCATCTTCGAAGGGTTCCAGATGGATGTCCGAGGCGCGCAGTTCGATGGCGTCCTTCAAAACCTGGTTGACGAAGCGGATGATGGACGCCTCGTCTTCGGCGGCTCCGTCGAGATTGTTGTCCTCGGCATTTTCGTCAACGACTTGAAACCCTTTTTCTTCGTCGAGCGTGCCGATGGTGTCGGCGCCCACGCCGAGGCGCTTTTTAATTTCACGCTGGATGGCTTCGCTGGAAGCGAGCACGGGCTTGAGGTTCAGGCCCGTCAGGGTTTTCAACGCGTCCAGCCCTTGCGTGGCGAAGAGACGGCTGGTGGCCACTTCGACCGTGCCGTTCATCCGCTTGAGAGGAAGCAATTCCTCCTTCAGCAACAACCGCGCGGGGAAAAGGGAGAGAAGCTGACGGTCCGGATCAACGTCCTCCAGCGTGGTGAACGTGAGGCCGTATTCACCCGCCAGCCAGCGGAGAACGTCTTCCTCGCTTTGCACCGGCGGCTGGGTGCCGGCCAGCGCCTGCGCGTCGGTGGAGGACAGTTGCCGGGCGGCAACCATGCGCTCGAGCAACTGTGCCAGCGGAGAATCGAGGATTACGTTTTCGCTCATGATCGGATCGTCAGCTTCCTGGTTATGAATTTGATTTCGTTACTGGATCAATCCGGACAAAGTGGCTTGCGCCTCCTGTTTCACGGAAAGTACTTTGCGAAGTTCGGCCTGGGCCGCTTCCAGCTTGGCTTGTTTGTCCTTGCGCGAAGTCTGCAATTTGGCGAGCGCGGCCTTGATCTGAGCAGAGGGCGCGTTGTCATCAACAGCTTTTTGCAAAGCTTCCGCTTCAGGGCTTGGAGTGCCAAAACCGCCACGACCGCCGCCGCCGCCACCGCCTCCGGGGCCGCCACCGCCGTTTCCGCCGCCTCGATTACGCCCAAATCCTCGCATCCTGTCTCCGATCATTTGCGTCTGAGCATCCACCACTTTTTTAACCAGCGGTTCTACGGCGCTCCAGTCGGTGTCGTTGGTGAAGCCAAGCTCCTCGCGGGCGTTATCCACCCGGCGCTGCTGCATTTGGGCGGGATCAAAGGTTCCGCCACCTCCGCCGAAGCCACCGCCACCACCACCGCCTTGGTTACGTCGGCGTCCGCCGCCGCCGTTTCCGCCGCCATTGTCTTGTTGCGCTTGCAGGCTGGCGACACACACACATAGCGTGGCGGCGACCCCACAGATTGTTAATATTTGTTTTACTTTCATCGAACGTTATCCTCTCGCAGTTTGTTTTTTGGTTGTTTGTTTAAGTTCTGCGAGTCTGCACACAAGTGCCACACGCAGGTAATGTGAAATGAAACCCTCGCAGGGACTGTGCCACTGCAAAAACATCGATTTCATTGATAAAACTGCCAATGCTGCTGCGCAAATGCTGCTCGGCGCGGGTGGATGCGCGCAGATTTTGCGCAGCTTTTCAACGAAGCCGCCTTTACCGCATCCTGCCGCGTGAAATCGGCAAATTGGTTCGCCGGAAACCCAAAATCGCTTCGGGATGGCGCACTGATAATTTGAAGTGGACTTTCGATATTTTGGCACTCAATGTTTTGTTTATGAACACAGCCAAAATACTGGCAAATAAATTTAGAGGAAACCACACCGTCCGGCATCTCTGCTTTTTGATAATGCTGGCGGGCTTGTCAGCATCCTGGTTGCCTGCGCAGACGAACGACTCGGTTACTGTTTTAAAGATCACCGCCGATCAGGTGGCCGCGAAGGTCAGCCCGAAGCTTTATGGATTGATGACGGAGGAGATCAATTATTCTTACGATGGCGGGCTTTACGCCGAACTGGTCCGCAACCGCACGTTCAAATGGAATCCTAGCAACGCCGTATATTGGCAACTGGTTCAGGACGGCGGCGGTGCGGGCTCAATGTCACTCGACACGAACCAGCCGCTCAACAGCGCGCTAACGACGAGCTTGAAGCTGGAGGTGAGCAAGGCCGGACGCAAAGAGCGCGTGGGCATCGCCAACGACGGCTTCTGGGGAATCCCCGTCAAACCGAAAACGAAATATCGGGCTTCGTTCTATGCGAAGGCTGACAAAGGATTCAGCGGGCCATTGACCGTTGAGATTGTCAGCAGCAACGGCGCAACTGTTTTTGCCAGCGCGCAAGTCCGTCGAATCGGTGGCGAGTGGAAAAAATACGAAGTTACTCTGACCACCGGAAAGGCCGCGCCCTCGAAGGAGAATCGTCTGGTCATCACCGCGAGCAAGCCCGGCACGATCTGGTTCAGTCTTGTTTCACTGTTTCCGCCGACCTTCAACGACCGGCCCAACGGCAATCGTCCGGACATCATGCAAATACTCGCCGACATGCATCCGGCCTTCCTGCGTTTCCCCGGCGGCAATTATGTTGAAGGAAACACTTTCGCCACGCGCTTTGATTGGAAGAAAACCATCGGTGACATTTCACAGCGGCCCGGACATCTGGACGATGGCTGGCGTTATTGGTCAACCGATGGCATGGGCTTGTTGGAATTTCTGGAATGGTGTGAGGATTTGAAAATGCAGCCGGTGCTCGCCGTCTATGCCGGCTATTCCATGCGGCAGGGAGCGGTGACAAATGAATTGGATTTCTGCGTGCAGGAAGCTCTCGACGAAATCGAATACGTAACCGGTGGCAGGAGCACGAAATGGGGCGGACAGCGCGCCAAGGATGGACATCCTGCGCCGCTCAAATTGGAGTTTGTTGAAATTGGCAACGAGGACAACCTCGGCACTGGTTGGAGGACCTACGATCTGCGCTTCGCGAAATTTTACGACGCCATTAAAGCCAAGTATCCGAATCTGAAAATCATTTCCACCGCACCAACGACCGATACTAGGCATATGGTGACGAGCCGCACGCCCGATGTGATTGATGATCATTTTTATCGCAATTCGATGCAGATGCAGTCCGACACGCATCATTACGACAATTATGATCGCAGCGGGCCGAAAATTTTTGTCGGCGAATGGGCCACGCGCGAAGGCCGTCCCACGCCGAACATGAACGCCGCTCTCGGCGACGCTGCGTGGATGACCGGCATGGAGCGCAATTCCGACATCGTCATCATGTCCTGCTACGCGCCCTTGTTCGTGAACGTGAACCCCGGCGGAATGCAATGGCCGACCGATTTGATCGGCTATGACGCACTCACCAGCTACGGTTCGCCGGCCTATTACGCGCAAAAAATGTTCAACCTGAATCACGGTGACGTGGTATTGCCGGTCGTTTCGGAAAACCTTCCGACGCGCGAATGGCAGCCGCCCGCAGGACGCGGCGGAGGACCGGCGCAAGCGCCGCGACAAGTGCCGACACTCTTCTTCAACGCGACGCGCGACAACAAGACCGGAACCGTTTTCTTGAAAGTCGTGAACAGCGCGGGCGCGGCGCAAAACGTGCGGGTGGAAATCAACGGAGCAGCCAACATTGCTTCCACAGGTGAAGCTGTCGTCATGAGCGCAAGCGCGCCGGAAGACACGAATTCAATTACAGAGCCGGCGAAGCTCGCGCCGGTCACCACGAAGGTGGACGGACTCGGCGCAAATTTCACGCGCACGTTTCCGCCTTATTCCATCACTGTTTTGCGGTTGAACAGCAAGTGAGACACAAGAAGGAGCCTGGTTGACCGTCTGGCTAAACGAGGGTAGTTTTGCAGCCATGAACATCGGCGTCTTATTCGAAAGAGTCACGGACAAGGACTTTCCGCCCGGCTACTTCTATGCTCACGTTCCAAGCCTTGGACTGACGACACACGGAGCCGGCATCGAAGGCGCGCGAGCGGCGGCTCTGGAATTGGTTCGAGCGTGGCTGGCCGAAAAGAGGACCAATAACGAACCTGTGCCCGCGTCCTCGGAGGTTCTCTTTTCAACTCTCGACATTCCCGAAGATGCCCTACAAGGCGCGTGAAGTGCTGGCCAAGCCGCAACGCGCGGGATTTGTGCTGAAACGGCAGTCCGGTTCCCACGTCGTTTTGCGCCATGCCGATGGCCGCCAAACTTACGTGGCCATGCACCCGGGAGACATGCCCACAGGAACTTTTCGGGCTATCCTGAGACAAGCCGGCCTGGCGGAAAATGAGTTTCGCGAGCTGTGAGCGACTCGACTGGCAGCCACAAGCTCCGGATGGCCCCGCCGGAATCGGCGGACGAAATCGCGCGCCGTTTGGAACGCGACATCATCACCACGAATCGCGAGCGCGAGTTTGGACTGGAACGGTCGCTCGCGCCGTTTCGCGTCGGTTCGGTGCGCTATCTCAACGCCGTGCCGCTGACGCGCGGACTGGAGGACGAAATCATTTTCGACGTGCCGTCCAAGCTGGCGGAAATGCTGCAACGCGACGAATTGGACGCCGCGCTCGTGAGCGTGACGGAAGTTTTGTTCAACGACCGTTACGACGTGCTGGACGGAATCGCCATCGCCTCGCTCGGTGAAGTCAAAAGCGTTTTGCTCGCGCACCGCCAACCGCTGGAGGAGGCCACGGAAATTTTCTGCGACACGGCGTCGCTCACCAGCGTTAATTTGCTGAAGGTCCTGCTGGCCGAGCGGGGGCTGAAGCCCGAGTTCAAGCCGCTCGCCAGCTATGACTTTGCCAAGCTGCCTGATTTCGCGCTGTTGATCGGCGATCCGGCGCTGGATTTTTTGCTCGGCCCGCACGAGCACGAGATTTTTGATCTGGGTGCGGCGTGGTTTGAACTGGCGAAGCTGCCGTTTGTGTATGCCGTTTGGGCGCTGCGCCGCGGCCTGGAGAATCGGGAGCTTCGACGCCACTTGCAGGACGCCAAGGATTTCGGCCATGACACGCTGGACCACATCATTCGCAGTCGAAAGGAATACACCGAGGATTTTCGCCGCGATTATCTCGGCTGGCACATTCATTACCATCTCGGCGCCGACGAAAAGCGCGGCCTGAAACAATTCATCGAACTGTTGCGCAAACACGACCTTGGCACCGTGTATGAACCTCGCTTTGTTTCGTAGGAGCCGACGTGAGGAGGCTCTAATCAAAAAACGGAAAGCGAAAAATCGGGAAGGCGGAAACGAGGCTGGCATCACGCGACGAACCAGATTTTTTCCGCTTTCCGCCTTCCCGCTTTCCGCTTTTTAAAATCTCGTCAGCTTTTCCAATTCCTGCACGCGTCGTTCAATCTGCGCACGTTTTGTTTTCGTGGTGGAATTCAACCCAAAACCTTCGCAACAGAATGACGCCGTCACGCTGCCATAAACCATCGCGCGACGTATGCTGTCATCAATTGAACCCTTGGCCGCCGCAAGATAACCCATCATGCCGCCGACGAACGAATCGCCCGCGCCGGTCGGGTCAACGACCTGGTGCAGCGGATACGCCGGGCAGATGAAAAATCCGCGCGGGCCGGACAGGATGGAACCGTGCGAACCTTTTTTGATGATGACGTATTTGGGCCCCATCTTGTGAATTTTCTGCAACGCGGAAAAAACGTTGTCTTCCTTCGTCAACTGATGCGCCTCGCTGTCGTTAAGCACAAAGCCGTCCAGGCGTGGAATCAATTTCAGCAAATCGGGCAGCGCGATGTTCAGCCACAGATCCATCGTGTCGGCCACGACGAACTTCGGGCGCTTCATCTGATCCAAAACGTGATGCTGCAACGCCGGCGCGATGTTCGCCAGCAGCACGAACTCCGACGCCTGATACGCCTTGGGCAGCGTGGGATTGAACGTCTCGAACACGCCGAGTTCGGTGAGCAACGTCCGGCGATTATTCATGTTCACCTCGTATTCCCCCGACCAATGAAACGTTTTGCCCGGCAAAATCTGCAATCCTTCGAGGTCAATTTTGTGCCGGCGATAAAGCTCGATGTATTTCTTCGGAAAATCCTTCCCGACCACGCCCACCAGTTTCACCGGGCCGAAAAAACTGGCCGCGACCGCCGCGTGGCTGGCCGAGCCGCCGAGCAGACGCGGGTTTTCGGCCTTGGGAGTTTTGATGGAATCCAACGCGGTCGAACCAACGATTAAAACGCTCATGCTAATTTAGTTTCGAGTTTTGGGTTTCGGGTTTTCTGTCGCAAAATTTGCATGCGAACGGTAGGCGATTGTCACGGCCTCGGCAAGCCTGCGTCAGTGGCGGCCA
>OCZU010001244.1_pt1 | contig 16958 bp, 13 predicted proteins | sample 1539001 | NCBI WGS metagenome assembly OCZU01 (sample SAMEA3539306, study PRJEB22396) | soil metagenome | biome: tundra; feature: field; material: soil | place: USA | collected 2010-05 | depth 0.15 m | reverse complement strand
GCCGAGGGCGCCGTCGAACCTGGCATTCACGGCAGCCCAGCTCCCAAGCCGGAGCGCCAGGCGGTCCTGGTCGGCTACGGGGTCAAACTAGGCTCCACCGTGCGGCGGGCAAGAAAGACCAAGGCCGCGACCCCGTCGCCCCAGCCACGGCCAACGTCCCAGCCGCGGGCGCCGCAGCAAGTTTCCCAGCCGCTGGTCCCGACGCCAACGTTCCAAGCGTCAGTGCCGCAGAGCCTGCCGTCGGCGACGCCGGCGCCAGCGCCAGTGCCGCAGAGCCTGCCGTCGGCGGCTGACCGGATCGCTGTCCTCGCCAAGCCCCCGGTCCGCAAGCTTGCGAAGGAACTCGGCGTGGACCTGGCCGAGCTCACCGGATCAGGTCCGGCCGGGTCCATCACCCGCGAGCAGGTCCAGGCCGCAGCCGCCGCCCAGGCCGACGGTCTGACCTCGACCGAAACGGCCGGGGTGTCGGCCGCTGGCATCGGCGCGGCAGCGCTGGCCAGGCTGGCGTCGTTGCCGCGCGAGGAGCGGATCGCAATCCGCGGAGTGCGCAAGCACACTGCCGCTGCCATGGTGGCGAGCGCGTTCACGGCACCGCATGTCACCGAGTTCCTGCAGATCGACATGACCGAGACCATGACGGCGACGGCGCGGCTCAGGAGCCTGCCTGAATTTGACGGCGTGCGGGTCTCGCCGCTGTTGCTGGTGGCCAAGGCCCTGCTGATCGCGGCTGCCAGGAACCCGATGATCAATTCGTCCTGGGATGAAGCGGCTCGGGAGATCGTGGTCCGGCACTATGTCAACCTCGGTATCGCGGCGGCGACCAACCGCGGCCTGGTCGTGCCCAGCGTGAAAGACGCCCACGCGCTGTCCCTGCCTGACCTGGCACGCGCGATCGGCGACCTGGCCGAGACGGCGCGGGCCGGCAAGTCCACCCCGGCTGACCTGCGCGGCGGCACCATCACGATCACCAACGTAGGGATCTTCGGCGTGGACACCGGGACTCCGATCATTACGCCGGGAGAGGCCGCGATCCTGGCGTTCGGGCAGATCAAGGATGCACCGTGGGTGCACGAGGGGCAGCTAGCTATCCGGAAGGTCTGCACGCTCGCGCTCTCGTTCGACCACCGGATCGTCGATGGCGACATCGGCTCGGCGGCGCTGCGGGAGGTCGGCGCCATGCTGTCCGACCCGCTGCGCATGCTCGCCTGGTCCTGACCAGCCGGACCGGCCATTGCTCAGCAGCTGGCCCCGGCACTGTCCGCCACTGCCAGGCGCTGTCCGCCACCGACCCGGCACTGCTCGCAACCGATCGGAGTGCTCATGATCAGGCACGTTGTGGTGTTCTCCTGGCTGCCCGAGGCAACCGGGGAGCAGAAACAGCACGCCGCGGCCGAAATCGCCACCCTTCCGCAGTTGATGGAAGGGCTGGTCAGCTACGAGTTCGGCGCCGACGCGCACCTGGCGCAGGGCAACGCCGATTTCGCGATCGTTGCTGACTTCGCCGATGCCAGCGCGTACGCGGCCTACCGGGATCATCCAGCGCATATCGACGTGATCACCCGTGCGGTCCGGCCGATCACCAGCCAGCGACTGGCCGTCCAGTTCGAGATCTGAGCCAGCAGGTGCCGTGAGGCCCAGCCTGGCAGCGTGCCCCGCCGTCAGTCCTGGTGCTGGCCGCGCGGTGTCCGCAGAGTCGACGACCACGATGGCATCAGCCGGCCCTCGACGAGGGGTTCGTCTCTGGGCTCATCCGATGCCAGATCGATGATCCGCACGCGGTAGCGCCGGTTACCGCCCGCACCGAGCGGAATGAGGACATGCTGCGCAAACGCGGCGAAGTCATAGGCGTCCTCGTAGTAGCCGGTCGCTGACAAGCGAGCCTTGCGGCAACGGCGCTCGCGCGGATGGTGGTATCCGTCCATCGTCAGGTGGATGGCCGGTCGGCCGAGGGCTGCGACCGGGTCCGTGATCTCGCGGACGAGCGTGGACTTGCCGGACGCGGTTACACCGTCGATCTCCACCCGGGTGGGGTGGCCAAGATCGGCTTGGCAGATAGTGGCCGCGATCTGGTCAATCACCGTTGCACGATCGGGCATGGTCAGCACGCCTCGACCGCAATGCACACCCCGAGCCCGATCAGCACGAGGCCGGTCACGCGGCCCAGCCATCGGCGCACACTCGGGCGGCTCAGCGCCGACCGCGTCCTCGACGGCGCGAGCACCGCAACCGAAGCTAGGTAGGAACTCGTCACCTCTGGCTGACGCCAGCTAAGCCGAAAGCAAGCCGGAACGCACGGCGAGCACGGCGTCGGAGTCACCGGTCGCCCTGATCAGGCGGCGGTGGCCGGAGGGCTGTGGATGCGCAGCGTGCGGGTCCGGTCGGGGCTGGTCGCGGCATAGCTGCCGTCGGCGTGCAGGACCAGGCTCCAGCCCCACCGGTGGATGACGATCAGATGATGGAATGTGCAGAAAAGCCACAAATTGCTCAGGGCAGTAGGGCCGCCTCGGCTGCGCGCGATGACGTGATGCACCTGACAGGCGGCCGGGGGCTGGCCGCAGCCGCCGGGCCAGGCGCAATGCCGGTCCCGGCGGATGACGGCGCGGCGCAGGTGCGGCGGGATGGTGTCGGTCGCGGCGCCGGTATCTAGCGGCAGGCTGATCGAGGCGGCGGGTCCGGTGAGCTGGCTGGTCCGGAGGTAGGCGGCCAGCCCGGCCGGGCCCGACAGCAGCGCGACGGCCTCGCGCAGTACTAGTTCCCGCGCCCAGGCCAGGCACCGCACGCCCGCGCCGTCTGCATCGTCTGGGTCTCCTGTGGGACACTGGTCGTAGTTCTGGCCGGCGCACATGCCCGGGCCGAGAACCAGGGCGGCGAGCCGATCCAGGACCTCGGGATCGACGTGACCGGACAGGACCGGGACGATCGTGGCGTCGCAGTCATCACCGGGTCCGGCAGCGGGCCAGGGCGTCGGCCCGTGCGGGACGGGATGACCCATGCGTCCGCTGTAGCCGTCGGGGCCGAAGGCGCCAGCGAGCTGGTCCAGGGTCATGTGCAGCTGGATCTGAGTGACCTGCCCGGCACGATCCGGCAAGCACCCCGAAGCCAGCAGCCGTCGGCAGCGCTGGCATGCCAATTGCATCGTGATCTGCGTCACATAGTTGCCCGGCGTACCAAGCCCTAGCCGCCGTCCTCCTGCCCATGCGTGGCCTGGTCCTGCCAATACTGCTGCAGCATCGCCACAGCCTGCTCCTGGCTCAGCCCGCTCAGCTCGGCTCCGGTCAGCCCCAGGTACTGCTGAAGACCGCGTGCCACACTCGGGCTCAGTGGTCGGATCGGCTCCGGCTCAGGCCGCCCCGCGAGGCCTCGGCCATCGGTTCCCCTCTTCGGCAGCTCGCCACTGTCCACACACGCCCAGAACTCATCCGCGGTGACCTTCAGCTGCTCGGCCAGGATGTTGCGCCACTGCTTAGGGTCATCAATCGTGGTGCCGTCAATAGGGTTCGAGCACCTGCACCGCAGCACCACGCCGCTGGCCGTGGCTAGCTCAAATGTCGGATGATGCGTGCTCGGCACCTGCTCCCAGCCCTCGCGGGTCCAGAACCGGCGCAGGTCAAGGCGCGTTGGCACCCGGCGCGCTGACATCGGCTAGAGGGAGGCGAGCCAGTCGTGCAGCTCCTCATCGGTACTCAGGTCGGTGAGCATCACCAGGCCCCAGTTCTCCCGGTGATTCGATGCCGCTTTCAGGCGGGTGTGCCAGGCGAGGGAGTAATCGCGCAGATCGGTCACCAGGTCGTCCAGCGCCCCGTCCAGATCAGCGCCCTCGCCGCTGATCGGCAGACCCGGCAGCGAGACATAGCAGCCGGACCCAGAGAAACTAACCTCGGGCTGAAGTGCGATGAGCACGGACAGGCCCCGCCGCATCGGCTCGCGGCTGAAGGTCCCGCCGTCGCGGGCCGTAGCTGACAGCACGTCCTGAAAGCCTGCCTCGACAGCGGCCCCATCCACTTCCTGCACGCTCATTCCGGTTCCCTTTCTCTCCCATCAGTATGCCTGCTGGAGCTTGCCGGTGGCTGCGCCTCTAGCCAGCCAAGCGCCTCCTGCGCCATCGCCACCGCCTCGGCAGCCGACGACGGCACAGGCCACGCCCGGAACCGCGCTCCGCGGAACCGTGCGACAGCCCCGGCACGGGCAGCTGATCAGGACCGCACACGACGCGACCTCCTCACGGCACGAATACTGCGGAACTGCTGCGGCGGATACCGCCAGCCGAGCACCTGTGCGATCGGAGGGCCGGTCACCGGGGCGGGACTCCCCAACGGGAGTTCATCTTCACCAAATTCACGCTGGCTACGACAGCCCCGCAACGCCATCTCTCTAGAACATCTATTCGTATCCTAATACCAGCCACCGACAATCACCGGCACTACGCACGGCGCCGTCTGGCCGGCTTACCACTCATGCCTGTCCTCGACGGCCAGCCGCCCGGCCTAGCCCCGGTCTACCTTGGCCGGTAGCGTCGTGCAGGAAGATCGACTCGGGCGAGTGTGAGGACGGGTATTTGGCCGCAGTTCCGCTGAAAGCCTCCGATCAGGCACGTTTGCAGCGGGTGCTAGACGGTCTGGTGCGTCGCGGTGCACCAGGAGCACTGGCCAGGTTTCAGGATAGGGACCAGATGTGGGCCGGATCCAGCGGGGTGGCGGAGCCGGGCAAGTCGGCTCGGGTCGCGCCCGATGGATGGTTCCGCATCGCAAGGCTGATCAAAGGCGCTGACGGCCACGCTGGTGCTGCAACTGGTCGGCGGAGACATCATCCGCCTCGGTGACACCGTGCAGGACTGGCTGCCCGGCCAGGTTCCTGGCAGCAGCGAGATCACCGTTCGCCACTTGCTCGGCCACACCAGCGGGCTCCGCGACTATACAGACGACCTGTCCGATGCCGCTGTCGTGCTGCGAGATCGGCTCGTACGGCGGAGCCCGGACGAACTGGTCGCCAGCGCCGTCTGCCGAGCACCGTTGTTCGCGCCGGGCACGTCGCGGTCCTCTTGCAACACCGGCTACATCCTGCTCGGCATGATCATCGAGCGAGCGGCTGGCGACTCCTACGGTGCCGCGAGCCCTGGGATCGACGCCGGGCTTGGCATCGGCCGGGCACTACTGCCGGACGGCATCGCCATGTGGGGCAGCACCGGAGGGTTCTTTGGCTTCCGCACCTGGTCATCCCATAACAGCGTCCGCCGACCGTCAGCTCACCGTCTCCGCGACCACCGCCCGCGGCCCGTGGCCGTCCACCCCCGACCTCCCGCGGACGTCTTCTGCCCGCAACCCGGCCCGCTCCGCCCGGCGACCCTAGCAGCCGGCTCAGAAAGCTTCCTCGGGTAGTTCCATCAGATCAAGCGAGGTCGTCTGGACGATCTCGCGGTCGGCGGACAGGCGCGGCAGCACGGCCTCGGCGAAGAACCGGGCCGCTGAGATCTTCCCGCGGTAGAACGCGCTGTCGCCGGACGATCCCCCAGTGCCGGAAACAGCCGCGCCGGAAACAGCCGCGGCCAGGGCGTCCAGCGCCAGCGTCGCGACCTCGGCTTGCCGGACCAGAAGCCATCCGATGACCAGGTCACCGAGCGCCATCAGCAGCCTGGTCGTGTGCAGGCCGACCCGGTTGACCTCGGCCGGCTGCTCAGCGCCCGCAGCCAGGTATCCGTGCAGAGCCGTGACCATCGCATCGATGTCGTCAGCCGCCCTGGCCAGTGCGGCGCGTTCGGTCTTCAGCCTGCCGTTGCCAGCCTCTGCCGATGCGGTCTTCCTGACCTCGCTGATCAGGTATCGCAGCGCCGCGCCCTGGTCCCTGACGATCTTGCGGAAGTACAGGTCCATGCCCTGGATCGCCGTCGTGCCCTCGTACAGGCTGTCAATCTTGGCGTCCCTGAGGTACTGCTCGATCGGGTAGTCCTGCAGGTAACCTGACCCGCCGAAGGTCTGCAGCGACAGGGTCAGCATCTCAAATGCCCGCTCCGAGCCGACTCCCTTGACCAGCGGAAGCAGCAGATCATTCACCGCGGATGCGAGCTGGTCGCTCGTGCCGGCGGCCTGCGCGATCTGCGCGGCGTCCTGGAAGGTGGCGGTGTACAGAACCAGCGCCCGCATCCCCTCGGCGTACGCCTTTTGCAGCATCAGGATCCGCCGGACGTCTGGGTGGTGCATGATCGTGACGCGCGGCGCCGTCTTGTCCGTGAGCCTGCTCAGCTCGCCGCCCTGTACCCGGGTCTTGGCGTACTCCAGCGCGTTCAGGTAGCCGGTCGACAGCGTCGCGATTGCCTTCGTCCCGACCAGCATCCGCGCATACTCGATGATCTTGAACATCTGCCTGATGCCATCGTGCGAGCCGCCCACCAAAGTGCCGATCGCCGGATGCTCGGCACCGAAGGTGAGTTCGCAGGTGGCTGAGACCTTCAGCCCCATCTTGTGCTCGACATTGGTCGCGTAGACGCCGTTGCGCTCGCCGAGGTTGCCGTCAGGGCCGACCAGGTACTTGGGTACCAGGAACATCGACAGTCCCTTGGTCCCCGGGCCGGCCCCTTCTGGCCTGGCCAGCACCATGTGGAAGATGTTCTCCGCCAGGTCGTGCTCGCCGCTCGTAATGAACCGCTTGACGCCCTCGATATGCCAGGTCCCGTCGGGCTGCTGGATCGCCTTGGTCCGGCCCGCGCCTACGTCTGACCCGGCATCGGCCTCGGTCAGCACCATCGTCGCTGTCCACTTGCGCTCGACTGCGAACTCCGCGAACCGCCGCTGCTGCGGCGTGCCCAACTCCCACAGCGCCTTGGCGGTCGACGCACCGCTGGCATACATCCAGACCGCCGGGTTGGCACCCAGGATCAGCTCGGCCACCGCCCAGCACAGCGAGCGTGGCGCCGCGCTGCCGCCGAGCTCGGCCGGCAGCTCAAGCCGGAACCACTCGGCGTCGACGAAGGCATGAAAGGACCTGGCGAACGCGTCCGGCATCCGGACCGAATGGGTAGCCGGATCGAACACTGGCGGGTTCCGGTCACCGTCGGCGAAGGACTCGGCGATCGGGCCGGTGGCCAGCCGGTCGACCTCATCAAGCATGCCCCGTGCCAGCTCTTCGTCCAGGTCCTCGTGCGGGGCGGAGCCCAGCACGTCCTGCCTGTTCAGCAGCTCGAACAGGTTGAACTCGATGTCGCGCAAGTTGCTCTTGAAGTGCGTCATGCCCATCTCCCGCCGACGTCAGGACCGTCCGTTACCCGTCAGTAACTTGAGTATACTACCGGCCAGTAACTACGGGAAGTGGCGACATCAACGCAGGCGGCCGCCTGCTACAAGATGCGGCGGCCTGCTACAAGATCAAGATGCGGCGGCGCGCTACAGGATATTGATCGCCCGCGCGATCACCAGCGCGCCCAGCGCGAGTGACACCGCCGACTGAACCATCATCGTCATCTTGGCCCACCGGGCCATCGGCAGGACATCGGTCGGGCTGAACGCGGTGGCGTTGGTGAAGGACAGGTACAGGTAGTCGACGAAACGCGGTCCCCAGCCATTCGGGGTCAGCTCAGGCGCGGTCATCTGCGTGAACAGCAGGTCTGGATAGGGCGAGGTACCCGCCAGCCGGTTCACCGGCCCGCCGCGGTCGAACTCCCAGTACCACAGTGCGAACGCGATCACATTGGTGCCCCAGATCGCCGCACCGGAGAGCAACAGGTGGATCGCGGCGTTCTGCCCGCTGACGCTCGCCGCGTTGGACACGATCGCCTTAATCAGCAGTACGGCCGACGCGGCGTTGGCTGCGGTGATCAGCACGATCAGCGCGATGCTCGCCGTCCGGATCGGGCGCGACATCCGCTCGATTCGCACCGGATTGGCGGCAAACAAACCGATCAGGAGCGCGCCTTCCAGGGCGAACAGCAGATAGTGCAGGTACGCGGGCCGCAAGACGAACTGCGACGGCAGCAGGCGCTGAAACACGATCGCGACGATGACGGCGGCCGACACCGGCCACCGGGGCTCGGGCCGGTCCTGGTGATGAAGCCTGCTGACGCCCGCCGACTGCAGCGTCTTGGCGGCCTGGTCGAGCACGTGCAGCATCTCGTTCCGCCACAGCAGGTCAGATTGCCCCTCCGGCCGGAGGTGGCCGAGCAGGTGGCCGCGATGATGCTCCTGCTGCGCCGCACCATCGCCACCCTGATCGGGCGCCAGGTGGTCGACATGCTCCGCGTGCTCGGCGAACTCCGCGAACTCGGCATGTTCGGCGAACTCCGCAAACTCCGCATGCTCCGCGTACTCGACCTGACCGGCCCCGGCCCCGTCGGCACCGCCGTGCTTGGCGTCCCCGTACTCGGCACCGCCATGTTCGGCGTCGCCGTGCCCTGCTGCGCGCTCACCTGCTTGTTCCGGCTCGCTCATAGCCTCATTGTGGTGGCTGGCCATTCCGTGCGGCTGGATCCAGCTCTAAAGTGTCGGCATCGGCATGATTTGGTCCCGGCCTGCGAGGTGAACGATGACGCTTGGCCTGACCCCGGAACATCAGGAACTGGCTACGGCCGTGCGCGGCTGGGCGCGGCGACACAGCCCGGCTGAAGTCGTGCGGTCGGCCGCTGACGGACCTGACGGCAGTGCCGGACGGTACCACAGTGAGCTCGTTCCTGGCCTGGCTGAGCTGGGCATGTTCGGGCTGCACCTGGCCGAGGCCGACGGCGGTCAGGGCTACGGTCTGCCTGAACTGGCGGTAGCACTGGAGGAGCTCGGCAGGGCGCTGCTCCCTGGCGCCTTCCTGCCGACAGTGCTAGCCAGTGCGGTCCTGTCCGAAGCCGAACGTGACAGCGCCAGGACCGGCCAGATCGCGAAGCTGCTGGCAAGCCTCGCTGATGGCTCAAGAACGGGCGCAGTGTCGCTGGCGGGGGGCCTGACCAGCAGCTCAGCCGAGCGAGGCGGCCTGATCGTCAGCGGCGAATCAGCGCCTGTCCTCGGCGGGCCGCTGGCCGACGTGATCATCGCCAGCGTGCACCATCCAGGCGGCGAGACCTGGGTCATCATGGACTCGGCTGACCTGCGGGTGACGCCCCTGGACAGCCTGGATCTCGTCAGGCCGCTTGCAATCGTTCGAGCGGACGCCGTCCTGGTTCCGGCCGAGCGGATCCTGGCCGGGCTGGAGCGCGTCACGGTGACCAGCCTGGCCGCCATCCTGTTCGGTGCCGAGGCATGCGGGGTCGCCGGCTGGGCCGTCGAGACCGCCACCAGCTACGCCAAGGTGCGCCAGCAGTTCGGGCGGCCGATCGGACAGTTCCAGGCTGTGAAGCACCGTTGCGCCCGGATGCTGACCCTTACCGAGCAGGCGGCAGCAGTGGTCTGGGACGCAGCCAGGACCGAGCCCGGCGAGGAGCGAGAGTTCGCCGCGAGTGTCGCCGCGGTTGTCGCGGTCGATGCGGCCATGGACGCGGCCCACGAGTGCATCCAGACGCTGGGCGGCATCGGCTACACCTGGGAACATGATGCCCACCTCTACTACCGGCGGGCGATGTCCCTGCGCGCTCTGCTCGGCTCGTCAGCGAGCTGGCAAGAGCAGGTAGCGAAACTGGCCATGGCGGGCTCCGGTCAGAGCGTCCTGGTCGAGCTGCCGGACGGGGACGCGGAGTTCCGCGCCGAGGTTAGCGCTGAACTTGCCGAGATCGGTGCGCTGACTGGCACGGAGCAGCTGCGCGCGCTGGCTGCCGGCGGCTGGGTGGCCCCGCATCTGCCCAGGCCATGGGGCCGCGCCGCTACCCCGCTGGAGCAGCTCGTGATCGAGGCCGAGATGCGCACGGCTGGCGTGCGGGCGCCGAACCTCGCAATCGGCGCCTGGGTGGTCCCTGCTCTGATCCAGTACGGCACGCCCGAGCAGCAGCAGCGGTTCCTCCCGGCGACGCTGCGCACCGACTATCTGTGGTGTCAGCTGTTCAGCGAGCCGGGCGCCGGATCTGATCTGGCCGGGCTCAGTACCAGGGCGGAGCGGGTCGACGGCGGCTGGCGGATCACCGGTCAGAAGATCTGGACCTCGCTGGCCCGCGAGGCGGCCTGGGCGATCTGCATCGCCAGGACCGATCCTTCGGCGCCCAGGCACGACGGGATCAGCTACTTCCTGGTGGACATGCACTCGACGGGCATCGAGGTCCGCCCGCTGCGCGAGATGACCGGCGACGCGTCGTTCAACCAGGTCTACCTGGATAGCGTGTTCGTCCCCGACGACTGTCTCGTCGGCAAAGTCAATGGCGGCTGGCGGATCGCCAGGACGACGCTGGCCAACGAGCGGGTCTCGTTGTCGCAGTCCTGGGCATCTGGTTCCGGTGTCCCCGAACTGCTTAAGGTGGCCAGAGCGGCCGGCCAGGCACCGGCTCGCGACGTCGGCAAGTGTGTCTGCGAGGGCCGGGCGATCGATCTGCTCGGGCTCCGCGTCACCCTCAAGCGGCTCTCCGGCACCGATCCCGGCGCGACCGGCAGTGTGCGCAAGCTGCTCGGCATGCGGCACGCTCAGCAGGTCTCCGAGCTCTGCTGGGCGATGTCCGGTGGCAGCGGCGCGCTCGCTGCCGCTTTCGGCCCGGCGGTCGGCCCGGACGGCCTGCCGGACGGGGCCCACTGGGCGAGGCAGGTCCTGGTTTCCAGGGCGCTCACCATCGGCGGCGGCACCACCGACATCCAGCTCAACATCATCGCTGAGCGCATCCTCGGCCTGCCCCGCGATCCTGAGCCGCCCGCGGCATGAGTCGAGCGGACAGCCGGGCTCGATCAGGCAGATACGGAGGAAAGCGAGGACACTAGAACTGCTACCAGGAAGGATTTAGTAGGAAGCGTCCTCATAGCCTCCGTCGTCAGGCTAGCAGGCTTACAGGGGGATCAGCTCGGCCAGTTGACTCGGCGTGTACACGACGGAATCCGCCGTGAGTCCATCCGGGGACTGCAGTCCGAGGTAAGTCACCGGGCCGCCCGGCAGCGGTCCGCCGTCGTCCATGGTGACGGCTGTCGCCTTAGCACGCAGAAGATCGACAAGGTAGGACACCCGCAGGTAGTCGCGTCCGATGATGCTGCTCAGCAGAAGCCGGGTTGTGAGCCGGTTCTCTTCCACCCGGTTGAAACTCGGGTATCCCCTGAGGTACAGGTGCAACCACTTCGCGCGCCACCGGCCGTCGTCACCGCGCATGAAGACCACCGGCAGTGCGATTCGCCCGGCGCCGCGCAGATCCGACTTCATCCGGACCGTCCGCGGCTCGAACGGTGCTCCGTCCTGCCCAGCGGCGAGGAGCATGAACCCGAAGAACGCCTCCTCGGCCTCATCGAAGCCCTCGCCGGAGTACACGAGGACCTGCGGGATGATCAGTCGTCTGGTAATGACACTCAGGTTCAGCTCGATGAACTCCGACGCACCGTCCGGGGCTTGGACGATGTCACCGGAGTGCACGCCACCGATCGTGCTGAGCGACGTCCACGAGACCCATAGCGGGGATCCGAGGCTGGCGTCGAGCAGCAGCGCGGACAGGTCGTAGTCCGTCCGCTCGCAGCGCTGCCGCCAGTGAATGAAGAACCGCAGCAGATCGCCGTCGACGGTGGTCACCGAACCCCGTGGCAGCACACCGAGTCCTGGCGCCGCTGCCTTGTCCGACAACGGCAGCGCCACCCCCAGCATCTCCGGGTCCACCACCAGGTGACCAGGGGCCGTCAGCCGGCTCGCGATTTCCGTGTCCAGAACCGCGAGCAACTGGTCCACCAGTTCGTGCGGAAGCGCCGGGCGGCCGTCAGCGGCGACCCAGGCCCGGCCGCTCCGGTTCGCGAATATCCGGCCGACCTCGGTGCGGACCAGGCGATTCTGCAGATGCTCTCGGACCGAAAGCAGAACCCGGCCGGACACCTGCCCGGCAACGCCGCGCACCGTGTCCAGGATGACGCGCTCGTCACTGGCCGATCTCGACAGGCGCGCGAACCGGTCAACGGACCGCAGCAGCAGTCCCGGCGCAGAAGCTAGCAATGTGACCGCGCCGGTCAGATCGCGACCGCCGATCGCCGCCTCGACCCGGCTGCTGAACGAGGCCGCGGGCCGGTCACCCCGCGCCACTGCGAACACCTCCTGAGCGCGCGGCCACTGCGGATGCTCATGCGGATGCAGTCGCTCCCCCAGTCGCTTCCACTGCTCCCGGTATTTGCCGACATCCCCAAGCTTCGCCGGACTCGCCGATACCACCGCGTCGAGTGCGGCCAGCAGGACGCGCCGCTCCGGCCGGCGGAATGACCGGAACCGGGTCGGCTCCTGCAGGGTCACGTCACCGCCCGACGCGGCGCAGGCCAGCCGCAGCACGTCGGTGACGGTGTCCACCAGCAGCGGCGCCTGGTGACCGAGCCGAACCTGGTTGATGACGGCTCGGTTCTCCCGCACCGTGATCGCCTCGGGCTGCGGACCAGCTACGCAGTGCTGAGCGAGCACGGTCAGATCCGCAAGGTCCTCCTCGCTCAGCGGGATCCGGCTTCCGGCCGTGGCAAGGTAGAGCGCCCGCACCTCATCCTCAAGCGGGGCGCCCAGATGCAGCACGGTGACCCGGTCGCCGGCGGCCGGGATCAGTGCCTCGTGCGCGGCCAGCATCTCGTCATAGCTGTGCTGGTACCGGCCATATGCCGGCAGGCTCAGCAGGTTCAGGACCTGCTGGCCACCGGGCAGGCTGACGACCTCGATCCGGTCAGCGGCGACCGGGTCGAGCAGTGCCTCGCGAAGACACTGGACCCAGAACTCCATCGTGTCCGGCACGCCGGACGGGAAATCCTTGAAATAGGTGTTGTGCCGCACGTGGTCACCGGCCAGTTGCCGGACCACCGCGAGCACCCGCACCGCCAGGTCGATCACCACGTCGGCCGGGCGACCGGATAGGTGCGCCAGCAGGTCTCCTGACGCCTTGAAACCGGCCGACATCAGCGCCGCGTCGAACTGCCGTGCTGCCACCGCGCCATCCCCAGCCGGGCCCGGCTGTGCGGGTATGCGCGCAGTCTTCCGGATCACCAGTGCTTCCAGCGCAACGCCCATGCCTGCCGATCCCTTACTCGTCATGCCTGTGCCTCAGCTCCCGTTGTTCTCCGCAGCAGAAAGCACCGTACATCGGCTTGCTCGGCCGGACTCGAACCGGCACATACTCTCTCAGGATGCGCCGCCCGTGTCGCGGCCTGGTGCGCCAGCCACCCGGTGTGCATGCCGATCCTGGTCACGGGGAATCCGTGGCGCACCTCGGCCGCCCACCAGCCCGTCCGGTGACGAGCTCTCGCCTGACGGCGCGCTGGCGGGGTCAGGGTGCGCGGCGCAATCCGCCGCTGCGCCGCCGCCAGGTGCTCGGCCTGCGACCGGCGGTAGTCATCACGGGCACGGGTGACAGCGCCGCGCATCATGTAGCCGATGGCCATCAGGACGACCACGCCGAGAAACGGGTCCATGTCAGCCTCCGTGGCCGATGGTGCGGACACTGGTCACGCCTGAACGGATGCCGGGGACGATGCTGTTCAGCGCCGGGATCCCAGACACGCCCGCCAGCAGCAGAGCGAGCGCGACGCCGGCCCAGCCGGTTCGCTTGGACGCCGAGTGCTTCGGCCACAGGTCATGGACGAAGATCACGCCCACGATGACGGTCAGGATCGTGCCGCCGATCGCTACCTGGAACGCCCACCCGGTGCGACGAGAGCACCTGCTGAATGGCCAGGATGCTCGGCTCCTACCGGGTACTGATCAGGGACCGGCGGTCTGAGTCAAGGTCGATCGCTGGATCTGAGGGTGGCATGCGGTGGCGCAAGCGGGTGGAGCAGCGGCAGGTAGCACGGGAGATCACCGAGGGGCAGCAACTCCGCAGCGTGAGCACTGAGCCGACCCGGCCAGATTCGAACTGGCAGCCGTTTCCTTAGGAGGGAACCGCACGTCCGTCGTGCTGCGAGCCGATCGAGACACAGCGGGAGTCGAACCCGACCGGCCGCTTTGCAGGCGGCCTCTCGCCCGGCGAATCCTGTGCCATGGCGCTTCCAGCAGGACTCGAACCTGCGATTTCCAGCTTCGGTGGCTGGCGTCTTGTCCACTGGACCATGGAAGCAACGTGCCGAGTGATGGATTCGAACCACCGTGTGGGATACCCGGTTTACAGCCGGGCGCGATAGACCGCTCTGCCAACTCGGCGGGGAGGATGGCGGGACTCGAACCCAGCTTGGACCGGGTTCACAACCCGGCGCTTCGACCCTTCGGCATCATCCTCAGTAGACCGTGCAGGACTCGAACCTGCGGCTTCCGCGGTGTGGGCGCGGCGCTCTTCCGTCTGAGCTAACAGTCCGTGCTCCCAGGAGGACTCGAACCTCCAACAGCAGGTTCGTAGCCTGCCGTGATATCCGTTTCACCATGAGAGCTTCGTACCCGCCGGACGTGCTGACCGTCCGGCCTCTCCCGCGTCAGGGGAGCGCTCTGCCGCTGAGCTAAGCGGGCGTGGCGGGACCGACCGGGCTTGAACCGGCGACCTCCGGGTTGACGGCCCGGCGCTCTGACCAACTGAGCTACGACCCCATGGCTCTCGCGGGAGGATTCGAACCTCCGTAACGGGATTAACAGTCCCGAGTCCTGCCGCTGGACGACACGAGATTGGTTGCGGAGCTGGGATTTGAACCCAGATTGTTTCAGGTTATGAGCCTGATGCCATGCCGAGTTAGGCGACTCCGCCGTACCCCCACAGGGACTCGAACCCTGTTTACGGGCTTGAAAGGCCCGCTTCCGACCTATAGAAGATGGGGGCGTGGTGATCCATGCCGGATTCGAACCGGCGCCCTCCTGGCTGAGAACCAGGCGTTCTTACCGCTGAACTAATGGACCGTGCGTCGTGCAGGACTCGAACCTGCGGTCGTCCGCTTAGAAGGCGGCTGCGCTATCCGCTGCGCCAACGACGCTCAGTGCCGCGTGAAGGAGTCGAACCCTCATACCGTCGCTTAAAAGGCGTGGAGCTTACCATTAACCGAACGCGGCGTAGGCCGGGCGGGAATCGAACCCTGCGACTTCCGGCTTATAAGACCGGACCTCTGACCACTGAGTTACCGGCCCAGTAGGGCACCTGCGGATCGAACGCAGCTCTATCGACTTATCAGGTCGATGCCAGCAACCAGCTAGCCTGCACCCCTCGCGCGGAAGACAGAGGTCTCGATCCCCAGCGGTCGCCCGCCCACCTGTTTTCGAAACAGGGACCGCGCCCCGGCGGCTTTATCTTCCCTGGCGGATGACGGCGGAACCGACCCCCAGCGCTTGCGCGCCCATCCGGGTTCAAGCCGGAGGCTGCCGCCCGGCAGCTTCATCATCCACGGCGGACGACAGAGAACTCGAATCCCATACGGTTGCCCGTACCGCCCGGTTTCCGGCCGGGGGCCAGCGGCCCGCTGGCTTTATCGTCCATGAGCGGAGAGCGGAGCAGTCGAAGCCCACGCCGTGAAGCGCGCTCTCGTTAGCAGCGAGGCCCGGCGCCCCGGCCGGTTCACTCTCCAGCGTGCCGTACCGCGGATTCGAACCGCGAACCTCTTCCTTCTGAGGGAAGCGCCTCTGCCAGTTGGGCTAGAACGACATGAGAGTGACCGACCGGATTCGAACCGGCGCTCTAACCTTGGCAAGGTCAGGTGCTAACCGCTGACACTACGGTCACATGGAGCCTGCCCGGGGGATCGAACCCCGACTGCCTGCCTACCAAGCAGGCGTGCTGCCGTTATCACTAAGCAGGCATCGCTGGCCGGGCTGGAATCGAACCAGCGTCGTCCCGTGATTCAAAGTCACGTCGCCCCTGCCGACAGAGCAACCGGCCATCAAAGAGCCCGCTACAGGTCTCGAACCCGTCGCCTGCCCCTTACAAGGGGGCCGCTCTAGCCAGATGAGCTAAGCGGGCGAAGTGTCCCCGGTGCGATTCGAACGCACACTGCCCAGCGCCTCATGCTGGTGCCTCCTGCCGTTGGGCTACGAGGACATGGGGCCTCTGAGCGGTCTCGAACCGCTTGCCTGCGCTTTACGAGAGCGCCGCTCTGCCGGATGAGCTACAGAGGCGAAGCTGCCGGACAAGGACTCGAACCTCGATTCACGGCTTCAGGGGCCGCTGTCCTGCCATTAGACGATCCGGCATCAAACCGGTATCGCTCGGCGCCAGCCGAACGTCCGGGCCGTCCTGCGCCTATGGTCATTTGCGCAGACGACTTCACACTTCTCGATCTCCCTCAGGACAGCATCCCAGCCGTAACCAGCGGCCACCAGAGAACTGACATTGTCGATCTTGACCCTTTGGTGATCGAAATCCAGAACCACGATGTCTGTCTCACCGCAGTCCACGCAAGGGTGCTCGCGCAAGTAGGCGTATACACGCTCCCTGGAATCGTCCCTGCGCTGCGTTCTGGCTTCGGCGCGACCCGCATTGAACCGGTCCTTGGTCTCAACGTAATGTGCGGCGTTGTAGATCTTCTTGCACGCCTTGCACATGCTGTTGCGGCCGTCTGGCCTGCCCTGGTTAACCGGGAAGCCGTCAAGCGGCTTGACCTGCTCACATGAATAACACCGCTTGGTCTGCGTCTCCATTTTAAGAGTCTAGCAGTCTCAGAGTCATGGTCCACTCGTACAGGCGGGGAGAGTCGAACTCCCAATCGGCCAGGTTTGAGCTGGTCAGGTATGCCAGTTTCCGTCACGCCTGCGTGCGCCGCCAGGGAATCGAACCCCGCTCACCGGGGTAAGAGCCCGGTACATCTGCCGCAATGCTTGCAGCGCATGGAGCCCCACCCCGGAATTGAACCGAGATTCCCTGCTTGGAAGGCAGGCACACTAGCCGTTGTGTTAGTAGGGCAACGTGACTCCCGCTGGGATCGAACCAGCCCGCTCCGGGCTTCAACCGGGTGCTCTGCCATCTGAGCTAGAGAGCCGTGGTCGGGCTGGCGGGACTTGAACCCGCGATTTCC
>OCZU010001240.1_pt1 | contig 17015 bp, 11 predicted proteins | sample 1539001 | NCBI WGS metagenome assembly OCZU01 (sample SAMEA3539306, study PRJEB22396) | soil metagenome | biome: tundra; feature: field; material: soil | place: USA | collected 2010-05 | depth 0.15 m | reverse complement strand
ATGGCGCTCACTTCTGGCACGAAACTCGGCCCCTACGAAATCCAGTCTCCGCTGGGGGCGGGCGGCATGGGAGAAGTTTACCGTGCCCTCGACACCCGCCTCGGTCGTGCTGTAGCGGTCAAAGTTCTTGCTTCTCACCTTTCTTCTTCGCCTGAGCTGAAGCAGCGCATGGAGCGCGAAGGGAGAGCCATTTCTTCTTTGAACCATCCCAACATTTGCCAGCTTTACGACATCGGCTCGCAGAACGGCACCGATTACCTGGTGATGGAGTTTCTGGAAGGTGAGACTCTGGCTGAGAGGCTGCGCAAAGGTGCGATGCCGCTGGCTGAAGTTTTCAAGATTGGAATGGCCGTGGCTGAGGCGCTGGCGGTGGCGCACCGCAGCGGCACTGTGCATCGTGACCTGAAGCCGGGGAACATCATGCTGACGGCGGGCGGCGCGAAGCTAATGGATTTCGGGCTGGCGAAGCCGCTGGGGGTGCCCACCGCGGCTCCAGGGTCAGGAGCCGCGCCGCCTTCGTTTACCGCGGCAGCAACATTGAGTGGGCCAAGCCCGTTAAGTCCGCTGACCACTGCTGGCAGCATCGTCGGGACGATTCAGTACATGGCTCCGGAGCAGATTGAAGGGAAAGAAGCGGATGCGCGCTCTGACATCTTTGCGTTTGGGGCGGTGCTTTACGAGATGGTGGCGGGGAAGCGGCCTTTTGCCGGTAAGAGTCAGATCTCTCTGGCATCTTCAATTCTGGAGGCAGATCCGGAACGGATCAGCGTCCTTAAGCCGAATACCCCGGCCGCCTTTGAACATGTGGTGACGACCTGCCTGCAGAAGAATCCGGAGGATCGCTTTCTTGCGGCACACGACATCAAGCTGGAGCTGCAATGGATTGCGGCGGATCGGTCATCTCCTACAGCCAGCGCGCTGACCCCATCGGCTGCGCCGAAGCGCGAACGTATTGGTTGGACTGCGGCGGTCTTTATCGCCGTTGTGCTGGGAGCGGTCGGTGGATTTCTCATCAATCGACCTCATCAGTCTGCTCAGTCCATCCGCACCGTTATCAACCCTCCCTCAAATACTGCTCTCAGCCTGACTGGCGATTTTGCCGGACCACCCGTGCTCTCACCCGACGGTGCATCGATCGCGTTCGTAGCCGGTGCGGACGGCAAGACCGCCATCTGGGTTCGCCGGGTGGACACCGTGGAGGCACATGTGATCGCCGGTAGCGAAGGTGCGATTTTTCCTTTCTGGTCGCCGGACAGCGGTTCCCTGGGATTCTTTGCTGACGGCAAATTGAAAACCATCGATCTGAACGGTGGGTCTGCGCTTGCAGTTGCCGACGCCCCGTTCGGGCGCGGAGGAGCCTGGGGGCCCGGGGGGGTAATTCTCTTCGCTCCAAACACGCAGACGCCTCTGATGCGCGTTAGCGCCAACGGGGGCGCTCCTACGCCGGCCACAACTGTTGACGCAGCTCATCATACCTCCCATCGCTGGCCGTTTTTCCTTCCCGATGGCAAACATTTTCTCTATATGGCGATCCACCACGACCCATCCAAGTCGGCGAACAATACGGTGTATTACGCCTCGATCGACGGCCGCGAGACCCGCCCGTTGTTCCGCTCACAATCGAATGCGGTTTACGGCAGCGGGTTTCTTTTGTTCGCGCGGGGCGACCAGTTAATGGCACAAGCGTTCGACCCGGCGAAGGGCACAATAAGCGCCGATCCGCGGGTTGTGGCCAGAGGAGTGATGAACGACGTCAGCACCTGGCACATGGACGCCTCAGCTTCGAGTGACGGCTTGCTGGTTTTCGGCAGCGGCGGGAGCGCCGATCTGCAATTGGTCTGGATGGATCGCAACGGGAAGCAGGTCGGGACTGTCGCCGACAAGCTGACCAACCTGCAAACCGCGCGGATTTCGCCGCAGGGCGACCGCGTCGCTCTTCAGATCGACACGGGTGAGAACGACGTCTGGGTGCTGGATCTGGCGCGGGGAGTCCGCACGAGACTCACATTCGGACCGGTTTCGAACGCGTTCCCTGTCTGGTCCCCGGATGGCAAGTGGATCGTCTATAGCTCTGATCGCAATGGTCACTCCAATCTGTACCGTAAGCTCTCTGATGGCAGTGGCGCCGAAGAGCTCTTGCTAACCGACGAGCAAGGCTTAGTCCCCGATGATTGGTCGCGGGACGGCAAGTGTGTGCTCTATTCTCGGGGTGGGGGAATCGACGCAGAGGTCTGGGCACTGCCGCTTGAAGGAGATCGCAAACCGTGGCTGGTAGTGTCGCACGCGACAGTTCTCTACGGGGCGCATCTTTCCCCTGACGGCCATTGGCTGGCCTATTCATCGAACGAATCCAGCACAGTCGAGGTGTATGTTGTGCCCTTTCGCGGTGGACAAGGCAAATGGCAGGTCTCGGCCCATGGAGGAGGCGGACCGCAGTGGAGTAAGGATGGAAGAGAGCTCTACTATATGGACCCGGCTTACAATCTCTACGCAATGCCGGTAAAGGAGGTCGGGGGCGCCCTGCAATTCGGCGCCGCTCAGACGCTCGTCAGCAATTGGTCCGCTCCGCAGGTCATCTATGACGTCACCCCCGACGGCAAGAAAATTCTCCTCGACCGGGTCTCGCAGCAGGTCAACCAGTCCGTCACTGTGGTTACGAACTTTACGGCGGGGTTAAACAAGTAAGCAAAGCGGTAGTTGGCCAATCCTTTAAATTCACGGCACAGGTGTAGCATGAACGTTTCGATTCGGATTGCAGTTGCTGTCCTGTTACTTTGCTGCCTTATGTCTGCACGAGACCGGTCTAGCGCGCGCTCGATGGTTGTCACTCGCTATGGCATTGTGGCAACCAGCCATGTGCAGGCGTCAGTGGCTGGGGCGCAGATTCTGGCGCGGGGAGGCTCTGCCGTGGATGCTGCGATTGCCGCCAACGCCGTGCTCGGCGTGACGGAACCCATGATGAATGGCATGGGTGGCGACCTGTTTGCGATTTACTGGGAGGCTAAGACCGGCAAGCTGTATGGCCTTAACGCCAGCGGATGGGCGCCGCGCGGGCTAACCATTGATCATTTGAAGGCGAAGGGCGCGACCAATATGCCGGCGGCGGGCATCGACTCCGTCACCGTGCCAGGTACGGTGGCGGGCTGGCAGGCACTGCACGAACGCTTTGGACGGCTGGCGTGGAAAGAGCTTTTCCGGTCAGCGATTCTTTATTCCGACGAGGGCTATCCGGTTCCGGAAGTCATAGCGTCGTATTGGAATGACTCAGCTGATTGGATCGCGAACGATGCGGAGGCTCGGCGGGTTTATCTGCCTGGCGGCAAGCCCCCGGTGGTAGGACAGGTGTTCCAGAATCATGATCTGGCGAAGGCCCTGCGGCTGGTGGCTGAGAACGGTGCGGATGCGTTTTACAAAGGGGAGATCGCGCGCGCGATTGTGAGCACGTCGCAGAGCCTGGGCGGAACGATGGCGGCGGGTGATCTGACGGAGTTTTCTGCAGAATGGGTCGAGCCGATTTCAACCACCTATCGCGACTGGACCGTCTACGAGCTTCCTCCCAATGGACAAGGCATGGCGGCACTGGAAATGCTGAACATTATGGAGACTTCTCCGGCATCTCCAGACGGACCGCTAAGCGTCGCGGAGCTGCATAAGAAGATCGAGGCGATGAAGCTGGCTTACGCCGATCTGGGGCGTTACAACGCCGATCCGCGTTTCGCGAAGATTCCGGTGAAGGGAATTCTGTCGAAAGAATATGCCCGAGAGCGCGCCCAGCAGATCGATCCCGGCAAAGCCAATTGCGAGGTTGCTGCGGGCACGCCGCCCATGAGCGATACGACCTATCTCTCGGTCGTCGATCGTGAGGGCAACATCGTCTCGCTGATTCAAAGCAACTACGAGGCGTTCGGGGCGGGCCTTGTGGTGCGCGGCATGGGATTCGCACTGCAGGACCGCGGTGCGCTGTTTTCACTCGATGCTGCGTCACCGAATGCGCTCGCGCCGCGCAAGCGGCCGTTCCACACCATCATTCCGGCATTCATGGAGCATGGCGACCAACACGTTGGGTTTGGGATCATGGGAGGAGCGAATCAGCCGCTGGCCCACGCGCAATTTGTTTCCAATGTGGTGGACTACGGAATGAATATCCAGGAGGCTCTGGAGAACGCCCGCTTCACGGTCAGTCCTCATCGTGGATGCAACATTGTCATCGAGTCACGCGTAACTCCGGAAGTCCGGCAGAAGCTTTCCGCGATGGGGCATCAATTCGACGTGCGGCGTGAATACACCACTGCGATGGGGCGCGGGCAGGCCGTGATTCATGACTCGAAGACGAAAGTGAACTATGGAGCTTCGGACGCGCGCGCCGACGGGGCTGCCGTGCCGGAGCAGTGATCAGTGGGTGGTGGCCAGTGGTCAGTTTTTGGGTGCCCAAAACGAATCCTTGACAGTTCGGCAAGAGAGAACCTCGGCGGCTAAAGCCCGAATCCTTGGCACCTGGACGGCACGGCTCGAAGCCGTGCCCTTCCCGAGCCTACCTGTACCTGCGGCGGTAGGGGTCCGACATCGCGTCGTCCCACGTTTTACTGGCCACTGGCTACTGACTTTCAGTCGATGCCGTGGATGCGCATGCTGACTAGCTGATCGATGCTGAGGTCGTGCATTCCGCGCGAGCGCAAATCGCTGATGTATTCCGGCGTGACGTTGTGGATCCGCATGGCCACCAGTTCATCCGGGTCGGGATGCTTGTAGCCCAGGCTTTGCAGCTTCTCGATGAACTCCGGGGAGACGCCGTGGATCCTGAAGGCGATCAGCTGTTCGAGGTCCACGTGATCGTAGCCGCGTTTCTTCAGTTCCTCCATCCATTCCGGCGTGGCGCCGTGAATTCTCATGGCAATCAGCGTGTCTTCATCCGGGGAGTAGCCGGCCTGATAGAGAGAGCGGATCATCTGCGGAGTGACACCGTGGATACGAAAGGCAACGAGCTTGTCGCTGTCCGAAATCTTTAGGCCGGCCGCGCGCAGATCTTCGATGAAGGCCGAATCGACGCGAAAGATGCGGAAGGCGATCAGTTTGTCGGCGTCCAGATCGGTGAGATGTTCGTCTCTCATTTGGCGAGCGAATTCTAGGCTCACGTCCTGCACTGCCATGCTGTACTGCTTTTCATCATCGACATCGAAGTCGAGTTTGCGCATTTCGCCGGCGTAGTTAGGGTCGGGCTGGAAGTGGAAGATGCCCGCGCCTTCGCCGTTGTTGAGGAAGCCTTCGCATTCGAGCTTGCCGGCAGCGCGCGCGATGCTGAAATGCACGTCCTGGCGGCCGGACCTGGAGAAGTCGAGGCCGGGGAAAGAACTCATGGGCCAGTCGGACTCGTGGCGGGAGCTGCCGCCGTGACCGTGCTCGATCAGCGAGAACTCGACTTTGCCCGGGTTGTCGGACTTGTGAATCGTCCAGTCCCCGGCGTGAACGTCTGCTGCGCGATTCTTGACTACTGCGAACAGCAGGCAGTAGGCGAATACAAGAAAAGCAAAGGTTCGTCGCATTCTCATATGAAGTTCTCCTCTTTAATGTCTTTATAGGTCAGCGGGCGATTCCAGGACTCCCAGGTGCTTGAGCTGGATCAGCTTCTGCAGGGTGAGGTTCTGGAATCCGTGCTGGACAGCCCGATCGATGAATTCTTTCGTGATTTCCTGAATCTTGGCGCGGATGACGTCGTCTACATCGAACTTGAATCCCGCGGCCTGCAGGCCTTTAATGTACTCCGGCGTGACGCCCTGAATGCGCATGGCAATGAACTGATCGAGGGTCGGCTTGAGGCCGAGAGCGAGGATGTCGCGAACGTACTCTGCACTCACACCCTGGATGCGCATCGCGATGAGTTCGTCAGCGTTGGGCTGCAAGCCCTGCTCGTGAAGGCCATGTATATAAGCCGGCGTGACGCCCTGAATCTTCATGGCGATGAGCCGGTCGACGCCGGGCTGAAGTCCGCCTTCTTTCAGGCCGCGGACGTAGTCCGCATCGACGCCTTGGATTTTCATAGCAACGATCTGGTTCCCGTCGGGGTTGAGATCAAAGCCGCGCAGGTCGCGAATGTATTCGGGAGTCACGCCTTGGATTTTCATGCCCAGGAGTTCGTCAGCATCGGGATGCAGGCCCTGCTCATGCAGTCCGCGGACGTAGTCTGGGGTGACGCACTGAATCTTCATGGCGATGAGTTGGTCGACCGTGAGATCGCCTATACCGGCGGCCTTCATGCCGTCGATGTAGGAGCCGGTTGGGGCGGGCTGCGGCGCGGCCTGAGGGCGTGCAGGAGAAGGTTTGGCCGCAGGGGCAGGTGCCGCAGCGGACGAAGGTGCTGACTGAGCGGAAGCGGTCGCGGCCCGACCGAAGTGTGCCAAAGAGACTTGGCTGGCATGAACGATGGGTCTTGGGTAAGCGATGCCGAGCAAGGCATTGCCCGCTACCAGCGCCGCGGTGAGGCACAGCAGGCCGCCGGTGAGGCCGATGCCACGGGTTGCAGCGCCGATCGACTTCAGGCCCAGCACGCGGAAAATACGTTCGGAGAGCGGACCCCGGTTCGCCGCCATGGCCAGTGCGGGTGCGCTTCTCCACTCTTCCATAAGGGTGAGGGCGCGGGCGTATTCGACGGGATTGCCGCACAGGGAGACAGCTACATCGTCACAGCAGTGTTCACGTTCGGCGCGGATGCGCTTGTTCAGCCACCATACCGCGGGGTGATAAAAGAGCAGAGTTTCAACGGAAATCTGGAAAACATTTACGAAGGCGTCGAGGCGCTGAATGTGCGCCAGTTCGTGTGCGATCACGGACTGCAATTGCTCCTCGGAAAGGCCGGTGAGAGCGGTCACAGGCAACAGCACGATGGGACGGAACCAGCCAATCACCACGGGCGCCTGCAACCACTGGCACTCGCAGTAACGGATAGCCCGATCCAAACCAAGCTGGCGTTGCAGCGTCTGGCACATCGCAAGCACTCTTGCGCTCACGGTGTCGGATTGCTTGCGACGCTCGCGTTCGAGGAGCAGGAATCCGCCGGCAGAACGAAGGCTGAAGAACGCTACGCCGAGCAGCCACGCTTCCACCAGCCAGGGCAGAGCATCCAGCGAGGGCGAGAGTCGGGAGAGTCCAGATGAAGGTCTTGCCACGGCGTTGCCCAGGGCGGTTGGCTGCGTTTCTGCGACCGGAGAAGACTTTGCTGGGGCCGCTGCGTCTGAAGATGTGAGGAAGAAGAACGTGGCCAGGGGCGCAGCGAGCATGACGATCAGCGCGCTCACGGCCAGCACGTAGCGGGCGGAGGCGCGGCGGCAAAGCGCCATCAGAACCGCTGCCAGCGCTGCCCCGGCGGTGCCTTGCCACAGGAAGTGCAGCAGGGTCCAACCCAGGGAATGCATTACGCTCGGGGAGAGCCAATTCGTAAGACTGGTCATCGTCGGCTCCTTTCATGTTCGTCCAGCAAGCGGCGCAGTTCGTCAATTTCTTCGCGTGAGGCTTTGCGCCCGGCCAGGGCGTGCATCATGAGCTGGCTGGCGGAACCTTCGAAGACGCGCTGCAACATATCATCAGCAAGCTGACGCTTGGTCTGCTCGGCCGGCAGGCATGCTTCATAGACGTGCGCCCTCTGGGTTTCGTTTCGGCGAACCGTGCCTTTTGCGGTCATTATTTGCAGAAACTTCAGGACGCTGGTGTAGCCCATGGCCCGTTTCTCTTTCAGCGAGTCGTGCACTTCGCGAACCGTCGAAGGGCCTCGGGTCCAGAGAACGCGGAGGATTTCGAGCTCCGACGCGGTGGGTTTTTGCGGGGGTTGCTGCATGGAAAGAAACCATACTACGAAGATATTCGTAGTGTCAACGAAAATCTTCGTAGACTCGCAATTTATTTCTTAGGAGCGCAGCAGGTTGCGCGCGATGAACAGGACGTTGGCCGGGCGCTCGCCCAGACGCCGCATGAAATAGGGATACCACTCGCTGCCGAAGGGAATGTAGATACGCACGCGCCAGCCGTCGCGGACCAGACTCTGCTGTAAGTCGCGACGGATGCCGTAGAGCATCTGGAACTCAAACGAGTCGCGGGAAAGCTTCTCGCGAATGGCGAAAGCCTGGGCTTGCTGAACGATTCTTTCATCATGAGTGGCCAGGCCGTGATAGATGCCGCTTTTCATCAGGATCTTCATCAGCTTGACGTAGTTGGCATCGACGTCGGACTTGGCGGGGAAGGCGATCTCCGCGGGTTCCTTGTAAGCGCCTTTGCAGAGGCGGATGCGGATTTTCTCAGACAGGAGTTTTTCGATGTCGCTCTCGGAGCGTTTCAGGTACGCCTGGATCACAGTACCTACGGAAGTGGCGTTCCCGGGCGAGCGGTGGAGTTCGTGGACGAAAGCCAGAGTACGCTGAGTGTAGGGTGAGCCCTCCATGTCGACCCGCACGAAGCCGGGAGGGTCCATGGATGCGGCCTTGGCGACCAGTCCGCTGACGATTTCGCGAGCCAGCTTTTCGTCCACATCCAGCCCCATGTGAGTGAGTTTAAGGCTGATATTGGCGTTGAGCTGGTGGGCGGCAATGGCGTCGAGAATCTGATGATAGAGCTGGGCGCTGTGGCGGGCCTCGTCAGGATTGGTGACATTTTCGCCGAGGTTGTCGATCGTCACGCTCATGCCGGCACGGTTGATGGCCCGGGTGGCGCGAACGGCATCGTCAATCTCTGTTCCGGCAACGAAGCGATTGGAGACGCGGCGGCCGAAAGAAGAGCGTTCCGCAAAGCTGCGTAAAGATGGGTTTTCGGAAAGACGGACGAAGAAGGTTCTTAACATGCCACACCTGGAACGTCACCATCTGCCGGGGCCGATTGGAGGATGAATGGCACAGAAAGTTGTATCACAACGGGGGTGTATCGCGGCCAGGACGGCGATCACAACGGCCAAAAAGCAGGTGGGACTTAAGGAATAAGGATGGTCGAGACTAAGGATTGAATCTCAGTTCAACAATTTCGTGGGTCTCGTGAGAAGCCGCTTCCCACTTCCACTGACGTAGCGCATCCTGGGCACTTTGAGCCAGCACAGGATGGCCGCCCTTTACCTCGACGGACTTTACCCTACCCGTGGGGCCGACCAGAACGTCTGCCCGTACGATGCCCTGGATGTTCATGGAGCGCGCAAGGCCGGGATATTGCGGAATCACCTTGGTCACAACTTTGCGGCTGCCTTCAGCAGCTTCCTGGGCAGGGGTGTAACGGGGAGCGAACAGCAGCACTGACAACAGAGCAAATAAAGCAACCGCGATTCGGTTGTTCATCGGGGTAAGTTGTCCGCAGTCAGAATAAGAGGGTTCTAATCTAGACGGAAGATTACCTCAGTAATGTAACGCCGCCGGTTCGTAGAGAAAAACGGCGGGCTGTGCGGGGCCCTGGGTGGGCCGTTCAGGCGCCGTGCTCCTCCAGGAACTTCTCGACCTCGATGGCTGCCATGCAGCCGGTTCCGGCAGCGGTAATGGCCTGACGATAACGCCGGTCTTGCACATCGCCACAGGCATAAACGCCGTGAACGCGGGTGTGCACATAGTTGTGCGTCTTGAGATAGCCATCCGCGTCACTATCGAGCTGCCCGGCGAAAATCTTTGCGTTGGGCTCGTGCCCGATGCCGAGGAATAGGGCGCTGGTGGGAAAGTCCCAGACTTTTCCGGTCTTCAGGTTGCGTAGCTTGAGGGCGGTGACTTCGTTCTTCGCGGGATCATGGACGTCTTCGACAACAGTGTCGGTGAGGAACTGGATCTTGGGGTTGTGCTGAGCGCGCTCCAGCATGATTTTGGAGGCGCGAAAGCTGTCGCGGCGGTGGATGAGCGTGACCTTGGTGGCGAAACGAGTGAGGAACAAGGCCTCTTCCATGGCAGAATCGCCGCCGCCGATCACCACGATTTCTTTTCCTGAAAAAAAGAAGCCATCGCATGTCGCGCAGGAGGAGACACCATGGCCGATGAGCTTTTGCTCGTTGGGCAAGCCCAGCCATCGGGCGGAAGCGCCGCTGGCGATGATCAGAGCCTGGGCGTGCACCTGATGCTTGCCGAGATGGAGCAGGAAAGGACGCTGGCTGAGGTCGGCGCTGGTGAGATGAGCCATACGGTATTCGGCGCCGAAACGCTCAGCCTGTTTGCGCATGTTCTCGACCAGTTGTGGTCCCATGATTCCTTCAGGGAATCCGGGAAAATTCTCCACGAGTGTCGTAAGAGAAAGCTGGCCGCCGGGTTCGTGGCCTTCGACCACGAGAGGCTTCAGGTTGGCGCGGGCCGTATAGAGAGCGGCGGTGTGTCCGGCACAGCCGGAACCGATGATGACCACGTTGCGGGTTTCGCTCATGATTTGATAGCCGTTAGAGTGCGGATTTCAGATTTCGATGCAGGTCGCCCCAAATCTTAACCACAGAGGACACAGAGGTACACAGGGGAATTCTTGTTCATTTCTTTTCTTCAGCAGGTTTGGCGGTTGGCTTGGCAGATTTCGCCTTTGCGGGCGCCTTCGGGCCGGCCGTGGGGATCTGGACAAGCTCCGCGGGCACCGTGTGCCGGACTCCGAGCAGGCTGCGATAGTTGGCTAGCACCTCGGAGGCACCGCGGAACAGCGGTTCGTAGGCACTCTGGTCCGGGGGGGGCCCATTTTCAGAGCCTGTGCAGCGGGCCAGCGCGATCGACGATTTTCCGAAACGCTCGAGCCGGACGCGGCTGGCGGGAGTGTTGGCCGCGATCATGGTTTCGGCGCTGCTGATCGCCGAAGCGCTGTCTTCCATCGAGACCTGGATCAAGTCTTTGGGGTCGCGCACGTGCAGCACCAGAGTTTCGACCATGTTCTGCCCATCGTCGCTGAACGAATATTGCACACTGGAAAACAAGGCTTGGACGGCGAATTCCCTGCGAATTCGAACGTAGCTGGCGATCGACTGGTCATCCGACACTTGCGTGTTCTTGCCCGGCTTAAGGAAGTTGGGAGAGTCGGCCAGCGTGGAGCGGCCATGCGAGATTTCGAAGTCGGCGGCGAATAGCGGCTGCTTCGGGACCCGCGCCAGGGCGGCGGCAATTTCCTTTTGCTCCTCCGCGGACGGTGTACACACGTTCAGCATATTGACCTTCACCTTCGGCTGGGGCGAGGCTTCGGGAACTTGCTGCGATACGGCGGGAAGAGTTACTAGGAACCCAGCCAAGGTCAGAATGAGTTTTGGATTCACAGCAGAATTCTAAATGATGAGCATGCAAAACCTTAAACTACCGACGATGCAAAGGGTTTCGCCTGGGACGCGAAGGCGGTTAGAATCCAGGCATGGCGAATCTGACACTGGTTTATGGCATGCGACTGCTGCCTTCCGAAGATGTGGTCGAACTGGGCCAGGCTCCGGTGAAACTCACCAACGGACGCGAAACGCACGTGACCATGCATGTGCTCGAAGGCAGCAAGGACGAGATTGAGAAGCAGTTGCGCACCAGCCTGGAAGCGTTCTTCGATTTGTATCCGGAGATTTAGTTCCGGCAAAATGAAACCATGACGAAGTCTTATTCGGAGTTGCGCGCGAGAATGCTGGTGGCCGGTTTGTGGCCGCAGGGATGGATCGCGCGCGGAGCCTGCTATTCATTGGCCTTCGCGATGGGGCTTTTCGCCATTCAAATGCTGTTGAGACTGCTCGCGCCGGCCTGGGGCGACAGCATTGGGGGTTGGGTCAAGTTTCTGGTTTTCGACGCAGCGTTGTTGTTTTCCATTGTTGCTTTCCGCTGGCTGAAGCGAAGACTTCTGTGGCGCCTGCGCAACCGGCTCATCGTCACGTATGTATTTATCGGCGTGATTCCCGCGGTGCTGCTGGTTGCGATGGCCCTCATCACGCTCTACGGGTTTGCCGGGCAATTTGCGATTTTCGTGGTGACTTCGGAAATCAACTCGCAGTTGCGCAGTCTGGAAGCAGTGAATGCGGCGGTTGGCAACGAACTGGCGTCACGATTGGAGCGCGGTGAGAATCCCACCGCCGAGTCTCTGGCCGGGCTCAGGAAGCGCGACGCAGCCTGGGGACGGCGTCGAATGTGCGCCTGGCACGGTGACAAGTTTCTGCCGCTGGGCGATGAATCCCAAGGCGCGGCACTCTCGTTTCCCAGCTTTGCAAAAGGAGGGTTGCGCGAGATTACGCGCGACCGGGACGGGCTGCATTTGCGGGTGGCGACGCTGTTTCCCGCCGGAGCGAAGACGCTTACGGTCGTCAGCAGCGAACCGTTCGACAAGGAGTTAGTGGGGAAGATTGCGGCAGACATGGGAGAAATCGCGGTGTCTGCCGGGGACAAGGGCGAAGTCTCTGTGGATTTGCGTCCCACCTTTACCGTGGGCACGGTGCCGGCCGCCGCAGGAAGGCTGGACCGCGAAGTTACGTTCTTCGGCGCGCTGCCGGTATTGGACTGGAAGACGGGCGTGCGGGTGCGAGATGGCGCGGTGATCCGGGTATGGACCCGTCCTTCGGTGCTTTACGCCCACCTGTTCGCGGCCCTGGGGGACTTTGCCCGGGGTGTGGAGTACATTCTGCTGGCGGTTCTTGTCATCTTCGCCGTAATTGAGTTGATTGCCTTGATTATTGGCACGCGCATGACACGCACGATGACGGGCGCCGTGGCACAACTCTATGACGCTACCAAACATGTGGATAGCGGCGACTTCAGCCATCGAATTCCAGTTAAATCTGCGGACCAGTTGGCCCAACTCTCGCTCTCGTTCAACGCGATGACGGAGTCCATCGAGAAGCTAATTCAGGAGCAGAAAGAAAAGCAGCGGCTCGAAGGCGAACTCGCCATCGCACAGGAAGTGCAGGCCCAACTGTTTCCGCGGCAGGTTACGGAACTGGAGTCGCTTGAAGTGCATGGCTTCTGCCGTCCGGCGCGAACGGTGAGCGGTGACTATTACGACTTCCTCACCGCCAGTTCCCACAAGTTGATTTTGGCGGTGGGCGATATCAGCGGGAAAGGAATTTCGGCGGCGCTGCTTATGGCGACGATCCATTCGGCGGTGCGCGCTTACAGTGTGGAAAGCTTGCCGCAGATGCGGCAACCCGTGGCGGTGGGCGCGGTGGCGGGGGCGCGCAGGGTGATGGCAGCGTGGCCCGAGGGCGTCGAGGTTTCTCCTGGCGCGTTGCTTGGCTTGCTCAACCATCAGCTTTACGAGAGCACTCCGCCGGAGAAGTACGCCACGTTGTTTCTGGGAATCTATGACGGGCGCTCCCACCGGCTGACTTACAGCAATGGCGGACACCTGCCGCCTATTCTGATCGGGGGAGACGGGACGGTGCGGCGACTGGAAACTGGCGGGACGGTGGTCGGACTGTTCGACAGCATGACGTACGACGAGGACTCGGTGGAAATGCATCCCGGCGAAATCTTTCTGGCCTACAGCGACGGCGTCACGGAACCGGAAAACGATTTCGGCGAATTTGGTGAACAGCGCCTGATTGATCTGGTGCGCATGAACCGGCGTATGCCGCTGGTGCAGATCAGCCAGACCGTTACGGCAGCGGTCGATGACTGGATCGGGGACAACGAGCAGCCCGATGACATCACCTTGGTGCTGGCGCGGGCGCGGTAGGTCCGGGTCCTCGGGTTTTAGCAAGCTGGCTGAATCTTTGCAACGAGTCAAATATGAGTGGATTTTGGCAGGACCTTCGGCACGCGGCGCGGATGCTCAGCAAAAATCCCGGCGCCACTGCCATCATGGTGTTCACGCTCGCTCTGGCGATCGGTGCGACGACAGCCATCTTCAGCGTTGTGAACGGAGTTTTGCTGCGCCCGCTGCCGTATTCCGGCGCCGACCGCATCGTGGCCGTCTCTGAAGTGAACTCAAACGGCAGGCTCTCGCGCCTCTCGGATCCGAACTTTGACGACTTTCGCGATCAAAGCCACAGCTTTCAATCAATAGCGAAATGCTCGGCCGACACCGTTTCTATTTCCGGAGCATCCCGGCCGACGCGCACTGCCGTGGCAGCGGTTACGCCGCAGTTTCTAACGGTATTCGGCGTTGCACCGATCATTGGCCGGGATTTTGCGGCGAGTGATGACAAGAAGGGAGCGGCCCCCGTCGCGCTCGTAAGCTACGGTTACTGGCGGCAATATCTCGGATCGGCCCAGGACCTCTCGCAATCGCGCCTGAAAATTAACAACGCGATCTACTCCGTGATTGGCGTGCTTCCTTCGGGATTTCGATTTCCGGATGACGCGGAGGTGTGGCTTGCTGCCGATATAGGGGGCGAGAACCTGAGCCGCACCTCGCACAATTATTCGAGCGTTGGCCGGTTGAAAGATGGCGTGAGCGTCGAACAGGCACGCGAAGACATCAGCGCAATTGCGCGAAGGATCTACCAGGCGTCGAATGAGAAGACGGATTATTTACTCAGGGATGGAAGTGTAGTTCAGCTACAGGATTCCATAACCGGCACCGTGCGATCGCCGTTGTTGATTCTGCTCGGCGCGGTGGGATTTTTGTTGCTCGTGGCATGCGCGAACGTTGCGAACCTGCTGCTGGCGCAAGCGTCGGTACGCGAGCGCGAGCTTTCAATTCGCATCGCGCTCGGCGCAGCGCGCCGCCGCCTGGTGTGCCAATTCTTGACCGAGGCACTTTTGCTGTCTCTGATCGGAGGGGTTCTGGGAGTGCTCGCCGCGCTGTGGGGCGTCGCCGGATTGCTGGCCGTGGCTCCGGGCAATTTGCCGCGGCTCGAGGGCGTTTCCGTAAGCGTGCCGGTGGTGCTGTTCGCGTTCTTGCTTTCCACCACCGTGGCTGCTGGGCTCGGCGCATTTACAGCTGCGCGAGCGACACGAGGTGATTGGAGGAAGGGTATTGTCGAAGGCGGGCGCGGGCAGGCCGGATCGCAAGGTAGCCAGCGGGTGGGGCGAGCGATTGTCGCGGCTCAGATCGCCATCACGTTAGTACTGGTGATTGGCGCGGGTTTGCTGGGGCGCAGCTTAATGAAGGTCCTCGATGTGGATCCCGGTTTCCGCGTGGATAAGATCGTGGCGATGGACGTCTCGCTGCCGTGGGCGGACGATCCTAAAGCGAAGTCGGCCCAGGCAATTTTCTTTTCGAACTTGATTGACCGGCTCAAACAAATCCCCGGCATGCGAAGCGTGGGAGCGGCAAGCGCGCTGCCGATGACCGGCGGACTGCCCGACGGAATGTTTTTGCAGATGACGCAGAATGAAGTTCCCAAGACGATGGACGGCTTCGAAGGGTTGTTCAATCAAAAGGAACGGATCGGCAATGCAGATTTTTGTGTCGCGACCGACGGATACTTCCGGGTGCTCGGAATTCCGCTGATCCGCGGACGAATGTTCGATGAGTGTGACGGCGCGAACGCGCCGCACGTGGCAGTCATCAGCGAGTCGCTGGCGCACGACCGCTGGCCACGCCAAGACCCGATCGGACACACTATTGAATTTGGAAATATGGATGGCGATGTGCGTCTTCTGACGATTGTAGGAATCGTGGGGGACACGCACGAATACGGTCTTGACGAGCCGCCGCGACCGACGGTTTACGTCAATTTGGTCCAGCGGCCGCGCGCGGTTATGACGGTGACGATGCTAAGCGATGCTGACACCGGCCCGGTAAGCTCGGCCGCGCGGGGAATTGTGCGGGACCTCGATGCGGAAATTCCGACGACGTTCCGGACATTCCAGCAAGTGTATTCGGCATCGCTGGGTTCGCGAAAATTCAACTTGATACTGATAGGATTCTTCGGAATCACTGCCCTGCTGCTGGCCACCGCGGGAGTGTTTGGCGTGATGGCGTATTCGGTGAGCCAGCGCACGCGCGAATTCGGCGTGCGCGTCGCGCTTGGCGCTACTTCGGGGGACGTGCTGCGCCTGGTGCTGGGGCAAGGAATGCGCACGGTCCTGATCGGCGTGGCGGTTGGAGTCCTGGGATCGTTCGCGCTAACGCGGACGGTGTCGTCGCTTCTCTTCGGCGTGACGGCAACAGATCCGGTCACATTCGGGGGAGTGACGCTTTTGTTGGTCGCAGTTGCGCTGCTGGCTTGTTACATTCCGGCGAGGCGTGCGACGAAAGTGGATCCGATGGTGGCGCTGCGGTATGAGTAATGGGGAATGGCCTACGAGGTCTTGGGCTCAGCTCCTCATATCTTTTGCTTCTTCCAGCGGCCTTGCTTGAAGAGGATCGCGCTGGCGGCGGCCATGGCGCTCTCGGCGATGGCGATCGCAAAGAAGGCTCCATTCGAACGCATGTGCAGTGGAATGGCCAGCCAATAGGCTAGTGGGATCTCGAACAGCCAGAAACCGAAAAAGTTCACGATGGTGGGAGTGATCGTGTCGCCCGCGCCATTGAAGGCCTGCATCATCACCATAAAGTAGGCGTATCCCAGGTTGCCGTAGCTTACGATACGCAGGCAGGATGCGCCCAGCGGGACTACTTCCGGATCGTGCGTGAACAGCCGCACGATCGGTTCGGCAAAGAATATGAAGAAGACTCCCACCCAGCCGAGGAATATCACATTGTAAAGACCGGTGCGCCATACGGCTTTCTCGGCGCGCTCAGGATGACCGGCGCCCAGGTTCTGCCCTACCAGCGTGGCTGCCGCGTTGCTCAAGCCCCACGAAGGCAGAATCACGAAAATCACAATGCGGATGGCGATGGTGTATCCGGCGAGGGCAGCGGCGCCGAAGATGCTCACGATGCGCACCAGGCCGATCCAACTGGTGTGTGCAATGGCGAACTGCAGGATGCCGGTCAGCGAAACGCGTACGAGCCGCAGGAGCACTCCCCAGTGCGGGCGAACCTGGCTCCTGAGGATGCGGAGACGCTCCGTCCCGTGCATGAGGCGATAGAACTGGTAGAGAACGCCGATGCTGCGCCCGATCAGTGTGGCCAAAGCCGCGCCCGTTACACCTAGGCGGGGAAACGGCCCCCATCCAAAGATCAGGCAGGGATCGAGTATCAGGTTGATGATGTTCGACACCCAGAGCAGGCGCATGGCGATGGCCGCATCTCCA
>OCZU010001239.1_pt1 | contig 17020 bp, 13 predicted proteins | sample 1539001 | NCBI WGS metagenome assembly OCZU01 (sample SAMEA3539306, study PRJEB22396) | soil metagenome | biome: tundra; feature: field; material: soil | place: USA | collected 2010-05 | depth 0.15 m | reverse complement strand
GAGCTCGGCGGCCAGTTCCTCGCGCATGATCTGCAGCTTGGCCTCGCGCGCGACCTCACCGAAGGTCGCCCGCTGACCGGTGAAGCGGGCATAGTCAGCCTGCATCGCGGCCTGTCCGGCCGAGTCGGTGAAGAGCCGGCTGACCCGGTTGAGGAATTCGTAACCGCTGGTTCCCGCCACGGGCCAGGATTCGGGCAGGTCCTCGGCGGGCGCCAGGATCTTCTCCACCACGACGTAGGTGTCACCAGTCGCCTCAGCAAGCCTGCGCAGATACCCCTCGGGGTCGGCGAGGCCGTCCACGTGGTCGATCCGCAGCCCGTCCAGCGTCCCGTCCCGCACCAGGCGCAAGATGAGGCGATGCGTATCGTCGAAGACCTCGGGGTCCTCGACCCGCAGCCCGGCCAGCGTCTCGATGTTGAAGAATCGCCGGTAGGAGAGTTCTTCCGCGGCCGTCGCCCAGTAGGCGAGGCGGTAGTTCTGCCGGTCGAGCAGCCGGTCGAGAGCGTCAGGATCGGCGTTCAGCGCGTCGACCTCGGCGTCGATAGCGGCGGCTACCGGCCTGGACCGGCAGAGCTCGTGGAGCCGTTCCCGCAGCTCCTCCTTGCCCTTGTGCCGCTCGGCCACCGCCGCGGGGCCAGTCAGGATCGCGTGCGGGAGCTCTCCGTACGCTGTCGCCAGTCTGGCCAGCTCCGCCGAGCCGGCCCGCTGCGCGGCGAGGCCGAGCAGCCCGTCGAGAGTGCGCGGAGACACCGGTGCCTCGTGCTCGTGGTAGCGCACGATGAACGAGCCGCCCTCGCGCTCGACCGACAGCTCGCCAGCCTCGAGCACCCGGCCGTAGTGATCGCGCAGGACCGGCATCAGCACGGTGGCGGTCAGCTTCCGCTGCGGCGGGTCCCAGTCGATGTCAAAGTACCTCGCGTACCGGCTGGATGGCCCGTTCTCCAGGACGTCCCACCACCAGACGTTGGCGCGCCCGGCGAGCGCCATATGGTTCGGGACAATGTCGAGAATCTGACCTAGCCCGGCCTCGGCCAGGTGCCTGACCATCCGGCGGTGACCGTCGGCACCGCCAAGCTCGGCGTTCAGCCTGGAGTGATCGGTCACGTCGTAGCCGTGCGTGCTCCCCGCGGCGGCCTGCAGGTACGGCGCGCAGTACAGGTGGGAGACGCCCAGGTCAGCGAGGTAGCCAGTGACAGCCGCCGCGTCATCGAAGGTAAAGCCGGCGTGCAGCTGCACCCGGTACGTCGCGGCTCGCATCAGCCCTCTCCCCTCCCCTGCGGGCCCTGGCCGGCCGGCAGCGCACTACCTGCCCTGATACGCCGAGATGATGCATAGCGGTTTACCGCCCAAGACGTCCGATATTGGCGCGGGACGCCCGGCATTCGACCATGAAAACTAGTATAACTATCTTTGCCGGCAGTTCATGGAAAAGAATTAAGACCTAGCTAAGAATTCTTTAACGGAGAGCGTCAATGTGTCATCCGGCTGGCCTTAGCATGCGTCTATATAGCGCCGGGCTAGCTCGCAGAGCTCACCCCGGCCCGTTTGATCTTTGGGAGATATATTCCTAAAGCGCATCGCATGACGGGGGGAGATGGGGGCGATACTTTATACGCCTGCGCCGGGAGAATTTGACGCGCAGCGTAGCGACACAGCATTTACCTGCAGAGCGTGAATCTTCCCTCAGGTCCGAGATGAAGATAGCGATGATGACGGAAGGCACCTATCCGCACGGGTTCGGCGGCGTGAGCGTCTGGTGCGATCAGCTCATCCGCGGCATGCCTGGTTACGACTTCCACCTGGTCGCCATCGTGGCGACGGGGGCCGAGCAGGCGGTGTGGCCGTTGCCAGCCAACGTGACCTCGATGGTCAGGGTCATGCTCTGGGGTCCGGCGCCGGCCAGGGGAGCCGTCAGGGGCGGGCTGCCGGTGCGACTGCTGCGCGGCCTTGTCGACACCCTGCTCGACCCCTCGCCGAAGGCCCAGCCGCACTTCGCGGACGTGCTGCGCGACCTGTTCGAGTATGCACAGCACGGGGACCTCAGCGGCGACCTGATCAGCGACAAGGCCATCAAGGTGCTCAGCGAGAGCTGGCGGGACCGCTGGCAGGGCACCGCGCAGTCCGCGCCGGCGTTGCATGACGCGGTTACCGCGATGCAGTTGCTTGCCCATTGCCTGCGTCCCCTGTCCTATCCGACGGCCCAGGCTGACGTCGGGCACGCGGTAACGAACGGGCTCGGAGTACTGCCGGCCCTGGCCGCTAAATGGCAATACGGCATGCCGATGCTGGTCACTGAGCATGGGGTCTACCTGCGCGAGCAGTACTTGCGGAACAGCAAGAGCCCCTACCGGTGGCCGGTGAAGTCGTTCCATCTGGCATTTATGCGCCGCCTTTGCATGCTGGGTTATAGCGAGGCCGAGACGATCACGCCGGGCAACGTCTATAACCGGCGCTGGGAGGAACGACTCGGCGCCGAGCCGGGGCGTATCCGCACCGTTTACAACGGCGTCGATCCGGCGAACTTTCCTGCCATAGTCGGTGAGCCCGCCGCTCCGACGATCTCGTGGGTCGGACGCATCGACCCGATTAAGGACCTGGAGACGCTGCTGCGGGCATTCTGCATCGTGCGCAGGGACATGCCCGGAGCCAAGCTGCGATTGTTCGGGGCACCGCCTCACGGCAGGGATTCTTACCTGCAGCGCTGCCGGGCACTGGCCGCCGAGCTTGGTCTGGAGGGGGCGGCAACGTTCGAAGGCCGCATCGAGGACATTCGCAACGCCTACGGCGCCGGCTCCATTGTCGCGCTGTCGAGCGTCTCAGAGGGCTTTCCCTACAGCCTGATCGAGGCCATGACATGCGGGCGGACCTGCGTGGCTACCGACGTGGGCGGAGCCCGTTCGCGGCAGCGAACGCCTGGTCCAGGCCGATCTCCTGGTCAGCCCGGGCGCCAGCAGCAGCCACTGCGTCTGGCTGGCGTTGTAGTCGAAATCGAGCGCGAGCTCCGAGACGCCCGCCTGGGGGTCGCCGGCCGGATGCTGATAGACCCCGGCCATCGTGTCGCCGGCCTGGTCGGTGATGAAGGGCGTGTACGGGGCGCCGCCGCTCACTGCCGCGCCGTAGCCGTACGTGCCGACATCAAAGGGAACAGGGCCCTTGAGTTCCGGAAAGGCGGCGAGTCCTGCGCTGGTCAGCGTCCCGGTGGTGCCGTCGAGCGGACCCCCGGTCGTTTCTGTCACGCCGAGCGACGGCGACGGGTACATGTAGCCGTCGACCTGGCGCACGCGGAAGGCCGACTCGTAGGTGTCCAGCGCGGACAGCGCCCCGGAAGCGTAATCGGCGGGGGAATCGGCGATGACGACACCGTTGTAGTTGCCGGTACTGCCGCTGGACAGGGCCGGCAGGCTGACTGTCTCGGACCCCGCCGAGCCGGAGGCCGTCACCAGGGTGTAGGGCACTGCCTCGCTGTCGAGTGCGGCCCGCCTGGGGACGCGCGAAATTGCCTGCAGGATTACCGGGCATTCCGATTACCTGAACGACGGATCCAGCGGGAAAGATAATGGTCCCTATTTGAGTGCGTCCGGACCGGTCCCCAGCCGGCCGCTGGCACGCAAAGCCTAGATGACCTGACCGGGATTCACGCCGGTACTGCCCGCCGCGCTGCTGGCATAGGCGGCGAGCGCGAATCTCAGCACGTCCACGGCTTCGTCACCGCTCCAGAGCAACGGGCCCTCGCCGGTGTGCAGCCAGCGCAGCCAGTACCGGCCTGAATCACGGAAGCTGCTGCCCCAGTCGTCGTCGAGGCCGTGATAACCCCGCATCTCGCCATCCGCGTACACCTCCACGGCGGGCTGCTGGATGCCGCGGCCGGTGACGCGATTAACCCGCGCGAAGCCCTTGGTGCCGGTTATCTCCCAGCGCTCGTCATTGGTGTAGTAATCCGAGCGCAGGTACATGTCCGGCGCGAGGGTGATATCCCACACACCGCGTACGCCATTGTCGTGCTCCCACACGAGCGTCGCCGGCGCATCCACGTCGACGCCAGGCCCGAAATGGGTGTTACCGATCCACGCCCGTACCTCGCGGACCGGCCCGAACAGCCAGATGGCGGTGGTGAGCTTATGCCAGCCGTCGTCGAACACCATGATGCCGCGGCCGCGCTCCATCTGCTTCAGCTGCCATTCGAAGCTGCTCCACGGCACGTCCCAGCCGCCATTTCCGGTTCCGACCATCTTCACGTGATAACCGGACACGTCGCCGATCTCGCCCGACTCGGCAGCTGCCTTGAGCTTCCGCAGCGGTTCGTAGAACAGGTAGTTGTCCATCACGCGCAGGACCCGGTCACTGGTCTTGGCCGCGTCCAGCATCCGCTGCGCGTCGAGCAGGTCGTTGCACATCGGCTTCTGCAGGTTGACGTGCCAGCCCCAGCCGAGCATCTCGACCACTCCGTCGCTGTGCAGCGGAACCGGCAGCAGGACCTCGGCGGCGTCGACCTCGATGCCGCTGGCCGCCAGCTCGGCAGCCGATCCGAACGTCGCCGCGGCTGGCCAGTCCGCCTGGCGCTGAGCACGACGCTCCTGCATCGGGTCGACGAGCGCGACGACCTCGACGTCGGGGTTGCCGAGATAGCCGCGGACGTTGAGGTCGTAGATCCTGCCCAGCCCGATGAACGCCGCCCGCACGGGACGGTCGTAGGGTACGAAAGCCACCGTGATCGGTCTCCTTGATCTTCTCGGTCAGACACAGCCAGATCGGGATCGGACACAGCCAGATCGGGAGATCGATATCTGTACTGTTGGCCGGCATACTAGCGGCTAGTCCGACCCTCTTGGCGGCGACCAACCAGGCATTTACACTGACGACACCCAAGACCCGACTCGCGGCCGCGGGCGCCAGCACGTGAGGGAGCGGACATGACGGAAGCGGACAGGGCTGAGGTTGAGGTTGAGGGCACCTGTGACCAGCGCTACGAGCCGGTGCGAGCCGCGCTGGCCGCCCAGCTGGCTTCTGGCGAGGAACTCGGTGCCTGCATCGTGCTCAACGTCGACGGCGAGACGGTCGTCGACATCTGGGGCGGCTTCCGGGACGAGGCCAGGACGACTCCGTGGACACGGGACACCATCACCAACGTGTGGTCGACCACCAAGACGGTGACGAACCTGGCGGCGCTCATGCTGGCGGACCGCGGCCAGCTGGATGTCTATGCACCCGTGGCGCGCTACTGGCCGGAGTTCGCGGCCAGCGGCAAGCAGGACATCGAGGTCCGCCATGTCCTCTCGCACACCGCGGGGGTCTCCGGCTGGGAGCAGCCGTTCAGCACCGAGGACATGTACGACTGGGACAAGTCCACGTCGCAGCTCGCGGCGCAGGCCCCGTGGTGGGAGCCCGGCACCGCATCGGGCTACCACGCGCTCAACCAGGGGCACCTGGTCGGCGAGATCATCCGCCGGATCACCGGCAAGTCGCTCAAGCAGTTCGTCGCCGAGGAGATCGTCGGGCCGCTCGGCGCCGACTTCCAGATCGGCGCGGCGGAACGCGACTGGGACCGGATCGCTGACGTCGTCCCGCCGCCGCCTCTTCCGTTCGACATGGACTCCATCGACCCGCAGAGCCCGGCGTTCAAGACGATGACCGGGCCGGTGCCCGATGCGTCCGCGGCCAACACCCCGGGCTGGCGGCACGCGGACATGGGGGCCTGCAACGGGCACGGCAACGCGCGCTCGGTGGCGCGCATCCTGTCCGCGCTCGCACTGGGCGGGGAAGTGGACGGGGTCCGCCTGCTCGGCGCGGAGACGATCGACCTGATCTTCGACGAGCAGTCCCGCGGCGTGGACCTGGTCCTCGGCGTGCCGCTGCGCTTCGGCATCGGCTACGGCCTGCCGCTGCTCGAGACGATCCCCTACCTGCCCGACGAGAGGATCTGCTTCTGGGGCGGCTGGGGCGGCTCGATCATCGCCATGGACCTCGGCCGCCGGATGACCATCTCGTACATGATGAACAAGATGGGCCCCGGCGTGATCGGCTCCGACCGCAGCGAGGCGTACGTCCAGGCGATCTACGGGTCCTAGCCGAAGCTGACTCGCTCCAGCCCGTAGTCCAGCAGCCGCGGGCCAGGGCCTGAGCACGCTACCAGAAGCTGATCGACCAGAGTCCGGCTGACTCGGTCACGATGTCACGGGCGGCCATGCCCCGCAGGATGGTGCGGGCCTCTTCCTCGCTTATCTGACCATTCAGGTGCTCGCTGATGGCCTTGGCCGGCACGCTGATCCTGGTCCGCTTCGCCGGGACGTCATCGTCCGGATCCGATCCGGCGACCTCGGTCGCCCTGAGGTTCTGCAGGGCGAAGAGCGCCTCGAAGACCTGCTTCTCCTGCGGGTCGGTGATCTGTTCGAAGCACTTCATGAAGCGACGGACGATATCGGCGCCGGACAGGAAGAACCACGTGTAGAACAGGGCCGCGAAGCCGCTCGTGGTCGCGAACGCGAAGAACAAGCCGAGGCCGTCGATCAGTACGATCTTCAGCGCCTCGCGCAGGTGCAGGACCCGGCCAGGTCCGATCCGGAATTCCAGGCTCCCATCGGCCGGGGCTCCGGCCGCGGCGACGGCGTCGGGCTGGATCCCGTCGCGCTCGCGCAGGTACATGTCGATGAGTTCCAGCCCGCGATCCGTGGTCATGGCCACGGTGCCGGAGCCGCCCCCCGCGGCGGTCAGCTGGAGCTCGAACTCATCGCGCTCGGCGCGCCGGCTCTGCAGGATCTCTCCGGCCAGCTCAGCCTGCGAGATCGAGACCATCTCGGTGGTCACGCGATCAGCGCGTTCCATCAGGGGGCGCCTCCTAGCTTCAGGTTCCCGTGCGCTGGGGTCGCGGCCGGAAGGTGCCTGGCTGCTCCGAGCTCACGAAGAAGCGTAGCCGGGAACGCCAGTCAGAGCCCAGGTGCCGGCTGAGGCGATCGCTGATCAGATCACAGTTCGCGAACTCCTGCCGGATGGCCGAGCGCGACCGGGCGTCCGCGCAGCGCCCGGAGGTCAGGGCCGGGCAGGCCGCCGCGGCGAGGAACTCGGTGCGGTAACTGACGTCGCCGCGCAGCGGACACTCGGGGCACTGAGCGTAGATCAGCTGGCGGGCGAGGCTGCCGTTGAACCAGAGCCGCTCGGGAGCCAGCGCGCGGTCGATATCACCGAGCGGGGTCAGAATCGACCCGCGGAAGCCTGACGTCGCAAGCTGAGCTTCGTTGATCAGCTGCGCGTTGACCGGCGGAACGAAGGCGAACCGATCCCGCAGCCTCAGTTCCAGCGATGCCCGCATCTTCCTGATCGGGTGGCTGGTCCCGTCCAGCACTTCGAGCAGCTTCGCGTGGGACTGGTCGGCAAGCACCGTGTCGATCGCGGCGATCGCCGCGCGGGTCGCCTGGTCCGCTGACGGCCACCCGAGATGCTCCTCGGCGCGCGTGGTCAGTTCAGCCGCCAGCGCGGCCTTGTCGGCGAACGCCGCTGCCGGAATGACAGGCAGCAACCCGGCAAGCGACGCGAATCGCGGTCCGGGCGCCAGGCCAGCTGCCTGCGCCGGATCCGCCCCGTACACGTCCGGCCACAGGTCGGCCGGGATCACCGGGTGCAGGGCCAGATCGGCCGCCAGGACCAGCGCCTGGAGCTGGCCGAGCAGCGGAATCCGGGGAATGAGCTCCCTGACGTGGCTGAGCGCCCGCCGGTAGACCTCCGGGCTGGTGGCCAGGCTCAGCTCCGCGCGCACGACGTCCGACGGCTGCTCGCGGAGCACGTAGATCCATTCGGCCGCCTTCGCCGAGCCTTCGGCGAGGTAGCGCCGTCCGAGCCGGAACCCGCTGTCCGACGACAGCGGCAGAGCCGCGCCGGGAAAGTACCTGCGGATCCGGTCGTCCTGGACCTGCCCGCGCCCGAGCACGTCCGGGTCCCCGTCCAGGGCCGCGTACACCACGTCGGCGGCCCGGACCATGCGTATCACTGATGCCAGGTCCGGCGGGCAGCCGGCCGCCGCTCCCCCCGCCCAGCGCAGCAGCGGGATCCAGATGCCCTGCCCGGGCGGGACGGCTTCGAGCGCGGTGAACAGGTACCTGGTCAGATCGTTCTTCGCGTACACCAGGGCCACCTCGGCAGCGGCTGACGTGCCCTGGTAGTAGTGGGCACGCTCGTGCGCGCGGACCCGGTAATACAGGTCATGCTTGCGCCGATGCTCGCGACCCACCTCGGCGGGGGTGCCATCCGGATACCGCTCGGCGATCTCCTGCAAATCGGCCGCGACCAGCGCTTCGGCCTCGTGCAGGCCGTCCAGGCTCAGCGTGCGGGTAGCGACGTCATAGCCGCCGAGGCGTCCGTGATCACTCGCAGCCGCCGCGGCTTGCCCGCACGGGATCTCCTCGCCGGTCCCCATCGCTATCTGCCCAGCTCGATCCGCAGGTCCTGCGCGTGATCGGCCATGTCGGACACCTCGGCGTCCGGGTCGCCAGCGAACCGGGCCGCCATGGCCAGCGTGCCAAGCGCGGTGGTGCGTGCGCCGCGCTCGTCGGCGCTCAGGGCCAGGCTGACAATGCAGCCGACGACCCGCCGGCGGATCTCGCTGCTGGAGTCGGCCCCGAACGTCTCCGCGATGCGCAGCAGCGCGGAGATCGCCCCATTCAGGTCGTCGGACTTCAGCCGGATCAGGACGACATTCCACCGAGCCGACAGCGCGACGTCGCGGATGTCGGCCGATCCGGCCTCGGCGTACCGATCGGCGACGTGCTCGAACTGGCTGACCGCCTGGTCGTCGTGCCCCTGGTCAACCTCGCCCTGGTCAGCGTAAATGACCCCGTGGTTGAGCCCGGCCAGCGCGGCCCGGTACTGCAGGCGCGGATCACCGGCGTGGCCGAACTCCTCCTCGACCTCGCGGTATCGCCGCAGCGCCTCCTCGGCCTGCCCGGTCACCCGGTAGCAATTGCCGCAATTGGTCATCGCCATCGCGAGCTGCACCCGGAGTTCGGGGTCACTGTCCTGCCTGATCTCGCTGATCAGGTTCTCGTAGGCGCTGATCGCCTCAGCCGGGCGGTCCAGGGCCGCGAGGGCAACGCCGCGGTTGACCGTATAGATCGCCCGTTGCAGCCGCGTACCTGGCCGGGCCAGGAAGTCGTCGTACTGGGCCAGGTCCTCCTCGAGTCCCTCGATCTCCAGGGCGCGGCCCTCCGCCGCCGCCTGCCGGGCGATCTGGCCAGGCTCGCCGTCGCGCTCGGTGAACCGCGACGACTTGCCGAACGCGCTGATCGCCGCGTCCCGCTCGCCAAGCGCGGCCAGCGCCCGGCCAGCGATGATGCTGGTCCTCGCCATGACGCTCTCGTACTCCGGCCCGGGGATGCGAGCGAACCTGAGGTAGACCTGATCGCATTGCTGTACCGCCTCGCGATGCCGGCCGAGCATCGACAGGGCTGTGGCCCTGCTGCCCATGACGGCGGCGATGGCGTCGGACCACGGGCAGATGCCGACGACATCGAAGGTCGCCATGAAAAGGTCGGCGGCCCGCAGGCCGCGATCGGCATCGCCCGCCATCAGGTAAGCACCTGTCGCGTTGAGCTGCGCGCGTGCGGCGAGCTCGCGGGCTTCCACATTGTCGCTGGCAGCGAATCTCGCTGCGACCGCCGTGAAGGCACCTGCCACGTCCTCATCGCCTGGCGCGCTGCCAGGTGCGGCTTGGGTGCCGGCGGGCGCCAGCGCGTCCTGCCGCGATCTGAGCGCAACGGCGCGGCTGTAGAGCAGGTGAGCCAGGGCGGCATCGGCGTCCCTGCCGGGGGAGGGATGCCTGGCGATGGCCGCGTCCGCGGCGGCGATGGCGGCGTCGGGGCGGCCCGAGCTGTTCAGCGTCTGGCACAGGTTTCCCGCGTTGCGCAGCGCCAGGACCGGGTCAGCGGCGCTGGCGGCCTTCTCGAAGCCGGCGGCCGCGATCCCGAGCAGGCCCTCGCCATAGGCGTGCACCGCGATCTGCTCGGCCTCCGTGACACTCACGATGTCGATCATGGCCGTCAGCATCGGCGGCGGTACGGCGACGCCATCACCCGCCTCCTGCAAGATCCGCGCGATCTGAGCCGTGAGGCCGGGTGTGACAGCCAGCGGCTCGCTGTCCGGAGGCTCGGCCGTGCCGGTGATGCCGCCGGCCCAGGCGACGCCGCCGCGAAACTCCTGCTCGGTCATGCCGGGCAGCAGGCTGCTGGTCAGCGCCCGGCGCTCGGCCCCCGTGACCGGGCGATCCGGACCGTACCGCGACCAGGCCAGCAAGCCGAGCATGATTATCCGGCCGACAGCGTCCCTGCTCAGCAACCTGGCCCTCCCCGGCGCGTCCGACGAGCCGACTGTAACCCTGTCGGCGCGGCGGTTACCAGCCAGCGGGACGACTGGCCAGGATTGGTGAGTAATTCGGCGGTGGCACAAGCGGCGGATGATCCCGGGGCCGTCAGCGAAAAGCCGTGGCTAGTGGTCGGTCGCGCCGCCTGGCTCGTCCGTCGTGTGGACGGCTGCCTCCTCTGCCGTGGCGGCGCCAGCGTCGATCCCCGCGTCGTAGGCGACCAGGTCAGGCTCGGCGCCTGAGTGCGCCCCCTCGTCCTCCGCGACGAGGCGGCCGGATCTGGGCTCCTGCTCCAGCCCGTCGTCAAGGTCGCCGTCCGCGTACGGATCGGGCTCGGGTTCCTCCTCGGCCAGCAGCTGATCGAGTGACTCGCCCGCCCGCTCCTCGGCCAGGGTGGTGCCGAAGCCCTCGCCGGCCGACCACCGGTCGGGCGGCACGATTCCCTGGTCCAGCGGATCGTCGCCGGGATCGCCCTCCAGCGTGTCCGAGGCGTCGAGCGTCCCGTCGTCCTCCAGCTCGGTGTCCTCGAGCTCGTCTGAGGAGTCGTAGATGTCGTCGTCGGGCATGACGCGCTCCCATCCGGGTGATCGCTATCAGACACGCCAGACTACCGAGATGACCTCGTACTGCCGGCGGCCGAGCCACCCAGCGGGCCCGACGGTCAGGGCCGGTTCGGGTCCGGGTGCAGCGTAATGAAGACCGACCATGCTGGCGCGGACCGGTCGTCAGGGCGCCCGGCGAACTCCTCCGTAAGGCTGGCGAGGCGAGTACGGAACTCATTCATTTCCGCCGGTGACAGTCGCAGGCCGAGTCGGGTGGTGTCCAGTTCTGTGGCCGGCACGAGGGCGACCTCTTCAATGAAGGTGTCGAGCATCGACCGGTCCATCGCGGGGGTGCTGAGCCGCCAGGACTTCCTCGTCGCCAGGTACGGGATCTCTCGTGCGCCCCGCGTGCCGCGCCGCTCCGGCTGCGGGTCGAGAAATCCGGTTCGCACGAGAGTCCTGATGTGGTGCAGGATGCTCGCCGGGTCGCGGCCGAGGATCCCGGCAATCTCCTTGTTCGTCCGTGCCTCACCCAGGCAGATGCGCAGTATCCGCAGCCGGAGCGAGGACGCGAGCGCCTTCGCCTCCTCGTCGGTCGCCTGCCGGCGTTCTGCCATGCCGTCACTCTACAAGTGATTGACAAAACCCAATCACTCGTTGACGATAGCTAGCGTGATCGATACAGAACCTGATCTCGGCCATCCCCGGCGGCGCGGGGGGCTGTGGCATCACCTCGGTTTCCGGCGCTTGTGGGTCGGCGAGACGGTCAGCCAGTTCGGCACGGCGATCAGCCAGCTGGCGCTGCCGCTGGTCGCGATCCTGGTCGTGCACGCCTCGACGTTCGAGGTCGGCCTGCTGACCGCGTGCGAGAGCGCCGCGTTCCTCGTGGTCGGGCTGCCGGCCGGCGCGTGGGTCGAGCGGATGCGCTTCCGCACTGTGCTGATCGTCAACGACCTGATCCGCGCGGCCCTGCTGGGATCGATACCGCTGGCCATGCTCTTCGGGGTGCTGACGATCGGGCAGCTGTACGTGGTCGCGATCGGAACCGGCGTCAGCACCGTCTTCTTCGACGTGGCCTACCAGTCCTATCTGCCCGAGCTTGTCGACCGGACGCTGCTGGTGGAAGGCAATGCCAAGCTTCAGGGCAGCGAGTCGGTCAGCCAGATCGCCGGCCCGAGCATCGGCGGGCTGCTGATCCAGGCGCTGACCGCGCCGTACGCGGTGCTCATCGATACGCTGACCTTCCTCTGGTCAGCGGCATGGGTGACCGCCATCAGGACCCGGCCCGCCAAGCCGGAGCGCAAACCGGACCGGCAGCTGCGGCGCGAGATCGGCGAAGGGCTGCGGTTCGTACTCGGCAGCCGGCTGCTGCGCGCGATCGCCATGTGCACCGGGCTGTCCAACTTGTTCAGCTCGATGGTGCTGGCCGTGTTCTTCGTGCTGCTCGCGCGCGACCTGCATGTCTCCGCGGGGGTCATCGGCCTGATCACGTCGACGTCAGCGATCGGCGGCCTGATCGGCTCGCTGGTCGCGAGCAGGCTCGCGGCCAGGGTCGGGCCGGGCCGGGCCATCTGGATGTCGGCCGCGGTCGGCGGTCCGTGCGGCTTCGTCGCTCCGTTCGTGCAGCACGACTGGACGCTCGCGCTGCTGGCGCTGGCGCAGATCGGCATGTGGATGGCCACGGTCGTCTACAACATCACGCAGGTCAGCTTCCGTCAGGGACTATGCCCGCCCGAGCTGCTCGGCCGGATGAACGCGACGATGCGCTTCCTGGTGTGGGGCACGATGCCGCTCGGGGGGGTGATCGGCGGCGTTCTCGGGTCCACGATCGGGGTGCGCGCGACCCTCCTCGTCGCGGCCGCCGGCGGATCGCTGGCCTTCCTGCCGGTCTTCCTCTCGCCGCTGCGGCGGATGCGCCAGCTTCCTTCCTACGACGGCTCAGGCCGGGGCGCCTCTACCTGAGCGAGTGGATCTGCGACCCTCAGGTCCGATGTCAGCGGGCCAGGCCAAGCCTCTTCCAGTCGGCCACCAGGACCGTCGCCAGGCGGCGGAGCGCGAGCTGCCAGCTGGGCGGGGCGTCGCGCCAGTCAAAGCGGCCAGTTGCCAGCCGGGTCGCCGCGATCACGTCGTCCGGCACCACGACCAGGCCGCGGGCGGCCGGCAGGTACCTGCTGAGCCGGTCGACGTCCAGTTTGGCACCCTTGGCGGGCATCCGGTTCACGACGACGGTGATCGGCTTACCCCACTGATGCAGCAGCTCGGTGGACTCGGCGACCAGGCTCGCCGTGGCCGGCTGGGAGTCGGTGAGCAGTACCACCTGGTCCGCTCCCGCTATGGCTGCCGCCAGCGCGGGGTCCTGCAGGCCGGTGCCGCAGTCGAGCAGGATCAGGCTGAAGAAGTCCTTGAGCCTGGTGATCACCCGCCGGTAAGCATCCTCGTCCAGCGCCGTCATCCGGTCTGGATCCGTCGGGGCCGGGACCACGAGCAGCCCGTGGACCGCGCGGCCGAGCAAGGAGTCCAGGCTGGTCAGCGACAGCTCGTCGTCGGTCACCAGCTGCGCAAGGTCGTCGACGAACCAGGTCTGGTCGGGCGTCAGGACCCGGCCGAGTGACCCGAAGTCCGGGTTGGTGTCCACGGCGACGATCGGATCCCGGCGCAGCAGCGAGAACAGCGTGCCGAGCAGCGCCGTGACCGTCGTCTTGCCGACGCCGCCCTTGGGAGATACGACCGCGATGGTGGCGCAGTGCATCAGCCGCGGCTCGGTGATGCGGGCGTCCAGCTGGCCGAGATTGTCCAGCTCCCGCCACTTGACCCGGGCTCGCTCGAGCCGGGTGGGTGCCGCCTCGATGGTCAGGTCGGCCGGCCGGTAGCGGTGCCTGCCAGGCTCCGGTGCGGCGGTCGGCTGCGTGCCGGACTGACCGGGTGCGTCCGGCGCGTCCCCGTCGGGCGTGACGACGTCCTCGCGCGGCCGTTCTGGCTCACGGAGGAAGGCGCTGCTCGCCGCGGCCAGCCGGCTGGCCGTGCCCGTCCGCCGGGGCAGCACCGCATCGACACGCTGCAGCGGAGTGAGGTCATCATCAGGGCGGGCAGACGAGACCACCGTGCGCGGCAGGTGCCTGGACACCGCCCCCGAGTCCCGCAGCACGCCGACACCTGATCGCATCTGCACCCCGCTGGTCCCGGCCCTGGTTGCCTGGCCGGGCCCGTCGCGTTCTGGCCCGGCCGGTTCTGGCTTGCGGAGCTGGAGCACCGATCCAGCTCTGACGCCGTGCGCGGCCAGGGTGCCGTGCGGCGGGATGGGCTGGCCGACGGCGTCAGCAAGATGCCAGCCATCGGCGGCCAGCCTGGCCGGGCTCGGCTGCAGTCCGGCCATGGCCAGCAAGTCGGGCAGGAATCCTGATACCGGCGCATCGGCATCCAGATCAATCTCATGCTGGCCGAACGGGCTGACCACGGTGACGCGGACAAGCTGATGCCTGGCGGGCACCATGAATGAGTTATCGCCCTTCATGCTGATCTTCGGTTGCTCCGCGCGCTCTTGCGCGGGTGGCTGCGAGCCTGGTGTGCCTTGGACGCCTTCGGCCACGGAGTGGTGGCCGGCGCCGGCGGCGCTGACGTGGCCACCAGGCTCCAGCCTCGGCTTCGTCGGCGCCGACGGCGTCTTGTGGGCGATGGGCAAGGGCGCGGAGAATGCCGCCGAGTTCATGAAGGACCTGCCCAAGCTGGAGCAGGAGTGGCTGCACGAGCTGCTGCCCTGGGGTCAGGGTGCGTCCCAGCAGGAATGGGACGCCGCGGTCAGGCGCTGGTGGGTGAAGTCCGACGCGGCCGAGGCGTTCGGGCAGGACTTCGTCCATGACACCAGCCTTCTCGGCAGGCTTTCCACCGCCGGCCGGATTGGCGGCGGCGGGATCGCCCTCTTCGGCGACGGGCTCACCATCGCCAGTCCGCCGCAGGCCGGCGTCATGGGCAACGTCGACCGGGGTGTCGCCGCGGTCAATGCCGGAATCGTCGGCGCCGACACGGTCGGTGCGGTCGGGACACTCGCGGGCATCGACGCCATATCGTTCAGCGTGCCCCCGGTTGGGGTTGCGGTCGCGGTCGGCACCGGCTTGTATCTGTCTGGTGCCTACGCTTACGAGCACTGGGCCTGGTTCCGCGACGACCTGGCCAACCCGGTCGGCCATGCCTTCGCTGACATGGGCAAGGGGCTGGCCCACGGTGTCTCCGGCCTGGGGCACGACATCGCGAGCTTGTTCTAGCCTCGGGTCAGGAAGGGAGCCGGTGGTCGATCCGCGCGCGGGTGATGTGGCCGAAGCCGAGCGGCTCCTGGCGCAGGCGGCGCATCAGGGTGCGGCGAAGCTGCCCGCCCTGAGCGCCGCGGAGCTCTGGGTGCTGTGCGGTGACCGGCAGGTCCTGGCCGACGAGGCGGAGATGCGCTGGTGGGCCGCGATCACCGAGCCGGACCGCGGGAAACTCGCCACCGCGATGATGGACTTCCTCGCCGACCGCGGGCTGCTGCGCCGTGACGAGGCGGCTCCCCCGGCGCCAGGCTTCGGCGAGCTAGCGCCGTCGGCCATGCCGATGATGCCCGGCCTGGCCCTCATCGTGGCCGCGCGCCAGCAGCCTGCCGTCGTGGCCGTCGCCATCAGCGCGGACGGATCGGCGGAGGGAGCGCCGCGGATGTTCGGCCTCGCCGAGCACGGGCAGCCGCCGCGCGTCGTCGTGGCCGAGTACATCTCGGAGCAAGTCACCGAGCCGTTCGGGCGGCTGCACCACTTCTCGTTGCTGTCCGTGCGACGAGCCGGCCACGCGCTGGCGACCTGGGCCACCGAGCACGGCACCGCTGGGCGGCTGCTCGGCCGGCGCGGCGGCACGGACAAGCGGGCGCATCGTTGACGTCTACCGGAACCAGCCGGATGATCAGCGTCAGTTCGGTGAGCAGCTTGGCCGGGACCGGGTGATCGTCGGCCCGGGCAGCGGCCGGGCGCACGACGTCACCAGGCAGCGTCCTGGAACCGTCCCCGAGCAGGCAGTCAGCTGCGATCGGGAGAAACTCGCCAGCCTGCTCACGGCCATGCTGGCAGGAGAAGCGCCGTGACCAGGGCGGGCAAGGCACGGGCGGCCGGGGCGGCCGGGGCGGCGGACTCGGCCGCGGGCTATGCCGAGGATCACTGCGCGCTCGACGCACCCCTGCTGGCCACGGGCATCTACGTCCCGGTCCTCGCGATCGCGTTCTTTGCCGCCGCGCTGGTCGCGCAGATACCCGCGCTCAGCTGGGCGGCGATAGGGATCGTCTTCCTGACCGCGGCGTGGTGGGCAGCCGGCGGGGGTTCGTGGCTGCGGTACGTGTGGCCGGCCGGTATCCGGCTGGACCAGACGGGCGTCCGGATCGGCGGGGTGAGCTGGGCCGAGCGGCACCCAGGGCAGGTACGCAAGCGGATGGCGATCGTTCCCAGGCAGTACTCGCAGGTGTTCAGCTGCCCGTGGATCGGGGTACGGAGTATTGGCGTCACTACCGATCGCGAAGCGATCAGGACCATGAAGCAGCACGCCTACCGCGGCAGGAGGCCGACCCCGCTCGGTAATCTCGCCGCGCCGTACATGCGCGCCGCCCTGGTGATCTGGATCGACCAGGATCAGGCGCAGCTGCCGGCGATTCGCCCGGCCACGAACATGGTCTGGTCCAATTACCCGGCGCCCGGATTCCATCAGCCGATCTGGGTCGTGCCGACCAGGCGCCCAGGACAGCTTGCGGCAGCACTGGCCCTGCTGCCGCTGCCGTCAGGCACCGTGCGCGACCCGCGGGACCTCTTCAGCGACGACGACTCCCCCGTCGGCGGCTGGTCCGCTCCCTGACCGCCTGTACTCAAGCTCAGCCGCGGGCGCCCAGAGCCGGCGTCGGGGCCTCGAGCAGCCGGTGCACGGCCGGGATCACGGCCTCGATCTCGTCGGTCAGGACCGGCAGCGCGAGGTCCCGCTCGTCGACCACCAGGTCGCGGGCGAACGCTCCGGTCAGGCGGCGCCAGGATGACCCGACCAGCACGAGCCGGGCCGTGCCCGGCTCGGTCTGCGCGGCGGCCCACACCGCGGCGGCCTCGGCCAGCGGGCCGATGCCGCCGGGCAGGGCGATCGCGAC
>OCZU010001238.1_pt1 | contig 17025 bp, 16 predicted proteins | sample 1539001 | NCBI WGS metagenome assembly OCZU01 (sample SAMEA3539306, study PRJEB22396) | soil metagenome | biome: tundra; feature: field; material: soil | place: USA | collected 2010-05 | depth 0.15 m | reverse complement strand
GATGCGCCGCTCGCGCTCGACCGCGCCGGGCTCGTGCGGGTGCGCGAGCAGTATGCCGCGGCCGCGCGCCGCGCCGGCCGATTGGGCTTGGATGGAATCGAACTGCATGGGGCGCACGGTTATCTGCTGCATGAATTCCTCTCGCCGATCGCGAACCGGCGCGACGATGAGTATGGCGGCAGCCTCGAGAATCGCATGCGATTCCCGCTCGAAGTATTCGATGCGGTCCGCGCGGCGTTTGCGCCTCGCTCGCCGGTGTGGATTCGTATTTCGGCCAGCGATTGGATGGCGAATGGGTGGGACATCGACGAGGCTGTGGTGTTCTCGAAAGCCTTGGAGGCGCGCGGCTGCGCCGCGATCCACGTGTCCAGCGGCGGCATCTCGCCTTCACAGGCGATCCCGCTGGCACCCAATTATCAGGTGCCGTTCGCACAGCGGATCAAGGCCGAGGTCGGAATCCCGACGATCGCGGTGGGCCTGATCACGCTGCCGGCGCAAGCCGAAGCGATTCTCGCGAACGGGCAGGCGGACGCGATCGCGCTTGCGCGCGGGATGCTCTACGATCCGCGCTGGCCGTGGCATGCGGCAGCGGCGCTCGGTGCGCAGGTCTGGGCGCCCAAACAATATTGGCGTTGTCAGCCGCGCGAATTGAAACGTTTGTTCGACCGGACCTAGGTGCGGACGCTCACGTAAACTTATTCGTACGCGCCGGGTCCGGGCATGGCGAGAGCCAACTTGGATTTCGGCAGGCGATCACGCGGACTCACGGCCGCATCGCCTTCGCGTATCTCGAAGTGCACGTGAGGTCCCGTCGAGTGGCCGGTGCTGCCGAGCAGCGCGATCACGGTTCCTTGCTTGACCTCGTCGCCCTGTTTGACCTTGAGTTCGCTATTGTGTGCGTAAAGCGAACTCGTTTTGCGATCGTGCCGCAGAATCACGACGTTGCCATAGCCGCGCAGTCCGCTGCCCGCGTAGATGACTTCGCCGTCGGCGATCGCATAAACCGGTTCGCCGACGTCGGCCGCGATGTCGAGGCCTTTGTGCATCTTCCCCCAGCGCTCGCCGAACTCCGAACTGACGATGCCCGCATCGAGCGGCCAGCGTAGGGATCCGGAATATTGTTCGGGCAGCGTCGGCAGCCGCGGCGGCGGCGATTGCGGCTGTCCGGTCGTTGCGCCGGGGGTCGCTGCGCCCTTGCCGCCCGATTTCCCCGCCGCCGTCGTCTTGGAGATCCCGGACTTGTGCAAAACGGCCAACACGGCGCTTTCGCCGTGTTCGCCCGCATCATGAAACGTCTTGAGAAGATCTCGTTCGGCCAGATATTTTTGCATGCGGACGTACGCCGCCGCGGCCACGGCCTTGGCTTCATCCGCGGCTTTCGAGGCTGCGGCCGCCGTGGCGGCGGCGGCTTTTGCGGAGGCGGCTTGGGTTTTCTGGTACCAATCGTCGTTACCGAATTTCTGATCCATCGTCGCGCAGCCGGCGACGACTAAGACCGGGATCATGAATAGGGTTGCCCGCCGCGCGTGGTACATCGGAGTTTTCCTGGAATTCGGCGTCGCGAGCTTAGCATGGCGAAAATCTGCTGCCAAAATCATCGCGTTGGCGCTAGGCTTAGGGCTGCAAACAATAATGGCGGTGGTGCAATGACACAAGCAATAGACGCGCAGCCGACGGCGCTCGGGAGACTCGCGCTTGCCGTGAGCCAGCTCGGTATGTTCACGGTGTTGTCCATGCTGGTGGTGCTGATCGGTTGGTTTTTCACCGATACCCTTGTCTTGACTCTGGGACCGGTCCGCCACGGCCTGCGGTTCTTCGAAATCGCGAGCGTCATCGATAATCCCGCGAGTCTTTTCGGGGTCGGCGACAGCTCGCTGCTGAACCTGATATTCGCGGCCTTGTGCTTGCTATGCCTGCTGGCGCCGCTGCTGCCGCATTGGGCATCGAATCGTAGATTCTGGGCTGCTTACTGGGCACCGCTGATATTGCTGCTCGTGGCCGGCGGATTTGTGTATTACAAGGCGTCGAGTGCCTTGTTCCCCGAGCCCGCCAATGCCGATGTCATCACCAAGGACTTGATGCGGCTCGCAAACGACGTGATCCACAGGGGTGGAGGATTGGTCGTGCAAAGAATTTCGATCGGTCTGGGCGGCTACTTGGCGTTGCTGGGCAGCATCGCGTTGGCGCTGCACGGGACTCGCCGCAACCGGGATACGGTTCGATCCGCCTGACGCCTCGCAATCAATTGCGAGGGATCGCTCGAACGGCTTTGCGCTGTTTGCGGCGGCTATGCAGGATCACCTCAGTGTAGCCGTTGGCTTGTATGCGGCCCTCGAAGATCAAATCGCAAGCCGCGCGAAATGCGATGTTGTCGTCGAGTTCACCGCTCATCGGACGATAGGCGGGATCACCGCGGTTCTGTTCGTCGACGACGCGCGCCATGCGCCGCAACGCATCCATGACTTGCGCGGTGCTGCATATACCGTGATGCAGCCAATTGGCGACATGCTGACTGGAAATGCGCAAGGTGGCGCGATCTTCCATCAACGCCACGTTGTAAAAATCCGGAACTTTCGAACAGCCGATTCCGAAGTCGATCCAGCGCACGACGTAACCCAAGATGCTTTGCACATTATTATTGAGTTCCGTTTCGATCTCGGTCTCGTTCCAAGCGATCGTCTGCGCCAATGAGGGCGTCAAAATATCGTCGAGCGAAGCGCGCTCACGGGTTACGAGCGCGGCCTGAACGTCGACGACGTTCACGGCGTGATAATGCAGCGCATGCAGCGTCGCGGCCGTCGGCGAGGGGACCCAAGCGGTGTTCGCCCCGGCCCTGAGGTGTGCGATCTTGGTCCTGACCATGTCGGCCATGAGGTCGGGCATCGCCCACATGCCTTTGCCTATCTGGGCGCGGCCGCGCAGACCGCAGGCAAGGCCGATATCGACGTTTTGCCGTTCATAGGCATCGAGCCAGGCCGCCTTCTTCAGATCGGCCTTGCGCGGCATCACGCCGGCGTCCATCGACGTGTGTATCTCGTCGCCGGTGCGATCGAGAAAGCCGGTGTTGATGAATACGACGCGGTGCCGAGCCGCATGAATGCATTCGGCCAGATTGACGGTCGTACGGCGCTCCTCGTCCATGATGCCCATCTTCAAGGTGTAGCGGGCGAGGCCCAGCAAATCCTCGACCTCGCCGAACAGGCGATCGGCCAACGCCACCTCTTCGGCGCCGTGCATCTTCGGCTTGACGATGTACACCGATCCGCTGCGCGAGTTGCGCAGCTCCCCGGTTGCGCGCAGATCATGCAGCGCGATCAGCGCGGTGATTGCCGCGTCGATCACGGTTTCGGGGATCGGCTGTCCGTCGAGCGTGATCGCATCGGAGAGCATGTGGGAGCCGACGTTGCGGGCTAGCAGCAGACTGCGTCCGGGAAGAATCACTTCACGGCCGCAGAGCGAGCGGTAGCGCCGATCGGGATTCAGGCGCCGCAGGAATGGCCGCCCGCCCTTGTCGAAGGCGGCCGTCAGGGTGCCGGTCATCAGTCCGAGCCAGTTGCGGTAGACCGCGATTTTTTCCTCGACGTCGACAGCGGCGACCGAGTCCTCGAAATCTTCGATCGTGGTCATCGCCGACTCGATAACCACGTCGCTGATGCCGGCTGAATCGCTGCGGCCGATCGCGTGCGTGCGGTCGATGTGAATTTCAACATGCAGCCCGTGGTGGACCAGCAGCAGCGTCGACGGCGCATCGGGCTCGCCTCGATAGCCGACCAATGCATGCTCAGAGCGCAAACTCGATACCGAGGCGCGCGGCAGCAGGACCTCGAGACCGCTTTCACCGAGCCGGTAGCCGAGCGCATCGCGGTGCGACCCCTGGCGCAAGGGAAAATAATCATCGAGGAAGTTGCGCACGTAGGCGATGACCAGTGCGCCGCGCTTCGGGTTGTATTCGCCGCTTTTCGCTTCGGCGCCTTCCGCAGCGATCACATCGGTGCCGTACAGCGCGTCGTACAAGCTGCCCCAACGTGCGTTGGCGGCATTGAGCGCATAGCGCGCGTTGTTGACCGGGACGACCAGCTGCGGGCCCGCAATATGTGCAATCTCCGGATCGACGCCGGCCGTGTCGATCTCGAACGGCGCCGGTTGCCGCTGGGTGTAGCCGATGTCGCGCAGGTAGGCGCGATACCCCGGCGCGTCAAACCCGGGTCCCGGATGCGCCCGATGCCAGGCATCGATTTGCGACTGCAGCTCGTCACGACGCTGCAGCAGCGCGTGATTGAGGGGTGCCATTCGACGCACGAGGGCGGCGAGGTCATGCCAGAAATCCGCCTCGACGATGCCCGTGGCCGGCATGGCCTCCTGGGTCACGAAGGCGTGCAGCTGGGCACTGACCCTGACATTGCCGAAGGAGATCGTCCGACTCATCGCGTGCTTCCTGTATGATTCCGACCGGCCGAAGTCTGGATCATGTAATTATAAATGACTTTGTCCAACGGGGTGGGCGGAAGAATATATGGCTCTAATGACTGGAAAGTCCGAACCGACACAGTCGGCCGGCGGCAACGATTTGCGAATTTTCGTATTTGCATTGTTCTTCATCTTCGGCGGCATCACGAGCCTCAACGACGTCGTAATCCCGAAGCTCAAGGCGCTATTCACGCTGAACTATGCCGAGGCCATGCTGGTACAGTCGGCGTTTTTCGCGGCGTATTTCATCATCTCGCTGCCGGCCGCCGAGGTCGTCAAACGATTCGGCTACATGCGCACGGCCGTGCTCGGCCTCGTCACGATGACCGTCGGCTGCCTGCTGTTCGTGCCGGCGTCCGCCTCCGGCCAGTTCGGCATGTTCCTGCTCGCGCTGTTCGTGCTGGCGGCGGGCATCACGACGGTCCAGGTGGTCGCGAATCCACTGATTTCGATGCTCGGCAATCCTGCGACCGCGCACAGCCGCCTCACGTTTGCGCAAGCGTTCAATTCGCTGGGCACGACGATTTTTCCGCCGGTTGGATCGATGCTGATCCTAGGGTCGCTTGCGACCGTCAACCCCGAGACTCTGTCGGGCGCCGCGCTCGAGGCGTTTCGCGCCGTCGAAACGCGCGTCGTCGAGCATACCTATCTGGGTCTGGCCGCGGCCCTGTTGATCATCTCGATCGTCGTCTGGATCGAGCGCAAGCGCTTGGTCGAGGCGCCGGGCGAGCCGGGCAGCTTCGCCGCGGCCTTCAGGCTGCTCGGACGTCCGCGCTTCGGTTTCGGCGCGCTCTGCATCTTCCTCTATGTCGGTGCCGAAGTCGCGATCGGCTCCTTGATGGTCAATTACTTGATGCAGACGAGCGTACTCGGGATCCCAGCGGAAGCCGCCGGAGGTCACTTGTTCTACTATTGGGGCGGTGCGATGGTCGGTCGGTTCATCGGCACCTACTTTCTGCGTGTCTACTCCCCGGGCAAGGTGCTCGCCTGTGTCACGGCGGCGGCGATCTCGCTGCTATTGATATCCGCGAACAGCCTGGGGTCGGTGTCGGGCTATGCGCTGCTCGCGGTCGGCCTCTGCAATTCGATCATGTTTCCGACGATTTTCTCGCTGGCTTCCGAAAAGCTCGGTGACCGGACCGCCGAGGGTTCGGGGATCATTTGCATGGCGATCGTCGGGGGAGCGATCGTGCCGCTGATTACCGGCCGATTCGCTGATCTCACGAGCCTCAAATTTGCGCTCGTGGTTCCGGCGGTCTGCTACGCGACCATTTTGAGTTTTGGCTGGTACGCGCGCCGACCGGCCTGAGCGCGCGGTGTGTTGGGCCGGCGCCCGGGTCGTGGCGGCGGCACCGCAATCGTTTATGCTGCGCACCATGGGCGTATCCGCCGATTATCTGAATTATGTGCTGGAGCAGCTATCCGCTCTTCCGGGCGTCACCCACCGCCGCATGTTCGGCGGCGCTGGGTTGTATTGCGACGGTGTGATTTTTGGATTGATCGCCGGCGACGTGCTGTATTTCAAGGCCGGGTCCGACAATCGCGTTGACTATGAATCCCGGGGCATGGATTCGTTCCGGCCCTACCCGGACAAACCGCAAATCAGCATGGCCTACTATGAGCTGCCGGCGGACATACTCGAGGACCCGGAGGAGTGCGCCGCTTGGGCGCGCCGTTCCTTGGCATCGGCTGACGCCGCGACGATGCGCCGGCCCAAGCGCGCAAAGAGATCCATACGCAAAGGATGAATCCATGAAGCTATTGCGATTCGGCCCCGCGGGGCAGGAAAGACCAGGGTTGCTCGACGCCGAGGGCAACATCCGCGATTTGTCGGGGCACCTCGAGGATATCGATGGCGCCGGCATCTCACCTGCCGGTCTCGCGCGACTCGCGGCTTTGCGTACCGAGACCTTGCCGCGGGTGGACGGCACGCCGCGATTGGGTCCTTGCGTGACCGGCGTCTCGAAGGTCGTATGCGTCGGCCTCAATTACGCCGACCACGCCGCCGAGACCAATGCAAAGATTCCCGGCGAGCCAATCCTGTTTCAGAAGGCGACCACGGCAATCACCGGTCCCAACGACGACATCATCATGCCGCGCGGATCGACGCACACGGACTGGGAAGTCGAGCTTGGCGTCATTATCGGCAGTAAAGCGCAATACGTCGCGAAGGAACAGGCGCTGCAATACGTTGCCGGCTATTGCATTGTCAACGACGTCTCCGAGCGCCACTATCAGACCGAGCGCTGGGGTCAGTGGACCAAAGGCAAGAGCTGCGACACGTTCTGCCCCATGGGCCCCTGGCTCGTGACCGGCGACGAGATCCCCGATTTACAATCGCTCGATTTGCACTTGGACGTCAATGGCCGGCGTCGCCAAACGGGCAATACGCGCACGATGATCTTCGGCGTTGCCCATCTCGTCAGCTACATCAGCGAATTCATGACGCTGCTTCCCGGGGATCTCATCGCGACCGGAACCCCGCCGGGTGTCGGCCTCGGCCAGAAGCCGCCGACCTACTTGCGGCCGGCCGATGTCCTCGACCTGTCCATCGAAGGACTGGGTCATGCGCGGCAACACGTGCGGGCTTGGACGGAAATTGTTCGATAACTCGACTGCAGTGACGCCGGCGCAGATCGCTGCGCGCCTCGACCGTTTGCCGGCATCACGCGCCGTTTGGACGATCGTCGTGCTGATCTCGCTTGGCGCGGTGTTCGAGTTTTATGATTTGTTTTTTACCGCCTACGTGACGCCCGGCATGTTGAAATCGGGATTATTTACGCCGGATTCGCTGGGGATTTTCGCGTCGCTGCAATTCATCGAGGTCGCCGGCGTCGGCACATTCGTGTTTTCGACGTTTGCCGGTCTGTGGATCGGGGTGGTGGCGCTTGGCCACGCGGCGGATCGCTACGGCCGCAAGTCGGTGTTCACCTGGTCATTGCTTTGGTACGTGAGTTGCACGGCGATCATGGCGTTTCAAACGTCGGGACAGTGGTTGAACCTCTGGCGTCTGCTCGCGGGAGTCGGTTTTGGCGTGCAGCTGGTCACCATAGACACCTATATCGTCGAAATCATGCCGCGCGCGCAGCGCGGCCGCGCGTTTTGCGTCAATCAGTGCATCTCGTTCGGCATCGTGCCCGTGGTGGCCTTGCTAGCCTGGCTGTGGGTACCATTGCGGCCGCTCGGATTCGATGGGTGGCGATGGGTCGTGCTGTTCGGCTCGGCGGGCGCAATCGTCGTGTGGGCGCTGCGCGCCGGCATACCGGAGAGTCCGCGCTGGCTCGCCGCCCAGGGCCGCATCCAAGAGGCCGATGCAATCGTCGGCGCCATCGAGCGCAAAGTCGCATTGGAGATTGGCGGCACGCTGCCGATGCCGCAGCCCGCGCCGCTCGAGCCTCGCGGGGCGCCCAAGCTCGCCGATATCTTTGCGCCCAAGTATCGCGGCCGAACCATCATGCTGTCGGTCTTCAACGCTGCCCAGGTCATCGGCTTCTACGGCTTTAACTCGTGGGTTCCCACGCTGCTCATTGCGCGCGGCATCAGCGTTACTCACGGACTCGAGTACGCGTTCATCATTGCGATCTCGCAACCCTTCGGCCCTCTGCTCGGCGGCCTGTTTGCGGATGCAATCGAGCGAAAGGTGCAGATCATCGCCGGACTTGCGTGCATGGGGGTATTCATGACCGCATTTGCTTACGCAAATTCGCCGCTGCTGCTCATTGTGATCGGCATCGGATTTACACTTGCGGCGAACGTCATGTCCTACGCATATCATGGCTATCAGGCCGAGCTGTTCCCGACCCGCATTCGCTCGCGCGCCGTCGGTTTCGTGTATTCCTGGAGCCGTCTCGCGGCGGCTTTCGCCGGACTCATCATCGGCGCACTGCTCGCCACCGGCGGAGTGCCGGCCGTCGCCATATTCATCGGCGGCGCGATGTGCGTGGGTATCGCGGTAATAGGAATATTTGGGCCGGCCACGAACGGGCGGGGCTTGGAGCAGTTGAACGCCTAGCCTAGACTCCCCAGCTATTTGGGCGTGCGTTACGAGATGGCGGCGTCGAGCTGGGCGCTGGAGGTGGAGGATATGATCGGTGATCCGCAAAAAAAGCCACCGTCGTCGATTGCAGGATTATTCGCGCTGGTCCCGCTCATTTTGGGCATCGTTCTGGTCGTCATTAGCCTATCGGACATCACGGCGTTGCGACGCCTCGATCTCAGTGGCTCGAGCGCGGCCGGCACGGTCGTCGATGTGCTGAAGATCGAGAGGCGCGGGGGATTCGCCTACTGCCCCTTGGTTCGATTCACGACTGCCAGCGGCACTGTCGTGCAGTTCAAGGACAGTGCGTGCGGCGGCCCACGAGATCATCGCGTGGGGGAACAGGTGCGCGTGTTCTATATCGCTGGAGCACCGGCGGAAAGCGCAGCGGTCGATCGGGGCCAATCGGGCTGGTTCATTTCCGCCTTCATGGGTCTGATTGGCGCCCTGTCAATTTGGCTTTCGATAAGGTTCACGCTTGGACTAAGGCGCGCCAGACGCGCTTTCGAACTCAAACGCATCGGTCAGGGCTCTGCCGCGGATCCGTCCGCGCCGCGCTGAAGTCAATTCACCGCTACGACCAAAAAAAGCGCATCGACCGAACCCGTGCAACAGCATGAGTCAGGAGCGGTTCAGCATCAAAACGTGGATCGGCGGCCCTCCGTCGGCTGCGAACCACCTTCGCTGTCCCATCGAGCCGTCGCCTTGTTCTGTTCGGTACGCGCCCATTCGTCTCGCGGGGGACTGCGCGTCTTGTGCAGCACGTAAATAGCTGCGCCAATCGCGCTGATTAGAAAAAACTCGTTTCGGTTCAATAAGGTCATTCACCTGCGCCTCCGTATTTCAATTCAGCTGGCCGCGCACGACACGCAGCGCGCGTTGCCAAGCCGCAGCCTGCAGCACGGGACCCGGTGGATCAGGTGGAGTTTGATTCTGGTACGGAGTTTGATTTTGATCCGGTCGTTGGCGATCCGGCGCCGTCGGCACGTGTTCGGTGCGCATGGCTCAGATCCTCCGAGCGATCAGCAAACCGGCGGCCAAACTCAACAGCGCGGCAATACCGATCGCTTGCCAGGGCCGCGCACGAACGAACTCGTCGGCCCGATAGACGGCCTCGCGCGCTCTCTGCGCAATGGTGCTGACATCATATAGGACCTCATCGGCCCAAATTGACGGGTCCGAAGCCGATTTCGCGCCTAAGCCTCCGATATGTAAGTCTCTTTTCGGGGTGTAGATGCTGTCGCTCGCCATAGTCATGATACGACCTCCATGCGGGATTGGTTCGATGCTCGCTATCGGTATTGTGCCTAGGGTGCCCATGCCGTGCCGTCGGCGGGCCTCGCTGCCTCGCGTAGGATTTCTCTCACGTGAAGGACGGTTAACTGCGGGTTTCGCGCGATCGGCCGGTAAGCTTGCCGGGCGCGTTTGCATGGGGTATCCGGGTGCGCGATCTGCGATCAGGGTGTCGATCTTGCGCAGTGCGCACGGTGCCAAACGGCGCCGCCAAGATCGCGCTAGTTCAAAAAACGGAACGATCGCAGCTCTCGGCCCAGGCGATGCTGAACCTTTGCGTCGTCTCGCGCCGTAACTTCCTCGAAAGTTCCGGGGTCGTAAGCCGTCGTGTTGACCTGGACTCGCTGAATCCCGATTTCGAGGAAACCGGACTTAATGGATGCGGGTGCATTGCATTTTGACCGGTTTTCAGCAGCTGCAGATCGGCTGCGCGGCTTGAAAAAGCCGGTTTCCGACCCCATAGAGCTAACATATGCCCGAATTTCGGGCCGCGGTTTGTTGCGGTGCTCGTATTCTTTAGATATAAACATTAGGGAACGCAATGCTCAATCGGACCAAATTGTGGATCGCGGCAATCACCGTCGCAATCACCGTCGCAATCGCCGTCGCAACCGGCGGCGGGAACACTGCCCTCGCGGCTGCACCGCGGGGCCCGTGCGGCGATTCATTGACGCAAGGGATACCGGCGCGCGCCGGGGATGCGCCTGGCGGGCAAGCATTTGCCGAACAAATCCGTGGACTTTCCGACGAGGAACGTGAAACGCAAATTCGTCGCGCATTGCGCGCAGGGAACATCCCCAATTTCCTGCGCCAGCTCGTACCGATCCGACTCCAGTCGCCGCTGTTGGATGGAAAGTTAGTCGACATCATCGTTTGTGCGGCTCCCGATTATCTCGCGATTGGCTCTGACGATGACTTTCTCCTAATGCCGATGCGCCTAGCGACGGCACTGGCAACAGCATCCGAATATGGTTTCACCTTGCCGACCACGCAACTGGTTGATGCCATTTATGCTCAAGCAGCCGTGCATTTCGTTCCGCAACCGTTGCCGGCCGGTAAGGAGATGCGCTCAACCGATTATTCGTTGCGTCATAACGATCTGATTGCGGCCCAACGTGCGGCGCTCGGCGTTTCATTAGGGGCATTGATCGCCGGTGATAAAAAAGATTTGGTGCTGACAAATCGATTACAAGACCATCTCGATCGCGTTGCGATATATGGTTGGCATACGGCCGACGGCAAGCCCATACAATCCTTGAGCACGGTTCACGGCTGGCGCTATGCGGACTATAGCCATGGCGCGCGGCTGATCAGTACGCAAGTCTTTATCGACGGCAAGCCAAGATCGATCTTTGAGATCATGCAGGATAGCCGGTTGGCGGGAGCCCTCAGCAAGGAGGGGGTTGTATCCAACATCATCTGGTTGATCAAGAACTTAAATACACCGGCGCAGGCGACGATCGCCGCCATCGTGCCGATACTGTGACCTGGATTCCCCTAGGCTTGCGTCACTGACGCCCCGCGCAAGAAGGCTCCGCAGCTCGGCCGCGGCGCGGCCTGCAGACTCTGGAGCGAGCACCAGAGCACTGGCGCGTCCCTCGAGGGATAAACCCGTATGGCGGCGATACTTCCGCGCATACCGTTGCACGCCAATGGCGGCTACGTTACCAGCATTGCCGGTCCCCAATTTCGCGGAAGTAGTCATGAACAAGGGTGGAGCGCGCCGCAGATTGGCGGGCGACGCGCATATAAGCTTAGCAATGAGTAGCGTGTACCGCCGATGCCGCAGCCGCTGATCCTCGTTACGGGTGGTGCCGGATTTCTCGGCATCAATCTGTGCCGCCACCTGCTCGCGCATGGATACCGCGTAAGGTCGATGGATATTGCGCCCTTCGATTATCCGGACCGAAACACGGTGGACATCATGCAGGCGGACATTCGCGACAGGGGCGCGGTCGAGCGTGCCATGGCCGGAGTCGACTTCGTCGTGCATTGCGCGGCGGCTCTGCCGCTGGCGAGCAAGGAGGAGATCCAATCCACCGATGTCGGGGGCACCGGAACGCTACTAGAGATCGCGGCGTACGATAGGGTCCGGCGCTTCATCTTCATCTCGTCGACGTCCGTGTACGGCATCCCCGATCATCATCCGGTCTACGAGCAAGACCGATTGCAGGGGGTTGGACCGTACGGCAACGCGAAGATCAGCGCGGAAGCGTTGTGCCTCGAAGCGAGAGCGCGAGGGCTTTGCATCCCCATTCTTCGTCCCAAGAGCTTCGTCGGTCCCGAGCGGCTGGGGGTATTCGAGCTATTGTACGACTGGGCCTACTCGGGAAGGAATTTTCCCGTGCTGGGTTCGGGAAATAACCGATATCAGCTGCTGGATGTCGCGGATTTATGCGATGCCATTTTACTGTGCATCGTGCGGGACGCGGACGTGGTCAATGACACGTTCAACGTGGGCGCAAAGGTGTTCGGCAGCATGCGCGACAATTTCCAATCGGTGCTCGATCGGGCCGGACACGGGAAGCACGTCATCGGACTTCCCGTCGCACCGGTGATCGGCGTGCTCAAGGTGCTCCAGGCGTTGCATCTGTCGCCGCTGTACCAATGGATTTATGATACGGCGGCGCTGGAAAGTTTTGTGTCGATCGAGCGAATCGAACGGCAGTTGGGATTCGATCCAAAGTTCTCCAATCGTATGGCGCTCGCTCGAAACTACGACTGGTACGTCGAGCATCGCTCCGAGTATCAGGGAAAAACCGGGCTCACGCATCGTCTTCCTTGGAGGAAGGGGGCGCTGCAGTTGGCGAAGTGGTTGTTTTGACCGCAACGGGCGCAGGTGAACCGGTAAAGCCGCCGGAACATCCGGCACTCGATCGTGTGCCGATCGCCGTGGACCTCGATGGCACCTTGCTGCGCACCGATTCCCTGATCGAATCGATTTTCGTAATGGCACGCACGAAGCCGCTGAGCTTGTTCCGCTTGCCCATTTGGTGGGCCGGGGGCGCGGCCGGCTTCAAGCGCCACTTGGCTGCGACCGCAATGCCGGATGTGCATTTGCTGCCGCATCACGACGAACTCTTGGCGTTTCTAGATGAACAAAAAAATATGGGTCGCCCGTTGATACTCGCAACCGCCGCGGACGAAAAGTTGGCCCGGGAGGTGGGCCGGGATGTCGGGTTGTTCGATGAAATCCTCGCGAGCGACGGCCATACGGCGCTGAGGGGCGCGCACAAGCGGGACCGCCTGGTTGCCGAGTGGGGAATCAAGGGATTCGATTACGTCGGCAGCGGAGTGCGCGATTATCCGGTGTGGCGTGCAGCGCGCCGAGCGCTGCTGGTCTCACCGTCGCGGCATCTGGAGCACAAGGTCGCCAAGGTCACGCCCGTGGAGAGGGTCTTTCGAGAGTCCGAGGCGCGATGGCACGACTACCTGCACGCATTGCGGCCTCATCACTGGGTCAAGAGTTTTCTGGTGTTCATGCCGCTCGCGATGGCGCATCGGCTGTTCGAAGCCGATCTCTCGCTGCGAGCCTCGCTGGCATTCGTAGCGTTCAGCCTATGCGCCTCGGGTCAGTACCTGCTCAATGATTTACTGGATCTGCCCGCCGATCGGCGTGATCCGCGCAAGAGGGAACGGCGATTGGCATCGGGCCGGATCAAACTTGCCTATACGCTTTTATTGATGCCGCTGATGCTGATTGCTGCGTTTGCTATCGCGCTGCATCTATCGATTGGTGTAGCCGGCGTGCTCGCCGTGTACCTGCTGCTCATGATCGCATATTCGATGAAGCTCAAAGATATCCCGATCGTGGATGCGTTGGTACTCGCGGGCGGCTATGCGCTACGGGTCGCGGCGGGTGCGGTTGCGGTGAATATAGGGGTTTCCCCTTGGCTCTTGACGTTTTGCGTGTTTCTGTTCTTCAGTCTGGCGCTCATCAAGCGCTATGCGGAACTCGTTGCCAAGGAGGCGACCCCGGGCCCGGCCCACGTGCGCGGCTATTTTGGCGGCGATAAAGTCGTACTCGTGGCGCAGGGAATCGCGAGCGGATATCTCGCCGTATTGGTCTTGGCTCTGTACACGAACACCGACATCAGCCGCCACTTCTATGCGCGACCGGATTTCATATGGGGAATTTGTCTGGCGCTGCTGTATTGGGTGAGCTATCTGTGGATGATGGCAACCCGCGGCCGCATCCATGACGATCCGGTGATTTTCGCGCTCTCCGACCGCATGAGTCTCTGCACGATCGGATTCGCGGCATTATTTTCTTTGCTGGCGTTATGAAATCCGCGCCGATCGTGGGCTTGATCGCGACATTGGCATGCGGCGTGGCGCTCGTCGCATCAAGCCTTCGCGCCAGGGATGACACCGGCACCGACATGGCGCCCTCGCGGGCATTGGCGTTGCAATGGGAGCAATATCAAGTCGATGCACCAAAAACAATCATCGAGCTGCAGCCATTCAGGCAAACACAAGTCGCTGAGTTCGAAATGCCGGGCGATTGGGGAACGGCGACCCTCATCAATCTGAATCCCCGGATCAATGCGTGGTTTCTCCTTACCTTGTGGTGGCCTGGCATGGAGAAGCCGGTTTCCTATCATGTGGAGAATCCTCTACCGAAAACCCAGACGCTGGCGCTCAGCGAAGTTCATCCCCACGGAATTCGCATATCGGCCGATGGCCGGGAAGTGGACTGCGAATTGTGGCATGGCGGGCAGACGACGTTACTGCGGCAAGCGCAGCGTTCGGATCTACCCTACGCGCCGCTATGCGACCATCGGCTCTATTTGCGCAACCCGGTTCCGGGCGCCTATACGCACCTCGAGCGAGTCACGAATTTCTTGAGGGACCACATCTGGGGCGGTGAGCAGATCGTCGGCTTCGTGCACAAACAATTCTTCAGGGATGCCTTCCTCGAAAAGGATGAGGGGGCCGCGGCGTCGCGTGCGCCGGAAATCCCCACTGCGCCGCCGAACGGGCCGCTCGCGGCGCTGCTCAGTGAGGCGTACGCCGCACGTTCCGTTGTGCCCGAGCATCTTGAGATCGACATCGGCCAGGATTCGGGCGCAATCGTCATGGGCAAGTGGTACGCGGTTCGTGATGCCGCGGGCATATTCGTGAGCGCAATCGAGCCGCAAGCGATCGCCGCCTCGAACTCGCGCGGCGCGAAGAATCCAGTGGGCGGCGTCGATGCGGTCGAAGCGGCTGCCTTGGACTATATGGTGGCCGTGGATCTCGAACAGTTCGACCTCGGCTTCGCGCTCGGCACCGACCATCCACGCGTAGGATGGTCGGAGCGCGCGCTGGAATCGATTCGCGATCCGCGGCTGCCGGGGCCCGACGGAATTGGGAGCGTCGCTCCGCTGGTCGTCAATGGCATGTTGAACCCGCCTACCGTGCAGCAGGCAGCAGTGACGTTTGCCGGCGGGTTCAAACGCGAACATGGGGCGTTTCGCTAGGGAGTCATGGCGCAGCGGAACCACGGCACGCATTATGGGTTCATTGAACAGGGAGTCATATTCAGCAAGTTGCAGCCGGGCCTGGCCACGCTCGTGGTCGACGACGACGGTGCCGTGCGGATGAAAACATGGACTGCCGCCGATAACCTTGGATTGCCGCATATCAAGTTTGCGCGCCAGAATGGCGTGCCCTTGATCGAATATGATGAGAAGACGGACGTTTCATCTGCGGGTGCGCTGATCGACAGTTGGGGGCCGGGCAATTGGTCGGGATCGAGCGAGGAACGGTTTCGCACGCTGCGTGCCGGAGCTTGTCTGCAAGAGACGGGCACTGCGCGGTTTCTGATCTATGGATACTTCTCGACGGCCACGCCTCGAGCCATGACACGGGTCTTTCAAGCCTATGGCTGCCGGTATGCGATGCATTTGGATATGAATGCGCTCGAACATACCTATTTTGCGATCTACACTCACAACAATGGCCGGATCGTCGTGCAGCATCTGATCGAGGGCATGGCGGAAGTCGACCGTAAGGGGGGCGACGAACTCGCGCCGCGATTCCTGGATTTTCCGGATGATCGGGATTTCTTTTATTTGACTCGGAAGCAGGATTTGCCGTGACCAGAATCCTCTTGGTTTGCCTGTTACTCGGCAATGCGCTCCATGTGGAGGCGCAGACTTCGCTTCGAGAACAAAATGAGCTGCTGTTTCAACAGTTGCGGCAGATTCATGGATTGAGCGATCAGGAGGTGCGCGACATTCGCGCGATATTCGCGAATTCAAAGGTTCTGGGTCAGGGGAATCCCGCCATTTCCGAGCATCCCTCGACTCCGCAACAGTGCGAGGCCAAGCTGGCGGCGGCGGCGGCCGACTATGCCAATGCGCAATTCGAGCAAATCTGCGGCGGCAAGTATATGGCGCCACTGTACAATCCTAAGAACAGTACCGCCAGCCAAGCCAAAGCGTGTATCGACCAGTTCGAGTTTCCGGATATCCCGTGTGCGTATCCCGTGGTCTGGGTGAAAGCGCGCGAAGCAGCGCAAATCTGCGAAGCCGAGGGCAAGCGCCTCTGCGACGCCCACGAGTGGGAGGGTGCCTGTGCGGGCAGTCTGGAAGCTCCGGATTATCGATTTGATTTAGCCCAGGGCCAGGATCCGGAAGCTGCGATCCATCGTATGCGCACCGCGCACAACAGCGCCCACCAAGCCGACAAAACCTGGAGTTATGGAACGGAGTACCAACGCGGAGTTTGCGCGACGGGCAGTTTCAAGACGCCTGGATGCCCCGGGGGCGGCTGGCAGCTCTGCGGCTCGAACACCTATCCCACCGGAGATTTCCCCGCATGTCGTAGCTCCTTGGCTGTCTACGATCTGAACGGCAATGCCGCGGAACATATGAATCTGCCGCTCAACGAACGACAAATGTCGAGTCTCGGCAGCAAGGAATTGGGCTATACGGAAATGAAGGGAAGTTGGTTTATTTTTGATACCTATCGGGCGCACGAGGATTGGTGCCGCTGGCGCGCACCTTTCTGGCATGGTACCCGTGTCATGGATCCGCAAAGCCATGCGAATTATCACCTCGGTTTTCGCTGTTGCAAGACCCTCGAGCCGAAAAAGCCGGCCCTACCGGGAAAATAGCGTGGCCGTGCGATCGACTACGGCATGATGTTTCGCTTGCGAACTCATCGTTTCCCTAGCTCGGACCGCTAGCCCACATTATGCGTGAAGCGGCTTGAGATACTGAAAAACAAAAGCCCCCATTGTG
>OCZU010001237.1_pt1 | contig 17033 bp, 13 predicted proteins | sample 1539001 | NCBI WGS metagenome assembly OCZU01 (sample SAMEA3539306, study PRJEB22396) | soil metagenome | biome: tundra; feature: field; material: soil | place: USA | collected 2010-05 | depth 0.15 m | reverse complement strand
GAGCAAGCCCAGTACCCCGAGCAAGCCCAGTACCCCCCGTACCCCGAGCAGGGCCAGTACCAAGAACAGAGCCGCTACCCCGGCTACCCCGATCAGGGGCAGTATCTCCAGCCAGCCCAATATCCTGACCAGCCGGCGTACCAGACCCAGGGTCAGTCCTACAACGGTCAGGGATACCCGGCCCAGGTCTACCCCGACCATGCGGGTCAGGGCTACGACGATCGCGGGTATGCGGACCAGGGCTACGCCGACCAGGGGTACGCCGACCAGGGGTACGCGCGGTCATCATTTGCCGGTCAGGCCGGTCCCGAGCAAGGTGACCGGGGTTATCCAGCCGCGTCGTATGCCGAGCCCTCGTATCCTGCGCCTTCGTACTCCCAGCCGGCGTATCCCGAGCCGGCGTATTCTGAGCCGTCCTATTCCGAGCGCGCGCACTCTGGCCAGCAATACGACGGACCGAGCCAGGATTACAGCTCCGGTCCGAGGTACGACAGCTCCGGCCAGGGTTATGACGGCGGGTCCTATCCCGGTCACGGATACGACGACCGAGGCCCGGCCGAGCAGGGTCACCAGCGCCAGGATTATCAAGGCGATTACCAGCGCCAGGATTATCAGGCCCAGGATAATCAGGCCCAGGATTACCAGAGCCGGGGCGGTCGGCCCGAGCAGGGTTACGGGGGTTACGAATACGCCGAGCCGGGCGGCCAGAGCCGGAGCGTGCCGGGAAATGAGACCTTCGCGGCTAAGCAGGCGCCCGCGAGTTCTCCGGGCGCCGGAAGCTATACCGGGCCGCGGTACGGTGACCAGGGACCTGGTTACCAGGAAAACGGCGCCCAGTCCCATCCGGACCAGGCCTATGGCCGCGAGTACGGATACGCCGAGCAGGACTACCCAGGCCAGGACTACCCAGGCCAGGGGTACGGCGCGCCAGGTGGCCCCGCTCAGTCCTATCAAGATCAGGGCTACACCACCTTCGGGTACGCAGACCGGCCCGGGTACGAGAACCCCGGGTACGAGAACCCCGGGTACGAGGGCGACCCCGGCCAGCCGGGCGGGTACCGGGAGCCGGCCTCCAGCCGCGCCGGGCGGTACCCGGATCCGGACCCGGAGGCCACCGCGAACCAGCGGTCCGTCTCCTCGTTTCCTTACGAGGGAGATCCGCCCTCGCGCCGGGAACACAGGCGCCGTCGCGGGCGTTGATAGGTAACAGCCGGTGCGGCTGGGTCCCCCGGGCCGCACCTACTGCCTTCGCGGAATACCGTTCGGCTGGAGCCGCGTTGCGCCTTTCGCCGAGAGGCGACCTCCGCACCGGCCAGCGTAACGAAGGGCCGGCGTGCGGGAAAGCGATCAGCTTCCTCGCCGTCGGCCCTTCGCTGTGCCTGCTCGCCGCCTGCCTAGGTCGGCCCTGGGGGCCGGGGCTGCGGCTGCTCCGGGCCGCCCGGGCCGCCGGACCTGCTGTCGGTGACCACCGCCGGGCTGGGCTTTTCTTCTGGTTCCGGGGGGATGGGACCGACCACCGCGTTGAGCACCTGTGAGTTGGGCACGGACATCACGCTGCCGTCGGTCTCGAAGCGGACGTAGGTGATCCCGATATCGATCACGCGGCCGTCGAGCGTTCCGCCCAGCGCGCCGGCCCGCAGCCGGACCTCTTCCCCGACATGGAACGGCCTGGCGAACTGCAGCACCAGCCCGGCGAACACGTTGCCGAGCGCCTGCTGCGCCGCGATCCCGACGAACACGCTGGTCAGCGCTCCGCCCAGGACGAGCTGACCGATCGACACGCCGAAAAGCTCCAGGGCGATCCCGAACGTGGCAAACGCGCCGACGATCAAGATGGCGTAACTGATCACCGCCGCGTGCGAGGGGCCCGCCTTCGGCCCGATCAGTTCCCTGGCCTTTCCGGCCAGGCTGTAGGTCGCTATGCACCCGAGGATAAGGAACAGCAGGGCTGTGCCCGCGGCGATGAACTGATAAGCCAGATCGTTCAGGTGGCTCGCGTAGAAGATGGTGTGCTGCTTGTGGCCACGGGCCGCGTCGCGCGACTCGTGCGAGACGACCGCGACCGCGATGGCGAGCAGCAGGGCGATGATGGACTTCCACGGCCGGGTCTTGCGCTTGACCAGCTCGACCTGTGCCGACAGATCGATCTGCTTTCCGTCGTGCACTCGCTGCTCCTCCCTTCGCGACGATCTATCCGCCGTCCAACGCTATCCGGCGACGGACCAGCCAGGGCGAGGACCCCGCAGAACAAGACGGGGACCGGGCCGTACCGGCCCGGTCCCCAGCACTAACGCAGACTGCGCCTAGCTGATCAGCGGCCTGCCGACCGGCAACCTGATCCTGCCTGCGATGCCGTTCGATAGGCCCGCCGCCGAGGTGTACCAGGCGACCACGGCCGTGAGCACCCCGACGTAGCCACCCCACTTGCCCAGTTCGCTGTGGCCGCCGAACAGCGCGATGAACAGGATGATCTCGGTGATCTCCAGGGTGAGGAAGACGCCGAATACGGCCATGCTCACCTGGGTGCTCATGATCAGCATGTAGGTGTTGAAGATGGCGAACGCGAGCAGGATCCAGGCCTTGTCGTGCGCCGCCTGGGCGGCTGTGTCATGCGGCGCCACCAGCAGTGCCCACAGGCCGAGGCCGATCCAGAAGCCGCCGTAGCTGGAGAATGCGGTCGCGCCGAACACGTTCCTGTTGCGGAACTCCCACATGCCGGCCAGCAGCTGGCAGAAGCCGCCGTAGGCAAGGGCATAGCCGAGGAAGGCTGCGCCCGACGCCGCGCTCATCCAGCCGGCGTTGGACGCGGATAGCAGGAACGTGGTCAGGGCAAAGCCGGCCAGCCCGAGCGGGGCTGGGTCGGCAATGCCGGAAACAGGGGTGGTTGCAGCGGGCTGGACTGTGCGGTCTTCGCTGACGCTCAAATCGATCCCTCCTAGTGAGGAACGGCTCGTTCGCTCCCGGCAGGCCATTGCGGCCACCAAGAGGCGGATGCCCGACGTTAACTGCGTGGCTGGCGTGAAGCACTCTGTCTCACACGACAGAACCTTCCTTCGGTCACATCTGGCACAGAGTGACCACATGAAAGATCCGCCAACAGCGTAACGCTGAGAAGCGCGGCAGAGCGAGACCCCAAGGTCCTACTTTTCGTAACCATTCGGATGCTGTCTCATTTTGCGCCGGCAGGCCCCGCCGTGTTTCTGTGCGCCACCCGGAGCCAGCTTCGGACCGACGGGTGCCCTGGGTTCGGGACCGCGCTGGGTTAGGATCAGGAGAACAACAGGGAAGGGTCCGCGCCGATGACCGACCGACCGATGCTCGCATCCGATAAAGAGCGGGAGAGCGTCGTCGACGTCCTCCGGGACGCGTACACGGACGGCCGGCTGACGCTGGATGAGTTCGAAGAGCGCACGGCGTCCGCGTATGCCGCGAGAACCTGGGCTGATCTACGGGAACTGACCGGCGACCTGCCGCATGAGCCGGTACTCGGCGACGGCCTGCTGCTGCGCAGCCCGCACCCTGAACACGCTGTGCCAGGGATCGTACCCCCGGCGGGCAGCCCGCGCCGGTCCCGGCGCGAACGGCCGCTCGGCATGCTGCTCCCCGTCGTGTTCATCTGGATCATGATCTCGGCCGCGGCGGGATCGCCGGATACGGCGGCCGCGCTCTCCGTGGTGTTTATCTGCTTGCTGGCATGCCGGATAGGTTACGGAGGACGCTGATAACCGTCAGTGACGGCGACACGCGGGAAACAGGTCATTGATCGGTAATACTTCTGTCGCGCTTGGGCGGGCCGCTACTATAAGTCAGCCGACGCCAAGGAAAGCGCGTCGGCACGCCTGATCATCCGAGGCCTGCGGGGTCAGCGAAAGGTCACAGGAATCCTTAGCCTCGAAGAGTCGGGAGGCGGTCGTTGACCAGCGCGACCACCGGTAGCGATCGGATCGTTCCCGGTCAGCAGCCGCCTGCGGAGCAGCGGCGAGCGCGGCTGGCGTGGCTCGCCCGCCCGGTCGTGACGAACTGGCAGTTCAGCATCGTGGTCCTCGCCGCGATTCTGGTGCGGATCATCGTGGTGCTCGGCTACCCGCCCATCTTGTGGTTCAACGACTCTTACAACTACCTCTACGACGCGGTCGCCCATGTCCCGGATCAGATCCGGCCGAACGGCTACCCGTTCTTCCTCGACCTGCTGCTCCCGCTGCACAACGCTTATCCCCTGGCGCTGCTGCAGGCGGCGATGGGCGTGGTCATGGGCGTCGCCATCTACGCCCTGCTCCGCCACCGCGGACTGCCCTGGTGGGGTGCGGCGCTGCCGGCGCTGCCGGTGCTGTTCGACTCCTACGAACTGCACATCGAGCACATGGTCACCGCCGACCCCCTGTTTATCTTCCTGGTGACCATCGCCGTGGTGATCCTGTGCTGGAGCGACCGGCCCTCGGTCCTGGTGATGGCCATCGCGGGGCTGTTCATCGGATCCGCGGCCCTGGTCAGGTCGGTAGGCGAGCCGCTTCTCCTCGTGGTCCTGGTGAGCCTGCTGGCCCGGCGGGTGGGCTGGCGGCGGCTAGCCACCGTGCTCATCGCGGGTATCGTGCCGATTGCCGCCTACATGTTCTGGTTCCACGCGTACACGGGCAAGTATGCGCTGACCGAGTCCTCAGGTACGTTTCTGTACGGCCGGGTCAGTACCTTCGCCGAATGCGCGAAGATCAAACCGCCCGCTGACCTTAAGGCCCTGTGCGACCCGACGCCGCCGAGGCTGCGACCGGTGGCCGGGGAGTACATCTGGGCGGACAACGAGCTAGGACCCGACCCGGCGACGACGCCGCTGTGGAAGCTGAACCACTCTGACGATACCTCCCTGCGGTTCGGGCCGTCCGTCAACGGCCTGACCGGCAAGTTCGCGAAAGATGCCATCCTGGCGCAGCCGCTGGACTACCTGCGCGCGGTCACGCACGACACGCTGCACACCTTCGGCTGGAAACGGCAGCCCGACCCGAACAACTACTCCGGCAACGGGCCGGCCTTCCAGTTTGTCTCCGACGCAAAGCTCGACACGCTGATTCCCTGGTGGGCGGGCCCGGAGGACCCCACCGAGCTCGCCCAGTGGGCCGCGCAGTACGGGACCGACGCCGAGGCCCGCCAGACCTATGCGGCGCGGCAGGACCTCGGCGGCCCGGGGCTCGGTAGCACCCGGGTGGTCGCGCCCTGGGCCCGGCTGATCCAGATGTACCAGCGGTACATCTTCCTGCGCGGTACGCTGCTCGGCCTCATCGTGCTCATCGGCGTCGCGGGTGTGCTGGCTCGGTGGCGCCGCCTGGGCGGCATCGGCCTGCTGCCCTGGCTGGCCGGAGCGCTGCTGATCGTGCTGCCGCCGATGACGGCCGGGTTCAGCTACCGGTACGTGCTGGCCGCGGCGCCAGCGGCTTGCCTGGCCGCCGGGCTGGCCTTCGCCCGCAGGCCGGGGAGCACGTCAGTGGGCGCCCTGGCGGCCGATCTGCGGCGGCACTTTGGCCGCGGCGGCGCTGTCGAGGAGAAATAGGGTCCGCTGCCGGCCCGCCGCGCCCGCCGCGGGTACCTGGACCGGACCTGCGCCCGACAGCGCCATCGCCACCGCATCCGCCTTTTCCGCGCCCGAGGCCAGGATCCAGACCTCGCGCGCGGCCTGGATCGACGGCAGGGTCATGGTCAGTCGTGTCGGCGGCGGCTTGGGCGAGCCGCGCACCGCGACGACCGGCCGCTCGTCGTAAAGCGCGGGCATGCCGGGGAACAGCGAGGCCACGTGCCCTTCTGGGCCGATGCCCAGCATCAGCACGTCGAACCCGGGCACCGGGCCATGATCCTCGTAGCTGGTCGCCGCGGCCAGCCAGGACGCGTACCGGGCGGCGGCCGCGTCCGGGTCGTCACCGTCGGGTCCGTCAGATCCCGGCATCGGGCGGACCCGCGCCGGATCGGTATCCACGTGATCGAGCAGGGCCGCGCGGGCACTGGTCTCGTTCCGCTCCGGGTCTCCGGTCGGAAGAAACCGCTCGTCCCCCCACCAGATGTCCAGGTGCCGCCAGTCGATGGCGTCCCTGGCCGGGGCGACGGCCAGCTCGGCGAGGACCGCCGTGCCGATTCCCCCTCCGGTCAGCACCACCGACGCGGTGCCGCGCGCCGCCACCGAGTCGACCAGCCGGGTGACCGTGCGGGCGGCGACGGCCTTGGCCAGCAGCTGTGCGTCCCGGTGCACGATCACCTCAGGCACGCTCAAGATGCATGCCCAGGGTGGCCGTTGCCTCCCGCGAGCGCGTGCAGCGTCTCGGCGTAGACCTCGTCAGGCTCGAGCCTGCGCAGTTCCTCGGCGATCAGGTCAGCGGAATCGCGCCGGTGCAGGGCGACCCGCCGGTCGGGCCGGCCTGGCCAGGCCAGCGTGGCCGTCCGGCCATCGGGCCGGGCCAGCATGATCTTCCCCTCGGGCGTCTCGAAGCTGACCTCTGTGATCCCCGGGCCTGCGGACTCGCCGCGCTGCACCTCGATGCCCAGCCGCAGGCTGAGCCAGCACGCGATCAGGTCGGCGGTCGGGTTGGCGGGCTCGGCCAGCACCTCGCCGCTGAGCAGCTGGGGATAGGGCTGGTCCAGGGTGGCGGCGAGCAAGGTACGCCAGGGCGTCGAACGGGTCCAGCTCAGGTCGGTGTCGCCCGGCTGGTAGGCCGTGGCCAGGCCAAGCAGCATGTCCTTGGGCGCCTCACTGGCCGCCGCGTCCGTCACCCGGCGCTGGGCGACCGCGCCGAGCGAGTCCCCGCGGGGAGAGGGGGGTGCCTCGTCCGGCCACCAGATCACCACCGGGACGTCGGGAGCGAGCAGCGGCGCGACCACCGAGTCCGCGTGCTGGCCGAGCGGCCCGTACATCCGGAGCAAGATGGTCTCGCCGGGGCCGGTCTCGCCCACCCGGATCTCGGCGTCGAGCCGGGATTCGGCCTTGGGCTTGCGGGTGATGACGGCGAGCACCCGGCTCGGATGCTCGCGGCCCGCCTGGCTGGCCGCGCGGACCGCGTCGTACTGCGCGGCCTCGTCGGTGACGATGATCAGCGTCAGCACCATGCCGGAAGCGGGGCCGCCGAGCCGACGCCGGGCCTGGGTGACCGCATCGATGATCGCGGCGGTCGTCGTGTCGGTCAGGTCGATGGTCATCGCGATCTCCCTACAAACGCCGCCATGCCCGTCCGTCCCGTGCCATCATCGCGTCGGCCGACGCGGGGCCCCCTGACCCGGCCGGATACTGCTCCGGCTTGGTGTAGGAGGCCCAGAATTCTTCTATCGGGTCGAGGATCCGCCAGCCGAGCTCGACTTCGGCCTGCCGGGGGAACAGCGGCGGATCGCCGATGAGGACATCGAGCAGCAGCCGCTCGTAGGCCTCCGGGCTCGATTCGGTGAAGGACTCGCCGTAGGCGAAGTCCATGTTCACGTCCCGGACTTCCATCGCCGTGCCCGGCACCTTCGAGCCGAACCTGACCGTGATGCCCTCGTCCGGCTGGATCCTGATCACGATCGCGTTCTGGCCGAGTTCCTCGGTGTCGGTAGCGGCGAACGGCAGGTGCGGCGCGCGGTGAAAGATCAGCGCGATCTCGGTCATGCGGCGCGGCAGTCGCTTGCCCGCCCGCAGGTAGAAGGGCACCCCGGCCCAGCGCCTGGTGTCGACGCCGAGCCGGATCGCGGCGTACGCCTCGGTCCGGGAATCGGAGGGGATGCCGTCTTCCTCCAGGTAACCGCACACCTGGCGCCCGCCCTGCCAGCCGGCCGAGTACTGCCCGCGTGCGGTGCCCGTCGCGATGTCGGCGGGGAGCCGGACCGCGGACAGCACCTTCTCCTTCTCCATCCGCAGCGAGTCCGCGTCGAAAGCCACCGGCTCCTCCATCGCGGTCAGCGCGAGGAGCTGAAGCAGGTGGTTCTGGATCACGTCCCGGGCGGCGCCGATGCCATCGTAGTAGCCGGCCCGGCCGCCGATGCCGATGTCCTCGGCCATCGTGATCTGGATGTGGTCGACGTAGCCGCGGTTCCAGATCGGCTCGTACATCTCGTTGGCGAAGCGCAGCGCGAGGATGTTCTGCACCGTCTCCTTGCCGAGATAGTGGTCGATGCGGAACACCGCTCCCGGCGGGAAGACCCCGTCCAGGGTCGCGTTCAGCGCCCGCGCGCTGGCCAGGTCATGGCCGAACGGCTTCTCGATCACCACCCGCCGCCAGCCTCGCCCGTGGGAGTCAGATAGGCCGCTCCGCTTGAGCTGCTGCACCACGGTGGGGAACTGACCGGGCGGGATCGACAGGTAGAACGCGTAGTTCCCGCCGGTGCCCCGCTCTTCGTCAAGCGCCTTGACGGTCGCGGCCAGCTGGTCGAACGCCTCGTCGTCGTCAAACGAGCCGGACACGAACCTGACGCCCTCGCTGAGCTGCTGCCACACCGAGTCGCGGAACGGCGTGCGCGCGTGCTCCTTGACCGCCTGGTAGGTGACCTGGGCGAAATCCTCGTCCTCCCAGTCCCTGCGGGCGAAGCCGACGAAGGAGAAGCCAGGCGGCAGCAGCCCGCGGTTAGCCAGGTCGTAGACGGCCGGCATCAGCTTCTTACGTGCGAGGTCCCCGGTGACGCCGAACATGACAAGCACGCACGGCCCGGCCACCCGGGGAATACGCCGGTCCCGCGGATCGCGCAGCGGGTTGGCGGAACCAGCGGAAGCCTCGGCCTGCTCCGCGATAGCGCTGGGATTGGCCGGGATAAGACCCTGCGGGTCACCCGGCTCCGCCGTCACGCCGGACCTCCCCGAGGGCGGTCAGCACGAGCCCGTTCGGTCATCTGAATTCAGAGCCCCATGTTCGTCTTGATCGTGTCCAGCAGTTCGTTCCACGATGCCTCGAACTTCGCGACGCCCTCATCCTCGAGAACCTGTACCACGTCGTCGTAGCCGATGCCGAGCTTCTCCAGCTCGGCGAAGACCTTCCGGGAGGCGTCGTAGGTGCCATGGATCGTGTCGCCGCGCAGCTCGCCGTGGTCGGCTGTCGCCTTGATGGTCGCCTCGGGCATGGTGTTCACCGTGTCGGCGGCCACCAGTTCCACGACGTACATGGTGTCGGGGAACGCCGGGTCCTTGACTGAGGTCGAGGCCCACAGCGGCCGCTGGACATTCGCCCCGCTGCTGGCCAGCGCCTGCCAGCGCTCACTGGCGCACTTCTGCTCGAACAGCTCGTAGGCCAGCCGCGCGTTCGCGATGGCCGCCTTGCCCCGCAGCGGTTTAGCCTCCGAGGTACCCAGCTTGTCCAGCCGGCCGTCGACCTCGGTGTCGACCCGGCTGACGAAGAACGACGCCACCGACCGGATCTTGGAGATGTCATGCCCGGCGGCCGCGGCCAGCTCCAGGCCTGCCATATACGCGTCCAGGACCGCGCCGTGCCGCTCAAGGGAGAAGATCAGCGTGACGTTCACGCTGATCCCCTCCGCGATGGCCTGCGTGATCGCGGGCAGCCCTTCGATGGTGGCGGGAATCTTGATGAACAGGTTCGGCCGGTCCACCATCCACCACAGCGCCCGCGCTTCGGCGATGGTCGCGGCCGTGTTCTTGGCCAGCCTCGGGTCGACCTCAAGCGACACCCGGCCGTCCAGGCCGTCCGTCCGGTCGTACACCGGGCGCAGCACGTCGCACGCCCACCTGACGTCATAGGTGGTGATGGCGCGGGACGCCTCCTCCACCGTCACGCCGCGGGTCTTCAGGTCAGCGACCTGCCCGTCGTAGGCGTTTCCGTTCGACAGGGCATGCGCGAAGATCGTCGGGTTCGAGGTCACGCCGACCACATGGTAGTCGTCGCTCAGCTCCTGCAGGTTGCCGGTGCGCAGCCGGTCGCGGCTGATGTCATCCAGCCACACCGACACCCCGGCCTCGGATAGCTCTCCGAGAACGTCAACTGACACGGTTGCTTTCCCTTCCCTGCACTGCAGCGGGCGGGGCTAACCCCAGATACCTGTTAGCGGTCCCTGACCCTGGCCAGACTGTCGTGTGCGGCAGCAGTTACCCGCTCCGCGGTAACGCCAAACTCCTGATAGAGCCTCTTGTAATCAGCGGAAGCACCGAAGTGGTCTACTCCAATTGAAGCGCCCGCATCTCCGACAAACAACTTCCAGGGCGGGGTAATGCCTGCTTCGACCGACACCCGCGCGGGGATGGTGGGCGGCAGCACCTCACGCCGGTAGGACTCGTCCTGGTCGCTGAACCACTCCACGCACGGCATCGACACCACGCGGGCCGACACGCCGTCGGCGGCCAGCTGCTCGCGGGCCTCGAGCGCGATCGGGACCTCGCTGCCGGTGGCGATCAGGATGACATCGGTCCCGCCGGCCAGCACATAGCCGCCGCGGACCACCTTCTCGGCGCTCTCCAGGCCCTGCCCATTACCGGCCGAGCGGTCGAGCACAGGTAGGTTCTGCCTGCTCAGGCACAGGGCGGCGGGCCGGGCCCGCTGCAGGATGGTGCGCCAGGCGACCACCGTCTCGTTCGCGTCGCCCGGCCGGACCACCTCCAGGTTCGGGATGGCGCGCAGCGCCCACACGTGCTCGACCGGCTGGTGGGTGGGACCGTCCTCGCCCAGGCCGATGGAGTCGTGCGTCCACACGTAGGTGACCGGCAGCTCCATCAGCGCCGCGAGCCGCACCGAGGGCCGCATGTAGTCGCTGAACACCAGGAACGTCCCGCCGTAGGGACGGGTGCCGCCGGACAGCGCGATGCCGTTCAGGATCGCGCCCATCCCGTGCTCACGGATGCCGAAGTGCAGCGTCCGCCCGTACGGGTTGCCCGGCCACATGGAGGTCTGGTGGTCGGTGGGGATGAACGAGGGCTCGCCCTTCATCGTGGTGAGGTTGCTCTCGGCCAGGTCGGCGGAGCCGCCCCACAGCTCGGGCAGCACGGGGGCCAGGGCAGACAGGACCTCGCCCGAGGCCTTGCGGGTGGCCATGCCCTTGGCGTCCGGCGGGAAGGTAGGCAGCTTCTCGGCCCACCCGTCGGGGAGCCGCCGGGTCGCCATCCGGTCGAAGAGCTTCTTGCGCTCGGAGTTGGCCCTGGCCCACGCGGCGAAGGATTCCTCCCAGTCCGCGTGCAGGCTCTTGCCGCGCTCGGCGACCTGGCGCGCGTGGCTCACTACCTCGTCCTCGACCGGGAAGTCGACCTCGGGGTCGAAGTGCAGGATCTGCTTGGTCGCCTTGACCTCATCCACGCCGAGCGCGGAGCCGTGCGCCGCGCCGGTGTCCTGCTTGTTCGGCGCGGGCCAGCCGATGATCGTGCTCAGCGAGATGAAGGACGGCGCCTCTGTGTGCTCCTTGGCGGTCAGGTAGGCCTGGTAGAGCGCCTGCACGTTCTCCTGGTACCCGTCGGCGGTCCGCCAGCTCACCTCCTGCACGTGCCAGCCGTAGGCCTTGTAGCGGGCGCAGACATCCTCAGATTTGGCGATCTCGGTCTTGTCCTCGATGGAGATCTGGTTGTTGTCGTACAGGACGATGAGGTTGCCGAGCTCGTGATGGGCCGCCAGCGAGGACGCCTCGTGGCTGATGCCCTCTTCGATGTCGCCGTCGGAGGCGATGACGTAGATGAAATGGTCGAACAGGCTCGTGCCGGGCTTGGCGTCCGGGTCGAACAGGCCGCGCTCGCGGCGCGCGCCCATGGCCATGCCGACCGCGCTGGCGATGCCCTGGCCGAGCGGTCCGGTGGTGATCTCCACCCCGGGGGTGAGCCGGTGCTCGGGATGCCCGGGGGTGATGCTGCCCCAGGTCCGGTAGCCCTTCAGGTCATCCAGCGTCAGCCCGTACCCGGACAGGTAGAGCTGGATGTACAGGGTGAGGCTGGAATGCCCGCAGGACAGCACGAAACGGTCCCGGCCCGGCCAGTTCGGATCGGCCGGGTCATGCCTGAGTAGATGCTGGAAGAGCAAGTAGGCCGCCGGCGCCAGGCTCATCGCCGTGCCCGGGTGCCCGGAGCCTGCTTTTTGCACCGAATCCATCGCCAGGACCCGGATGAGATCGACGGCGCGCTCATCGGTCGCCGTCCAGTCAAGATTGGCCTTAGTGCTCACGGTACGAGCCTATCGGTCTAGAGGCTCCGGTTGCCTCGGGGGTAGGTCCGCCCTTGGCCCGTTAGACAGGGCCGCCGCGGCTTCCGGTGCTGCGGGAATCAGCGGACCCCGGTCACGCAGGTTAAAGAACACCCGGAGCACGGCGATCCAGACGAGGACGGACCCGGTGACATGGATCCACACCAGCCCGGCGGGCAGGTGCGTGAAGTACTGGATGTAGCCGAGCAGGCCCTGCAGGCCCAAGGCCGCGATCATGATCCAGGCGGCCCGCATGGCTCGCGGCGGCGCACCGGATACCCGCAGCCCGAGCACGAGCGCGACCGACAGGCCGGCCAGTAGCCAGCCGATGTCGGCGTGCAGCTGGGTGACCCCCTCCAGCGGCAGCTTGTACCTGGGCGTGTCCGCGTGGCCGGCCAGCGGGCCAGTGCCAGTAACCACCGTGCCGGCCGCGAGCATCACGCCGGTGACGGCGACCAGGGCGGCGGACAGCAGCCGCAGGTCACGCCGGACCACCGCCGTGGGCGGCGCGCTGCCCTCCCGGCACCGGACGTGCAGAAGGACGGCGGCGGCCACAATCGAGGCGGAGACCAGGAAGTGCACAGAGACCGCTGCCGGGTTGAGGTTGGTCAGCACGACGATGCCGCCGATGACCGCCTGCGCCACCACCCCGGCGGGCTGGGCCACTCCGAGCCAGAACAGGTCGCGCCGTTTCTCCCCGCCCGGCCGGAAGCGCCAGGCGGCGATGAATACGAGGGCGGCGATAATGACCAGCGGGAAGTTCAGCAACCGGTTGCTGAACTCGATCCAGGTATTGAGCAATGTCTGCCCAGCGTTCTTGCTGGCCACGACGTCGGCTGCGCTGCACCGTGGCCAGTCCGGGCAGCCGAGGCCGGACGAGCTGAGCCGGACCGCGGCGCCGGTCGACATGATCACCGTGTCGGCGATGACCCCGGCTAGCGCAATCCGCTGCATCGACCGCGGGGTCGGCGCGAGCACCGCCCTGGCGACCGGCCATGACTCGATGCGCCAGGACTCGATGCGCCAGGACTCGATTCGGGAGAGGAAATCGGCGGACACGTCCCTCATGGTAGAGCGCCCTGCGCCGCGCCCGCACAGGCGGCCATGACGCAGCAGATCGCGGCCCACTCCACCATGCTCAGATGCTGGCCGAGCATGACCAGCCCGATCAGCGCGGCCACCGCGGGTTCCATGCTCATCCACACCCCGAACAGCCGCATCGGCATCCGGCGCAGCGACTCCAGCTCCAGCCAGTAGGGGATGACGGAGGACAGCACCCCGATCGCGGCCCCGGTGGCCAGGACCGCGGGCCGGAACATGGCGCTGCCCCCGGCGACGACGGCGGGCGGTGTCACCAGCACCGCCGAGACCACCATCGCGATGGCCAGGCCGGATGAGCCGGGGAACCGTCGTCCGGTGGCCGAGCTGGCCACGATGTAGGCGGCCCAGCAGGCCGCGGCCAGGCCCGCGAAGACGACCCCGGTCAGGTTGAGGTGCCCGTGGCCGCCCTGGGTCAGCAGCACCACCCCGGTCGCCGCGAGCACCACCCACCCGACGTCCCTGAGGTGCCGCGATCCGGCCACCGCCACGGCCAGCGGGCCGAGGAACTCGATGGTGACAGCCACCCCGAGAGGAATACGTGCGAACGCCTGGTAGATGGAAAAATTCATAACCCCAAGCGAAATACCGAACGACCCCGCGATCACCGCGTCGGCCCAGGCTCTTCGTTTCTTCAGGTCACGGATCGAGCGGCTGAACCCACGCCCGGAGAGCACCACCATGGCCAGCGCGGCCGTCCACAGCCGCAGCCCGGTCACGGCGGCGGGCGGGATCTGCCCGAACAGCCGGTCCGCCAGGCCCGCGCCGAACTGCACGGACACGATGCCGGTCGCGATCATGGCGGCCGGCAGTGTTATCGGTTCTTTCTCGGTGTCCCTTAGTCCCACCTGAACGTCTAGTCCCACCTGAACGTCTAGTCCCACCTGAACGTCCGCGCCGCGAGGGTGATCGCCACCACGGCCCAGACGGCGAGGGTGAGGATGTTCCCGGCCGGGAAGGTCGCGCCGTGCTGTAGCACGTCACGCAGGCCGGTGGACAGCGCGCCGGTCGGCAGCAGCTCGAGCACCGACTGGGCCGCCGCCGGGAACTTGGTCAGCGGGAAGACGACGCCGCCCACGCCGAGCAGCACCACGTAGACGAGGTTGGCCGCGGCCAGGGTGGCCTCGGCGCGCAGCGTCCCGGCCATCAGCAGGGCGAGCCCGCTGAACGCGGCGGTGCCGAGCAGGATGAGCAGCGGCGCGAGCACGATCGCGGCCGGGCTGGCGTCCGGCCGCCAGCCGAGGGCCAGGCCGACGAGCAGGATCAGCGCGCCCTGGAACAGTTCCACCGCGATCACGGTCGTGGTCTTGGCGGCGATCAGGCCACCACGCGACAGGGGAGTGGCGCCCAGCCGCTTGAGTACTCCGTACCGCCGCTCGAAGCCGGTGGCGATCGCCTGGCTGGTGAACGCGGTGGACATCACGGCCAGCGCGATGACCCCCGGGGTGAGGAAGTCGACCCGGCTCAGGCCCACGCCGAAGTTCACCAGCGGCTCCAGGCTGAACGCGGCCAGCAGCAGCAGCGGGATGACCAGCGTGAGCAGAAGCTGCTCGCCGTTACGCAGCAGCGTGCGCGTCTCCAGCCGGGCCTGCGCCGCGATCATCCGCCCGGCCGGCGCCGCCCCCGGCGCAGGCGCGAACGTGCTGGCGGCCTGGGTCATGGGCGGAGTTCCTCTCCGGTGAGCTCGAGGAAGACGTCTTCCAGCGTGCGGCTCTCGATCAGCAGGCTGTTGGCCAGGACGCCCCGCTCGGCGCACCAGGCGGTGACCGCGGCGAGCAGCAGCGGGTCCACGCTGCCGTGCACCTCGATCACGTAATGGCCGGCCGGCGACTCCTTGGCCAGGCTGGCCGGCGGCAGCGCGGCGAGCAGGCTGTCGATGTCCAGGCCGGCTTCCGCGCGGAACCTGAGCTGGCCGACCGTGCCGGTGAGCTCGGCGGGTGTTCCGGCCGCCACCAGCTGGCCGTGATCGATGATGGCGACGTAGTCGCAGAGCCGTTCGGCTTCTTCCATGAAGTGCGTGGTCAAGATGATGCTCACGCCCGCCGCGCGCAGCTGGGTGATCAGGTCCCAGGTGGCGTGCCTGGCCTGCGGGTCCATGCCCGCCGTGGGCTCGTCGAGGAAGACAAGTTCGGGGCGGCCGATGACGGCCGCGGCCAGGGACAGCCGCTGCTGCTGGCCGCCGGACAGCCGCTTGTACGGGGTCCGGGCCACCGCGGTCAGGCCGACCAGGTCGAGCAGCTGCGCCACCGCGACGGGGTGGGTGTGGAACCGGCTCAGCAGGTTCAGGTAGTCGGCGGCGGGCACGGACGGAGGGAAGCCGCCGGACTGGAGCATGACGCCGACCCGGGGCTTGAGCTTGCGGGCGTCGTGCACCGGGTCCAGGCCGAGAACGCGCACCGTGCCCTGATCAGGACGCCGGTAGCCTTCGCAGATCTCGATGGTGGTGGTCTTGCCCGCGCCGTTGGGCCCGAGGATGCCGGTCACCGCGCCGCGGTTCGCGGTCAGCGTCAGCCCGTCGACGGCCGCCAGCTGGCCGTACCGCTTGACGAGCCCGCCGACTTCGACGGCAGGCGTCGCCGGATTTGCCGTAGTCTGCGGGGCCGTGCTCACGCACGCGAGTCTACGGTGGCAGACAACCAGCTAGGGAAGCCAGCTAGGGAAGCCAGCTAGGGAAGGAGGTGAGGCGGACGCACGCCATCTTGCATGCGCTGTCTATCACCGGGTCGATGACGTGGGAGATCACCTGGGCGCTGATCCTGGGCTTCGGGCTGTCGGCGGTGATTCAGGCCGTGGTCAGGAAATCCACGATCGTGCGGCTGCTGGGCGACGACCGGCCGCGCACGCTGGCGCTGGCGGCCGGTTTCGGCGCCGCGTCCTCCTCGTGCTCCTACGCCGCGGTGGCTCTGGCGCGAGCGCTGTTCCGCCAGGGGGCCAGCTTCACCGCGGCGATGGCGTTCGAGATCGCCTCGACCAACCTGGTGATCGAGCTCGGCGTGATCCTGGCGCTGCTGATGGGCTGGCAGTTCACCGTGGCCGAGTTCGTCGGCGGCCCGGTGATGATCGTGCTGCTGGCTGTGCTGTTCCGGCTGCTGCTGCGGGAACGGCTGCTGCTCCAGGCCCGCGCTCAGGCCGGCCGGGGCATCGCCGGCTCGATGGAGGGTCATGCCGCGATGGACATGTCGGTCCAGCGGCCGGGCTCGTTCGCGAGCCGCTTGCTCTCGCCGGATGGGTATACCGCGGTCGCGCATGTCTTCGTGATGGAGTGGGCCGCCATCATCAGGGACCTGATCATCGGCCTGGTCGTAGCCGGAGGGATCGCGGCCTGGGTCCCTGACCGCTTCTGGCGGAGCTTCTTCATGGTCTCTCACCCGCTCGCGGCCAAGCTGTGGGGACCGCTCATCGGGCCCGTCGTCGCCGTCATCTCCTTCGTGTGCTCGATCGGGAACGTGCCGCTGGCGGTCGTGCTGTGGAAGGGCGGCATCAGCTTCGGCGGCGTGGTCGCCTTCATCTTCGCCGATCTGCTCATCGCCCCGATCCTGAATATCTACCGGAAGTATTACGGTGCCCGGATGGCCCTGTTCCTGCTCGGCACGTTCTACGCCACGATGGTGGCGGCCGGGTACGTCGTCGAGCTGATCTTCGGCGGTCTCGGCCTGGTCCCGGATCCGGCTCGGGCCAGGATTCCCGACCAGGGCGTGTCGTGGGACTACACCACCTGGCTTAACATCGTCTTCCTGGTGCTCGCGGGCACCTTGGTCGTGCGATTCGTCCGCACCGGCGGGGTGGCTATGCTGCGGATGATGGGCGGCTCGCCCGGCACCGGGGAACACGGCC